>Ga0209059_1000988_pt1 | contig 13032 bp, 16 predicted proteins | sample GraSoiAngelo_151_FD_186165 | JGI IMG/M metagenome (GOLD analysis project Ga0209059, IMG submission 186165) | Grasslands soil microbial communities from the Angelo Coastal Reserve, California, USA - 14_1009_12_20cm (SPAdes) (version 2) | ecosystem: Environmental > Terrestrial > Soil > Grasslands ...
CGCCAGGCGCTCGCCGAGCGCTTCGACGTCGTGACCGAGCCGGGGCAGGCGACGCTCGTCTCGTTCCGCGCGCCGAACGACGCGCACGAGGACGCGGGGCGGGCCTACGAGGCGGGCGTGGTCATCCGCGACCTGCCCGGCACCGGCTGGCTGCGGGTCTCGTGCGGCTGGTGGACGAGCGAGGAGGACGTCGAGCGCCTCGTCGCCGCGCTCGCCTAAGGCTTCGCGACTCCGATGTAAAGGCCACGGCCCATGAGGCCCTCCTCGTCGTGCTCGACCTGGAGGTCCGCGGCGCGAAAGGCCGCCAGCTGCTCCTCGCGCGTGAAGAGGCCGAGCTCGTGGTGCTCGACGAAGCCCTCGACGCCCTGCGGCGTGCCGACGAGGTAGTGGAAGTCGAAGCTCGACGTCCGCCCGTCGACCTCGATCGTGTCCACGCGCGCGATCTTCAGCTCGGGCTCGTCGACGAAGACGGCGCCGACGTGCGGCGTCACGACCGCCTCCGGCCGCAGCCACGGCTCCACGACGAGCACGCCGCTGGGCTCGAGATGGCGCGCCATCGCGCCGACGGCCGCCTCGAGCGCCTCCACCGTCAGGAGGTAGCCGATCGAGCTGAACAGGCACGTCACCGCATCGAATCGGCGCCCCAGGTCGAAGTCGCGCATGTCCCCCTCGTGGAGGGGCACAGCCGATAGGCGCTCCCGCGCGACGGCGAGCAGATCCGCGTCGAGGTCGAGCCCTTCGCAGCGGTACCAGCGCCGGAGCTCCGCGAGGTGCGCGCCGGTGCCGCAGGCGACGTCGAGGAGCGTGGCCGCGCCGGGCTTCCGCGCCTGGACGAGCTCGTGGACGCGCACCGCCTCTCGCCCGTAGTCCTTCCACGCGTAGACGGCGTCGTAGATCCGCGCGCTGCGGGCGAACACTACGCCGCCGCGGGCAGCCCGAGCTCGCGGGCGATCGGCTGCATCGCCCCGACCACCGTGCGGATGTGGTCGTCGAGCTCGACGCCGAGCTCCTCCGCGCCGCGGTAGACCTCGTCGCGGTGCACGCCGGCCGCGAACGACGGCTGCTTCAGCTTCTTCCGGACCGACTTCGGCTCCAGGCCCTCGAGGCCGGTCGGCCGTACGAGGGCGCACGCCTGGACGAAGCCGGAGAGCTCGTCGCAGGCGAAGAGCGTCTTCTTGAGCGGCGTGTCGCGCGGCATGGCGAGGTGCTCGGCATGCGAGAGCACGGCCTCGACGACGTCCTCGGGCCAGCCCTCCTCGCGGAGGATCGGCGCACCGTCCTGCGGATGCTCGTCGAGGGTGGGGTGGATCTCGTAGTCGAAGTCGTGCAGGAGGGCGACGACCGCCCAGCGCTCCTCGTCCTCGCCGAGCAGGCGCGCGTAGGCCCGCACCGAGGCCTCGACGGCGAGCGCGTGGCGGCGCAGCGCCTCGCTCTGCGTGTAGCGCGTGAGGGTCTCCCACGCCTCTTCGCGGGTCGGTTCCAAGGCGGCGACTACGATAGCCTGCGCCGCCATGTCGACCACCGTCACCGACGCCGTGGCCGAGTCGTTCGTCATCGAGGGCGCCCGGTCGCTGAACGGCTCCATCCGGGCCTCCGGGAACAAGAACGGCGCGCTGCCGATCCTCGCCGGCTGCCTGCTCAGCGCGGAGCCGATCGTGCTCCGGAACGTGCCGCGCATCCGCGACGTGGAGACGATGGTCGAGCTCATCGCCGACCTCGGGGCGGACGCGGACTGGATCGGCCCGAACGACGTCCGCATCCACGCCGCCGAGCTGACGAAGACGGAGCTCGACGAGGAGCTCTGCGCCAGGATCCGCGCCTCAGTGCTGCTCGCCGGGCCGCTCCTCGCCCGCTACGGCCGGGCGATCGTCCCGCCGCCGGGCGGCGACGTGATCGGCCGCCGGCGTCTCGACACCCACATCCACGCGCTCTCGCAGCTCGGTGCGGAGATCGAGGCGAACCGCCGCTACAAGATGCGGACGGACGGCCTGCGCGGCGCGCACGTCTTCCTCGACGAGGCGAGCGTGACCGGCACGGAGAACGCGATCATGGCCGCCGTCCTCGCGCGCGGCGAGACGGTGATCGGCAACGCCGCCTGCGAGCCGCACGTCCAGGACCTGTGCCGCTTCCTCGTCGCGCTCGGCGCGCACGTCGACGGGATCGCCTCGAACGTCCTCCGCATCGAAGGTCGCACCGAGCTCGGCGGCGGCGAGTACCGGATCGGCTGCGACCACATCGAGGTTGCGAGCTTCATCGGGCTCGGCGCGATCACCTCGGGCGAGATCGCGATCGAGGAGGTCGAGGCGCGCGACCTCGTCGCGATCACGCCGACCTTCGAGCGGCTCGGGATCCGCATCGAGACGGACGGCCGCACGATCCGCGTCCCGGACGGCCAGGACCTCGAGATCCGCGACGACCTCGGCGGCCACGTCCCGAAGATCGACGACGGGCCCTGGCCCGCCTTCCCCGCCGACCTGACCTCGATCGCGGTCGTGGTCGCGACGCAGGCGCGGGGGACGGTGCTCGTCTTCGAGAAGATGTTCGAGAGCCGGCTGTTCTTCGTCGACAAGCTCGTGAACATGGGCGCGCGGATCATCGTCTGCGACCCGCACCGGGTCGTCGTCGCGGGCCCGTCGAAGCTCTACGGCGAGCGGCTGACGAGCCCCGACATCCGCGCGGGAATGGCCATGCTGCTCGCGAGCCTGTGCGCGGAGGGCTCGTCCACGATCGGGAACATCGGCGAGATCGACCGCGGCTACGAGCGGATCGACGAGCGCCTGCGCGGCCTCGGCGCCCACATCGAGCGGGTCGAGGCGTAGCGCATGCCGGCGACGCGCCCGAGCGGAGCGCGGGTCGTCCTCGGCGGCGAGGGCCGCGCGCGGGTCGCGACCGGAGTCTCCGTCTTCGACCACCTGCTCACGCTCCTCGCGCGGCACGCGGGCTTCGACCTGACGCTCGAGGTCGCTCCGGGCGACCCGGACGAGGAGGTCGCCGCCGCCGGCCGCGCGCTCGGCCAAGCGGTGGCCGAGGCGCTGCCGGAGGGCTCGCGGCGGCACGGCTCCGCCGTCGTGCCGGCCGACGAGGCGCTCGCGCACGTCTCGCTCGAGGTGTCCGGGCGGCCGCTCGTCGTCTCGAACGTCGACCTCTCGGCGTCCCATGTGGCCGGCCTCCAGGGCGACGTCGTCGCGCGCTTCCTCCAGGAGCTGGCCGAGGGAGCGGGCCTGACGGTGCACGTGCGGCTCATCGACGGCAAGGACACCGAGCACGTGCTGGAGACGATCTTCAAGTCGCTCGGAGTGGCCCTGGCGCAGGCGGGGCGCCAGCGTGGCTGAGAAGGAGGTCGTCCGCACGGAGGCCGCGCCGGCGCCGTTCCAGGGCGCGCCGTACTCGCAGGCGATCCGGGTGGGCGACCTCGTCTTCGTCTCGGGCCAGCTCGCCCTGCGGCCCGGGGAGACGGAGCTCATGGGCGGAGGGATCGGCCCGCAGACCGAGCAGGTGCTCGCGAACCTGCGCGCGATCCTCGAGGCGGCGGGCAGCGGCCTCGACCGACTCGTGAAGACGACCGTCTACCTCGCGAACCTCGACGACTTCGGCGGGATGAACGAGGTCTACGCGCGGCACGTCGGAGACCGGCCTCCGGCGCGCGCCACGGTCGAGGTGGCGCGGCTCCCGTCGGGCGCGCTGGTCGAGATCGAAGCGGTCGCGCACCTGTAACGAAGCGCCGCCGAAGCCTCACGAACCCGACCGAAAGCGTCATGGCTGGGGGCCAGACCCGGACTGGCCGCTGCGGCCAGAGGCAGAATGCGGCCCATGCGGGCCGAGACCGTCATCGCCACGCACACGAACGCCGACTTCGACGCGTTCGCGTCGCTCCTCGCCGTGCGCCGGCTCTACGAGGGCGCCGTCGCGGCGCTGCCCGGCTCGCTCGCGCGGAACGTGCGCGAGTTCTACCGCCTGCACGCCGACGAGCTCGACGTCTGCGAGACGGCCCGCCTCGACCTGGGCACGATCGAGCGGCTCGTCGTCGTCGAGACGGTGCACGCGTCGCGGCTCGGCGAGCTCGAGCCGGTCGCGCTCGACCCCAAGGTCGAGAAGGTCGTCTTCGACCACCACGGCGACGAGCTGCCCGGCTGGGTCGCGCCGGAGAAGGCCGTGCTCTCGGAGGACGCGGCTCTGACGACCACGCTCGTCGGGGTGCTCGCCGAGCGGGAGATCGCCGTCACGCCGCTCGAGGCGACCGTCTTCGCGCTCGGCATCCACGAGGACACGGGCTCGCTCACGTACGCCGCGACCACGCGCCGAGACGCCGACGCGCTGGCCTGGTGCCTCCACCATGGCGCCCGCCAGGAGGAGGTGAGCCGCTACCTCCACACGACCCTCTCCGCCGAGGAGCGCGAGCTGCTCGCGACCCTGCTCGACTCGCTCTCGACCGAGGAGGTCGCCGGCACCGAGGTCGTCGTCGCCGCGACCGCGACCGAGCCGGCCGACGTGAGCGTCTCCACCCTCGCCCACAAGCTCGTCGACCTGACCGAGGCCCGCGCGCTCGTCTGCCTGGTCGAGATGGGCGGCCGCGTCTTCTGCGTCGCCCGCGCGCAGGCGCCCGAGCTCGACGCGGGCGCGCTCGCCGAGGCTCTGGGCGGCGGAGGCCACGCCGGTGCGGCCGCGGCGACGTTCAAGGGCTCGCTCGACGAGGCGCTCGCACGCGTGCGCGAGGCGCTCCCGCAGGCGGCGCGCGAGCCCGTCCGAGCGGGCGAGATCATGTCGCGCCCGCCGCGCTCGGTCGGCCCGGACGAGCCCGTCGCGAAAGCGATGGCCGTCTGTCAGCGCTACGGCCAGAGCGGGATCCTCGTCCTCGAGGACGAGCGGCTCGTCGGCGTCGTGACGCGCGAGGACCTCGACAAGGCGATCGGCCACGAGCTGGCCCACGCGCCGGTGAAGGGGATCATGAACTCCCACCCGACGAGCTGCGACGAGGCGACGCCGCTCGCCGAGCTCCAGCGCCGGCTCGCGGAGTCGGCCGACGGCCGCATCGCGGTTGTCCGCGGCGAGCGTGCCGTCGGCGTGGTGACGCGGAGCGACGTCCTGCGCGCGCTAGGGGCGGCCGTCGAGCCGACGGGCCGCGAGGAGCGCTCGCTCGCCGACGAGCTGCACCGGCTCGAGGCCCTCCGGCCGGTGTGGGACGCGGTCGCGGCCGTCGCCGGTGACTACGCCGGCGTCTACCTCGTCGGCGGGACGGTACGCGACATCCTGCTCGGCGAGCGGAGCTTCGACGTCGACGTGGCGGTCGAGGGCGACGCGGTCGCCTTCGCGGAGGCGCTCGCCGAAGCCCTCGGCGGCCGCGTGCGCGCGCACCGCAAGTTCGGCACCGCGGTCGTCCTCTACGGCCACGGCGGCCGGGTCGACGTCGTGACGGCGCGGACGGAGTTCTACGACGCGCCCGCCGCGCTCCCGACCGTGGAGCACGCGACGATCCGCGAGGACCTGTACCGGCGCGACTTCACGATCAACGCGATGGCCGTGTCCCTGAAGGGCGAGGACTTCGGGCGGCTCGTCGACCCCTTCGGCGGCCGGCGCGACCTCGAGCAGCGGACGATCCGCGTCCTGCACAACCTCTCCTTCATCGACGACCCGACGCGGATCTTCCGTGCGGTGCGATACGAGAGCCGCCTGGGGTTCGCGATGAACGACCACACGCAGCGGCTCGCGCGCGGCACCGTCGAGATGGGGCTCGTCGGCGACCTGTCGTCGGCACGCCTGCGGGACGAGCTCGTCGCGCTCCTCGAGGAGGCCGACGCGGGCCGGTCGATCCTCCGGCTCGCCGAGCTCGGCGTGGCCCGCGCGATCCACCCGCACCTCGCGGCCGACCCCGAGTCCGTGGCGCTGCTCGACCGACTTCGTGCACTGAGCCACGAGTACGGACTCGGTGTCCCGGCCTGGCGGCTCGGCCTCGAGGCGCTCACGCGGCGCATGTCGCCCGACGAGGTCTACGACTGGCTCGAGCGCCTGCGCGTGCGCCGGCGCGACGCCGAGCAGGTCGCCGCGGCGGTGACCGTCGGGCCGAAGATCGCGGAGCGCCTGTCGACCGAGCGCGTCGACGGGGCTGAGCTCGTGGCGATGGCGGAGCCCTACGCGCCCGACGCGCCGCTCTTCGCGCTCGCGACGGCCGACCTCGAGCCGCTTCGCACCTACTTCCGCGACCTGCGCGACGTCCGGCTCGCGATCACCGGCGCCGACCTTGCGGAGCTCGGCCTCGGCGAGTCGCCGCGCGTGGGGGAGATCCTCGGCGAGCTCAGGCGGCGCAAGCTGAACGGCGAGCTCGACGGGCGCGAGTCCGAGCTCGCCGCCGCGCGGGAGCTGATCGCCGCCTCGTGAGCCTCGATCTCGTCCGCTGGGACGCGCCCGGCCCGTACGACGTCGTCTTCTCGACGCGCCGGGGCGGCGTCAGCGAGGGGCCATTCGCGTCGCTCAACCTCGGCCGGAAGCTCGGCGACGTGCCCGAGCGCGTGGACGAGAACCGCCGCCGGCTCTGCGCCGAGGTGGGCGCCGACCTCGACCGGCTCGCGCTCAACTACCAGCGGCACACGGCGCAGGTGAACCGAGCCGAGGCGAGCCGGCGCGGGGCGACCGGCGACGGACTCTGGACGGACGAGCCGGAGCTGCCGATCCTCGCTCTCGGCGCCGACTGCGCCCTCATCGCCCTTGCCCGGACGAACGGCGAGCGGCCGGCCGTGGGCGTCCTGCACGCGGGCCGGATCGGGCTCCTCGCCGGGATCGCCGAGGCCGGTGCGGCCGTGCTCGACGGCCGCGTCGCGGCGGTGGTCGGGCCGACGATCGGCCCATGCTGCTACGAGGTCGGCGAGGACATCGCGGCCGCCTTCCGGGCCCGCTTCGGCGCCGACGTCGTCTCCGGCCGCAAGCTCGACCTCTGGACGAGCGCCGAGCGGGCCCTCCGCGAGGCGGGCTGCGCCTCGGTCGAGCGGCTCGACCTCTGCACCGCCTGCGACCCGGATCGCTTCTTCTCCTACCGCCGCGACGGCAAGCCGCGCGGCGGGCACGGCGTGCTGGCCCGTGTCGCCTGACGCCGTCAGACGGAACTACGAGCGCATCCGTGCCGAGGTCGGCCCGGACGTGACCGTGGTCGCCGCCACCAAGTACGTGTCGCTCGAGGACATGGCCGTGCTCGCGGAGGCCGGGGTCGAGGTCGTGGGCGAGAACCGCGCGCAGGACCTCGAGGCGAAGCACGCCGTCTACAGCGACGCCTTCCGTTGGCACTTCATCGGCCGGCTCCAGAGCCGGAAGGCGAAGATCGTGAACGGGATCTGCGAGCTCTGCCACTCGCTTGAGACCGAGTCGGCCGCGCGACGGCTCGAGATCCCGGCGCTCGTCGAGGTCAACCTCGCCGGCGAGGAGACGAAGGGCGGCGTCGCGCCGAGCGAGCTCGAGGCGTTCCTCGGTCTCTACCGCGACGTGCGCGGGCTGATGACCATGCCGCCCGAGACCGGCGATTCCGAGGCCTCGCGGCGGTTCTTCCGCGAGCTGCGGGCGCTGGCGCAGGCTTACGGCCTGCGCGAACTGTCGATGGGAACGAGCCAGGACTACCGCGTCGCCGCGGAGGAGGGAGCGACCCTGATCCGCGTGGGTTCCGTGCTTTACGCCGAGTAGAATCGCCGCTGCCGTGGGCTTCGCCGACGTCTGGAATCGCACGCTCGTCTACTTCGGGATCGCCGAGGAGGACGAGGAGTGGGACGAGGAGGGCTACCTCGCGAACGAGGAGCTCGAGCGCACGTACGCCGAGCGGCCGAACGTGCGCCGGCTCGCGCCGCGGCGCCGCCGGGACTTCGACGACTGGACCGACCCCGACCCCGACCCGGAGCCGGACGACCGTACGGCGGTGTTGCGCCCGGCGCCTCGCCTGCGCGGCGTCGAGAGCGTGCCGGCGTCGGTGCGCGTCCATCTCGTCCTGCCGCGGAGCTTCAACGACGCGCAGCAGATCGCGGACAAGTTCAAGGACGGCATCCCGGTCATCCTCAACTTGCAGGGCGCCGACCAGGAGCTGTCGAAGCGGCTGATCGACTTCGCCAGCGGGCTCACGTACGCGTTGAGCGGGGGCATGCAGCGCGTCGCGGACAAGGTTTTCCTGCTCACGCCGCGCAACGTCGAGGTCTCCGCCGAGGAGCGCGCGCGCCTGCTCGAGCGCGGCGGCTTCTTCAACCAGGCGTAGGAAGCCACGGCGCCGAGCCGAACTTCCCTCTGATGGGCGCACAGGTCGCCGCATTCGGTCTGCTCTTCGACGCCGTCGACTCGGTGCAGAGCTTCGTGCACGTCTTCATCTACGTCTACATCCTGGTCATCTTCGTGTACGTCCTGACCTCGTGGATCCCGCTGCCGTACTCACCCGCGCTGAGCCGGGTGCAGCGGTTCCTCTACGACGTGTGCAACCCGTACCTGCGCCTCTTCCGTCGCGTCCTGCCGTCGCTCGGGCCGCTCGACCTCTCGCCGGTTCTCGCAGTGGTCGTCCTCTTCGCGGTCCAGCGGGGGCTCGACGCGCTCTTCGCACGACTCCACTGAGGGAAGGGAGCTCCCAATGGCACTCACACCTGTCGAGATCCGCCACGTCCGGCTCGGACGCGGCCTCTTCGGCTACGGCCGCGCGCCGACCGACCGCGTCCTCGAGGAGATCGTCTCGAGCTTCGAGGAGGTCTGGCGCGACCGCGCCGACCTGGCCGACAAGGTCGAGCAGCTCGAGTCCGACCTCGAGCGCTTCCGGGAGCTGGAGGCGCTCCTGCGCTCGACGCTCGTCTCCGCCGAGCGGACCGCCGCGGAGCTCAAGACGCAGGCGATGCGCGAGGCCGACCTGATCGTCGAGGAGGCGCGGGCCGAGGCGCGCTCGATCGTGCGGCAGGCCGCGGCCGACAACGAGCGGCTCGAGGCCGACTCGGCGCGCATCCGCGCGCTCCTCCGCGCGGCGCTGGCGACGATCGAGGCATCCGACGAGGACGAGGACGACGTGGAGGAGGACGCGCGGCCGGCGGCCGCGTGACGGTTTCGGGCAAAGGGCGTCGACCTATACTGATCGCATGGCAGCGGTTTCCACCCGGCTCCGCGTGCGCGTCTCGCCGGGAGCACGCCGCGGCGGGGTCGCCGGCCGTTTGGGGGAGGTCTGGAAGCTCCGCGTGACGGCGCCGGCCGAGGGAGGCCGCGCCAACGAGGCCGTGATCCGGCTCCTCGCCGACACCGTCGACGTGCCCCGGCGACGCGTTTCGCTCGTCTCGGGCCATACCGCGCGCGACAAGCTCGTCGAGCTCGAAGGCGTCGAGGCGGCCGAGGTCGAGCGGAGGCTCGCGGGAGCGTCCGCGTGAGCGCCGTCGACACCGCCCGCTTCGAGGAGGTCCTGCGGGAGGAGCGGCAGCGGGTGCTCGACGCGATCAGCTACCTCCACGAGGAGACTCCGGGCTCGCTCGAGGACGAGACGGAGGAGATCGTCGGCAGCTCCGACAACCATCTCGGCGAGACCGCGACCGCAACCCTCGACCGGGAGATCGACTACTCGCTCGAGGAAAACTCGGAGCAGGTGCTGAGGGCGATCGACGGCGCGCTGCGGCGGATCGACGAGGGCACGTTCGGGGTCTGCGAGACCTGCGGGCAGGCAATCTCCGAGGAGCGCCTCGAGGCGATCCCGTACGCCACGCAGTGCATCGACTGCCGGCGCAAGGGCGAACGCGCTTGAGCGAGCCCGCGCCGCGCCGGGTCGACGTCCGGGTCGGCTCCGCCACCGACGGGCTCACCCCGATCTCCATGGCCGAGCGCTCGCTCGCCGCGAGCCCGGTTCAATGGGCCGCGCTGGTCGCCGTCGCGGTCGCCGCGCTCGCGGCCGACCAGCTCACGAAGCACATCGTCTCGAGCCGCCTCGCGCTCGACGAGCAGGAGCACGTGCTCGGCCCGCTCTCGATCCACCACGTCCAGAACTCGGGGATCGCGTTCGGCCTGTTCGCGAGCGCGACCCCGATCGTGATCGTGCTCACCGGCATCGCCGTCGCCTGGATGCTCGGCTTCTTCGCCCGCTCGGGCGCGCGGCACCCGATCCTGCCCGTCTCGCTCGGGCTCGTCATCGGCGGCAGCGTCTCGAACCTCGTCGACCGCGTCCGGCTCGGGCACGTCACGGACTTCCTCGACCTGCGCTTCTGGCCGGCCTTCAACCTCGCGGACAGCTTCATCGTCATCGGGGTCGGGATCCTGCTCCTCACGCTGGTCCTCGCCGACCGCGAGCCGCGGCGCCGGCAGCGCGTGACCGACGCTCCGCCTGCGCGTCCCTGACGCTGCGGCGGGCGAGCGGCTCGACCGCTTCCTCGCCGGGCTTCCTTCGGTCGGCTCCCGGGCCGCCGCCGAGCGGCTCCTGGGCGACGGCGGGGTGCTCGTGGACGGTGTCGCGCGGGCGAAGAGCCACCGGCTGAGCGGCGGCGAGGAGGTGGCGTTCGAACCTCCTAGGCCCGCCGCGAGCGGGCTCGTGGCGGAGCCGATGGATCTCCGCATCGCGTACGAGGACGAGCACCTGCTGGTGGTCGACAAGCCGGCGGGTCTCGTCGTCCATCCGGCGTCCGGACACACGACGGGCACGCTCGTCCACGGGCTGGTCGGCGTGGCGGGAGGCGGGGAGGAGGGGCGGCCAGGGATCGTGCACCGCCTCGACCGCGACACATCGGGGCTGCTGGTCGTGGCGCGGAGCACGGAGGCGCACCGGCGCCTCGAGCGGCTCGTCCGGCGGCGGAAGCTCGAGCGCCGCTACCTTGCTTTGGTGTGCGGACGGCCCCGCTCGCGGCGGGGGACGATCGAGGCGCCCATCGGCCGCGACCGCCACGATCCCACCAGGCAGTCGCTCGACACGGCCACACCGCGCGACGCCGTGACGCACTTCGAGGTCGTGGAGCTCCTACCGCGGCACGCGCTGTTGGGCGTTCGGTTGGAGACGGGGCGGACGCACCAGATCCGCGTCCACCTGGCGGCGATCGACCTTCCCGTCGCAGGCGACCCCGTCTACGGCCGCCCCGGCGAGCTCGGCCTCGAGCGGCAGTTCCTCCACGCGGCCCGCCTGGCCTTTCCGCACCCGATGAACGGCGAGCCGGTCGAGACGGAGTCGCCGCTGCCGCCCGACCTCACGGCCGCTCTCGAGCGGGCCCGCGCCTGACTTCCGCACGAGCCGCGTCGCACTTCCGTGACGGTGGCTGCCACCGGCCGGGACCCGGCGAGCCGCTCGAACAACGGGATCCCGCGCCCGCGGTCACACTTTCGTGAGGGTGGCTGCCACCGGGACACGGCTCGCGGGGCCGTGGCCGAAAGGGGCGCGCGGCCGAGGTGCAAGCTCGGTGGGCTACGATGCCGCGGTTCCCGCACCCGATCCGGCGGATCCGCCCGGTGGCGGTGCCGGCGCACACGAGCGCCGGTTCCACCGCGGCCCCGCCGGCAGCAGTTCAACCCAACCGAAAGGGGCCGATCAGTGCCAGTCGTCTCGATGCGCGAGCTCCTGGAGGCCGGAGTCCACTTCGGCCACCAGACCCGCCGCTGGAATCCCAAGATGCGCCGCTTCATCTTCACGGAGCGCGGCGGCATCTACATCATCAACCTCCAACAAACGCTGGAGCTCCTCGAGGAAGCGCACGGCTTCGCGCGCAACCTCGGCGAGCGCGGCGGCACGATGCTCTTCGTCGGCACGAAGAAGCAGAGCCAGGACGCCGTCGCCGAGCACGCCGCGCGCGTGAACATGCCCTACGTGAACCACCGCTGGCTCGGCGGGCTGCTCACGAACTGGCGCACGATCTCCGACCGGATCGACCACCTGCACGAGCTGCGCCGGCTCAAGGAGGAGAGCCAGCTCGAGCTCCTGCCGGCGAAGGAGCGGATCCACATGCTCGCCGAGCTCGAGAAGCTCGAGGCGAACCTCGGCGGCGTCGCGCAGATGCGCCGCCAGCCGGACGCGGTCTTCATCGTCGACCTCCGCAAGGAGCAGCTCGCCGTACGCGAGGCCCGGCGGCTCGGCCTGCCCGTCGTCGCGCTCGTCGACACGAACTGCGACCCGGACGAGGCCGACTACGTCATCCCCGGAAACGACGACGCGATCCGCTCGTGCAGCCTCATCGTGCGCGCGATCGCGAACGGGATCGCCGACGGCCAGAGCAAGGCGTCGGTGCGCGACTTCGCGCGGAACGGCGGGGCCGAGCCCGAGCCCGCGCAGCCGGAGCCGGCCGCGGAGGAGACCGTCCCCGAAGGCGACTACGAGCAGGTGAGCCCGGGCGAGGAGCCGGTCGCCGAGCCGCCGGCTGCCCCGGAGCCGCAGCCCGAGCCCGCGCCCGAAGTCGAGCCCGCCGAAGAGGGCGGAGCGGAATGACGGAGATCTCCGCCAAGCTCGTGAAGCAGCTCCGTGACGAGACCGGAGCGGGCATGATGGACTGCAAGCGCGCGCTCGAGGACACGGGCGGCGACCTCGACGCCGCGAAGAGGCTCCTCCGCGAGAAGGGCATGGCCCAGGCGGGCAAGCGCGCCGGCCGGGCGACCACCGAGGGCCTCGTGGGCCATCGCGTCGAGCCGGACCACGGGACGATGGTCGCCGTCGGCTGCGAGACCGAGCCGGTGGCGCGAAACGACGAGTTCCAAGAGTTCGCCCGCAAGGTGCTCGAGGTCGTGGACGCGGAGGGCGTCGAGGCGGCGCAGCGGCTCGAGGACGAGCGCGTCGAGCTCGTCGCGAAGCTGGGCGAGAACGTCTCGGTCGCCGGCGCCGCGCGCTTCGTCACCGTCGACGGCTCGACGATCTCCGCCTACGTCCACCCGCCCGCGAACAAGGTCGGCGCGCTCGTCAACGTCGGCGGCGGCTCGGCCGACCTCGGCCGCCGGCTCGCGATGCACGTCGCGTGGTCGGAGCCGCGCTGGATCGCGCGCGAGGATGTGCCCGACGAGCTCGTGGCCGCCGAGCGCGAGATCTACGCGGGCTCGGACGAGGTGCAGTCGAAGCCGGAGCAGGCGCGCGAGAAGATCGTGGACGGG
>Ga0209059_1000992_pt1 | contig 13014 bp, 13 predicted proteins | sample GraSoiAngelo_151_FD_186165 | JGI IMG/M metagenome (GOLD analysis project Ga0209059, IMG submission 186165) | Grasslands soil microbial communities from the Angelo Coastal Reserve, California, USA - 14_1009_12_20cm (SPAdes) (version 2) | ecosystem: Environmental > Terrestrial > Soil > Grasslands ...
GCGTTTCTTCGCTTGCGGTTTCTCGGTCGGCGGGGACGGCGCTGGCAACGGCTTGACGCTTCTCCCGGATACGGGCGCTCTTCCCAACTTTCCCTCGCAAGTAATACAGCTTGGCCCGGCGTACCTTGCCGTGCCGAACCACATCGATCCGGTCGATGCGCGGCGAGTGCAACAGAAAGCTGCGCTCGACGCCAACTCCGTGAGCGATGCGGCGGACGGTGAAGGCTTCTTTGGTGCCGCTGCCCCGGCAGCCAATCACGATCCCTTCGAAGATCTGCACCCGCTCGCGAGTGCCCTCCACGACCTTGGCGTGCACCTTCACGGTATCGCCGGGAGTCAGGGTCGGCACCTTGTCGCGCTTGGCTTCGGCTTGCAGGAGATCGATGACGTTCGACACGGCGTACAAGGATACCATTGCCCCAGGAGTTCGACTCAACGCTCGCGATGCCTGAGCAGATCGGGACGCCGGCGGTGGGTTCGTTCGGAGGCCTGCGCGCGCCGCCAGCGCTCGATCTCGGCATGGTGGCCGGACAGCAGCACCTCCGGCACGGCGTGACCTTCGAAGACCGCCGGCCGCGTGTAGTGCGGGTACTCGAGCAGGTCCTCGGCGAACGATTCGTCCCTCGGTGACTCCTCGGAGCCGAGCACGCCGCTGACGAGGCGGCCGACGGCGTCGATCAAGACCATCGCCGGAAGCTCGCCGCCCGTCAGGACGTAGTCACCGATCGAGACCTCGCGATCGACGAGATGCGCAGCGACCCGCTCGTCCACCCCTTCATAGCGACCGCAAATCAAATAGAGATCGTCGTTCGCGGCCAGCTCCCTCACCAGCTGCTGGGTGAGCCGCTCGCCCTGCGGACTCAGCAGGATCACCGGCCCGCGACCGGTCCGCGCCCGGACGGCCTCGAAGATTGGCTCGGGCTTGAGCACCATCCCGGCGCCGCCCCCGTAGGGGACGTCGTCCACCTGCCGATGACGGTCATGGGTGTAATCGCGCAGGTTGTGAATGCGCAGCGTGATCAGACCGGCGGCCAACCCACGCCCGGTCACGCCCGAGCTCATGGGGCCTGGAAAGAGCTCGGGAAAGAGGGTGAGGACGTCGACGATCACGCCTCGCTCTCCTCCGGCAGATCGACCATGATGGCTCCCTCCGCCGGCCTGATCGAGCGGACCACGCTGCGAACCATCGGGATCAAGACTTCGCGCTCGCCGCCGGTAACCCGCAACACGTCGTTTGCCTCGTAGGTCAAAACCTCGGCGACCTGGCCGATCGCGCGCGCGTCCCGCGCATCGATTACCGTCAGGCCGATGAGCTGAAAGTGGTAAAAGCGATCGGCTGGCAATTGGCGCGCTTCGGCCAGCGGCAGGGTGCAGTACTCGCCGGTCAGCGGCTCGGCGGCACTGCGATCGTCGATACCCTGGAAGCTGACCAGCACCCCTCCGTCAAGCGCTTCGGCGCGCGCGACGATGAACCGCCGGCCGGCAATGTCGACTTCGCGACCAGGGGCAAACCGGTCCGGAAAGTCGGTCAGCAGCTCGACCCGCACCGCCCCTTTGACCCCGTGGGCCTTCAGAACGCGGCCGATCCGCAATGCTGGTTCCGCGTCGGTCACACGATCTCGACCATGACCCGATCGTGGTTTTTCAGCGCGGCGGCACGCACCACCGCGCGAATCGCGTCGATATTTCGGCCGCCACGGCCGATGACCTTCCCCACATCATCCGTGGCCAGCGCGACCTCGACCCGGTTGGTCCGCTCCCCCTCGACCATCGCCACGCGCACCTCGTCGGGCTTCGACACCATCGCCTTGATGATGTAGCTCACCAGGTCGGTGTAGTCGTGCATCGCTATGCCCCCTCTGAAGCGCTGGCCGCCGGCGGCGTGGCGCCTGGCTCGGCCGCGCCGGTTTTGGCGGCAGCAGCCGCGACTTCGGCTTTCGACGGCTTAGTCGGTCGCTTCTTCGCGGATTCCTTGGGGAGCAGGCCCCGTCCGATCAAGAATGCCCGCGCGGTGTCGGAAGGGCGCGCCCCCTTTTGCAGCCAAGCCTTGATCTTCTCCTCGTCGATGTTGAGCTTCACGGGTTCGGTCATTGGGTCGTAGGTACCGAGGATCTCGATGAACTTGCCATCGCGTGGTGAACGCGTATCGGCCACCACCAGCCGGTAAAACGGGTGCTTCTTTGCGCCGATGCGCCGCAGTCGAATCTTTACGGACAACTAAGACCTCCTTTAACTTCTCAAGAGCTGGGCGGGATCGATGGGCAATCCCTTGATGCGCTTCCCCTTCCCCATCTGCTTCAGCATCTGCTGCATTTGCTGGAATCCCTTGAGCAAACGATTCACGGCGGCGATATCGGTCCCCGACCCGAGGGCGATTCGCCGTCGCCGGCTGCCATCGATCGTCTCGGGCCGCTCGCGCTCCGCGGCCGTCATCGACAGGATGATCGCCTCCATCTCCCTGAGTTGATCGTCACTCGGGAGGGCGCCCGCCAGGTTCTTGATCTTCCCGGCGCCGGGCAGCATCCCGATGATGCCTTCGAGCGGGCCCATCTTCTTCACCTGTTTCAGCTGCTCCATGAAGTCGGTGAGCGTGAGCCGGCCGGCGCGTAGCTTTTTCTCCATCTCTCGGGCTTGCGATTCGTCGACGTGCTCCTGCGCCTTTTCGATCAGGGTCAACACATCGCCCATGCCGAGGATGCGGGAGGCCATCCGGTCGGGGTAGAAGACCTCCAGGTCGGTCAGCTTCTCGCCGACGCCCACGAACTGGATCGGGCACTGGGTCACCGCCCGCAGGGACAGAGCCGCGCCGCCGCGGGCATCACCGTCGAGCTTGGTCAGGATCGCGCCGGTCAGCGAGACCGTCTTCTGGAAAGCCTCCGTGACGTTCACCGCTTGCTGACCGGTCATGGCGTCGAGCACCAGCAGCCGGTGCTGCGCCGGCACGGCCTGCGTGATCCGCTCGAGCTCGTCGAGCAGATCTAGATCGACCTGCAGCCGACCCGCGGTGTCGATGATCACGATGTCGGCGTTAACCCGCCTGGCCTCAGCCAGCGAATCCCGTGCGATCTTCACCGGGTCCGTATCGCGGGGTGCGAAGGCCGGTGCATTGATGCTCTTGGCCAGGACCTCGAGTTGTTCCATGGCGGCGGGCCGTCGAACATCCGTTGACACCAGCAACGGCCGGTGGCTCTCGCGCCGGGTAAAGAGCGCCAGTTTGCCGGCGGTCGTGGTTTTGCCGGACCCTTGCAGACCGGCCAGCACCACCACTGTCGGCGGGGTCGGCGCATAGATCATCGGTAACCGCTCGCCCAGGAGCCGAACCATCTCTTCGTCGACGATCTTCACCAGCTGCTGCCCCGGGTTCAGACTCTCCATCACCTCGCCACCGATCGCGCGCGCCCGGATGCTGGCGATGAAGTCCCTGACGACCTTGTAGTTGACGTCGGCCTCCAGCAGCGCAAGTCGCACTTCGCGGAGTCCGGCGTCGACCTCGGCTTCACTCAGCTTGCCGCGGCCGGTCAGCTTCTTGAGCGCCTGATCGAGACGGCCCGTTAGGGAATCAAACACGCTGGGCTCGCTCCAGGCCGAGCTTGCGCTCATAGTCGTCCAGATTGGTCACCGTCCGGCGGATCACGTCGTAAACGGCGGTGCGGGAGACGCGTTCGCGCGCGGCGATCTCGCCATAGGACCAATCCAGCTCCCAGGCCAGATGGAGGATGCGACGCTGGTGGTCCGTGAGTAGGGCCCCGTAGAGGTCAAGCAGCCGCAGCTGGCGCTGCCGGCGGCGGGCACTGTCAAGCATTTAACCTTGACAGTATAGCGATCAGCGCTCTCGGGCCCGCCTCTCCTCGTTACCCACCACGAACTGAACCAACCACATGATGCCGAGGACCACGGTGGCTAGCGCCAGCAGCCCCACGAAGCCGAGAAAGACTCCCAGGAGGATGACGGTCAGCTGGGCTCGTCCTCGTCGGTGGGCTCGACCCGCTCGTCCTGCAGAATCTCGAGCGCCGCGGCGGCCTGCTCGCGCGGTACCCAGAGGTCAACTGCGGACAACTCGCCGGTGGTCTCGGGGATGACGGCCGCGACCGCCTCATTGCGAAAGTACACCTCAATCCCCGACGACTCGAGGACCGCCTTCCACAGGTCGGCTTCAGGCAAACCGTTGGCTGTGACCAGCTTGACGAATGCACCGGGATCGGGCTTCTTCGTCAATGGCTCCTGCGTCATCGGCTCTCCTCCATTCGCAACAACGCATCCAGGTACTGCTCGGGATCGAATCGATTTAGATCGTCGACGCCCTCGCCGATGCCGACCAGCTTTACCGGGACGGCAAGCTCCGCTTCGATACTAAGCACGACACCGGCCTTCGCGCTGCCGTCCATTTTCGTCACCGCGAGGCCTGTTAGCCCGATCGCCTCCTGGAACACCTTAACCTGCTGGGCCGAATTCTGGCCAAGGTGCGCGTCCAGTACCGCCAGGGTCTCCTGGGGCGACCGCTCGTCCAGCCGCTGCAGTACCCGCCGAACTTTGCGCAGCTCCTCCATCAAGTCGGTGCGCGTGTGCAGCCGGCCCGCCGTATCGACGATCACGGTATCGGCGCCGCGAGCACGCGCGGCCTGCACCGCGTCGAACGCCACCGCGCCCGGATCTGATCCTGGCTGGTTGGCGATGACGTCGACCTGCGCCCGGTTTGCCCAGAGGCGCAGCTGGTCGATGGCAGCGGCGCGGTAGGTGTCGGCGGCGGCCAGCAGCGGGCGACGGCCCTCGGCTCGAAGCAGATGGGCGAGCTTGCCGATGGTCGTCGTCTTGCCCGAGCCGTTGACCCCGACGACCAGCAGCACCGCCGGCGAGCCCTCGAGATTCAGCGCGCGCGGACGGGCCACCATCTCGCGGCCGAGCTCCGTCTTGAGATAACGCAACGCCTGCGCCGGCGTCCGCAGGTGGGCGCCCGCTGCCTGCCGCCGCAGGTTGGCGACCACGCCTTCGGTCGTGGCAACGCCCACATCCGCGGCGATCAATGAGGCTTCGAGATCGTCCCAGAACGCATCGTCGAGTGCGGGGCGCCCGAAGACCTCCTTGAGGTCGGCGACGTAGGCCTGCCGGCCGGATTCAAGAGTCTTCGAAAAGCGTTTCCAGAAGCCCTGTCCTTTGTCGTCAGGGTCGCCGGATTTCCCGGGTGTTTCCGGCTCAGCCGGCATCAGGCTGAAGCCTACGCCGAGCGCTCACCAACCGGAATCAGGGCGTCGTGTTGCAGCCGCACCGAAACGATGCGTGAGATCCCATGCTCCGCGAGCGTGACCCCATAGAGGACCTCGGCCTGGGCCATGGTGGAGTGGTTATGCGTGACGATTAGAAACTGCTGATCTGCCGCCAGCCGCTTGAGCACGCGGTTGAAGCGGGCGACGTTTGCATCATCGAGCGCCGCATCGACCTCGTCCAGCACATAGAAGGGGCTCGGGTTTACGGCTTGCAGGGCAAACAGGAATGCGAGCGCGGTCAGGGCTCGCTCGCCACCGGAGAGGAGCGTCAGCGGCTGTAACCGCTTCCCCGGCGTCTGTGCCAGGATTTCCACCCCGTCGTCGAGCGGATTCCCCTCGGGCTGAGCCTCCAGCCGAAGTGTCGCGCGGCCGCCCTCGAAAAGTTCACCGAAGAATTCCTGGAAATTCACCGCCACCGATTGGAAGACGGTTCGAAATCGGCTATCGATTTCGTCCTCGAGCCGCTGCCGCAGCTCCATCAATTGTGCCGCCGCCTGCTCGAGATCGGCCAGCTGGGCGCCCAGGGTGTCGCAGCGATCCCGCACCTGCGCGTACTCCTCGGGGGCCAATAGGTTGACCGCCCCCATCCCATCGAGGCGGCGCTGCAATCGCGAAACCTCGCGCTCCGTCTTCTGCCAGTCCACTTCCTCGGTCGGGTCGGCCTCGTCGTCGACGGGTTGCTCACCTTCGCGCAATCCGGCGGCGCTGCGGTCGACCTCACCCTGGGCGCCATCGCGTTCCGCCGCGGCGGCAGCGCAAGCATCGTCGGCATGGGCGAGCTCCACCTGAAGCGTGACGTTGCGTTGCTCGTCATCGCGCAACTGCGCCTCCAGCACCGCCAGCGCATCGTCACCGGGGAGTTCGGCTGACTCGAGGGAGGCCAGCTCGGCGGTGAGCGCCGCAGACTGTTCGAGCCAACGCCGGCGCTCTTCGTTGATCAGGGCCGGCTGTACGGCCAGCTCTTCCTCGGCGGCGCGGCGTTGGGCCAGCTCATCGCCATGCGATCGGTACACGTGTTGGGCGCGCTCCAGTTGCCGTCCCAGGTCGTCGACTCGCTGGCGCGCGAGCGCGGCCCGCAGTTCCGTGTCCTGCCGTCGTTTCAGGAGCACGGCCAGCGACGTGCCCGCCTCGCCGATCTCCTGCTCGAGCTTCCCGAGCTCCGTCGTGGCCGCGGTATCCCGGTCGACGATGACACGCTCGCGGGCGAGCGCGTCGACCTGAAGCTGCTCGGCCTGCATCGACAGGGTGCTGACCCGGTCCAACTGTTGCCGGACCTCCAGTTCCTGCAGCGTCTCACGCTGGACGCCTTCGCCGGCAGCGGTAAGCGCCCCGGCGGCCTCGGCCGCGGCGGTGCGCAGGGCGTCGACCCGGGTGAGCATGGCGTCGCGTTCATGGATCAGTGAGGCGCGCTCAGCCGCGCAGCGCTCGACGGCGGTCGCCACGCCTAACGCAGCCTGCCGGCCGCGATCGAGATCCTCCTCCGCCTCGCGAATCCGGGCCTGAACCGCCAGCACCGCGTCCGCGGCTTTGCCACCTCGGTACGAGACCGCCGTCACGATCTCGCCGCGGGGTGTCACGGCGCGCAGCCATGGATGCTCGTTAACGATCTGCGCCGCTTCCGATCGGTCCGCGACCAGGACCACACCGGCGAGCAGATGGGTCAGTAGCGGTGCGAGGTAATCGGGCGCCTGTACCAGGTTGGCGATCGCGATCGATCCGGCCGGCAGATCGGATGTGATCGTTTGCGCGGGGGTTCGCAACAGCGTCTCGCGCGCATCCTCGGCGCCGGCCATGGCGGCGGCCGCCGTCTCGAAGAGTTCCCGATCGCCAGCCACCCATGCGTGCAACCAACCTTCCAGCGCCGCATCGACGGCCGCGCGATTAGCGGGCTCGACCTCGACTAACTCGAGAAGCCGTCGCCAGCTATCGCCCCGGTCCCGGAGCGGGCCGCGGCGTTGGGCGCGATCGAGCAGCGTGCGCAGCGCACCGAGCTCTGCTTCGAGCGCCTTGAGTCCCGCTTCGTGCTCGATGACGGCTTTTCTGCTGCTCTCCAGGGCTGCCTCGGCGCCACCCAGGCGCTGCTCGATCGTCGACGCGGCCCCGGCCACGCTCTGAAGTTCCGCATCGGCGGCCTCCGCCTGCCGCCGCCGCCGCTCCCGTTCGTCCATCAGGCTGCCCTGTCGCAGGGACCACGCCTCGAGCTGACTTAGCGCCTGCTGCCGCTGCTCCGTCAGAAATTGCAAGCGGCCGTCCAGCTGTCGAAGCTCGGCCTCGATCGCCAGGCGCTCGCGCTGCAAGTCCTGCCGAGCCTGATGACGCCCGGCGCGCTCCGCCTCGAGACCGCTGAGGCCCTCGCGGGCCCCGCGTTCGGCATCCGCGGCGGCCTGGAGGGCGGCGTTGGTCGTTTCGAGCTCGACCTGCGCCGCCCGCAGCGCTCTCGCCAGCTCGTCGACGACGCGGCTGCCGGCACGTTCGGAGGCGAGAAGGTGTTCGAGCTCGCGCTGCAGTGACGTCACAGCCTGAACCGCCGCGGCGTTGCGCTCCTGGGCGATACGCGCCTGGTGCTGGGTCTCGGCCAGCCTGAGCCGCACGTCGGCGATCGCCTCCTGGTGGCGCCAGCGCGCCTCGCGCGCCTGTAGCAGAGCGGTGCGGTGGTGGGCGTATTGCGGCTCGAAGTCGGCGAGCACCTCGGCGGCGGCGGCCCGCTTGTGCTCGGTCGCCTGGACCCGCGTGACCGCCCGTCGCAGCTGCATCATCGCCTTGCGCCACGCATCCCGGGCGAGGCTTCCCTGCAGGCTCTTGAGCGCGTCAGCGACCTTCTGGTACTCCTCAGCCGCACTGGCCTGCACGCGCAGCTCCTCGGCACGCGGGCTGAGCTCGTTCAGAATGTCTCGCGCACGTCGCATATCACGATCCGCCTCGGTCAGCCGGTTCACGGCTTCCTGACGCTGATCGCGCAGGCGTCGCACGCCGGCGGCTTCCTCAATCAGCTCGCGCCGCAGGCCGGGTGCCGCCTGGATAACGAAGTCGATATCGTTCTGCGCGGTCACCGCGTACCCGTCCTGGCGTAAGCCGGTGCTCGCCAGCAGCGCGTCGATGTCCTTCAGCCGGGCGCGGGCGCCATTGACGAGGTACTCGCTTTCGCCGGATCGGAAAAGCCGGCGGGCGACTTCGATTTCGTTGAATTCGACGTTGAGCCGCTGGTCGGCGTTGTCGATGGTAAGCGTGACTTCCGCCATGCCGACCGCCGACTTGCCAGGGCCTCCGGAATAGATCACATCCTCCATGCGGTGGCCGCGCAGCCCGCGGGCGTTGCGCTCACCCAGCGCCCATCGAATGGCATCGACGAGATTTGACTTGCCACTGCCGTTCGGGCCGACGATCGCCGTGATGCCGCGGCTGAAGGGAAGCTCCGTGCGACGAGCAAAGGTTTTGAAGCCTTGCAGCCGCAGCGACTTCAGATGCACAGGCGAAAGGTTAAAGACATGGCTGGGCTCTCGCGCCCATCAGTGATGAAAGCATGGACCACGGCGCGGGTCACCCGTGTATTAGAGCATGTCCCCGTTGCCGAAGGCAACGGGCGACCAGCGCGGCTCCGCCGCGCCGCGCTGGTCGCGCGTAAGCGAGTGCGTCGGGCCCGCCGGCCCACGCGAGCGGCGCCTTAGTGCCATGCGAGCGTTTGAGGCGTTCGCGGGCGGCTGGACGGCGCACCGGCGCGGTTAAGTCCCTGTGTAACTGATCTACGCGATAGCGGGTCGGCCGAGGTTATGAGGGGTAGACATTGATCTCAGTCGCTTTCACGCTGATCCAGACTGGGTCTCCGCGGTCGAGCCCGAGGTCGCGCACAGCGGCGGGCGTCACCTCGGCGACGATCGATGGCGATCCTTCGAGACGCACTCGAACCCGGTCGCCCTCAAGGTCGAGGTCGGAGGCTCGCCCTTCCCAGACGTTACGTGGCGTGCCATCCGGACGGGTTCGATAGAGGGCGACGGTTCGCGGATGGACCACCGCGAACACCTCGCCGTCAGCTGCCTCCGCCACGGTCAGGGAACCGCCGCCAGTCAGTGCGATGACGGTCTCGCGCGCCCGTCCCCGGTACAGGTTGACACCGACCAGGTCGGCTACGTAGCGCGAGCGAGGACGCTGCGCGACCTCGGCCGGGGATCCGGATTGCAGAACGCGTCCCTGCTCGAGGATGATGAGACGATCGGCCATCGCCATCGCCTCGACCGGGTCGTGCGTGACCACCAGCCGCACGCCGTCGAACGATTGAAGTTGACGGCGGAGCTCCCGCCGCAGCTCGACCCTCGTACTGGCATCCAGAGCCGCCATCGGCTCGTCCATAAGGAGTAGCGCGGGGCTGGTGACGAGCGCCCGCGCGAGCGCGACCCGCTGAGCTTGGCCCCCCGAGAGCGATCCCGGCCGCCGATCGGCGTACCCCTCGAGACCAACGCGTTCCAACCACTGGCTTGCGAGGGTCAGCGCCGCGGCACGGCGTGTGCCGCGGGATCGTAGTCCGAAGGCCACGTTCTCGAGCACGGACAGGTGAGGAAACAGGAGATAGTCCTGGAACACCATTCCGATCGGTCGGTGCTCCGGAGCGACCCGCACCCCCGTCGGCGGGTCATCGAGGACGACCCCATCGAGCGTGACCCGGCCCGCGTCGAGCGGCATGAGCCCGGCGAGCACGCGCAACACCGACGTCTTGCCCGAACCGTTGGGACCGAGGACCGCGACCAGTTCCCCGGCGCCAACTGCGATCTGCAGGTCCAGTTCGAAGCCGCTGACGCTCGCCTGGATTCGCGCCTCCAGGCTCACGATGCGCCCAGCCACCGGTCGCGAAGCCCGATCAGCACGGCGAGGGAGACGGCGAGCAGGACCAGGCTGAGCACGATCGCCGCGTCCGGGTTCGTCTCCAGCGCGAGGTACACCGCCAGCGGCATCGTCTGGGTGCGCCCGGGGAAGTTGCCGGCAAACGTGATGGTCGCGCCGAACTCACCGAGTGCTCGGGCCCAACACAGAACCGCACCGGCGACCAGTGACGGTCGCACCAGTGGCAGAGTGACCCGCCAGAGCACGGTCCATCGCCGAGCCCCAAGGGTGCGCGCCGCGTCTTCAAATCGCAGGTCCATCCCACGAAGGCCCGCCTCGACGGTGATCACGAGAAAGGGCATGGCAACGAAGGACTCGGCGAGGATGGCGCCAGCGGTGGTGAACGGGATGTGAATCCCGAAGGCCTGCTCCAGCCAGGCTCCGACGAGCCCGCGCCGGCCGAAGGCCGCCAGCAAGGCGACGCCACCGACGACCGGCGGCAACACCATGGGCAGTACCGTCAGCGCGCGGAGCACCGCGCGGCCCGGAAAGGCGATCCGCGCGAATATCCAGGCCAACGGCACGCCGACGATAAGCGCGATCGCGGTAGCGGAAAGCGATGCCAACAGGGATAGGCGCAGCGCGGTCAGGGCCTCGGGTGACGTTAGGAGCTGCCAGGCCGACCCCCACGGCGTTCGAACCAGTAGGCCGGCGAGCGGCAGCAGGAAGAATGCGGCGCCCAACCCGGCGAGCCCGATGAACAGGGGCGGCGCCGGGAATCCACGGGGATTACGCTGGGAGGAAGCCATAGCGAGCGAGCGTTTCCTGCCCTTTCGCGTGCAGGTAGCCGATGAAGACCTTGGCCAGCGCGATATTCTGGCTGTCCTTGAGGACCACGATCGGGTAGTCGGCGACCACATTGAGAGAAGCGGGGATATCGACCCCCTGCACCTGCGCGCCGCCGGCCTTCACGTCGGTCGCGTAGACGATCCCGGCATCCGCCTCCCCCAGCGCCACCCTGGCGAGCACGGCCTTGACGTCGGTCTCCTCGCTCGCCGGCTTGACCGTCACGCTCGCCTTCTGCAATGCCTCGATGGCGTAGTGCCCGCAGGGCACTGCCGAGGCGCAGAGCACTACGACCAGCCCCGCGCGCCCCAGGTCGGCCAAGCCGGTCACGTGCTTGGGGTTGCCGGCCGGGACGACGATCTGGAGCTTGTTGCGAGCGAAGATCGAGGGCGACCCCGACGTCAGGCCGGCATTGACGAGCTTCTGCATGTTCGGCTGGTCCGCCGATGCCAATACGTCGCCAATGGCACCCTGCTGGATCTGTGCCACCAGGGTCGACGAACCCGCGAACGCGAAGTGGATCATCGTGCCGGGAAAGGTCTTCTGGAAATCCGGGCCGATGCGGCCGAACGCGGCCGTCAGCGACGAAGCGGCAAAGACGGTGATCGATCCGCTCGGGCCGGAGCTCGGTGGAGAGCCCGGCTCGCTCGTGCCGCCGCAGCCCGCGAGGAGTAGGGCGGCTGCGACGGCGCCCAGCACTCTCGCCTTCATGGCCGACTAACCGGTGGGCACCTCGATGATCACGTTCGTGGCCTTGACGACAGCGACGGCTCGCACGCCGGGCGCCAGGCCCAATTCGTCGACCGCTTCCCGCGTGATGAGCGCCACCAGCCGGTGCGGACCCGCCTGGATCTCGACCTGGGCGGCGACCCGGTCCTTGATCACCCGCGTCACGATGCCCGGGAAATGATTGCGGGCCGAACGAGCCGAGATCGTTTCCGATTTCGGCTCAGGTGGTGAGGCGGCCATGTATCGGGCAAGCTGCCGCCCGTCGACGACCCGCTGGCCGCCGGACGTCCTAACCGTCGCCAGCCGACCACTGTCTGCCAGGCGGCGGACGCTATCGACGCTGACGCCGAGGAGTTGTGCGGCTTCGCCAATCTTGTAGGCGGCCATTACTGATTCACCCGACAATTCTAGCATTTGCGGTATTTAGGAACTGTAATGCTCAGAATTGCGAGAGTGAGTTTGCGTCGTGGACGTCAGCGAGTCGCGATCCAGCCGTGGTGTGGCTCGGCGCCTTAGTTGGCCGGCGCGCGACGTGATTCGTGGGCGGCCACTGCTTCGAGGACTTCGTCCTGCGCGGGCGGGTGGTCGAGCGCCCCGAGTGCTGATAGCGCCTCGCGAGCCGCCATCTGCTCCGCGGCACGCTTTGTCCGGCCACTGCCGGTACCTCGGATGCCGTCCCCGAACGTCACCAGCGCCGTGTACTCGCGTCGATGTCCCGGGCCGGACGCGCCCACGATCTCGTACTGCGGCGTGGTCAGGAAGCGCTCCTGGGTGACCTCCTGGAGTCGCCCCTTGTAGTTGTCGTCCGGCCAGGCCTGCACGTCGATCAGGCTGCGGCTGAACAGCCGGTAGGCGGCGCGATAGCCCTGGTCCAGAAAGATCGCCCCAATCACCGCTTCGAAAGTGTTTGCGAGGATCGATTGCAACGAGCGGGCCCCCGTCTTGTGGGCGCCCTTGCCCAGCAGCAGGTAATCGCCGAGGCTGAGCCGGGAGGCCAGTCGGGCCAGGCTCTTGGTGTTGACCACCGAGGCCCGCAGCCGGGTCAGCTCTCCCTCGTCCGACGTCTGGTAGGTGTGATACAGGTGTTCGGCGGCGATCAGCTCGAGGACGGCGTCGCCGAGGTACTCCAGCCGCTCGTTATCCGCGGCCCCGCTTTCGGGATGCTCGTTGTTGTAGGAGCGATGGGTCAGCGCCTGCCGAAGCAGGGCGACGTCGTGAAACCGAACACGAAGCGTCCGCTGGAGTTTTTGTAAAGGCTCGTCGGCCGGAGGGAGCTTCGGCTCAGGTGGTGATGCCGAGCTTCTCCTGGACGTAGTCCCAGGCGGCTCCGACGGTTTGAATCTTTTCCGCGTCTTCGTCAGGTATC
>Ga0209059_1000993_pt1 | contig 13009 bp, 12 predicted proteins | sample GraSoiAngelo_151_FD_186165 | JGI IMG/M metagenome (GOLD analysis project Ga0209059, IMG submission 186165) | Grasslands soil microbial communities from the Angelo Coastal Reserve, California, USA - 14_1009_12_20cm (SPAdes) (version 2) | ecosystem: Environmental > Terrestrial > Soil > Grasslands ...
TGCTGGCGCCCTCCAGTGGAGAGGAACTCCGCAATAACATCACCGACAAAGTACAGGAGATCACTAATCGAGTCAGCAGCCGCGCTGATGAGTATTCCACCGGCACTGAGGGCGGGATTTAGTCACGTGGCGCTTTCATCGCGCCACTCACAAGAGCGTTCTGAACACCGCTCGCTATGAGGGATTTCAATGCGACTTGGCAAGCAACTAGCAGGCTTAGCTTTGGCAATGGCGTTGGCATGTGTGGCCTACGCGATTCCGCAGGATAGCCCTAAGCAAGATATGAAGGACGCCGGTCACGCCACTAAGAACGCTGCCAAAGATACGGGGCGTGCCACAAACAACTCCGCGCGAAGAGCCGGCCACAAGACAAAGACCACCAGCAAAAAGGCTGCCCACAAGAGCGCGACTAAAACACGTCACGGCGCAGCCAAGGTCGAACAAAAGACTCAACCTTAGCGAGTTCCTGACTGCGTCGGCTCTGCGGCCCGGGCATTACCTCGTAGGGACAGCCGCCAGCGGCAGGGCGGAACTTGACTATCAGCTTGCACTGAGGAATGCCTCACGCGGAAGCTGGCGATGTGACAGCGCGATGCCGCAGCCCACGGCCGACCCTGACCACGTCGACAGAAAAGGCACCGCCAGGAGGAAGTTAAATCGATTTAGAAGCACTACCTATGTTGCTGATTATGAACGAGTTGCGCAGATTTATTTACACATGCCTTTAAGGCTGTAACCCTCTTCCGAATCAGCAGATTACACATCTCTGCAACGCTTCTGGTGCACACCATAGCCGATGGAGGTCTTGACTTTTGCGGTTCAGGAAAGACCTCGGTTTTGTGGTTGCTCGTGGCTCTCTGCTCCGCTTCGCCGGGCCGAACGGCCAAGGCGACTGTCGCTAAGAAGCCTTGACTTCTGTGCCCTCCACGGAATGGATCGGCAGCTTGGCAACGACATGTGTCCCTGAGGAATCGGACAATATATCCAGCTTTCCCCCCAATCGATGCACGCGCTCCCTCATGCCCAGGATGCCGACGCCGGGCCGGGAGGTTCGGCCTTCCACCTCCGAGTCGAAGGAGAATCCCTTTCCTTCATCGCTAACATCCACCAGGACCTCATCGTCATTGCTTAGGATGCGGATGGAGCCGGTTTTACTTTCGGAATGACGGTGAATGTTGGTAAGGGATTCCTGAACCAGGCGGAAGATTGTGGTCTCCAGGATTTGAGGAAGCCGGCCCAGTTCGCGGGGCACGTCCAGGGTCACTTTGAGGCTGCTGCGGGTGGCGAATCCGTCGACATACCAGCGGAGCGCAGAAACCAGGCCTGCTTCGTCGAGAAGAGGCGGATGCAGCAAGTAAGACATGGTTCGAAGCTGGCGGCTCATTTCTTCCACCACGGCTTCGGTGTCCTGGAGAACGCGCTGCCCCTCTGGATTGGCACTTACGAATTCAGATTTCAACCGGTTCACATTCAGCTTCAAAGCCACCAGCAACTGCCCCGTACTATCGTGCAATTCGCGGGAGATTCGCCGGCGCTCTTCATCTTGCGCCTGCAGCAAGAAGCTCGAAAGCTTTTGCACCTCCGAAATCTGCCGTTGCAGTTCCGCAGTCCTCTGCTGCACTCGCGCCTCGAGCGTCTCGTTGATGGCCTTCAGTTCCTGCCTCGCTAATTCTGCTTCTTCGGCCTGGCGCCGTGCTTCTCTTTGGGCGTCACGCATGCGCAGCAGGGCTTTCACGGTAGCGACTAATTCCTGCTGATCGATGGGCTCGGAAAGATACGCGTCAGCCCCACCCTCCAGCCCACGCACCTTGTGGTCTAAGCCGCCGCAGGAGGCTGACAAATGAAGAACCGGGATTTCGCGCGTAGCCGGATCGCTCTTCAACCTGCGGCACACTTCAAAACCGTCAATGTCCGGAAGGTTGATATCCAGCGTAATCAGGACAGGCTCTTGCTTCGCCAGTCGCAGCGCCTCTGCTCCAGTTGAGGCCTCGATGACATGGAACCCTGCATCGCGGAGCCGCCGCACCACCGAATAACGAATAGCGTCATTGTCATCAACCGCGAGAACCGTTTGTGGGGTCGGGGATACCATTCTTCTACTCGGCAGCCACCACTTGATCGTGCGTGGGAAGGAGCGTCAGTCCCGCCTTGCGAAATGCCTCAGAAAAACTGGCGAGAGCACTGTCGCGGGAGCTCATCACAGTCTTCGGGACGATATCGATGGCGGCGCTCAGGCGGGCTCGCTCTGTCTTGTCGAGATCCTTCGAGGTATGGATCACTACCGGGATCGATCGGGTTACGGGATCGGCGCTAAGCTGTTCCAGCACTTCGAAACCACTCAGGTCATCCATGACCAGGTCGAGCACGATCAGGGCGGGGCTCAACTCGCGCGCCATGCGCAGGCCCTCAAGCCCTCCACCGGCTTCTGCGATGTCGTAATTAGCTTGCGACAGCACAACCTTGAGGAGATATCGCGAGGTAGCATCGTCGTCCACCACGAGCACCTGGTGCGATGGATGCGATGAAACTGAGGCTTCCAACTGCTTCATCAGCCATGCCCGTTCGACGGGTTTGGGATTGAAAGCATCGGCCCCTAAGGCCAGCGCCTTTTCCCGGTTATCCACCACGGTGATGACATACACCGGTATGTCGCGAGTGGCCGGGTCCGCTTTCAGACTCTGCAGAAAGTCCCATGCATGCTCGCCCTGCAACAGTACGTCGAGAAGGATAGCGTGCGGTCGCATCGAACGCATTGCAGCTCGCGCCTCTCGGACACTGGTGGCTGGCACGACTTGAAAGCTCGAGTCCTTCAGGTACTTCTCATAGATGAACAAGGTCTCGCGATTGTCTTCAACCACAAGAACAGGCAACTTGGTGGCGTCGAGTTGCGGCTTCGAATCGGAGACCTGCGCAACTTCGGTTGCGCCCCGGAACTGCATTGGGATCCTCACCGTGAACACTGACCCCACCCCGACGTCACTGGTCACAGAAACATTGCCGCCGAGTAACTGCGCCAGTTTGCGCGACAGCGGCAGGCCCAGGCCCGTTCCTTTGGCCACTTTCTGCATCTTGCCTTCGACCTGGGTCCACTCCTGGAAAATGCGCTCTTGATCCTCCGCCGCGATTCCAATTCCTGTGTCTGAGACCTCAAACGCGATAGTCTGATCCTGGTCGCGCGAGACAAATATCCGTACCTCGCCGCGTTCGGTGAACTTCAGAGCATTGGAGATCAGGTTGCGCAGAATCTGCGACAGCTTGCCTTCGTCGCTGAAGATTTCGATATCTTCGTCAGGATCATCGAAGATGAGCCGCACCGACGAATTCTGCGCCAGCAGGGGACGAAGCATGCCGCGCAGCGCTGCGAACAATGTCTTGACATCAAAGCGCGCTGGACGAATCGTCACCTTCCCTGCTTCCACCTTGGCTAGATCCAGCAGATCGTTGACCAGGTCACTGAGGTCTTGGGCGGAGTTCTTGATGAACCGGACCTGCTTGTCTTGTTCCTCCGTCAATTCTCCATCCATATGATCGAGCAAGATTTGACTCAACGCCATGATGGAGTTCAGAGGAGTGCGGAACTCATGGCTCATATTGGACAGAAAGTGGCTTTTCAACTCGGACGCTCGCTGCAGGAAGTCGGCTCTGTCGTCGAGTTCCGCGTAGAGTGCCACAACTCCGCGATTGGTCTCGTCCAGTTCCCGGTTCAGTTGCGCGAGTTCCAGTTGGCGCGTGCGCAGTTCGTCTAAGGCCCGCAGCAGTTCCTGGTTCTGCTGCTGTAATTCTTCATAGGCATTCTGTGGGCCCTGCAACTCGAGCTGGGCGAGCAGATTGTCGAGCCCCTTCTGGCTAAGACCGGAGAACCGCGGGGGAAGGTTCCTGCCGAGCACGACCTTCGTCCCCCGGGAGCTACTCTCGACTTGGAACACATCCATCAATCGCCGAGCCCCAATCATTCCCAGACCCATGCCGGTGTGTGACACGTATTTTCCGTCGAGGATCTCTCGGAGGTTCTCGATGCCGCGCCCTTTGTCGCTCACAGTGATGGATAAGGCTGCTGCCGGTGGGGTTTCAATCTGAAACTCGACCAAGCCTCCGCCCGCGTACTGGAAGGCATTGCGCGCCACTTCCGACAAGGCTGTCGCGATGCGCGTCTGGTCCTGCGAATCGAATTTCAGCGCCGCTGCGATCTGGCGGGCGCGCTGCCTCACCAGCACCACGTCATACTCGTGGCGGATTTCCATTCGCAAGAGCGGTAAAGCCATACGGAAACTACTCCAAACTCTTCGCTACCAGCACGGTGACGTCATCGCGTTGCCGTTCGAAGTCCCGGTACAGTACGGCTGCGATGACGCTTGCATGCTTTGTCATAATTCCGGGGTATTGGTTCAGATCCCACCGCGAGCCGAGTCCATCGGAATGCATGATGAGCACACTTTGCGGCTCCCAGGGAAACGAGAACTCCTGGATCTTGCGGAGCTCATGTCCCAGAGTTCCGTTGTGCGAGGTCATGCCTCGACGCGAATTTGCGTTTATCAATGTTCCGGAGATGTTCCCCACGCCGGAGAAGAACACAAGTCTCTTCTCTGGTGAAATTGCGGCGATCGCGGCCGCTGCGCCCCGGGTCTTGCGCAAGGCATCATGGCAGTCCTGCAGAATTGTCGCCGGCGAGAGCGATTCCGTTTCGTCCAACACCCGTTCTGCTTCACGCGCCGCGTCGGACGCAAGCGGACCGTGCCCCAGGCCATCGACAACCATGAAGAGAGAGGTCCCATTCGAAGGACGGGATCTCCAGCCATCCCCGGACACAGATTCTCTCCGCATGGCAAGGGAAACGGCTCCTACCTGGAACGGCAGTCCGGGGTCAGGCAATTTTCGTTTTGACCAGAATTCAGCCAGGACGCACGTACCCCGCTCCGCCAGCGTGTACACGTCGAATTGCGTGGACAGCCTCCGAACCGCCCCCAGGCCGTTACCCGCCGTCCCTGATGTGGAATACCCGTCTTCCAGAGCTCGGCTGAGATCAGGGATTCCGGGTCCTTTGTCCAAGGCCAATACCCGCAAGCCACAGTTTCCATTCTGGCCAACACACTCGCAAAGAATCGTTCCCGAGCCGGCATGCTTCAAGATGTTGGTGGCCAGTTCGGTAACTGCAATCGCGATACCGCCGCGCTCGGTCTCGGTAAATCCGTTTTTTTCGGCGCAATGGAGTGCCAGCCGTCGCGCCTCTCCTGCATGAGAAGAATCGCTAAGCTCCACAAACTGTTGCGCGGGTTGATTGACTGCTACTTCCATCGGGTCACCGTGACCGTGGTTCCTTCCCCTGGTTGGGAATTGATTTCAAATTCATTGACCAACCGCTTTGCGCCTCCAAGTCCCAGCCCAAGGCCGGATCCGGTCGTGAAACCGTCGCGCAAAGCCAGTTGGATGTCTCGAATCCCCGGACCGTGGTCGTGAAATTTCAGGCGGAGGCCCACCCGGGGTCCGTTGAGCGTGATCAACTCCATCTCGCCCCCCTTGCCGTGAATAAGGGTATTGCGAGCGAGTTCGCTGGCAGCCGTCACTACTTTGGTCTGGTCCACCAGGGAGAAACCTAATTTTGCAGAGGCTTCGCGAACCAGGCGGCGCACTGTCACAATGTCGGATTCCGTCGCCACCGGCGTCGCCTCAGCGGATACTACTGCCATACAGGGTATCCTTCCGGGCGTCCAGAGAGTTGCGCAGCAGATCCATTCCAGCATCCACGTTCAGTGCGGTTCTTACGCCCGTCAGGGACATTCCGAGTTCTACCAGGGTGATGGCAACCGCCGGCCGCATTCCCACCACCACCGTGTCCGCATCCAGCACTCGTGACATGGACGCGATGTTGCCCAGCATTCTTCCAATGAACGAATCTACGATCTCCAGGCTGGAAATATCGATCAACACGCCCTTGGCGCCAGTCTCGCTGATGCGGTTGGTCAGGTCGTCCTGCAGCGTCATCGCCAATCGGTCATGCATATCCACCTGGATGGTCACCAGGAGATATTCGCCCATGCGCAAAATTGGAATCCGTTCCACCAGACCTCCTAGTTGTCGCGCTTTTCTTTCTTGTCGGAGCGTATGAACGAAAAGCCCGATCTGTGCATTGCCAGACCAAAGGCATCCGAGAGCGTGGCCTTGGTGGTCACGTCGAGGAGATTGATTCCCAAATGGACAATGGTTTGGGCGATCTGTGGACGCACTCCACTGATGATGCAATCGGCGCCCATCAGTCTGGCGGCGGTCACCGTCTTCAGTAGATGCTGGGCTACCACCGTGTCGACGGTGGGCACGCCGGTAATGTCAATGATTGCCACCCGCGAATTCGTCTGCACAATCGCTTCCAGCAGCGATTCCATCACTACCTGGGTACGCGCGCTGTCGAGGGTGCCAATCAGTGGAAGAGCGAGAATTCCTTCCCAGAGTTTCACCACCGGGGTCGAGAGTTCCAGCATGTCTTCCTGTTGCCGGCGAATTACCTCTTCCCGGGATTTCAGGTACGCCTCGGTCGTATACAGCCCAAGGCTGTCGAGTAGTTCCGTCGTGCTCCACATCTGCTCGGCCATGGCAACCGGATCTTTGCCGTGAGCCTCGCGAATGGCGGTAAACAGCGGCCGTTTTATGGAGAAAACGAACATCGCGGTCTCCCGAGGAGTAAAGCCTTTCTGGACGCGCACGCGAGAGATGTCCAGGAGCATTTCGCGCAGCGGTTCATAGGCCGCGGCCTGCACGTTCGTGCCGGTCCCGCTTGCCCGCGCCAGCAAGTCCAGGAATTGACCGCACTGCCCCTGCAGTTCTGACTCTTTCATGAGATCGCTGCGGCGGGTTGCGCCGCTCATCTCGCGTAGCCATTCAGCGAGGATCGACTCTCGACGCCGCTCGATGATCGAGGCCAAACTGGCGTTTTGATTTACTGTGGTCGTTGCCATACGAAGTTCCTCCAGGAAGCAGAAAGGGTGAGAAGCTGGATGCTGCCTCGGCGCTTGTCCCATTGCACGGGGAGTCCGCGGCGGCTTGACGACTGGACGCATTATAGCTTAATTGCTAACGGCACCCGAGTCGGAAGTGGTTCTTTTCGCCTTGATCGCCGTTTCCCGCTCTTCCAAAAGACGCGTAATCTCCCGGACCAGTTCCATCAGTTTCTCCGGGTCCTGCTCCTTCGAAGCCAATTCGCAAAGACGCATCCATTCTTGCTTTTGTTCCGAACTCATAGTTCTTGCATTTCCTTGGAATTAAAGTCTGCGTACTGCTTACACTCGCACTCCTGGGCTCCGGGGTGAAGGGGGACTTCTCCTGAAAATTCGGTCCGGCGTAGGGGAAACCACTACAGAACGTGCGTTCCACCTGTGGAAAGTGCATAATCGCCCAAAGACGGTCTGTCATCGTGCCGGAACCCCAAATATCGCCGACCATCCTGTACGTGGACGACACCGAGGCGCAGCGCTATGCCGTGTCGCGAGTGTTGCGCCGCGCCGGGTTCGACGTAAGGCAAGCCAGCACGGGATCTCAGGCGCTCGAAATGAGCAGTTCTGGACCGGACCTGGTCGTGCTGGATGTCAACCTGCCCGACATCAACGGCATTGAAGTGTGCAAACGGATCAAGGCTGACGAATCCACCTCGCATATTCCCGTCTTGCAGGTCTCCGCGACCTTGGTGGACACCAGGCATCGCGTTGCCGGACTGGAAGGCGGGGCTGACGCGTACCTGGTTCAGCCCATTGATCCTGACGAACTGGTCGCCACGATACGATCTTTGCTGCGCATCCGCAAAGCGGAAGAAGAAGCCCGCAGAAGAGCACAGGAAATTGAGACGATTTACAACTCGGCACCCGTTGGATTGGCAATGCTGGACGCGGATCTGCGCTTCACGCGGGTGAACCAGCTACTCGCCGACATCAATGGACTCTCTGTGACCGAGCACATCGGACTCTCAATGCAGCAGTTAGCACCCGATGTCGACGCCAAGATCGTTGACTTCTTCCGCCATGTCCTCTCCACTGGCGAACCTCTGGTGAACCTTGAAATCAGGACTCCGGCCCCAGCCCAGCCGGATGTGATGCGCGACTGGCTGGTGAACCTGCATCCGCTGAAGAACGAGCGGGGACAAGTTGCCGGCGTGAACGCAGTGGTTCAGGAAATTACCGACCGCAAACGGGCAGAAGAAGAAATCAAGAAGAGCCAAGAACTTTTTCAGGCGTTCATGGACAATTTGCCAGTCTTTGCGTACATGAAAGATGAGAATGGACGCTATGTCTTCCACAATCGAGCCGTCGGGCTCCGCTTCCCTGATCTGCGGACTACCTTTGGCAAGGATGACTCCGAGCTGTTTTCCCCGGAAGTGGCCGAGTCATTCCGTCGCAACGATCAGATCGTACGGGAGTCAGGCAAGCCTGCGGAGTTCACCGAGACCAGTGGCGACATAGAATGGCTCTCCATTAAATTTCCGTTTACCGACCGTCAGGGCAAAGTGCTGCTCGCCGGGGTATCCGTGGATGTCAGCGAGAGAAAACAACTCGAGAAACTGACCATCATGCAAGAGACGCAGCGGCAGCTTCTGGAGCACGAGATTCTCGCCCGCGAGAGTGAGCGGGAGCGGCTGGCCCGCGAACTGCACGATGAATCCGGCCAGATGCTCACCTCCCTGTTGGCGGGTCTTCGCTTGATCGAAGAATCCAAGACGGTGAAGGACGCTAAGAAGCAGGCACGTGCTCTTCGCGAACTCACATCCCGCGCCATCGGCGACGTGGGGAGACTCTCGCGCGACTTGCATCCCATCGTGCTCGACGATCTCGGGTTTGCCGTTGCGCTGCGAAACTACGTCAACCAATATTCGGCGCTGCACAGCATCAAGGCTCAGTTGCAGATTGTGGGTTTAGATGACAATCGTCTTCCTCACTCGATGGAACGCGGCCTGTATCGCATCACGCAGGAATCGCTGACCAACGTGGCCCGTCACGCTCAGGCCACCGAAGTTGCTGTAGCCGTGCGCCTTGAAGATCATCACCTCACGATGATGATCCGCGACAACGGACACGGATTCTCCACGATGAACCCCGACAACGGCGGCAGAAAACATCTGGGCCTGCAAAGCATGCGCGAGCGGGCCTCGATTATGGGCGGCGAGCTCAAAATAGAGTCCGCGCCGGGACAAGGCACCTGCATCACGGTCAGCGTGACCATCCCTGCCAGCCTCGAAGGCGCGGCGCGCGATATCGCTTCAGAAGATACCCGGAGGTCGGCCAGCTGATGGCCAATGGTTCCAAAATCCGCGTGCTGATCGCCGACGATCATGCCATCTTGCGTGCCGGGCTGCGCATGCTGATCGATTCCCAGCCCGACATGAAGGTGATTGCAGAAGCTCCCAACGGGGAGGAAGCCGTCCGTCTAGCAAGTGCCGAGCACCCCGATGTCGTCATTCTCGACATCACGATGGCCGGCGGTGGCGGCTTGCGGGCCGTCTCGGAAATTCTAAAAGTGTGCAGTTCTACGCGCGTCCTGCTGCTCACTATGCACGAGGAGCCGGCGTACCTTCGTACTGCCCTGGCCTCGGGAGCCGCGGGTTATGTCCTGAAAAAAAGCGTTGATGCCAACCTTCTCGCCGCCATTCGCTCCGTCCATAAAGGGCGTTCCTACGTTGATTCCGAGCTGGCGAGCGCCCTCATTCAACACGCGCTTCCGGATCTTGCGCAGCCGGGACGTCCGGATGAAGTTTTAAGCGAACGTGAGTTGCAAGTGCTGAAACTGGTTGCGGAAGGTTTCAGCAGCCGTGAAATTGCAGAACAGATTTACATCGGAGTAAAGACAGTGGAGACCTACCGCGCCCGCTTTGCAGAAAAGCTGGGCCTGAAATCACGCGCGGATCTGGTGCGCTATGCTCTGGAAGTCGGTCTGCTGTCTCCGGAACGGTTCAGCGTCGCCGAAAAACGCGAGAGAAAAACGCCGGAACGGCCCGGTAAATAGGAGCATCGCCATATGAAGACCCGCTTCGCCATCCTGAGTTGCGTTGTAGTCGCTGTCACCTTGTCCATTCCCGGCTATTCGCAGAACCAGCAGCAGCAGCCAGCAACCTTGCGGAGCATTCTGCTGCACGAACTCCGCACCACGCACAATAAGGCCGAATGGTTCGCTCCTAGTTCCGCGGCCGTGGACGGACTCACCGCGGAGCAGGCGCGCTGGCAACCGCCCGCCGGAGCACATTCCGCAGGCCAACTTACCTATCATCTGCTGTTTTGGAATCGCCGCGCGCTCGAAAAATTCCAAGGTAAGCCGGAATCGAAGTTCAGCGGCAACAACGACGAGACCTTCAACAATTTCGACGATAAGCAATGGGCTGATGTCGTTAAGCAACTCGACCAGGTGATGACTGATCTGGAGAAGCTGGTGGAATCGGCCGACGAACAAAAGCTTGCCTCCATCGCGCCGACCATTGCCAATATTTCAACGCACAACGCCTATCATGTCGGCCAGATCGTTTATGTGCGCAAACTGCAAGGCTCGTGGAATCCGGAAAAGGGTGTGAAGTAGCCGGATGCAACGCACTGAACTGTACGCGGATCCGAAGGGTCGTTTTCTGCACGACCTGGTACTGGATTCCTGCCGCCGCAACAGCAATAAGACCGCACTGGTAGACGCCTCCAATGGCCGCCGCCTGAGTTTCGCCGAGTACGGCGAGACAGTTGAGGCCGTGGCGCGAGGTCTAACCGCTGCGGGAGTCAAGCCTGGAGATGTAGTTGCCATTTTCCTCGCGAACTCCTGGGAGTTCTGCACGGCGTTTCACGGCGTTCAACTAGCGGGCGCCATTCCTACCCTGCTGAACCCCACCTATCGCGAGCGCGAGGTCCGCTACCAGTTAGAAAATTCCGGCGCCACGGTTCTGATTACCGACGGCGGTAACATTGCGGGCATCAATCTTGCCGGGTTGCCGAATCTCCGCCGCGTCTATACCACGCGCCAGCCTGCGACGGGAACAGAGTCTTTTCAGGAGTTGTTGCAAACGCGATCTGGCCTCTACTCCAAACCGGAGCAATCCTCCGATCAGTCTGTCGCGGCGCTGCCATATTCCAGCGGAACCACCGGGCTTCCCAAAGGCGTCATGCTCTCGCACTTGAATCTGGTGGCGAATATCTACCAGTTGCTGGGGCCGAATGGGGCTCAACTCAGCGCGACCGACAAAATTCTTTGCTGCTTGCCGCTGTATCACATCTACGGCCTCAACGTGATTCTGAGTCCCGCACTCATTCTGGGCGCCACGCTAATCGTGACGCCAAGATTCAGTGTCGAGCAGATGGGCAGGATTCTTGTCGATGAAGGCGTCACGATGATGCCGCTGGTTCCACCGGCGATTCTGGCGATATGCCAGGCGGCCGAAGCCGGGCAGTTTCCTCGCGATCACAGTGTGCGGTGGGTAAAATCCGGCGCGGCCCCGTTGGCTCCCGATCTTCCCCGGCGCTTCACCGAACTCACCAACATTCTGGTTTGCCAAGGATATGGAATGACCGAGGCGTCTCCCGTCACGCACGTGGGCTTTCTCGATCCTGCCCTGTATTGTCCAGATTCGATCGGCCATCCCTTGGCGCAAACCGACTGCCGCGTGCTCGCGACTTCCAACCTCGACACATCGAGCAGCCCGGATGAACTCACCGAAGTCGCTAGCGGTCAGCCGGGAGAACTCGTGATGCGCGGTCCGCAGTTCATGCTGGGATATTGGAAAGAACCGCAGGCCACCGCTGCCGTTCTGCGGGACGGCTGGTATTGGTCCGGCGACATCGTGACTCGCGATCGCGACGGCTTCTACCGAGTGGTAGACCGGCGCAAGGAAATGATCAAGTACAAAGGATTCGCCGTGGCCCCCGCCGAGGTTGAAGGCGTTCTGCTGGAGCACCCGGCGGTGAAGGAATGCGGCGTAGTGGGGCGCGCCAACCCTGACGCGGGGGAAATCCCGGTCGCCTTCGTCGCCCTGAGGGACGGCTTCGCTGAAAGCCGCAAACTAGAGCAAGAACTCTGCGGGTTCGTCGCCGATCGCCTCACCCACTACAAGCAGCCGCGGGAGATCCACTTCGTGGATGCAGTCCCGAAAACAGCTTCGGGCAAAATTCTCCGCCGCGAACTCCGAAAGCAGATGGCATAGGCGGTTGACACTTTTTGATCGTCAGGCCTACCCGGAACTGGCGTACGGCTGCCGGTTTTTATGGGAACTTTCCTGATCCGTTCGGCGTATCTACCAGCAGAAGCAGGAAGGAGAACTCACTATGGACGGCCTCACCGGTCTCGCAGCAGTCGTGATGTTTTTCGGAGTGATCATCGGCATCCCCGCAATGTACACATTTTATCGAGTGCGCAAATTGCGCACCGAAGAGCGTTTAGCCGCCATGCAGCGCGGAGTGGACGTCCCTATGGCAGCGGAGCTGTCGGAGTCGGCGCGTTCCCGTCGCGCTGGAATCTTGCTGGTTGCCGGCGCCATAGGCTACATGCTGGCGTTCAGCATCATCGCCAGAGTCGAGCCAGACGCGCTGATGGCCGCAGCCTTCGGAGCCATTCCCTTCACGCTGGGGCTGGGATATTTTCTGGATTCAACCTTGATTCGTCGCGACGCGCGCGCGTCGTAAGTATCGGCGAGACGGTGATTGAAACGGGGCCATCCTGTCCCGCGCACTATGCAGGACAGGATGGGTTCTGAGCGGTGTCTTCTGGTGCCTCAACCAAACACTATTCGCCGGTCAAGAACTTAAATTGCGCCGCATTCAGCGGAACCACGCTCAATCTGCCCTGCCGTACCAGCGGAGATTCTGAAAATACAGCACTGGCCTTTGCTTCCGCTAATGTGACCGGCTTCCCAAGCGCTTTCCCTGCTTTGATCGTTACGCGCGGATTGCTCGGATCGGATGTGTCCACCGAAACCACCGAAGCCGTTCCTACCGTCCTCTTCTCGTCTCCCGTGTGATAGATCACCAGTCGTTCGCCGGGCTTCATTGCGCGCATGTTTTTCAAGGCG
>Ga0209059_1000994_pt1 | contig 13007 bp, 15 predicted proteins | sample GraSoiAngelo_151_FD_186165 | JGI IMG/M metagenome (GOLD analysis project Ga0209059, IMG submission 186165) | Grasslands soil microbial communities from the Angelo Coastal Reserve, California, USA - 14_1009_12_20cm (SPAdes) (version 2) | ecosystem: Environmental > Terrestrial > Soil > Grasslands ...
CCAACTTGAGCCCGATGTTGCCACAATGGCAGCCCGATCTCGTCTCTCCCTTCGTTTATCTGCCGGGGATTCTGCTAATAGCAGTCCTGGGAGTTTTCGTTTGGACACGGAAGACCTGGGGAAGGCCCTTCCTTTTTGTCTCCGGTTATTATCTTTGGATGCTGTTGCCAGTTCTTGGTTTTGTCTGGATGGCATTGCAGCAGCAAACGCCGGCGGCGGATTGGTGGCAGTATCTTGCCGCTCCCGGAATATTCGCTGGCATTGCCGGAGGGGTCGTCATGGTTTCAAGATCCGCCTCAAAAAACGCGCGCCTTGGTCTGTCCGTCGTAGTCGCTGTCATCCTGACGCTGCTCCTTGTCCAAACCTGGCGGCGAAGCGCGATCTATCAGTCGATGGAAACCTATTGCCGGGCAATCCTAGCCGAGAACCCGCACGCGTGGATCGCGCAAAATAATCTTGGCGTCGTCCTGGAACAACGCGGCGAACTTGAGCCGGCGATTTCTTGTTATCGTCAGGCGCTGCGGGACAATCCGCGCTACTTGGAGGCGCACAATAATCTCGGGAACGTCCTCGCCGCGGCCCGGAATTGGCCGGAAGCGGAAACCGAGTTCCTCTCCGCTTTGCATCTCAGTCCCGCCAACGCCGCGGTTCTAGGCAACCTCGCCGACAATTATTTTCGCCAGGGCAAAATCCGAGAGGCTTTCGCGACGGACGGGGCGGCGGTCAAAGCCGACCGCTACAACCCGCAACGCTACGTCGCGTTCGGACGCAAGCTTGCAGCAAACCAGCAATTCGAACAGGCGACGGTTTGTTTCAGGAATGCCTTGCTCTTGAATCCGGGCGACCTCAGCATTCAGCTAAATCTGGTGCAGGCGTTGGTCGCGGCCGGGCATGGCGAAGACGCGTTTGCGCTTGGTCAACAGGCGTTGAGAACCGCGCAAGAGTCGGGAAACCAACAAATCGTCCAAGCCGTCGCAGCAATCCTGAATCAGAGCCGCCCGCCCGCGAGGTAAACCAAGCCGCCCGGAACTACTATAATGGGCTGGTTTGGTTCGACTCTCTTGCGTTCTGGCACCTTCAGTGCTTATAATGGGTTCTCGATGATTCAGGCGAATTGTCGGGCGCGGTTTACCGCAGCAGATTTTGATTTTGTCGTGCGCACTCTGGCACGCTCTCAATCCGAATCCGTCTCCCTGGTCGATCTTCTGGCCGATTCCGAGACCCGCGATTCCGTTATCGATTCCCCGCGCCTGGTGGAGGCCATTCTGTGCAATGACAGCCAGCTGCGCATCTCGTCCCAATTCTACTTCTATGTGCTGGCGCGATACGTCTTGCGTGACGCCGGAATCCGCGATCGCAAACTGTGCGATTACGTCGGTTCGCTGCTCGAGAATTTCTCTCGCGCGCATCTTCTGCGCGGCCCTCAAGCCGAGGCCGACGAATCGCCGCGTCAATATCTCTCTGATATGCTAATCGCGCTTTCCCGCGCCACGCAGGATGAAGCATTCTTGTTGCGCGCCCACGTCGGCAATTACTCGCTCTTCATCAGTGGGATTTTTCATGAGAACACGCAACGGCGCAGCCTGCGCGGGGCCCCTGACATCGGCTTTTATGAAAATATAGGACGGCGCAATTATCACCTCGTCGCTTCTCACGCGACCGCCAGACGCTGTGAACTTAACGATGTTTATGCCGAGCTGGCCGATCGTTTTCGCGATGTGCGGCTCGCGCTCAATCAACTGGCCGATCGTTTGCTCAATCTAGATGAAGGCGACCGGCCAACGCTGGTATGAACGAAACCCTCTTCAGCCAAATCCAGCGGCTGCTTGAACGGACCTACGCCCAGGTCGGGATTAATCTCGAAGATTGCATCATTGATCGAGCCCGTTCCGTTCACCTCAGCAAATTGGCCGGCGCTTCCGCCCGCGAATTGAACGAAATCGCACGCACTTTTCTTCGCCACGCCGGCGATCAGCTTTACGTCGGGATCTACTATTCGCGCTGGCTGATCGATCAGCTTGAACGCCATGACCCGCGCAGCGGATTGAGCGATTCCAACATTCGCTCCCTGATCGTTTTTGTGGAGGAATTAAATCATGCGCTTCACGCCGCGCTCCAGTTCAAGAACGGCCAGCGCCGAATCGCCTCCGAAGAATTTGCGCGCGATCTCGAGCTCCAAGCGCAGGTCGATACTTATCTCGTCCTCCTCTTGTTTGTCGCATTCTTTCGCAAAACCCAGCGCGTTTCCCGGACCGATCGTCGCTGGCTGCGTTTTCATCTTTTTAGCCGGCAATGTCCGGATGCATTCCGCGATGAAAATTTGCGCGGTCGCTATCTCGAAACTTGCGAGCTCGCTGCCAGCTACACCCAGTATCTCGATACCCTCAACGGTGTCCGGCGTCTTGATGAGATCCGCAAATTTCGTTCGCTCGATTATTCCGCCAAAAAAACGCACATCTTCGCGCTGATGGAGCGGACCGCGACCTAATTTCACGGTCATCCCGAGCCACGTCGAGGGATCCCGTTGAGGTTAGCTTTAAGGTCTCGCAGCGGAATCCCTCGACTGCGCTCGGGATGACCGCTTCTGCCATCGCTTTGTTATTCATTGATTTGATATTTTCTGTCGGGTAAAACACTACACCGTGTTCTCCGCGATCTTGTCCGCCAGCATACGCAAGGCGATTTGCTTGAGCGCGGTGGGCGCTGTAATTTGCGTATGCAGAAATCCAATCGCTGCTGCGTCACCACCGGATCAGGTTCCCAATTCTTCATCGTCTGCAGTGGCTCCGCGCTTCGTGGTGTTGACCCAACCGGTGAAGGTAAAGATCGCTTACGGTGAAACCGTCTTGCCCGCCGGCATGAAACTTCCGGTCGTCTCGAGCGATGCCACTTCCATCCGCGTAAAGTATATGGGCGAATCGCAGACCATCCCCAGTGCTGCCGCTCGCTTTGAGGACTCCGAGTCACCGGACGCGGTCCCTTCCGAGATTCCGCCGATTGTTCCAGCCAAGCCTGCGGCGGCTCCTTCCACAACGCCTGGCACACAATTACAAGTTTCGCTCCAGCCGGGCTACGACTCTCGCATGCAAGGCGGCGACATCAGCATGCGAGAATTGCAATTACTTTTGTCGTCACACTGTAGTGAAGGGGTAGATCTGAGTGGCGCCGGCACAAAAATCTACAACGGCATCACCTATCTGATGGATTCTGAACAAGCTGCCACCAATCTCGGTCTCGCGCACAGCGTTCCCTCAAGAGTACTGGTGGCGGCGCCCGGGTTCCCGAGAAACTCGCTCTATTATATAGGATATGACGGTGCCTTCGAAGGACGCTTTAATCGCCTCTATCTGGTGACCGACGTCGCCAACAAAGTCGTCGCCATTCAGCTCGTTGACGAACATCCGAAAGGCCGCTGGAAATCTGCAGCTGCACTGGCAGCGGCTACCTGGAGCACTTACAATTTCATTAACGCACGAATGCGAGCCAGCGATGCCGCGCGCGTGCAGGCCGTATCAAAGCGGCAGGGCAACATCGTCGTGATCGATACTCAGGTGTTTCAGCGCGTTCGGACGAGAGTCGGCCGAACGAACGTTGATCGCTACGAGGAGCAGGAAAACGCGAAACTACTCATCCCGACTCCATTCGCTCGCATCATTCTTCATTGCGCTCAGGTCGGGCTATCGAAGACGTGACTTCCGGAATGGAGGAGTGGAGTGCTGGAGTATTGGAGTGATGTGAAAGATGCTCAAAAGTCCACTACTCCTTTACTCCACTGATTTGCGGTTTCCATTTGTGAACACGATTGCCTTCCGCTAAACATCAGCCGTGTTCAGTTTGACCATGCTCGGCAGCGGCAGCGCCGGGAATAGCACTCTCGTTTCCACCAGTCATTGCCACATTTTGATCGATGGCGGACTGAGCGCGCGCCAGATCGTAGTGCGGCTTGAGCAGTGTGGCGTTACCCCCGAGCAACTCGATGGATTGCTTCTTACTCACGAGCATGGCGATCACGTTTGCGGGTTGGAGGTGCTTTGCCGGAAGTTTGCCATTCCAATTTACTGCAATTCGCAAACCGCCGAGGCCATGCGTTGCTTCGGGCTCGGTGAGCACAAAAACTGGCGCATCTTTCGCACCGGTGGCGAATTCACTATCTGCGATATTTTGGTCCAGAGTTTCCCGGTCCCACACGATGCCGTCGAGCCGGTCGGCTACGCTTTCCATGCCGGCAATCGCGGACTCGGTTTCATTACCGATCTCGGATATCCCACCAAAATGTTAATCGAACGGCTGCGCGAAGTACACACTCTGGTCATCGAAACCAACCATGACGAAAGACTTTTGCAGGACGATCCGCATCGGCCCTGGCCGGTGAAACAGCGGATCATGTCGCGCCACGGCCATCTTTCCAACGCCGCAGCCGCTAGTGTGATCGAACGACTGTTGCCGGGGAAAATTGAGCGTGTCGTCCTGGGCCATCTTTCGCGCGACTGTAATACTCCCGCGCTGGCTACGGCCGCAATGCGCTCACAGATGGCACGAGCCGGCCGCGCTGATCTGGAAATTTTTTGCGCCCTGCAAAACGCCATCAGTCCGCGGTTTCACATCGGCGAAACATTGGGCGGCGATTTTCAACCTACCTTCGAAAGCGCGCTGTTTAATACTGCGGCGCTCTAGCCGCGGTCCGATGGCCGGGACATTCCAGAACAAAATTTATGGGTCGCCGCTGCCGGCCGCCGCTACTGGAATACAAATCCGCGATGCTATCGAAGCCGATCTTCCAGCCATCGTCGACATTCATAACGCGGCTATCGCCTCGCGCATTTCCACCGCGCAACTTGAGCCGGTCACGATTGAGAGCCAACGCGAATGGTTCCGTGCGCATTCACCGGCACAACATCCAATTTTGGTCGCGGAAGTGGAAGGCGTGATTGCCGGCTGGCTTAGCTTCAAGGAATTTCTCCCGCGCTGCGCTTATCGCGGTACCGTCGAGCTCAGCCTTTACATCAGCGAACAATTCCGGCGCCGTGGCCTGGGCAGAAGATTGTTGCAGGAAGCGATCGGGCGTGCCCCACAATTAGAGATACACTCGCTCGTTGGATTAATTTTTGGCCACAACGAGCCGAGCGTCGCCCTTTTCCGAGCCGCCGGCTTCGAGCGCTGGGGTCTGCTTCCCGGCATCGCCCGCGTTGATCAAATCCCGCGCGACCTAACGATCTTTGGACGACACGTCTGATTGCGCTAATGAATTGAGCTTGGCGCGATAGCTCGCTTGCTCTCCCGGCGACAGTTGCCCGAAATTGTGCGCGATTAACGACGTCGCCGAAGCATTGCGCTGCGCTCTCAGGCTGGCGGTCTATGACCGCCCCGAGATGGTAAAATCCATCAGCTGGAACTATCGTGTTCGTGGCTGGCTCGATTTGACTTGCTCCTAGTCTGATTGCGCACAGTGCTCAAAGCGATGAATGACAGACAGCATTACCAGGCTTGCTTTGATCTCATGCAGGCGGTGGCGGCTTATCGGTACGAGTCGATTCATCGACACTTGGAAAAGTTCGGTAAGCGCGAGTCCATGGTGCACCTGGACGTTCTGGTGCTGACTTACCATCTTGCGCGGATCTGTCGCGGCTCCATTCTCGAGATAGGGGCATTCCGAGGCGGGGCGACCGTCGCGGCAGCGTGGGGCGTTCGGGATGCAAGGGAGGCGAAAAAGCTCATCACCATTGAGCCCGGTGGCAGTCTTCGCAAACATCCGCTGGCCACGCGCAACATCTTGGGTTCGTTAAAACGCAATCTCGCGCGGCAAGGTGTGGCCGAACGAGTCACAATCGTTGAGGGCCGTTCCTTTGAGCCCGAGGTTGTCGCCGCCGTTCATCGCGCCTTGGATGCTGATCAAGTGGGTCTCCTCATCCTGGACGCAGACGCCAATTGTAAACGCGACATCAACTGCTACGGACCCAAACTGATGGATGGTTGCTGGTTGATAATCGATGACTACGGCGGCTCAGCGGATAATTCCAAGGTATCGGCCACGAAAACACAGGTCGATGAACTGGTGAACAGCGGCCGGCTACTCCCCCTCGGTTACTATGGCTTCGGTACCTGGGTTGGCCGATCGCAAGGCATCATGCTTCCTCGTGCCCGATGACAAGATGGATAACACCATTTGGCGCGGAGATGAAGAAGCCATCGAAATCCTCGCGTAATTGCTCCACTTCATCGCGGCGCGGGATGCCGTTCACTTTTAAAAATGACGCCGCTGCTTCGGTGTCATTTGTTTCCACCTCGAGCCAGACATCAGGCTGACTCAGATTCGGCACCAGATCGACCCAAAGCCGATTCGGTCCAAACTGAAAAATGCAACCGTCCGCTTCCTCTTCAATCAAAGGCAGCGCCAGGGTATCGCGATAAAAGGCGACGGTCTGTTCGTAGGTGTGGGCCGGGCATTTGATCGCGATGTTGGCGCCGCCGGAGAACTGCGGGCCGTGAACGTTCGCTACCATTTATCTGACCTTAGGCGCGCTCGCGTTTGACACAAACCCGCTACAATTGCGCCAGGATTTTCTCGGCAACCTGCTTCGCTTTTTCCAACGCTGCTGCTTCATCTGCTATTCCGCCAATGCCAATGGTGATGAGTGACCTTCCCTTGACGACGTAAAGCATAATCACGTTCGGCGGTAGTCCGTTCTCAGGCGTCCCACTAAACATGCCCGCTTTGTCGCCTACGCCCTCGATCACTTTCATTTTCCCGCCACTGGACGCGATCTGATCAAGTTCGGTTAGTGGATCGACACTGCCTTCACCTGCCTGGCGGACCCGCAACAGCAGCGAGCGGCCGGACTTCGTCCCGTAATAATTGCACTTCGAATAATACCCGTCCTTGCTGTTAACATTCAACGGAGTGGGGTTTTGGACCGGCTCGCCCAGAATTTTTTCGGCCTCCGTTTTCGGAACGATTGCCGAAACATCAATCGATTTCTCGGCCGCGAGCAATGAGATCGTTAGCAGGCTAACGATCAGGCCGGCCAAGCACAAACCTGCGCGCATTTCTAGCCGCCGCCAGATCCGGTTCCACCCGGTTGCGTCATCGCTATCGGATCGAGCGCACTCTCAAGGTCGTTTTCCTGCAGCACTTTCTTTTCCCGGCAAATTTCTCGCACGGTTTTGCCGGTGCGCGCGCTTTCCTTAGCGATCTCGGCCGCGCGATCGTAGCCGATCTTCGGTGCGAGACTCGTCACCATCGCCATCGAAAGCTCGACCAGTTCGCGACAACGTTCTTCATTCGCTACAATCCCCACCACACATTTCTCGGTGAACGCGTCAACCACGTTTCCGAGTAGCCGGATCGATTCCAGAATGTTATGCGCCATCACTGGCATCATCACGTTCAGCTCGAAATTTCCATTGGCCCCCGACCAGGTAACGACAGCATCGTTTCCGAAAACTTGCGCGCATACCATCATGGTCGATTCGCACATGACCGGATTCACTTTCCCCGGCATGATCGAGCTGCCCGGCTGCGTCGGCGGTAATCGAATTTCGCCAATCCCGCAGCGCGGCCCGCTACCCAGCCAACGAATGTCGTTCGCAATTTTGAACAGACTGGTGGCAGTCGTTTTTAACTGACCGCTCGCTTCCACCACCGCGTCCTTGCTGCCTTGCGCTTCGAAATGATTGCGGGCTTCGAAAAATTCGATGCCGGTGCGCTGATGCAAATGCCGCATCACCTTTGCCGGAAAATCCGAATGCCGATTTAGTCCCGTGCCCACTGCCGTGCCGCCGAGCGGGAGCTCGCGCAAAACCTCGATCGCTTTTTCGGCGCGCGCTTTTCCATATTCCACCTGCTGGGCGTAGCCACCGAATTCCTGGCCCAGCCGCACCGGAGTCGCATCCATCAGATGGGTGCGACCGATCTTGATAATGTGATGAAATTCTTTCGCCTTGGCCGAGAGCGCGCTCCTTAATTTTTCCAACGCCGGCAGTAAACAGTCTCTCAATTGTTCCGCCGCGCTTACGTGAATCGCGGACGGAATGACGTCGTTGCTCGATTGCCCCATGTTGACGTGATCGTTCGGGTGGACCGGTTCGCGCGAACCGATCGGCTTGCCCGCCAGTTGCGCACAACGATTAGCGATCACCTCATTCGCGTTCGTGTTCGTACTCGTGCCGGATCCGGTCTGAAAAATGTCGAGCGGGAAATGCTGGTCGAGTTTGCCCTCGATCACCTCTTCCGCCGCCTGAACGATGAGGGCGGCACGATGAGCGTCGAGTAAACCAAGATCGTGATTAGCCTGGGCTGCACTCCATTTGATCAAGCCAAGCGCACGAATCAAAGCGCGGCTGAATCGATAACCGCTCACCGGAAAATTCAGGACCGCCCGCTGGGTCGAAGCACCATAAAGGGCGTCTTTCGGCACCGCCATCTCGCCCATCGAATCCTTTTCGATGCGCGTTTCCCCGCTTTTCATTGCGCGTAGTTCGAGGAAAGGCGGGCCGCCGAATCAACCGCGCCATTTCCGTTAGCGACAGCGGCTTTGCGGAAAACGGTGATGAACATCGGCGGAATGTTTTGCAGAAAATATTCGGACGCGGCGCTGGCAAAATCTGTGGCGTGTTGGCGCAGCTCGTTTGTTACCTGATAAATAATGAAAGCGCCACCGGGCGCGAGGGCCTCGTGTGTTTGCTGAAGCAGGTTGCGTTTTTTTTCCTTCTCCAAAATGCTGAACGGAATTCCCGAGATGATGTAATCGCATTGCACGATGCCGCGTTGGATTAACTCGGAGCGAATCGTCATGGCATTTGCATTGATCACGCGCACACGTCGATCGCCGGCGAACTGCCGGGCCAGATCGCGGGAAAAGGCAGGATCGAGTTCAAACAAAAGCAGCTCCGCGTCCGGCCGCATCCGCTGCGCCAATGCGCGCGAATGTACCCCTTCGCCCGGGCCGTACTCGGCAATTACCCGCGCCCGCTTAAAATCGATCTTGCTCGCCACTCGTTCGACCAGCGCTTGCGAGCTGGGAACGATCGAGGCGATTTGGAACGGCCGTTTCAGGAACCGCTTGAAAAAAAGAACGCTCATCGCGAATCCGAATAGTTCACCGCGGCATTTCGCTTGTCCAGCAGCGAAAGCGGGTGGCGAGACTTGGCGGTCCGGCGGGGAAATGCAATTTTTGTCTCAGCCGCCAAAAGAGGGTTTGACATTGATTCTAGTCTTTATAATGATTAAATCGTGAATAAATCTTGCGTGAGCAGGCGCAAGTTGATGAATAGGACCCATGCATAACCTGCTTACCGTTAAGGAAACCGCCAAATATCTCCGAATTCCGCTTCCGACGGTTTATTATCTGGTGCAGCGCGGACAGTTGCCCGCGATTCAAATCGGTGGTCGTTGGCGAATTAAAAAGAACGCGCTCGATAAAGATATCCTCAAAGAGGAGAAATCCGGACAACCCACGGTGCTGGTTGTCGATGATGACGAGAGTTTGCAAAATCTGTTTAAACTCTTCCTCAAGAAAATCGGCTTCAGTCGCGTTGTCGTCGGCACCGTCAAGGAAGCGATCGCTGCGCTGGAGAAACAAAAATTCGATCTCGTCTTTCTTGATCTCAAACTTCCCGATGGTCCTGCCGATGACGTTTACGATTTCGTTAAGCGGGAACAACCCGATTGTCCCGTCATTATCATTACCGGTTACCCCGATAGCGAAATGCTCGATCGCATTCTGGCGAAGGGGCCAATCACGGTTTTGAAAAAGCCGCTCAAGACCGAGCAACTGCAACAAACGGTGAGAATTCTTGGGCACAAAGACGCGGTCAAACTCGCCGCATAGCTGGTCCGCGTTACCGCTGTCTCACCATCCTGGGTTCGGCACTGCGATCGAGGGATCCCGTTGCGCTACCTTCAAGGTAGCGTCGCCAGCGCGCGCACCGCATTTCCCGTTGCCGCCGCAATCAATTCCCAGCCGGTGCGGTCGTTGGTCGTTGCCGAAAATGACAACGGTTTTCCGATCGTGACGCAAATTCTTTTCCAGCGTGGCACGGTGGCCGATGCGGGTAACGCTGCAAACGTTCCATTCAAATAACAAGGCACGATCGGGACGCTTGTTCCTGCGACCAGTCGTCCCAGCCCGGGTTTGAAACTCGCCATCGCGCCGGTGCGAGTGCGCGTTCCTTCTGGAAATAAAATGTAAACGGAGCTGCCTTTCAGTAACCGTTCGCGCAAATCTTCCAGTGAATGCGCGCCGCAGCTTTTTCGCCAGATCGGCAATGCGTTCATGAACGCAGTCGCGAAAATTGACGAAGCCCGTTTCGTAAAAAATGTGTCGCCGGCCGCGATCGGAAAAACCGCGCCCACAAATCGTAGAGGCAAAATTCCGCCGAGAATGATGGCATCGAGATGACTGGCATGGTTCGCCACCAGGACAAACGGCGGGCGCGTCGGCAAATTTTCGCGTCCGCGAATTTTCAATCTATGCGCGGTGGCAAGATAAACCCGCGTGATTGATCGCCAAAGAAAACACGAGATCGCACTCTCCAATCCGACTTCGCGGCGCAGGCTCAGTCGCCGCTGTTCGGCGCTCAATCCGAAATCATGCGCTGGTTCAAAGCGCCACTCTTCCATCATTAACCGCCGGTAAGGATCCGCGTTGGCTGATCAAGCCCGAAGCCGCGAAAAAATCCGATGTAATAAAAGACCGCGGGCGCGACCAGCAACATGCTATCGAAACGGTCGAGCAATCCGCCGTGACCCGGAATGGATGCTCCCATGTCCTTGATCCCAATGTCGCGCTTGATTGATGAGACCATCAGATCGCCGAATTGACCGGCCACGCTCACAATCAAGCCCAGCCCAATCAACCTCACCGGCGTATCCACACCCGAGCCTGCGAAAACAAAATGACCAACCGTCGATACAAGCGTGGTGGTCAGTATCAGCGCGCCGAGAGCACCGCCCAGTGTTTTGTTTGGGCTGGTCTGCGGCGTGATTTTGCGATGCCCAAAAGTTTTGCCGGCGATGTAGGCAAAGACATCGTTCAATTCCACCGTCAAAATGATTAGCATCACGATCGGGCGAAAATCGGCGTCGTTCGCCATATAACCAAGATGACCGAGGCAATGGCCGAACAACAGGAAAGCAATGACCCCAAGGCCGACTCGCTGGGTGTAACCGCGTGGTTCATCGCGCAGAACCGCAACGATCGCCAGGAGCACCATCGTGAGCGGCGGAATCGCGACGAAAAATCCGTACCAATGATCGGCAATCGCGCAGGTGGTTGCGAGAATACCAAGCACGACCACGATGCTGAGGGATCGGTAACGGAAAAATCCGGTAGCACGGGCGAATTCGCGATAACAAAGAACACTTAAGATCACGACGGCCAGAATTGTCCAGGCTGCGCCCAGCAAAACCGGGCCGAGCAGCAAGGGCGTCATTATCGCCCAGGAAACAACGCGCTTCACCAGTTCGTCGTGTAACTTATCGCTGGTGCGTTCGCCAGTGTGCAGCAACCAAATGATAACGGACGCGATTAAGAGCGCGGCGATGACTGCAATTGTGATCCAGAGCGTCACTGGCGAATCGAACGCGTGCCGAAATCCGAAGAGTCTCTCGCGTGCGATCGGATCCATCTCAGCGATGTCGTAGCGTCGCGCTGATCCGTTGTAACCGGCGAATAGCGGTAACGATGCAGCCGGCAATGATTAGCCAGAGTGCGAACATTGGAACCTGCCAATCCGTCGCGCCGGGGACAATGGCACAAGCAATGGCGACAAGAGTGACCGTGGCCATACGCTGTTGCTTCGCCATCGGCCCGCAAAATTCCTGGAGCGCGCCGGCGACTTTTCCCTCTACCCGCAAATATGCGAGAAAGATCGCGAAGATGGTGGCAACGAAACCAGGCAACGGATCCGATCCGGCGGCATAACCGAAACCAATCAGAGTCGCGGCATCGCTTACCCGATCCGGAACCTCATTGAAGAGCTCGCCGACCGGTGACGCAATCTGACGCAGAACAGCGACCATGCCGTCGTAAAGATTGGCCAACAGTCGCACTTGGACGAGAACGGCGCCGCTCAGCCAAAAAATCCACGGATGCGAAACGCGCGAGGTTTCGAAGAACAGGATGCCGGCGGCAATTCCACAGAGCATCCCGGCAATAGAAATCGCGTTTGGCGTTATGCCGCAGCGCGCCAGCCAGCGCGCGATCCGCTCTGAAATTTTCCAACCACGCGACGCGAGCGGCCGTCGATCCCCGATTTGATAGGAGTCCATCAACGTCCGAGCAGGTACATTCCTGCAATCAGCAGGGCGAAACCAGCGAAATGCGGCGCGCGAATCGGTGTGCCATAAGCGAACCAGGCGATGATCGCGGCGAAAATAAAGGTGCTGGCGTAAATCGGGTAGAGCACGGTTAATGCGCCGCCGCGCTTAAACGCGGCCACGAAAAGCACCATTACCGCGACGTAGCAAACTACCCCAGCGAGAAGGCGCGCGTTGATAATGTAACTGGCGAACGTGCTGTCGGTTTTTTCCGCGCCGGATTTGTAGAAGAACTGACCGAGCGCGCCGAGAAAGGCAGCGATAATGAAGAGCACGATGGAGAGAGGCGACGTTCTCACGGAGTTATGCGAGCGTAAGCGATTCCTCAAGTCGAGCGCAAACGCATCGTCGATCTTGACTGATCACTTATCACCATTCACTTACTTGTCATGCCTTGGTCCCATGAAGGACGAAGGCAAATCATTCGAATTAGGCGCGGTTAGCTCAGTGGTAGAGCACTACCTTGACACGGTAGGGGTCACAGGTTCGAACCCTGTATCGCGCACCATCTCTCGTCTTCCACATAACTGGCTCAGGCAATTTCGCCGGCGCTGCGACCACAGAGGGTAAACAGCCGCCCATTTCCCATTTACGAAATCGGCTACGAACGATAAAGCGCTATTTGCAGGCCTTATTAACTAAAAGTGAGATCGAACTGAAACTTAGCCAGTGCAAGATCCAATAGGTCCAG
>Ga0209059_1000998_pt1 | contig 12997 bp, 12 predicted proteins | sample GraSoiAngelo_151_FD_186165 | JGI IMG/M metagenome (GOLD analysis project Ga0209059, IMG submission 186165) | Grasslands soil microbial communities from the Angelo Coastal Reserve, California, USA - 14_1009_12_20cm (SPAdes) (version 2) | ecosystem: Environmental > Terrestrial > Soil > Grasslands ...
CGGCCGAGCTTTCGCAACAGGTCGCCGCGGACCGCCGGCAGCAGGTGGTACGCCTTGAGCGATGGCTCGTGGACGAGCCCGTCCACGAGATCGAGGCCGGCTGCGGGACCGAACGCCATCCCCACCGCGACCGCTCTGTTCAGCTCGACCACCGGCGAGGGCGCGAGCTGCGCGACCGCGTCGTAGAGCGCCACGATGCGCGCCCAATCGGTCTCCGCCGCCGTCGCCGCTCGCGCATGGCATGCGGCGATCGCCGCCTGCAGCGCGTAGGGACCCATTGCGCCTGCGAGCGCCTCGGCGCGCTCGAGCGCCGCGAGGCCGCGGCGGATGAGCAGCCGATCCCAGCGCGATCGGTCTTGGTCGAGCAGCAGCACGGGCTCGCCCGTTGGTCCAACGCGCGCACGCAGGCGTGACGCATGGATCTCCATCAGCGCGACGAGCCCGTGGACTTCGGGCTCGGTCGGTGTCAGCTCGGCCAGGATCCGGCCTAAACGGAGGGCGTCCTCGCACAGCGCCGGTCGGACCCAGTCCTCGCCCGCAGTCGCGGAATAGCCCTCGTTGAAGATCAGATAGATCACCTCGAGGACCGAAGCGAGGCGCGCGGCGCGCTCGGGCCCGCTCGGCACCTCGAACCTGACGTGCGCTTCGGCGAGGGTCCGCTTCGCCCGGACGATGCGTTGGGCGATGCTCGAGACCGGGACGAGGAACCCGCGTGCGATCTCCTCCGTCGTCAGACCGCCGAGGACGCGAAGAGTGAGGGCGACACGTGCGTCCCTCGAGAGGACCGGATGGCACGCCATGAAGATGAGGCCGAGGAGGTCGTCCCCGACGTCCTCATCGATCGCCGCGTTCGGGTCGATGCCCTCCTCTGCCCGCTCGACATCGCGCGCCATCTCTTCGTGCTTGCGCTCGAGCGTCTGGCGGCGGCGGACCGCGTCGATCGCGCGATGCTTCGCCGTCGCCATCAGCCACGCGCCCGGCTTCTCCGGCACGCCCGAGGTGGGCCACTGCTCGAGCGCGGCAACGAGAGCGTCCTGCGCGAGCTCCTCGGCCGTACCGATGTCGCCGACGAGACGAGCCAGCCCGGCGATGAGCCGGGCGGACTCGATCCGCCAGATCGCTTCGATCGTGCGATGCGCTTCGATAACCGCCGCTTTGCCGCGACCTGGGCCCTCGAGCGCGTTTGCCTTACGCGGATCTATGGCAAGAGCTCCCTTACATGCCCTCGGTCTCGAAGATCTGACGGATCTCGTAGGTGCCGGCGTCGAACGGCGCGCGCTTGAGCCATTCGAGGGCCTCGTCCATCGAGCGCACCTGCCAGAGCCAGTACCCCGCGACAAGCTCCTTGGTCTCCGCCCACGGTCCGTCGATGATCCTGCGCTTCTTGCCTTCGAACTGAAGGCGCTTGCCCTGCGAGCTCGGGTAGAGGCGGCCATCGCCGACCACCACTCCCGCCTTGACCAGCTCTTCGTTGAACTTCTGGAACTCCGCCATCTCCTCCGGCGTCGGCGGAGTCGCCGCCCTGCTCTGGTGATCTTCCTTCGCCAGTATCAGTACCCGCATTTCGGTCCCCTTCTATTGGATCTGATCCGAGGCTCCCTCTTCGAGGCCTCACTCATTCATCGAACGGCAGGTGGCGTTTTCGACACGGCCGATCGACGATCATCCTCTTTCTCGAGACGCCGGCTGACTGAGCGCTCTCGCAAGATCCGGCGGCAGGGGGTGGCGCGCCTGCGGGTTACGCCACAGGCTGACTCGGGGCGCCGCGGGCTCGCTGACCACCCACAGCGCGCCGCTCAGTCGCTGGTAGTGGCGCAGGAAATCACGCGTCCCGGTGAAGCCGCGCTGCACGAACAGCGCCTCGTCTTTCTGGGCCGCGCGAGCTTCTAGCCACTGCATGACAGGCGCGAGCGTGTCCGTGGCGGATGAGGGACCGTCGGCACCGATCACCAGCATGTTCATCATCGCCGCCGGCAGCTGGCCCAGCTTGTCGCAGACGGCGCGGATCAGCCGGCCGGGATCGGCGGTCGCGCTGGACGTCGCCGCGGCGCCGCGCAGCCGCCGCACCTCGACGTTGAACCGCAGCCCGCTACGGAAAGTGACACGAAAGTCAGGCGCCCGTTGGCCGACGCCATACGACTCGTATTCGACCGCGAAGCGGCGCTCGTCGAGCAGGCGCAACGCGATCGCAAGCTCGAAGGCCAGGTCGCGGCGGCTCTCGTCGTCGCGCAGCCCGCGAGCCTTCTTGCGAATCTTGTCGCGATAGACCTCCGCGAACGCGCGGAAGCGTGGCGACGCGACCAGGCATGGACCGACCTCGGCGGCGAGGAGGGAATCGGCGCCGAAGAGGTAGGCGATCAGCTGATCGAGCGGGATGGTCGAACGTAGCACGAGCCAAAAAGGCTACAGTCGCGATGGACCGGGGAGGTTCGCACGATGGAAGGGCCGCCGCCGCAGTACACCGCAAAGACCCTCGACGACTACCTCGAGCATCTGAGCAAGGGCGTTTTCCAGGCAGGGATCAGCTGGCGCGTCGTCGAGGCGAAGTGGCCATCCATCACCAAGGCGTTCCATGGGTTCGATGTCGAGCGCGTCGCGCGCATGTCGGATCGCAATATCGACACGCTCGTGCAGGACGAGCGTGTCATCCGCAGCCGGCCGAAGATCGCAGCCGTTGTCCACAACGCCAACGAGCTGCTCGCCCTCGAACGCGCGGGTGGCTTCAAGAAACACCTCAAATCTTTTTCGGACTACGAGGAGCTCGCGACCGACCTGAAGAAGCGGTTCAAGTTCGTCGGCGACAGCGGCGTGTACCACTTCCTGTGGACGGTGAAGCACCCCGTTCCCGACTGGCACGAGTGGTCGCGGGCGCACGGCATGAAGTGGGAAGCCAAGGCGAAGGCAGCGAGCGCGGCGCGAGGTCGGGCGCCGCGATCGAAGAGCCAACTCCGTACCAAATCGCGTGCTGCGGCGAGCGCGGCACGGTGAATAGCCCCGAGATCTAGCCTTCTGCGTAGCGCGCTCGCCTAGTACCGCCGTACTGCCTCTTTCGAGTAGTACCCGATGCCTCCGCCTTAGCGCACCGTTAGCCAGCCGAGTGGATAGCACCGTCACGCAGGCTCCGGTCGCCGGCCGCCAGGAAAGGCAGCTCATCGCCTCGCGCTACCGTCTTGCGTCCTTCCACCGAGGTGACGACACCACGGAAGTCTGGCGAGCGCTCGACGAATCGACGAACCAGATCGTCAGCCTCGAGTTCCTGCGCGATGCGAATCCCGGCAGCAAGGAGCGCTTCCTCGCGGGCGCACGGCGCCTCGCGTCGGTCAAAGAGCCCACGGTCATGCGGGTCGCCGGGATCCACGATGACGCCGACGGAACGTTCATCGTGTTCGAGCACCTCGTCCACATACCCGTGCCGATCGAATGGCTGAAGCCCGCCGTCGCGGCGCCCGCGCCGATCCTGACCTTCGCCGAGCCGACGGCCAGCGAGACACCCGGTGTCGAGCCGGCGGCGACGATGCCCGTCGTCGCGACGGGTGATGTCGCGGATACGTCATCGGGCGATCGCGGCTTGAGCCTCTTGCTCTACGCGCTCCGAACGCGGGAGCTTTCGCTGATCGACCAGGCTCTCCTGCAGGAATCGGCGATCGAGTTCCTCGACGCGGCCGTCGCCGAGTTCAAAGCGGTCCGGCTGGATCCAGACCTTCTGCCCGATGCCCGCTCGTTCGTAGCTTCGCTGCTCACCGCTGGGCCCAGAGGAGTCGCTTCCGCCGTCGGACGGGTCGCGACCTTCCGGCCGCATGTCCGGGTCGCGACGCCGCGCATGTCGCAGCCGAAGCAACCCAAGCCACCGAAGCAACCCAAACAACCGAAGGTCTCCGCCCCACGGATGAAGGAGACGCCGGTGGCGGCCGCGAAGCCGATGAAGGTGCCGAAGATCAAGGCACCGCGCGCGCCGCGAGCCGCAGGCGGACCCGGCCTTCGTATCCGTTGGGGCCGGGTGCTGTCGCGAGGTCTCGTCCTCGGTGTTCTCGCGGTTGTGCTGATCTCCCTGCCGCCGTCAGTCTTCGGCAATCTCGGCGGCGTCGCGAACGACGTCGCGAACGTCGCGGGCAACGTCGCGAGCCAGGTGACCTCGACGATCAGCGAAAAGATCGCATCGACCCAGACCACACCGGGGCTGCAGCGCGCCACCTTCGATCTGCCGCCGCTGAGCGCTTACGCCGCCGCGTTCGAATCGCAGGCCCCGTATCCGACCGCCCATCCGAACAGCACCGTCGAGTGGGTCGTCGCGCTCCGCAATACCGGATCGGTCGGCTGGTACCGCGGGATCGATGGCGCCCAGGCTTCGCTCGCACTCCCTGACGGGACCGCCGCTGCCGTCCAGAGCACGGCCTACGTGGGTCCCGGTCAGGTGGGCTGGTTCGTGGTGCACTTCCCGGCGCCGTCGCAGGCCGGCACGACGCGTATCCCGCTTCGTCCTCGGATCGATGGCCGCGGCGCGCTGCCCGATCTGGGCATCTACGTGACGGTCACGGTCTCACCGAACCCGTAGCGCCGTAGGCTATCGCCCTTGACCGGGTGGACGGTCGGGGGAGGCGCTCATGCGGGTCCATGACTGCAACTGGCAGATGCTCGAGGCATACCTCGCGCACGATGACCGGATCGTGTTGCCGATCGGATCCACCGAACAGCACGGCTACCTCTCCGTTGGGACGGACGCGATCCTCGCCGAGCGCGTCGCCGTCGAAGCGGCCGAGCCGCTCGGCGTCCCGGTGCTGCCGGCGCTGCCGTTCGGCGTCACTCCGTACTTCGCCGCGTTCCCCGGCAGCCCCTCGTTACGGACGAGCACGTACATCTCTGTCATTCGTGACCTGCTCGATTCGCTCTTCGGTCAGGGATTCCGGCGCATCGCGGTGGTGAATGGCCACGGCGGCAACTCCTTCGCGGCTGGAGTGATGCGCGAGTGGTTGACCGAGCCGCGCAAAGAACGCGTCCAGGTGCTCTTCCACGACTGGTGGAACGCGCCGCGAGCGTGGGCGGTCGTGCAGCGCTTCGAGAAGGAGTCCTCGCACGGCTCGTGGATGGAGAACTTTCCGTGGACACGCCTGGCCGGTGTGACCATGCCGAAAGGCACCAAGCCGCTCATATCCCAGCAGATCATCCGACAAGCCCCTCCCGCTGAGCTGCGCCGCCTGACCGTCGATGGGAGCTTTGGCGGCTCCTACGAGCGGCCCGACGAGGAGGTTCTCGAGCTATGGCGTACCGGCGTCGCGGAGGTACGCGACCTCATCGAGAACGGGTGGAACAAGAATGGGTGAGCTGAGCGGCAAGGTCGCGCTCGTCACCGGGACGGCGCATGGGATCGGCACCGCGATCGCGAACGGGCTCGAGGAGGACGGCGCGAAGGTCCATCGCGTCGATCGCGACACGGCCGATCTGTCGGACCCCAAGCAGGTCACGAATCTGATCGCGCGCCTCGGCCGCATCGACGTACTCGTCAACAACGCGGGAGGTGTCGTCGGCCAGGTCGGCAAACCGCTCGACCAGGTCAGCGACGACGACTGGCGCTCGATCGTCGACGCGAACCTGACGAGCGCGTTCCTCTGCACCCGCGCCGTCATCCCAGCGATGAAAGCCGCACGCGCAGGAGCGATCGTGAACATCTCCTCAGGCGCGGGACGGAGCGTGAGCCTTACCGGCATCCAGGCGTACGCGAGCGCTAAAGCCGCGCAGATCGGGTTCACCCGTCAGATGGCGCACGAGCTCGGCCCATTCGGGATCACCGTGAACTGCATCGCGCCCGGGTTCGTCCGGTCCAATCCGACGACCGAAAAGCAGTGGGAAAGCTACGGCGAAGAAGGCCAGCGCCGCCTCATCGAAGGGATCGCGCTGCGGCGTCTCGGACGCGCCGAAGACATCGCGAACGGCGTGCGGTTCTTCGTCTCTGCGAGGGCCTCTTGGATCACCGGACAGGTGCTGTCGATCGATGGCGGGCGCTCACTTTTCTGATAGCGCGTAGCTCTCCCAGTAGCGGGCCCACGCCTCGAGGCCTTCGTGCAGGCGACGGACGCGGAAGAACTCGTTCGGAGAGTGGAAGTCCTCGTCGGCCGTCGAGAACGAGAAGAACACCGTGTCGATCCCGAGCAGCCGCTTGAAGAGCTCACTCACCGGAAGGGTCGAGCCCATGCGCACGCGAAGCGGCTTCTTTCGGTAGACCCGCTCCAGCACGCGCTCTGCGGTCAGAAGGCCGGGATGGTCCGACGGGATGCGGTACGGCATGGCCGAGTGCCGATCGCCGCCGACGGTCAGCGTCACGCCGGCGGGTACGTGCGTTTCGAGATGCCTCGCGACGAGTCCGCGGATCCTGTCGGGGCGCTGGTCGGGAACGAGGCGGCAGCTGAGCTTCGCGTGCGCCTCGTTCGGCGTGACCGTCTGGCTGCCCGCGCCCTGGTAGCCGCCCCACATGCCGTTCACCTCGAGCGTCGGGCGTATCCACTGCCGCTCCAGCGTGGTGTAGCCGGCTTCGCCGAACGGCACCGGCGCGCCCGTCTCCGCGAGGAAACGCGCTTCGTCGAAAGGCAGCTCGGCGATCGCGCGACGCTCCTCCTCCGGCAGCGGCGCGACGTCGTCGTAGAACCCCGCGACGGCGACTCGACCGTCGGGTGAGTGCAGGCTCGCGACGAGCTCGGCCATGGCATGCAGCGCGTTCGCGATCGAGCCGCCGTAGCGTCCGGAGTGCAGGTTGCGGCTCGCGCCTTTGAGGCTGAATTCGAGCGCAGAGACGCCGCGGCATCCGACGGTGATCGAGGGTTCGTCGTTCCGCCACATGGCGCCGTCGGCCGACAGAACGGAGTCGGCCCGCAGCACCTGCGTGTCCGCGGCGAGGAACGGCTCGAGGTTCCGGCTGCCGATCTCCTCTTCACCCTCGAAAACGAACTTCACGTTGAGCGGCAGCGCGCCTCGCGTCGCGAAGAAGGCCTGGGCGACCTTGAGCGGGATCAGCATTGGGCCTTTGTTGTCGGACACCCCGCGTCCGTACAGACGGCCGTCGCGAAGCGAGGGGCCGAACGGATCGCTCCGCCAGCGCTCGAGCGGATCGGGCGGCTGCACGTCGTAGTGGCCGTAGACCAGGATCGTCCGCGCATTCGGTGCGCCAAGCCACTCGCCGTAGATGACCGGATGGCCCGCCGTCGCGATCGTCCGCACGTCGATGGGACCGGCCTGGCGCAGCTGCGCGGCGACCCATTCCGCGGCGCGCGCGGTGTCCTTGGCGTAGTGAGGGTCGGTGCTCACGCTCGGGATGCGTGCGAACTCGATCAGCTCGTCGAGGATTCGGTCGTGATGCGCCGAGAGATATTCGAGCGGCGTCATCCGGTGAGCGCGGCGGCCTTGAGCAGATCGAGGGTCGCGTGGCTCTGCGGTCGTTTGCCATCTTCGACCTCGTGCATTAGCTCGATCAGCCGCGAGACCAGTGGTGTCGACACGCCGACCTCCGCGCCGAGCGTGACGATCGGGCCGAGCTGCGCGTCGGTCTCGGTTCGTCGCCTGCGCACCGCGATGTCGCGCCAGATGCCGCTGTGCGTCTTGGCCGATCTGCGGTTGAACGCGACCATCTCGTCGAGCGAACGCTGCGCGATCGCCCGGTCCGCGTCCGGTGCGAACGCGTGCGGATCGAAGCCGTTGAAGCCCTCCGGCGTGATGTGTCGCGCCCGGGCGACCCGCATCACCTCGCGCGCGATCTCGATGTAGATGTCGCGATAGCTCGGATCGGCGAGCGCGTCCGCGATCGAGTCGTTCGTCAGCGCGGTGGCAAACAATTGGGCGCCGTAGGCCAATTTGCCCCATAGGTAACCCCAGATGTTCGTCGTCACGATGGCGGCGTCGTCGAAGTCGAGGAAAGCGCGATGGAGCTCGCCGATGCGCGGGGTGACCCGTCCGTCGATCTCGCCGAGCACGACGGCGCCGCGACCGGCGTACTGGATCACCCCGGGCTCGAGGTAGTCGGCTCCAAAGTTGACGAAGCAGCCCATCGTGCGGGCGTCGCCGACGATGGACTTGATCACGAGCTCGTTCAACCCGTTCTGCGCCGAGACGACGTAACCGTCCCGGCTCAGGTGCGGCGCAAGCGCGCGCGTCGCGTCGGCGGTGTCCTGTGCCTTCACTGCGAGGACGACGTGCTCGAACTCGCCGACGAGGTCATCCGGCACGAGCGCCGGCGCCCGGGCGACGAACTGAGCGAGCGGACCTTCGATGCGCAGTCCCGCTCCGTTGATCGCAGCGACGTGGTCCGGAACGCGGTCCACGAACGTGACGTCGTGTCCCGCGCGCGCGAGGTGCGCACCGATGGTCCCGCCGATCGCGCCGGCGCCCCATATCAGGAGCTTCAATCGGATCAGCCTCCGCGTCGCTCGGCGAGCCCGTCGCCGATCAGGCTCAGCGCGACCCCGACGACGAGGAGGGCAAGGCCGGGAAGCGTCGTCATCCACCACGCCAGCAGGAGGTACTGACGGCCCTCGGCGATCATCGCGCCCCACTCGGGCGTCGGCGGCTGAGGGCCGAGGCCCAGGAAGCTCAGGGTCGCCCCGGTGAGGATCGCGAGCACCATGCCGGTGAACACGTAGATGAGCGCCGGCGCGATCACGTTCGGCAGGATGTGGCGAAGCATGATGCGTCCCGACGAGCAGCCGATCGTCCGCGCCGCCAGGACGTACTCGAGGTGGCGCGTGGCCAGCGTTTCACCGCGCGTGATGCGTGCGTACGGGATCCAGCCCACCACGCCGACCGCGATATAGAGGTTCGTCAGTCCCGGGCCGAGGATGCTCATGATCGCGATCACGAGGATCAGGAATGGGAACGCCATCAGCACATCGACGACGCGCATGAGAAGGGTGTCGAGCTTCCCGCCGAGGTAACCGGTCGCGATCCCGACGAGACTCCCAAAGATGAACGGGAAGCTGACGGAGAGCAGGCCGATCTGAAGATCGAGGCGCGTGCTGAACGCGATCCGGCTCCAGATGTCGCGCCCGAAATTATCGGTGCCGAGGATGTGACCCGGGCTGAAGGGCGGCAGGAAGGCCTCGGTGAAGCGTTGCTCGAGCGGGTCGTACGGGGTCAGCAGCGGCGCGGCGATGGCGACGAGGACGACGATCCCGAGCAGCGAGAGGCCGACCGCCAGCGTCCGCTCCACGTGGAACCGGCGCGAGCGCGCGATGGGTGTGAACTGCGGCAGCGACACGGGGACCGCCGGCCCGACGCCGAAAGCCTTCTCACTCATACGTGACTCGCGGATCCAGGAACGAGTACGACAGGTCGACGGCGAGGTTCACGACGATCACCAGGACCGCGCTGACCACGGTGATGGCCTGCACGACCGGGTAGTCGCGCGCCGTGATGGACTGGATGAGCAGCTGGCCGGTGCCGGGGAGGGCGAACACCGTCTCGATGACGATCGCGCCGCCGACGAGAAACCCGAACTGCAGGCCGAAGATGGTCACCGTCGAGAGCAGCGCGTTGCGCAGCACGTGGCGGAGCAGCACCAGTCTCTCGGAGAGGCCCTTGGCGTGGGCGGTCCGGATGTAGTCGGAGCGCATCGTGAGGATGATCTGGCCGCGCAGGTTGCGGATGAGGACCGCGGACAGCTGGAGCGCCAGCGTGAGCGCCGGCAGGAAGAGATACCAGAGGTGCTGGGGCACGGTCTCGCCGAACCCCGCGACCGGGAACCAATGGAGCGTGAGGCCGAAGAGCAGGATCAGCAGGATCCCGAACCAGAAGTTCGGCGTCGTCAGCGCGAAAAGGAAACCGACGCGGATGAGCTGATCGGGCCACCGGCCTTTGTTTATCGCGGCGAGGATCCCGAAGGTGAGCGTGATGACGGCCGCGAGGCCCATGGCATAGGCCGACAGCGTGAGGGTGACCGGGACCCGTGTGAGCACGAGGTCGCCGACCGGCTGGCGGTAGAGCAGCGACTGGCCCATGTCGCCGTGCGCGAACCCCGATACGAAGTTCCAGTACTGCTCGAGGATCGGTCGATTCAGGCCGAGCTGCTCGCGAAGCTCCGCCGCCTTCTGGTCGGTCGCACGGTCGCCCAGGATCAGGAAGGCGGGATCGCCGGGAAGGATCCGGACCATGCTGAAGATGACGATGCTGACGCCGAACAGGACGAAGGCCATGAGGATGAGGCGTCTGCGGATGTAGGCGGCGCGACCCATCAGTAAGCGGTCATCAGCAAAGCGGCCAGGTGGCCGATAGCCCAGTGTGAGCCATCAGCCACCCGCCATCGCTACTTGTTGATCTTCACGTCTTCGAAGCGGTAGTAGGAGAGCCCGTCGATGTAGAAGCCCTCGACGTTGTTACGCCAGCCGGCCGTCGCGCCGAGATACGCGATGAAGACGAGCGGCGCCGCATCCAGGTAGATCTTCTGGATCTCGGAGTACATCGCCGCACGCTTCGTCGTGTCCTGCTCGAGATCGGCCTTGGTGATCTTGTCGTTCAGATCTGGGTTGTTGTAGCGAGTCCAGTATGCGAACGGGCTCGCCCCGCCGCGCATCGCGTAGTTCACGATCTCCGTCGGGTCGTTCATGTCATTCGTCCACGCGCTCGGCGTCGTCATGTAATCGCCGGCTCGATAGTTCGTGCGCACCACCGCGGTGTCCAGCGTCTGGATGTTGACGGTCACACCGATCTTCGCCCATGCGTCCTTCAGGATGACCGCGGTATTGGCGAAGTTCGTGTTTCCCGAGCGGACCTGCATGTCCACGGTGAATCCGCTCGCGCCCGCCGACTGGGCCATGAGCTGCTTGGCCTTGTCCAGGTTGTACGGATAGCCCGGGAGGCTCTTGTCGTAGTACGTGCCCTGCGGGATCGGCGAGTTCATCGCCGTGGCCTGTCCGAAGTAGACGTTCTTGATGATCGCGTCCTTGTCCGTCGCGTAGTTCAACGCTTGTCGCACCTTGACGTCGTTCAGCGGCGGCTTCGAGTTGTTGAGGATGATGAACGCGGTCTGCTGGATCGAGAATGTCTGCGCCTTGATGCCCTGCTGCGTGTTCAGCGTGGCGATCTGGCTGAAGGGCACGAAGTCGACGACGTCGGTCTCGCCGCCCTGCAGCTTCAGCACGCGGGTGTTGTCGTCGGGGATGTACTCGATCCGGACCTCGTCGAGCGCCGGGGTGCCCTTCCAGTAGTTCGTGTTCCGTTTCAGGATGATCGGGTCGCCCTTCTTCCAGCCTTCGCTGTAATAGGCGCCCGTGCCCTTGGTCTTCCACGCGAGCGTGTTGTCGTAATCCTTCGTGTCGGTGGCTTTCGCCATGTCCGCGGGCAGGATGCCGCCCGAGAACATTGCCAGCACGGAGAGAAGCGGCGCGTACGGCTGCTTCAACGTGATCGTGACGGTCTTGGGGTCGGTCGCGGTGACGTCCTTGATCGCCACGTAGTTGTCTTTCCAGGCGCTCTTCTCGCCGCCGCGCGCCATGTCGAGCGATGCTTTTACGTCGCTCGAGGTCATGGCCGAGCCGTCGGAGAACTTGAGACCGTCGCGGAGCGCGAAGGTCCAGGTCAGACCATCGGCGGACGGCGTCCATTTGGTCGCGAGCCCCGCTTCGACCCCGGTGCCGTCCTTCGTCGTGCGCAGCAGCGTGTCGTAGATGTTGACCGAGATGAACAGGGTGGGGTTGTCGTCGATCTGCCATGGGACGAAGGGGCTGAATGGCTCCGCGTTGCGTGCCATCCGCAGGACTTTCGCCCCTGCGCTCGACGCGCCGGGCGTGGGCGACCCGGTTCCGCTGCCCGTCTGGGTGCAGGCGCTGAGAAGTAGCGCCGTGATGACCGCCGCCGCGATCGCCTGCCACCCGGTCTTCCGTAGGAACATGAATCTCTCCCTCCCTCGAATAAAACTGTTGAGAACGATCGTGTTGAGTCGGCGACGGCCTCCCCTCCGCGCGCGCTCGCGCCGGTAGCGCGAGCGGACCGCATTATCCTCGGTTCTCCTGCCTCCCATCCTCCAATACCGCGTATCTCAGCGGCTTGTTCGCCGTTAAACCCAGGGCGTAAGGTGGGGAGCGAGGAGGTGCGCCTGTGAGCGGGATCCTCGCGAGAATCAAGGCTCTCTTCGCGCCGAAGCGCGGAGTCGCGCCCCCGCCGGTTGCCCAGCAACCGCCAGCTTCCGCCGCGCCGGTTGCGGAGCCGATCGAAACACGTCTCGTTGAGAGGATCGCCGCGGTCGAAGAGGCCGTTCCCGCCGTGCAGGTCGCTCCCGTCGCGCGGGTCGCTCCGGTCACGCAACCAGCGCCTTCCGTACCGGAAGTCCCGGTGCACCCTCGGCCGCCGGTCACCGCGCCGCCGCCCCGGGGTGGGCTCGTGCTGCGTCTTGAGACCGAGCGCGGGTCACGCTCGACGTTCGAGGTGACGAAATCCGGTGCCACGATCGGCCGTGGCCCTGAGAGCACCATCCAGCTCCCGGATCTTTCGGTGTCGCGCAAGCACGCGCAGATCGCGTACAAGCAAGGGGAGTAGTGGTTGAGTGACCTCGGAAGCATGGGCGGCACGTGGGTCGACGGAACGAAGCTCGCGGCCCCACGACGGGTCGCGAACGGCCAGACCATCGACATCGGCGTCTGCCGGCTGACCGTGATCTCCGCGGAGGCCGAGGAAGAGACGCCCGCGGCAAAAGGGCCAACGCACGCCGCATAGGGTCGCGATCGGCGGCATCCACATCGAGTCGAGCACCTTCTCGCCACACCGTTCCGCATCCGCCGACTTCACCGTCGTCCGCGGCGACGACCTACTCGCGCGGTACGACCGTCTGCCCGCCGACATCGAGTGGTCGCCTCTCGTGCACGCGCGGGCTCTCCCGGGCGGCCCGGTGGAGCGCGCGTTCTACGAGGCCATCAAAGCGGAGCTTCTGGAGCGGCTTCGCGACGCCATGCCGGTCTCCGGTGTCGTCCTCGACATCCACGGAGCCATGAGCGTCGTCGGCATCACCGACGCGGAGGCGGATCTGGCG
>Ga0209059_1000999_pt1 | contig 12995 bp, 10 predicted proteins | sample GraSoiAngelo_151_FD_186165 | JGI IMG/M metagenome (GOLD analysis project Ga0209059, IMG submission 186165) | Grasslands soil microbial communities from the Angelo Coastal Reserve, California, USA - 14_1009_12_20cm (SPAdes) (version 2) | ecosystem: Environmental > Terrestrial > Soil > Grasslands ...
TACGCTTATTACTTTACTTCCGCCGCTGACGGTCGCCGATCTCGGTGCGGGGGAGGGAACGCTTTCGCAATTGCTGGCGAAAAACGCACGCAAGGTCATCGCCATCGATAATTCGCCTAAGATGGTCGAATTCGGTGGGCGGCTGGCAAAAAAACACGGAATAAAGAATCTCGAATACCGACTTGGTGACATCGAAGATCCGCCGATTGCCAAAAACAGTGTCGATCTGGCGATTTTGAGCCAGGCATTGCACCACGCCATTCATCCCCAGGAAGCGGTCGCTGCTGTCCACACGATTCTAAAACGCGGAGGCCGGCTGGCAATTCTCGATCTCTTGAGCCACCGGTTCGAACGGGCTCGGGAGTTATATGCAGACCATTGGCTTGGCTTCAGCGAAGTGCAATTACACCAGTTCCTGGAAAAGAGCGGCTTCCGGCAAATCGAAGTGAGTGTTGTATCGCGGGAAAAGCAGAGCCCGCACTTTCAAACTGTGCTGGCTACCGGCATAAAGTGAACGCCAACGCCACTTCGCATGTCAATATAGTGGCCGTTGGTTTATGGTCTCTACCGACAAAGCTGTAGCCATGACCGGCTTCTTCGAGGAAGTAAGACGGCGCAAGGTGTACCGGGTCGCGGCAGCCTACATCATTGCTGCCGGCGGCGTTATACAACTGGCCTCTGCCGCGTTTCCCGCATGGGAATTGCCGAACTGGGCCCTGCGTCTGGTGATCGTAGCCCTGCTGATGGGCTTTCCAATCGCACTGATCCTTGCCTGGGTGTACGACATCACCGCGCAGGGGGTTCGCGCTACACCAACGCCGGCGATGCCCGGATCACATCGTCGCCGGAATATAGTCATGCTTGTAACGACCGGCGTGATCATTTCCGCCGCCGCAGGGTTCTTTCTTCTGCCGCGCGTGTCAGCCCACAAATGCGACAAGTCAATCGCAGTGTTGCCGTTTGAAAATCTGAGCGACGAAAAAGAGAACGCCTACTTCGCGGACGGCATTCAGGACGACGTGCTCACCAATTTGTCGAAGGTCGGCGACCTGAAAGTGATCTCACGCACCTCAGTCATGCCGTATCGAGGGAAAGCATCCAATCTTCGTGAAATTGGAAAGACGCTGGGAGTTGGTGCCATTCTGGAAGGCAGCGTTCGTCGCATCGGCAATCGAGTGCGTGTAAACGTGCAATTGATTAACGCCGACACTGATGAGCACATGTGGGCGGAAGATTACGATCGTGATCTGACTGATGTGTTTGCCATTCAAACGGACTTGGCCCAACAAATCGTGCGCGAATTGCAAGCGAAACTGTCGCCAATGGAAAAAGCGCAAATCGAGCGCAGACCCACTGAGAACGGCGAAGCCTATCTGGCGTTCATGCAGGGCCACGAGATGTTTTATCGGGCTGACAAGTTCCGCAGCAATACAGAAAAAGCTGAGCAGCTCTTTGAAAAAGCAACGAAACTCGATCCAAACTTCGCCGGAGCATTTGCAGCATTGGCCTGGGTCCACGATTGGAATTACCACGATTTCGATCCGACGCCTGCGCGAAAGGAAAAAGCGCGGGCCGCGGCAGTGGAAGCGCTTCGTTTGCAGCCGAACCTCCCTGAGGCACATCTCGCAATGGGTTTTTATTATTACTATTGCGAGCGTGACTATCAGGCAGCGCTCGACGAATTCGCCATTGCGAAGCTGAGTTTACCAAACTCCCCGGAAGTTTATATGGCCATTGGTGCCATCGAACGTCGCCAGGGCAAATGGAAGGAATCGACCGCGAATCTGCAGAAGGCGGCGTCCCTAAGTCCGAAGGATGCCTGGGTTTTGCAAAATCTTGCTGACAATTATTATGCCACCAGAAGTTTTGAAGCTGCAGACAAGATTTTCGACCGTGCGATCGAAGCCGCGCCTGGATCATTTGGTGCTCGCGCGCAGAAGGCCAACCTTGCGATTGATTGGAAAGGAGATCTCGGTGAGATGGAGAGACAACTGGCGCAGGTCCCGACAGGTTTCGATCCAGACGGTCTTATTACATATGCGCGCCTGCAGCTTTTAATTCTACAACGAAAATTTCCGGACGCTCTCGCGCTTCTGAAGCAATCGCCTCAAGATCTCTACCATAAAAACAAGCCAAAGGACCTCTTTGAGGGCGCGATTTATACTTATTCGAACAATAAAGAAAAAGCGCGGCCTGCCTTTGAACGGGCTCGACCCATTGTAGAAAAAGCGTTGCTTGAAAGCTCGGATGATGCGTCCCGGCATGTAACTCTCGGTTTAATTCTGGCCGGGCTTGGTGAGAAGGACGCAGCCATCGCCGAAGGCAAACGCGCCGTCGAGCTATTGCCCGAGTCTCAGGATGCCCTCGAAGGGCCCAAGACGGCCGTGGCCCTCGCTCAGATCTATGCCTGGACAGGCGAAAATGACCAGGCGCTCCAGCTTCTTGAACGTTCGCTTAGCACGCCCAACGGGGTGACAGTCCCGTCTCTAAGACTTGATCCCATTTGGGATCCGTTGCGAAGCGATCCGCGCTTTCAGGCTTTGATCGACAGACACGAAGCGCGAGCTTAGCGTCGGCTTCTCTTTTTTACTGTCGACAACAGCCATCATCGCGAACGACGCGAAAAGTTCGTAAAGGCAATGACCACGATTTGAAGTGAATGGCGCGCTTCATTTTCATGTCTATATTTCCGCCGTTGAACCATAATCGAGGCGAATCCAAATCTGTTGCTATGGACGGCTTCTTCGAGGAAGTAAAACGGCGAAAAGTATATCGTGTGGCGGCGGCCTACATCATCGCTGCCGGCGGCATTATACAACTATCATCAGCCGCGTTTCCGGCATGGGAATTGCCAAACTGGGCGCTGCGTCTGGTGATTGTGCTGTTACTGGCCGGTTTTCCAATCGCCTTGATCCTCGCCTGGGCTTTTGATGTCACACCGCAGGGCATTCGAGCTACACCGAGCGTGGCTGCGCCCAGAACACACCGCCGTCGCAACGTAATCATGCTTGCGGTGACCGGCCTGATCGTCTCCGCAGTCGCGGGATTTTTCCTGCTCCCCCGTATTTCTTCGGCGCACAAGATCGACAAGTCGATTGCGGTGTTGCCGTTTGAAAATCTGAGCGACGAAAAGGAGAACGCCTATTTTGCAGACGGCATTCAGGACGACGTGCTCACCAATTTGTCGAAGATCGGCGACCTGAAAGTGATCTCGCGTACCTCGGTCATGCCGTATCGAGGGAAGGCGTCCAACCTTCGTGAAATCGGCAAGACGCTCGGAGTCGGTAACATTCTGGAAGGCAGCGTTCGCCGCATCGGTAATCGGGTGCGCGTCAATGTGCAATTAATTAATGCAGAAAACGACGAGCACATTTGGGCTGAAGATTACGATCGCGAGCTGACAGATGTCTTCGCGATTCAGACCGATCTGGCCCAAAAGATCGCGACTGAACTGCGGGCAAAATTGTCGCCAAGCGAAAAAGCGCTCATGGAACGCAAGCCTACCGAAAATGGTGAAGCCTATCTCGCCTTTGTCCAGGCACATGATCTCCAGTGTGCCGTTGAGGATCTCGGGAAACTCAAACAAAGCGAGCAGCTTTATGCGCGCGCCATCGAGCTGGACCCGAAATTTGCGCTTGCTCTTGCGCGCTACTCACAGTTGCAAAGTTGGCTCTTTCATAGCATCGAACCCACTCGGGAACGCCGCCAAAAAGCCCGCGCTCTCGCCGAGCAGGCCCTGCAATTACAGCCCGACCTGCCAGAGGCGCACCTGGCCATGGGGCAATCCTATTATTACGGCGACAACAATTACGATGCGGCGCAGAAAGAATTCGAAATCGCCCAGCGCGGATTGCCTAACGAATCGGAAGTTTACCTCGCTCTCGGCGCGATCCAGCGCCGCCAGGGCAAGTGGGCAGAATCGACTGCGAACTTTGAAAAGGCCGCCAGTTTGAATCCGAAAGAGAGCTGGCCGCTGCAAAATCTCGCTCAGAACTACCAGGTGCTGCGAGATTTCGATGCGGCCAACAAAACGATCGATCGCGGGCTTAAAGTAGATCCGGAAAGCGTGGGACTTTGGGAGACCAAGTCCAAGCTGGCCATCGCCGAAAAAGGCGATCTGAGCGTTTCGGAGCAGGCATTTCAAGCGGCGAAATCGATGCCAATGAACGACGAGGCCAAACTTAGGATCGCCTTCGGACGCGCGGACGTTTTTGTTTTGGAACGGAAATACCAGGAAGGATTGCGCGAAGCGGAAAATCTGCCGGACGATCGCCTCGCAGCAATTCCCAAGGCCTTGAGTAGTAAATATTTTCTCATCGGCTTTGCACGAAAAGCACTCCAGGACGAAACCGGCGCGCGCCTCGCGTTCCTGAAAGCAAAAGACTTGCTCGAAGCACAACTGAAAGAAAGTCCCGATTCACCGGATATGCAGATTCTGCTCGCGAAAGTTCTTGCCTGTCTCGGAGAAAAAGATGGCGCGCTAGCTGGGGCGCGGCGCGCCAGCGAATTGCTTCCGGAAAGCAAAGACGCCTTTGGCGGCCCGGAAATTGCGGCCGACGTGGCTGAAGTTCACGCCATGCTTGGCGACAACGGTCCGGCGATTGAAATCCTGGACCGGTTGTTGAGCCAACCGAGCGCTGTCACCGTTCAGGGCCTGAAAGTAAATCCCATTTGGGATCCGTTACGGAGCGATCCGCGTTTTCAGACGCTGCTGCAGAAATACGGTGGTAAAGCATAGCTGCGGGCAGCATTCGCAATCTGCAACCAGCATCTAACACAGGTGGCCCATATAACTCATGCGTTTTAAACGTGTCTTTTTCTTTCTCGCGCTTGCGGCAACCGCACAAGCGGATTGGACGATTCTCTCCAGCGCATCGGAGCCGGGACGCGACGGTCTGGTACACAGACATGTTTTTCTGGAAAATGCCGTTGGCAGCGAACGCATCACCGTTGATTTCGCAATCTTCCCTACAAAGTCCTGCACACTGCGTATCCTTCAAAATGAAGGTGGCGCAGTCGGTCTTGGTGAGATGATGAGACATGAAAAATGTCTGGCCGGTGTAAATGGCGGGTACTTCAATGAAAACTTCGCTCCGCTCGGTTTGCGAATCGCGAACGGGCAAATGATCGCGCCACTGCAGCGCGCACGCTTGATGACGGGCGTGCTTGTGGCGTCCCCCCGAGGAGTGCAAATCGTTCGCTCTCGTGAATTTTCGCGGCGCCTGGGAGTGACTGCAGCAATTCAGTGCGGGCCGTTTCTCGTTGATCGAGGCCAGCCTATCAGGGGTTTGAACGATTCCCATCTGGCCCGACGGACTTTTGCAGCGACGACAGGCGGCAGTCGCACATTGATCGGCGTTTGCTCAGGGGTTTCGCTGGCAGAATTGGCGAAGATCCTTGCGACAACGTCGCTCGCTGAGGATTTGAAAATTGAACGCGCTCTAAATCTCGATGGCGGATCATCGAGCGCATTTTGGTTCGCGCGAGAGAATGGCAACGCGTTTTCAATTTCGGAGCAGAAATCTGTGCGCGATTTTGTCGGGATCGTTTCAAAATAGCCGTAGCAGCGCTCTGCGAGCGCCAAATAACGAATGGATTTGCGACGGTCAGAGACCGCCGCTACAGAAATGCGGAAGATGCGCACATTCGGCGGCTTTATATCCGGGCACAGATTTTTCTACGGAGAAATTCGTGGCGACGAAGTTCGCGTCCTAAAGAATCCCTTCTGGATCGACATCGAGCCGACAGGCGAGATTGTCCGCCTAACGAACGTGGTGGTCGATCTTCCGGTCGCGCCGTCCAAGTTGATTGCGGTCGGCCTCAATTACTCCGACCACATCGCGGAGATGAAGCGGACACCGCTGGGTACGCCGTTAATCTGGTTCAAATCTCCAAACTCGCTTTTGCCGCACGGCGGCACAATCGAAATTGCGTTTCCCGAACATCAAACCGATTTCGAAGCGGAGTTGGCAGTCGTCATTGGCAAGTCCGCGAAAAATGTGCTCCCAGATCGAGCGCTGAATTTTGTTTTCGGGTACACAATTGGTCTCGATATCAGCGATCGAGATCTCCAAAAGATCGAGAAGCAATTTGGCCGCTGCAAATCGTTCGACACCTATACCCCGATTGGGCCGTTTGTTTATGCTGATGTCAACGTGAGCGATGTTTCGCTCGAGTTACGGCAAAACGGGAAGCTGCGCCAAAGCACGCGCACGAGCCGGATGATATACTCGGTTGCGCAAATTATTTCCTTTGCCAGTCAATCGCTCACACTCTTGCCGGGCGATGTAATTTTAACTGGAACGCCTGCTGGTGTCGGTCCAATTCATCCCGGGGATGAACTCGAAGTAACAATCGACGATTGGCCGCGCCTGCGGAATAGCGTTGCGATCGCATCACTAGCACGTTCCACGGGCGAGAAATGACGGAATTTTGGCGACGACAAATTCGATGTGCTTGCCTTACATCCTCTCTGTAGCGATATTACGAAGTAAAGGGTACATCCTCGGGATCAAAAAAGTGAAAACTTTTGCTGGACTCACCAGTAATGATTTTGCGATAAAGACACTCCTGTACCGCAACCGTTCGATCACATTCCTGATTTAACAAAACTATGAAAACATCATTCATCGTCTCAGCCTGCTTACTAGCGCTAGTACTAACATTGGTCGCGCAGTCTCCGCCGCCCGCGCAAAATCCGCCCGGAGCCCCAGCTACGAGTCCCGCAGCACAAGCGCCGACAAATCCCGCGGCGGTAAATCCTGCTGCGCCCATGCAATCGCCGGCGACGAACGTGCCACAGGGGCAGCAGCCTGCCGTGCCAGGGACATCGGTCCCAGTCACGCTAAGCCCGGCACCAGGAGTGGTTACCAGCCCGGCTGCGGCCACCGCGATCAGTCCGTCCCCGGCCGCCTCGCCCACTCCTGAGCAACCAACAGGTTTTCTCGCCGGCAACTGGTTAATTGACAAATTCCACAAGGGGGGCCCGGTAATGTGGCCGATTCTGATCGTGTCGATCATTGCGCTGACAGTAGTCATCGAACGGTGCTTTTGGTGGGGTGGCCGCTGGTTCCGACGCGATCCAAAGCGCATCGAGAAGGTGTTTACCGCGATCGAGAACGGCGATACAACCGAGGCTTCCAGGCTTTCGCGCGGATCACGCGACCCAGTTCTTCGCATGATGTGGAATGGCCTCAATCACCAACACGCCTCGTTGCAAGGCGCATTACAGGTCGCTGCCGGCATCGAGATCAAACGCGCCGGTCGATTCCTCGTCGTCATGGACACCCTCGTAACTTTGGCTCCCTTGCTCGGTCTGTTGGGCACCATTACCGGTCTTATTAGGTCGTTCAGTTTTCTGGGGAACGAAGAGTTGGCTGTGCAGGCCGTCACTGGGGGCATCGCCGAAGCGCTCATTGCCACGGCCTGCGGTCTGGGTATTGCCATTTTCTCGTTGATTCCGTTTAACTTTTTTACTTCCCGGGTGTCTAACTTGGAGTTCGAACTGCAGACGGCAGCCACGAACCTGGAAGTGATGCTTGAGGCTCAACATAAGGAACACAGAGGAGTAGAGATCGAACACGGTACGCCCGCTTCAGCAACGCGTTCTTCAATCTAGGAATTTTCCAATGCGCGTCAGTTCACCTGTCCCTCATAAGAAAGCGCGGATTGAGATCATCCCGTTGATCGATATCATGTTCTTTCTGCTCGCCAGTTTTATGATGGTGAGTCTGAGCCAGGTGCACATGAAAGGCATCAAGGTGAATCTGCCCACGGGCAGTTCGGGTGAGACACAATCAAAACGGGATTACATCAGCGTCTCGGTCGATAAGGATGGCCATTATTTTTTCGATAAAAATGAGATGACTGAGGCAGATATGCAGGCGCGCCTGATCCAGGTGCATCAATCAGATCCAGAAGCGAAAGTGTTCGTGCGCGGCGATCGCGATACTGTCCATGGAAACATTGTTCATTTGCTCGATATGCTTCGCTCGGCAGGATTCTATAAGATCTCATTCGAGATTAAGAGTGAGGCTTTAAAGGGGGTGCCGGGACCCGGCACGTAATCTGGTTATGGCAGAAGAATTACCAAAACCGCTGCTTTATCGGCCACCACCTCCGTTGTATTTCTGGGGCGCTTTTGGCGCTGCATTAGCAATTCATCTCACCGCGGTTGCACTTGCTCAAAAACACGAGGCTCCGGTTGAGGTTCCTCCTGACATTCCGACGGCTGTTGTTGAGGCAACACTACAGGCCACCGAGGAACCCACACCTCCGCCGGAAGACATTCCCTTGCCGGAACCTCCACCGCCACCGGATATCAAGCCAGAGTACGTAGAAGAAACGACTCCTCCGCCAAAGAAACCGCAGGCGCAAAAATTCGCCCCCATTAAGGCGCCGCAAGCTGCCGGTCGTCCTGGTACCCTGTCAATTTCTTCAGCGAAAGCGCTGGCCACTTATGCGCCGCGCCCGCAGTACCCGTATGAGGCGCGTTCACGGCATGTTACCGGCAGTGGAGTCTGTGTCGTCGAAGTCGGCCCCAGCGGCAGCGTGACGAGCGCTTCAATGGCACAAAGCATCGGAAATCCTATTTTGGATAACGCAGCAACGAGCGCTTTTCGTCAATGGCGATTCAAGCCGGGATCGGTTTCGAAAGTCAAAATCCCGATCACGTTTACGATGACAGGCGCCCAGTACTGAAATTCTTTGAGTTTAACGTATGAGACTTGCTTCACCGGTTCCGAAGAAAAGAGCGCGCATTGAGATCATTCCTTTGATCGATATCATGTTCTTTCTGCTCGCCAGCTTCATGATGGTGAGTCTGAGCCAGACCCATATGAAAGGGATCCGGGTCAATCTGCCGGCAGCAATTGCTCCGCCCCCAAGCCCGGTAAAGGATTATGTCTCCATCAAGGTGCGTGAGGGTAACGTGGTTACTTTTGATAACCAAGTCTTGACCGATGACCAGGTACTACCTCGCCTTTATGAACTGCACCGTGCGAATCCAGAGATTAAGGTCTCAATTAGCGCGGACTTGATGGCCATGCATGGTGACGTGATCGCCGTTCTGGACAAGGTGCGTTCCGCCGGAATCACCAAGGTGGGCTACCAGATCAGAGCCGCAGGTGCTCAGGGCGCGCAGGGCGCTCAACCCCCGGGGGCTCCTCCGCCTCCGCCGGCGCCGCCACCGAAACCCTAGGCTTCGCGGCAGAGCGTCGGCAGTTCAGCTTGCAGTTTGCGAACCGCCTCCGCGCGGTGACTGATATTGTTTTTCACCTCTTCAGGAAGTTCGGCAAAGGTTTCTTTGAATCCATCTGGGATAAAGATCGGATCGTAGCCGAATCCGTGTGAGCCGCGCGGCCGTTCGGCGATTTTTCCGTCTACAACTCCTTCGAATGTCGCGAGAACATGGCCATCACGCGCAACCGCCAAAACACAACGAAATCGCGCGCGTCGCCGATCGCTTTTCGTCCCAGTGTTCGCAACGCGGCTCAGTAACTTGGCGATTCTTTCTGTGTTGCTCGCATTCACGCCGGCGTAGCGTGCTGAGCGAACTCCCGGGGCGCCCCCCAATGCGTCGACTTCCAGTCCTGAATCATCCGCGATTACCAAGCCGGGCAATTTTCTCGATACCGCGATCGCTTTGAGTTTCGCATTTTCTTCGAAGGACATCCCGCTCTCCGTTATTTCGGAAATCTCGGGATGGGCAGTGAGATCCCGTACAGCCGAAGCTGATCCGAAAATTTGCTCAATCTCCCGCGTTTTATGCGCATTGCGCGTTGCCACAATCAATTGCATACGCGTTTGACAGGATTCAGAAGATTAACCACGAATCAAGACGAATGGACACGAATAACCGTGAGCTTTCCCTACAGTCGCGACCCAAGTGACGAAGAGCGTCAACCAACTCGGTGACAGTTGACGAGTAGCGACGCTCTTCTGTGAATTGGTGTTCATTCGTGTCCATTCGTGGTTTAACGTCAGGGGTTTTCCATGGACGAGCGCCGCAAACCGTATCCATTCGACGAGTTCGAACCAAAATGGCAGGCCATCTGGGAAGAGCGACAACTCTTTCACGCGCCCAATCCCGGTGAGAAAGATTTCGATCCCTCGAAGTCGAAATTTTACGTCCTGGATATGTTTCCCTATCCGAGCGGCGCAGGCCTGCATGTTGGCCATCCTGAAGGTTATACCGCCACGGATATCATCGCGCGTTACAAGCGCCTGCGCGGATTCAATGTCTTGCATCCGATGGGTTGGGACGCATTTGGCTTACCTGCTGAGCAATACGCGATCAAAAGCGGCCAGCACCCAGCAATCACCACACGCGAAAATGTGGCCAAATTCAAGAACCAGCTCAAGCGAATTGGTTTTTCCTACGACTGGCAGCGTGAAATCAACACGACCGATCCACGTTATTACAAATGGACGCAGTGGATTTTTCTCAAGATTTATAATTCCTGGTTCAATCCGGCCACAAACAAAGCCGAGCCCATTTCGACGTATTCGGGGAAAAACCCGGATGAAGTTCGCCTCGCGTACGTGGCTGACGTGCCGGTGAATTGGTGCCCGGAGCTCGGCACTGTTTTGGCTAATGAGGAAGTCGTCGATGGGAAAAGCGAGGTTGGCGGATTTCCGGTCGTGCGGCGGCCGATGCGTCAATGGATGTTGCGGATTACCGCTTATGCAGAGCGCCTGCTCAAAGAGCTGGACGGACTCGACTGGCCCGAAGGAATCAAGTTACTCCAGAGAAACTGGATTGGGAAAAGCGAAGGCGCGGAGATCGATTTCAAGATCGACAAAAGCGACCAAAAAATCCGGGTTTTTACCACACGTCCCGACACGCTTTACGGAGGAACGTTCCTGGTGCTGGCGCCAGAGCATTCGCTTGTCGATCTAATTATGACTGAAGAGCAATGGCCCGCAGTGCGCGAGTATCGCGAACGGACCGCGCGCAAAAGCGATCTCGAACGCGCCGATCTGTCCAAAGACAAAACCGGCGTGTTTACCGGAGCCTACGCGATTAATCCGGCAAATAATGAAAAGATCCCAATCTGGATCGCTGACTATGTGCTGATCGGTTATGGGACTGGCGCGATCGGTGGCGTTCCCGCGCATGACGAACGCGATCTGGAATTCGCGAAAAAATTCGATCTGCCGGTTGTCGTTGTTGTTCAGCCAACAGGAGATAACGCGGCGATGGGATTTACCGGCGAAGGCATTGCAGTCAATTCATCAATTATCGATGGCCTAACCAGCGCTGAAGCAAAGAGAAAAATCACTGCCTGGCTGGAGGAACGCGGCCAGGGTAAACGCGCCATCAATTACAAATTGCGCGACTGGCTTTTTTCCCGGCAGCGTTATTGGGGTGAGCCATTCCCGATCGTCTGGGAAGGTGGCAGTCACCGTTCGTTAGGCGAAAACGAACTGCCGCTGGTCCCGCCGCCACTGCAAGATTACAAGCCCACCGGAACGGCCGAACCGCCGCTGTCAAAGGCAAAAGATTGGATTCGTTACTCCGAAAGGGCGATTCGCGAGACGAACGTCATGCCGCAATGGGCCGGTTCGTGTTGGTACTACTTGCGATTCTGCGATCCAAACAACGATCAGCGTTTCGCGGGAGAGCAGGCCGAGCGTTATTGGATGGGCGGCGAGAAGCCGGGTGGTGTCGATTTGTACGTTGGCGGCACCGAGCACGCTGTCCTGCATCTGCTGTATGCACGCTTTTGGCAAAAGGTGTTGTTCGATCTTGGTTATGTCTCGAAGCCTGAGCCATTCCAACGCCTGGTCAATCAAGGAATCATCCTGGGTGAAGATAATCAGAAAATGTCCAAATCGCGTGGGAACATCGTTAATCCGGACGATGTGATCGACCGGTACGGCGCCGACGCCTTTCGCTGCTACGAGATGTTTATGGGACCCCTGGAGCAAATGAAACCGTGGAGCATGCGCGGCGTGGAAGGCGTGTCGCGTTTTCTTGCGCGCGTCTGGCGTTTGTTCATGACCGAGAACCAGGGCGGCGACTGGGAATTGTCTGCGAAAATCGAAGAGATCGCGGCAAACAAGGCACAGCAGAAGATGACCCATGCAACGATCAAGAAAGTCACTGAGGACATCGAGTCGTTCTCGTTTAACACGGCGATTTCGCAGATGATGATTTTTGTAAACGCGTTCACCGGTGCGGAAGCGATTCCGTTCTCATCAACGCGAGCCTTTCTGGTTCTCCTCAGTCCGTTCGCGCCGCACATTGCCTCCGAGTTATGGGAAAAGTTGAACGGCAAGTTTACGGACGCGCATGGCGATATCACGGAACAGAGCTGGCCTTCCTATGACCAGCAGTTACTTGTCGAAGACGAAGTGGAAATCGTCCTTCAAATTAACGGAAAGGTGCGCGATCGAATGAAGATGCCGATTGTTGCGACGGATGAAGAGATGAAAACCGCTGCGTTGTCGAACCCGAAAATTCAGGAGCGAATTGCTGGTAAGGCAGTGGGCAACGTGATTGTAGTCCCCAAAAAGCTTGTAAACATCGTCATCGATTAGTTCGATGAACCACTATGTGGAAGGAATTTAAGGAGTTTGCAATCAAAGGAAATGCCGTCGATCTCGCGGTGGGCGTGATTATTGGCGCCGCCTTTGGAGGTATCATCAATTCACTCGTCAAAGACATTCTCATGCCGCCGGTAGGTTTACTGACCGGTGGCCTCGATTTCTCCAACAAATTCCTCATCCTTAAGGCGGCGCCCGGCGGCGGTTCCTATAATACTCCGGCCGAGGCGGCCAAGGCAGGGGCAGTGACTTGGAACTACGGAAATTTTATCACTCTCGTGATCAACTTTATCATCGTCGCCGTCTGCATTTTTCTCGTAGTCAAAGCGATGAACAAGTTGAAGCGGCCGTCGCCGGCTGCCGCGCCAGTTTCGAGGGACTGCCCGGCCTGCGCCATGACGATCCCGATCAAGGCGACACGTTGTCCGCATTGCACGAGTGAACTG
>Ga0209059_1001002_pt1 | contig 12964 bp, 10 predicted proteins | sample GraSoiAngelo_151_FD_186165 | JGI IMG/M metagenome (GOLD analysis project Ga0209059, IMG submission 186165) | Grasslands soil microbial communities from the Angelo Coastal Reserve, California, USA - 14_1009_12_20cm (SPAdes) (version 2) | ecosystem: Environmental > Terrestrial > Soil > Grasslands ...
CATCCGTCACGGGTGCCGCCGTGGATGGGGCCCGCCTCGATGCGGCATACTGGTGGCGCAACGTTCGCGAGACGGTGCGTTTTGCCGACGCCGTCGACGGGATGCTGAAAAACGGTTGCACCAGCTTCGTGGAGATCAGTCCGCACCCGGTTCTCGCCGGTTCTCTGGCCGAGTGCGCGCGACACCGGGTTAACGAACCTCTGGTTTTACCCTCGTTAAAGCGCGGTGAAAGCGAGCGGGTCACAATGCTTTCATCGTTAGGCGCGCTCCACGGCGCGGGTTACCCGGCGAATTTGGCCGCCCTGTTCCCGGCTGGCGGGAGTTGTCTGCGCCTTCCGGCATATCCCTGGAAACATCAGCGCTACTGGCAGGAAAGAGATGAGGCGCGCCGAAACCGGCTCCCCGATTCTCTGCATCCCCTGCTCGGCCGCAGGTTCATGGCGGCGAATCCCTATTGGACGACCAGGATCGAGGGCGCAGCCCGTCGACTTCTGGCGGATCATCGCGTGCAGGGGAAAATCATTTTTCCGGCAGCCGCCTATGTCGAGATGGCATTGGGCGCCGGCCGCCAGCTTTATGGCACTGATAGTTGCGTTGTACAGGACGTCGAACTTCGCAAGCCCCTGTTCCTGCCCGAATCCGGCGAAGCCCCCCGCCTTCAATTCAGTTACAATTCAACTGAAACAGCGTTCCAGGTTCTTAGTCGGCCCAAAGACTCGCAGGAATTTTGGGTTGTTCATTGTTCCGGCAGATTGCTGCAAGCGCCCGCGGCCGATCGTCCAACCGAAGGTCTGGCCGGGCTGCAGGAGCGGTGTCAGCACGAGACGTCCCGGACCGAAGTCTATCGGCGACTCGCCGATCTCGGACTTCAATACGGACCTCGGTTTCAGGGTATCAGCAGCACCTGGCGCGGGCAGGACGAGGCGCTCAGCTGGATTGAACTGCCGGTTGCGGGAGACGACGAGGCCTATCAAGTGCCGCCACAGCTCCTGGACAGCTGTTTTCATTCACTCATGACCGCGTCGGAGGACCTTTTTGGAGAGAGGCTCTTTCTTCCCATTCGTATCAAGCGACTCCGCTTGCATGGAAAATTCCCAACGAAGTTTTGGGTCCACGCGCGGATGACAAAAAAGCTGGGCGGAATCGTAGAGGCACGCTTTCGGATGATGGAACCCGGGGGAGAAGTCTTATTGGAGATCGACGGCTTCGAGGCCCAGGCCGTCGAAGGCTCGCGCCACGTTGGAGGATCCGATCTCGACAACGCCCTTCATGACTTTCAGTGGCAACTCCAGAGCCGTGCTGAGAATGAAGCCCGGACGCGATCGGATTTCCTTCCCGATCTGTCATCCCTGACCCGGGGCTTACGGAAAGCCGCCCGGCAAAGCAGCTCTGAGATCATCGGCGGCGTTCTGAAAAGGGACGTTGATCGCTTGTGTGCGTACTATATTATAAGGGCTCTTCGGCAGCTCGGCGTTGAACTGCGAGCGGGCGAGCGTATCGCCGCGGCGTCGCTCTACGCTCAAGTCGTCTCGCCACACCACATGGTGCTCGGACGCTTCCTCCAAATTCTGGAAGAAGACCAACTCCTTAAAAAGACGGATTCGGACTGGATCGTTAGAAAGACACCGGCGAAGACCGATGTGGAAAAGGTCTGGCGCTCAATCTTCAGCCGCGTCCCCGCCTTCCTTCCAGAACTATCCGTTCTGCGATTGTGCGGGCTGCGATTGGCGGAGGTGCTCCGAGGACAAACCGATCCGCTGGAGCTTCTGTTCGGCCAGAATTCGTTTATCGAACAGATTTACGGCGACAGTGTCAGCGTCCGCCCATACTTCCGCATCGTCCGGGAAACGATTGAGGCCGTGGTGGCAAATTTGCCCGAGGGACGCAAGCTCCGCTTTCTCGAGGTGGGCGCAGGTACCGGGGGCCTGACATCCGCCGTTCTAACGGAACTGGCGACATCGCTGCCGGAGCAGGTCGAATACGTCTTCACGGATTTATCGAGCCATTTCCTTACGAACGCGGAACAAAAATTCCACGACCGCCCTTTCATGCGTTTTCAAACGCTCGATTTGGACAAACCTCCGCCTGAACAGGGTTTGGCCGAGCATTCATTCGATGTCATCCTCGCGTCGCACGTTCTGCACGCCACTCCGGATTTACGACGATCGCTCGGCCATATCAGACAGCTTTTGGCGCCCGGCGGCTTCCTTGTCCTGGTCGAGTTTGATCGGGCGGAGCGCTGGATCGACCTCGTTTTTGGACTAACGAAGGGCTGGTGGGGCTTTGCCGATTCCAATCTCCGTTCAGGCTCGCCCCTGCTAAGCCGCGCCCAATGGCTGACGCTGTTAAATGAGGAAGGGTTTCGCGACGCAGCCGCTGTCCCTGACTCAGACAAGAAGCGCGAGGCTTACCAGGTGGTCCTGCTGGCACGCGGTCCTGCGCGGATTCGTCATCGAGCGCCGATTCCGAGAGCGACGACGGACACAATTCGAAGCTGGCTTTTGCTTGCCGGTGAGGACGAGACAGCGCAAAACGTTGCGACGCACATGGCCGCGCGTGGAGACAGGTGTTTCCTGGTCACGGCGGGTCCGGCCTATCGAGAAATCGCGGACGGCAATTTCCAGATTCGGCCGGCGAAGAAAGAAGACATGCAGCGCGTGGTCGAGGCCGCTCTTGTTCGGAACGCCGGGCTGACCGGTGTCATTTTTCTTTGGAGCGCCGACCGGGCCGGAAAGCCTGAGCCGTCCCTTTCAGAAATTCAACAAAGCCAGCGGAGGGGCTGCGACAGTGTGCTCACACTCGTCCAGGCACTGGCGGCGCTAGATCATCCGCCCCAACTCTGGCTGATCACGCGCGGAGCGCAGCCAGCCGGACGAGTCAAGCACATGTCCGTAAGGCAAAGCTCACTGTGGGGCATGGGGAGGGTCATCATGAACGAGCATCCGCGGCTCCGCTGCCGGATGATCGATCTCGACCTCGACCGCAGCCAAAGCGAAATCCAATCGTTAATTGAAGAACTGGATAACGAATCCGCCGACGAAGAGATTGCTCTGCGCGGCTCGGCGCGATACGCCTTGCGTGTGACGCGCAGTTCGGCGGCCGCGCGCGGAGTTTGTCAGCTGCCTCGGGGCACCCCGTTCCGCCTGGAGATCACCAAGCCCGGGGTATTGGACGACTTGATGCTGAGACCGATCCAGCGGCGTCGTCCCGGCCCGGGAGAAGTCGAAGTGGAGATCGAGGCCACCGCGTTGAACTTCCGAGATGTCATGAAAGCGCTCGGCATGTATCCGCGAGAATTGGACGATTACTTCATGCTCGGTTCGGAGTCCGCCGGGCGTATCGTGGCAATCGGCGAGGGCGTGGCCGACTTTCGCATCGGAGACCGAGTCCTCGCTCTGGTTACTCCCGCCCTGTGTTCGCATGTTTGCTGCCCCGCGGGCTTGTTTTCTCGTTACCCGCGCAACCTGAGCAGCATCGATGCCGTGACAATTCCAGTTGCATTCGTTACCGCCGCCTACGCGCTCCGGCATATCGCCAAAATGACGGCAGGCGAGCGTGTGCTGATTCATTCGGCCGCGGGTGGCGTCGGATTGGCCGCCGTGCAGATGGCTCTGAGCGATGGCTGTGAAGTTTTCGCCACGGCTGGCAACGCCGAAAAACGGGAATTACTGCACGCTCTCGGCGCCCACCACGTCCTTGATTCCCACACCCTCAACTTCGCCGATGAAGTGATGGAGATTACCGGCGGAGAAGGCGTCGACATCGTGCTCAATTCACTGGCAGGTGAGGCCCTCACCCGCAGTCTTGAGCTGCTGCGGCACGGTGGCCGGTTTATCGAAATCGGCAAACGCGATATCTACGGAAACAGCAAAATCGGCCTGCGACCATTTCGGACCGATATCACTGTGCGGGCGCCGGATTTTCACAATCTAGTCTTTCGGGACCCGCGGCTGGTGAAACGAATGTGGAAGAAGATCATGTCCGACATTGAACAAGGCAGGCTGCACCCATTGCCGCGACGGCTGTTTCCGATGACGGAGGCAGTCTCCGCTTTTCGGTGCATGATGCGGGGCACGCACGTCGGGAAAATTGTCCTGACCGTGAGCGGGAAAGAAGCGGTCATGGAACCGCTGCCCGAGGCGAGAAAATTGCGCTTTGATGACGATGCCAGCTATTTGATCACGGGTGGGTTAAGCGGGTTTGGCCTGGCCACGGCCAAGTGGATGGCCGAACGAGGAGCGCACCATCTTGTTTTGGTCGGCCGAAGCGGGGCGTCGACCGAGGAAGCGCGCCGAGCCGTGGAGGAATTGCGACGGAAATCTGTCGACGTCACCATCGGCCGGGCTGATGTGTCGAACGAAGCACAACTCGCCGCCGTGCTTGACGATGTTCGTCGTCGCCTGCCACCACTTCGAGGTGTGATCCACGCTGCGATGGTCCTGGACGACAGCACTATTCTCCAACTCGATCCGGAGCGCTTCCGCGCGGTAACGGCGCCGAAGATCGACGGCGCATGGAATCTTCATCGCCAGACTTGTGGCGATCCGCTGGACTTTTTTGTTCTCTTTTCTTCGGTTTCCTCGGCGGTCGGCATTACCGGGCAGGCAAACTATGCCGCCGCCAACACATTTCTAGACAGCCTGGCTCATTACAGGCGCAGCCAGGATCTGCCCGGTCTCAGCGTGAACTGGGGAGGAATCCGGGGAGTCGGTTATATCGAGCGGCACGCGGCGGTGAAAGAATCCCTCGCTCACATGGGACTCGCGGCGATGGACGTGGACGCGGCTTTGGTCGTGCTGGGTCGCCTGTTGCAAACACCCTGTGCGCAAATGGGGGTTTTTGAGGTTGACTGGAACGTGTGGGTCAAGGGCCTCTTCGGACGGTTCCCGTCGAGGTTCTCGTCGTTAATCTCCCGCACTGATGACGCCAACGAAGAGGTCGCGCAAGGCAAGGCGCTGCGGGAAGCTCTTCTTTCAGCGACGGACGCGGCGCGCCGCGAATTGATGGGATCCTTTCTCCGTCGGCAGGCCGCGCAGGTCATGCGGAGCTCCCCGGCCAGCCTCGACGTCTCAAAACCACTGCACGAGCTCGGCCTGGACTCACTGATGGCGGTCGAATTGACTAACCGGATCGAAGGCGAACTCGGTCTGGCTCTGCCCAGCGGAACACTCATGGGCAGTCAGAATTTGTCCGCCATGGCGGCGACCCTGGTAGAGATCATCAAAAGCTCATCCCCCGAAATCGATCATCGCTCCGATGGAGCGAAGCCAACGGCACTTAACGGAACAAACGAGGTCCTTCCGGCCAATTCGTTAGGCCGCGAACTGGAAGATCACCGCGCCCGAACCCCGCCAAGGTCGCGGTGAATTGAGCCGATTTCATGCCGCTCCGTTACCAAACGCGGTTGAGAACGACTTCAACTTTGCTGCTGGCACTGATGCTAAGTGCAAGCGGTTGCGGAAGACACGATGCGTCACGCGATCGACCGCACAGGGCGGGAGATCGGCTTAGCGTAACTGCTCTTGGGCGTGTTACTCCCGGACGGTCTGTGCTTGCAATCGCAGCGCAGCCCGGCAGCCGAATCGCAAAACTGGAAGTGGTCGAAGGCCAAAAGGTCAAAGCTGGCGACGTGCTGGCCTATCTCGACGCGCACTCGCTGAGATTGCCCGAACGGGATGCGGCCAAGACCGCGCTGGACCAGGCGTGGGAACGCGAGGAAACCGAAACGGCCTACGCGCACGCGCTTGTCGATCAAAGCTCACACGCCGTGCAAATGCTCGAGCTGGCCGCCCAGCATGAACGTCAGGAATTGAATCGCTTCGAGAAGCTGGCCTCGGAAAAAACCGTCGAGGAACAGCGCCTCGACACTCAAAGATTTGTCGCGAAAAGCCGCGAACTCGAGCTGGGCAAAGTGAAATCCGAATTGCAATCCGCGCAGGCGGCTTTGGCTCGTGTCCGCAGCACGGTGGGGCTTCCGTCCGCGCAGGCAAACCTGAATGTCGCGGAGGCCCAGCTCGAGCTCACCACCATTCGAGCGCCGATCGACGGTGAGATTCTGAAAATCCTCACCTATCCCGGGGAACGGATTGGAAACGACCCGATCCTGAAAATGGGCGACACCACTAATATGTATGTGGTCGCGGAAGTGGAAGAAAACGACGTCGCCGCTGTTCATGTGGGGCAGCGCGCTACGATCACAAGCGAGGCGGTGAATGAACCGCTGCAGGGCACGGTCGAGGAAATCGGACGTCTCATTTATAAGAACGACATCTTCAACCTGGACCCGCGGGCCAACCGAGATACGCGTATCGTCGAAGCGCGGATCAAATTGGACACGCCGCAGCCCGTCGCAGGCCTCACGTATTTGGAAGTTTCCGTTCGCATTGACACAAAGGCTCAACCAGCGGCAGCGAACCACGCCGGGCGATGAAGACGCCATTGAGCTGGCGTAATGCGTGGCACAACAAGGTGCGTTCGCTGGTGGCACTCTGCGGAATCATGTTTGCCATTTTGCTTATCTTCATGGAGCTCGGCTTCTACGGCGCAGCGCGAACGAACGCGATCGCCGTCTATGACATGCTGGACTTCGATGTCGCGGTGGTGTCGCCGGAATGCATGTATCTCGGACAACTGGGCGATTTCCCCAGGCATCGTTTTGAAGAAATTCGCTCAATCGACGGCGTGGAATCGCTCTCTCCTTTGTGGCTTCAGGTGGGGCGATGGCGCAACTCCGACACGCGCGAAGATTGGGATATGCTGGCCATTGCGGTCGAACCAAGTGAGCGGCCTTTTCGGGATAGCGCACTGAACGGTCGGCTTCCCGAGGTAGCCATGCACGATCGCGCATTAAGCGATGCCGTCTCGCGCTCGGAGTACGGCATCTTGACCGCGGGAGTCGGATCCGAACTGGTACACCATCGCATTCGAATCGTGGGCCAGTTCACGATGGGGGCAGGCTTTGTCGCCGGTTCCGCGATCATAACCAGTCGACAGACATTTCTTGACGTGTTTCAGGAGGCCTCTCACGAGCGGCCGAACATCGGACTGGTCAAGATCGCTCCCGGCGCGTCTCCCCGGAAGATCGCGTCGGAAATCACCGCGCAAATGTCGCCGGTCGCAACTGCTCTGACTCGATCCGATTTCTTGAAAAACGAACAGGCGTTTTGGCTCAGGGTGAAGCCGATTGGAATCATGTTCAAGACCGGCGTGCTCGTCGCCGTCGTGGCAGGAACGGTTGTTCTTTATCAGGTGCTCGTGGCCGAAGTGCAAACCCGGCTTCGAGAATATTCAACCCTGAAGGCTCTTGGATACCATGATCGCTTTGTTTACAGCGTGGTTGTTAGGCAGGGACTGATCTACTCCTGGCTGGCGTTTATTCCCGCCTTCTTCCTTTCTCTCCTTCTCTACCTTTTGGTGCGGATGAAGGCCCTTGTCCCGATTCGGATGGACATCGGCCGTGTCGGAGCCGTGATCCTTCTCACTTCGATCATGTGTCTTTGCGCGACCCTTCTGAGCCTGCGGAAATTGAAGACGTCTGATCCGGCGGATCTATTCTGATGACCGTCATCAACAAGATTCCGCCAGCAGCAAAGTGGCTCGAGTGGACCCTGCTGCCATGGAGAAACCTCTTTCACGATAAGCGACGAACGAGCATCTCGATTGCGGCGGTCGCGTTCGCCATTGCAATCATGTTCATGGAACTCGGCTTTTTGAACGGCCTGTACGACAGCCAGACCGGTGCCGCCGCGTTTTTGCGCGCCGATTTAATCATGGTTAGTCGCGCATGGCATGCCTTGACCAGTCGCGAGACGTTTCCGCGTTCGCGTCTCGAACAGCTGAGAGGCGTTCAGGCGGTCAAAGCGGTCTATCCGATCTACATCGAAGATAAATTTTCCCTTTTTCGGAATTCGATCACGGGCACCAGAAACAATATCCGTGTTATCGCGTTCGCGCCCGGCAATGACATTTTTCAGGACGACAAAATGAATGTGTTGTCCCGCGCTCTTCGGCAACCGCTGACCGTCCTTTTCGATTGGAGATCACGGCGTCTCTTCGGGCCCATAGGGGCCGAAACGAGGACAGAACTTGCCGACCGCGCTGTCACCGTCGTCGGAACCTTTGATCTCGGAGCGGACTATCGTTACGACGGCAATGTTTTGGTTAGCGCAGACACGCTCTTTCAGTTGTTTCCCAACCAGAACCGTGATGCTGTTTTTCTCGGTCTGATCCAATTACATCCCGGTTATTCAATGACCGAGACGATGCATCAGGTCAACAATAGGGTCGGTTCAGACGTTCAAGTAGTGACGAAGGATGAACTGATCGCGCGTGAAAAGGCAATCTGGCAAAAGACGACCGCCGCAGGCTACATCTTTGAGATGGGGGTAGCCGTGGGGTTCATCATCGGTGTGTTCATTATCTACCAGATCCTCTATATAGAGATCTCGGACCATCTTCCCCAATTGGCCACCCTGAAAGCGATTGGGAATGGAAATGGGTACTTGATGTGGTTGGTCTTGGCGCAGGCCGCGTTGCTGACACTTCTCGCTTTCATTCCGGCTGTCGCGATTACATCTGTTCTCTACGCGATATTAACAGCAACGACCGGGGTCGTTACCCGGTTAACGGTCTTCCGGGTTGGCGTCGTTTTAATCCTAACGAGCTCTATGTGCATCGCCGCCGGACTCCTCGCCGTCCGCAGGGTGATCATGCTTGATCCAGCGGAGCTCTTCTGATGAGCGCAGAAGCAGCCACCGGGTTGACCGTAAGTATGAAGAGGGTTTGTCACAGTTACGGCAGCAAGGAGAATCCTAAACAAGTACTGCACGACATCGATTTCGACCTCATGCCGGGTGAGGTGGCAATCCTGACTGGTCCATCCGGCTCCGGGAAGACCACCCTGCTCACCCTGATCGGTGCGCTGCGTTCAGTGCAAGAAGGAGAAGCGGTGGTGCTGGGACGCCGATTGCGAGAACTTACAAGGGCACAGCTCGTCCGACTGCGTCGCGAGATCGGCTTCATTTTTCAAGCGCATAACCTCTTTGAGTCACTGACTGCCCGAGAAAACGTCAATATGGCTATCGAACTCACGAATTGCGATGTGCACGAGCGCGATCGACGCTGCGAAGCCATTCTGACAAGACTCGGCTTGTCTGACAGGATCGGGTACAAACCGAATAGTCTCTCTGGCGGTGAAAGACAGCGAGTCGCTATTGCTCGTGCCCTTGCTAACCGGCCAAAACTCGTACTTGCTGACGAGCCAACGGCGGCCTTGGATAAATTATCGGGCCGTGAAGTTGTTGATATTCTGAAAACTCTCGCGCTTGAGGAGCAGTCAAGCGTTCTGATCGTCACACATGACACTCGCATTCTCGATTTAGCAGATCGAATCATCAAACTCGTAGATGGCCGAATTGTCTCAGATACCTCGGTAAAAAGAGCACTACTGATCGCCACATCATTGCAGAGATGCCCAATCTTTGCGCAGCAACCGATTGCCATGCTCACGGAGTTTGCCGCATTTATGAGGCGTGAGAGTTTTGATCCAGGCGAAGATATCATTCGCGAGGGCGAAGCCGGGGACAAATTCTACGTCATTGAATCTGGCTCGGTGGAGGTATTGCGTGAAAAGACGTCGGGGGACTCTGAGGTTGCTCGTACTACCCTCGGTCCCGGCGATTTTTTCGGCGAAGTTGCGCTTTTAACGGGCGCGCCTCGCAACGCAACAGTGATAGCTCGTGATCGCGTAGAAGCTTTTACCTTGGCAAAAGAACATTTCCATGAGGCTTTGCAGCGAAGCAAGACTTTAGAAGAGCGTTTACGCACTGCTCTTTACTACCGTAGTTGATGGGAGTGTCTCCCACGGAAGGGAAAATTTTCACCGGCCGGATCGGCGGCGGCGTCAAAAGGGCATCAAATAAAGGGTCCGTAACCCGTCTGCCCAGAGGTCCGAGATCAGAAGTTAGTGTCAAAAGGGTTCGGACCCCTCCGCTTCAAGGGCTCGACCCAGGTGGAATCGAGCCTCGAGATTTTCCGTTTCGCTTATGGAACACGTGGAAATGATCATTGAACTCAGAACGTATGAGACGCTCTACCTTGTCTCCAGTTGGGGGAAAGCTGCGGAACGCGAGCCTTTGTCCACCAGTATTGTACACCTGAAATCTAAAAGCTGGCGGAACAATGTTGCGACTCTCGAATCCCGTTGATTGCGACCCGCTTCAGCCGTTAAAATAAAAATGTGCCGAAGTATTGGCTAATCAGCGATCGTAACAACGGCGGCACTGGGCAGGGCCTCAACAGAGTCTGTAGGGTCTAGCGGTTCGCTCAAACGCAAATCAACTGATTGGATTTGAGAGCGTTCCCGCTGATCGCCGCGCCCGTGCGGGTTCAAACGGGGGTGACAGCGAGCATAAATGGCGGTTCGTCCATCGTGAGCGACGACCCAAGCGATGCTTCGGCTCGATGTGCGCACTCTGGCATCCTCAATTCCCTACAGCTTTGAGCGACTCCACTATAGCTTGGTTGTGGGCGTGCCTCGTGCCCGCCCTCTGCGAGATTATGAAGACACACAGCGAATTCTTTGAGGTTGCAACACGGGGCAAAGGAACTTACGAGATCACCGACAGGATCGCTGATGCGGTCGCGAACAGCGCGGTGGCCACAGGAACAGCGACTGTTTTCATTCAGCACACCAGTGCCAGCCTAATCGTCTTCGAAAATGCAGACCGATCAGCAAGGGTCGATTTGCACGCTTTCTTCGAGCGGCTGGTCCCTGAAGACAGTGAATACTTCAGCCATACTTCGGAAGGGCCGGACGATTCGACCTCACACATCAAAATGGCCTTGACTCGCTCCAGCGAGGTTATCCCCATTGTCGAAGGGCGGCTGCAACTTGGGACCTGGCAGGGTATTTACCTGTTTGAGCATCGCCGGTCCCCCCATCGCCGGCGCATTGTGGTGTCGATCATAGGAGAATGATTGCCTGGCTCGAGATGCGTTTCTGTTGATGATAGTCGTTTCGCAGCATCCGAATGTGCGAGGGCATGTCGTCAGGGCCCTCATCGTCGTGTTCGTAGTCCGCGTCTTCGGGAACGAGCTTCTCGAAAAACCGTTCGACATCGCGCCGCGCCCCGGGGGCCGCGTTCTCCATCGCGGTCAGGCTGCAACTGGTGTGCTGCACGAAAATCGTCACGATCCCGTTCCGCACATCCGATTTGTCGATCTTGTCCTGAACAGCATTGGTAATTTCGTAAATCCCTTTGCCATTTGTGGCGACCTCGAATTTTTCGTGCTGCACCAGCATAGCCAAAAATTAGCATTTGGGCACGGGTGAGTCGCGCGTTGATCTTTGCCCAAAGCAATGACCTAGTAATGTTCAGTGCAAGGCGACCTCGAGCGTGTGCTCTTTGATGAGCCAACGATTCTGCGGCGGCTCGACGAAATCGCGGCCCAAATCTCCATTGATTACCGCGGCCGCGAACTGACGGTGATCGCGGTATTGAATGGCAGCTTGATGTTCATGGCCGATTTGCTTCGGCGAATACCCCTCGCGCTAAAGCTCGATTGCTTGAGCGTGGCGAGTTACCATGGCCAAGCGCAAACCAGCGGCGAAGTGATTTTCAAGAAGAAGCGGCGCGCGCGCGAGGTCGACGCTGATTATCTCGGCTTTGAGATCGAAGACGAATTCGTGGTCGGCTACGGTCTCGACTACGACGAGCGGTATCGTAATTTGCCCTGGATTGGAGTTCTGCCGAAAGAATTAATTACCTCGTCGAAATAATGAAGTTTCATGTCCGATTTTATTCTCAACTGCGCGATTTGGCCGGCACTCATGAAACCGATGTCGATCTAAACAACGGCGCGGCGGTTTTGGATTTATTGGAAAATATCTATGCCAAGTTTCCCGCGCTGCGATCACACGATAGAAATATTCTGATCGGCGCCGGCGTCGATTTTGTCGATCGCAAATACAAACTGAAACCGGGGGATGAGATTTCGATCATGCCGCCGGTGCAGGGCGGCTAGTCTCGAAAGTTTTTGAAATTTGTCGCGACGCCAAAGTCGCGGCTGCGGACAAAATGAATGACGGTCTGGAGCTCGTCCTTCTTTTTGCCGGTCACGCGGATTTGTCGATCTTGCAACTGACTTTGCACCTTGAAATTCTGGGATTTGATCGCCTGAATGATTTCCTTGGCTTTTTCGCCTTCGAGGCCCTGTTGAATTTTCAGTTCCTGCCGGGCATGACCAACTGAAGAAAGCGCCGGTTCGTCCTGTTTCACGTTGCGGAGATCGACACCCCGCTTGGAAAGTTTGCCAATCACAATCTCGCGGAGTGCCCTCAAATGGGCGGCGTCATCGGCCAAGAGCACAATCTTGTCCTTTTCTTGAACAATCTCAGTCTTGGCATCTTTGAGATCGAAACGGGTCACGAGTTCTTTCCGCGCCTGATTGAGCGCGTTATCGATTTCCTGTTCATCGACTTCAGAAAGAATATCGAACGAAGGCATCGTAGACGATTTGGTTATGGATTATGTGCGGTAATCTTGACGTTGCCATCTTGTGCTTCGAACTCAAAGGTCGTTTTGCCGCCGCCGGCGACTAACATGTCGACCGTGTTGATCGGCTCGGCATGTCGCTGCTCCTTCTCCGCAAAATCATTGGCGATTTTTCCAGTAGCCGTGTGCGCGACGAGATGAAATGCGGCGTCGCTTGGAATGTAAGCGGAAGCGTTGCCATTTTGGATGGCGGCGTGGATTGAGAACTCACGTTCCTCCCACCAATCGTAAGCGATCGCGAGATTGCCGGTCTTGAGCCTGAGATCGAGATTGCCGAAGCAGTTATGCGCGAACAATCGGCCACTGCCTAATTGCGCGTGCGCCTCTTTGCTGCGCATCCCCTCAAGTTGTACTTCGCCGTTGATCAATTCCAAGTTTGAAATGCGAATTGTTTGCGGAACAACAATCAC
>Ga0209059_1001003_pt1 | contig 12947 bp, 12 predicted proteins | sample GraSoiAngelo_151_FD_186165 | JGI IMG/M metagenome (GOLD analysis project Ga0209059, IMG submission 186165) | Grasslands soil microbial communities from the Angelo Coastal Reserve, California, USA - 14_1009_12_20cm (SPAdes) (version 2) | ecosystem: Environmental > Terrestrial > Soil > Grasslands ...
GCGCGATTCCCCCGGACAGGGGAGGCGCCCGTGTACCTCTTGCCGCGACGCTAAGGCTTAGGTCTCCTCCCCAAGACCGGAGCTTCTCGTGCACATGCGGCGACCCCTTCCGCTCCTACGGCCTGCCGTGACCGGGCTTTCACGGATCGAGCCCTCGTCCGCGCTGGGCTCGACGCGCGACGACCGCGTGACGACCCTCGTCGTCACCTCCGCGATCGTCGCCTCGGCGGTGCTCGTCGCCGTGGTTCGCAGCGTCGTCGAGACCGTGGCGCAGCAGCCCGGCCGCGTCGCGACGCTGCTCGCGCTGACGCTCGTCCTCCAGCTCTTCTCCGTGCGCGTGTACGGGCGCGGGAGCGTGAGCGTCTCCGCGATCGGCATGCTCGCGAGCGTCTTCCTCGTCGACACCGGGACCGCCATGGCGATTGCGGTCGTCGCCGCCCTCGCGCACTCGATCCGGCGGCGAGCGCAGCCCCATAAGGCGATCTTCGACGGCGCGAACTTCGCCATCTCGACGGCGACGGCGTCAGTCGTCTTCCAGGCGGCGGACGGATGGCGCCCGGGTGCGGCGGTGCTCGCCGGCTGCGTCTTCGCCGCTCTCAACAACGGCCTTCTCTGCCTCGCGATGAGCCTCGCCGAAGGCTCGTCCTGGCGCACGATCTGGCTCGAGCGCTTCCACTGGGCCCGCTTCCACTTCGCGCTCTTCGGGCCGGTGGCGCTCGGCGCGACGATCGCGTACCAGAAGACGGGGCTCGCGGGGCTGGCGGCGTTCGCGCTGCCGCCGGCGCTGATGATGCTCTCGGTCCATCAGTACCTCGAGCGGACGACGGCGGCGGTCGACGAGATCCGCCAGGCGAACCTCAAGCTCCGGCGCGCCCACAGGGACACGATCGCTGCACTCTCGCGCAGCATGGAGGCGAAGGACGTCTATACCGGCGGCCACACCGAGCGCGTCGCCGCGCTCGCCGTATCGCTCGCCCGTCGGCTCGGCTTCCGTGGCGAGGAGCTCGAGGCGATCGAGATCGGCGCTCTGCTTCACGACATCGGCAAGATCGGCATCCCCGAGCAGATCCTGCGCAAGCCGGCGCCCCTCGACGACGGCGAGTGGGACGTCGTGAAGACGCACCCCGTGATCTCGGACTACATCCTCTCCGAGCTCGAGCTCCATCCCCTCGTCCGCCAGTGCGCGCGGTCGAGCCACGAGCGGATCGACGGGCTCGGCTATCCCGACGCGCTCGCAGGCGACGAGATCCCACTGCCGGCGCGGATCGTGCTCGTCGCCGACGCCTTCGACGCGCTGACGAGCGCTCGGCCCTACCGGCCGGCGCGCTCCACGCTCGCCGCCCTCGCCGAGATTCGCGAGCACGCCGGGACGCAGTTCTGCCCGCAGGTCGTGGCCGCGCTCGAGGAGCTCGCCCGCACGGAGCCGTCGCTCGTCGTGCCCGAGCCGGCGGCGCAGATGCACGTCGCCTCGCAGATGCACGTCGCCTGATTCCAGGCGGCTGTGCGGTTTTAGACGGCTGCGTGGGCCGGCACGGCGGTGCGGCGGCGAAGCGTCGTGGCCACCGTGAGCGAGCCGACGAAGAGGACGATCGCGGCGATCGTGATCGCCTGTGACGGCGACGCGACGGCGTGCACGACGGGGGCGGCGACGACCGCGCCCAGCATGGTCGTGCGCCAGATCGTCGAGCCGACGCCGAACACGCGGCCGTGGTACTCGCCCTCGGCGTGCTGGTGGATCGAGGTCGTCATGACGACCTCCGCGAACCCGTTCGCGACGCCGAAGGCCGCCAGCAGGGCGAGCGCCGCGAGGGCGCTTCCCGACCAGGCGAAGGCGACGAAGAGGCAGCCCATCGCGCCGAGCCCCGGCGCCAGCCACCTGGCGTCCACGCGGCTCGCGGCTGCGCCCGTGAGCGCCTCGCCGACGATCATCCCCGCCGCGAGCGCCGCAAGCGCGAAGCCGTAGCCGCTCGCGCCGAGACCCAGGCCGGACGTGAAGCTCGGCAGCGTCGCGTTCACGAGGCCGGTCGCGAGCGTCAAGAGGGCGAACGAGCCGACGACGACCGCGAGCGTCGATCGCGACAGCACGTATCGAAGCCCGGACGCGAAGCCTCCACGCGTCCTGGCGACCTTCGGCTCCGCGCGCTCGTCCACGACCGAGATGCGGACGAAGAAGAGGACGGCAATGGCGTAGCTCGCGAGGTTCGCGGCCAGCCCGGCCGTCGCCCCCCCGGCAGCGAGCGTGATGCCCCCGACGACGGCGCCGAGCGCCATTGCCGCCTCTTGCCCCACCGAGTGGATCGCGTTGGCGGCAGGAAGCTCCTCCGCCTCGACGACCATCGGGATGAGGGCGTTGCCGGCCACCGTCGAGACCATCCCGACGAGGCCGCACAGCCCGACGAAAGCAAAGACGATCGGCCGCGAGCCGACGACGACGCCGGCGAGGGCGCCGGCGACCGCCGCGGCGCACGCGAGCTCGCTCCACACGAGCACGCGGCGCCGCGGCAGCCGGTCGACGAGCGACGCCGCCACGCTTCCCCCCACGATCGGCGGCAACAGCCGGATCGCCATCAGCGTCGCAACCTGGGCGATGGACGCAGTGGATTCGTAGACCCACCCGACGAGCACGGCGACCATGAGCCAGTCGCCGAGGTACGAGATGCCCTTGCCGAGCGCGAGGCGGCGGAACGACGGCGACCGCAGCGGCCGCCGAAGCCGTTCCGGGACGACCTGCGAGGCTCGGGTCACCAGGCCCACCTCATCGAGTGGGGGAAGGGCGGCGTCGTAACGCCGCCCGATGCGGCCCCTCCACCTATCAACTCCAGCTGCTTGCGCCCTTCATGGCTCCTCCCTTCAGACGGCCCCTGGGCCGGGGGTGCGGCCCTCCACCCTGCGGTTTGGGCGCAGCCGGCCTGACGACACCCCGGCTCGCCCGGTGGATTCGCGTCGATGCTTGGTAGCGAGTTCACGGCGACAGGATCCCTCGCGGCGCTGAAGGAACGCTGAAATCGTGCTAAGAACGTGAAGGGTGGGTGCTGAAAGGGCAGAGTTCGGCCTCTTAGGGCCGCTGAGGGTGAGCCGAGAGGGCACCGAGCTTCAGCTCGGCGGTCCCAAGCAGCGTGCCCTCCTCGCGATCCTGCTCCTCGAAGCGAACCACGCCGTCTCGGCCGACCGGCTGATCGACGCGCTGTGGGGCGACCGCCCGCCCGACACGGCCAAGAACACGCTTCAGGTCTACGTCTCGCAGCTCCGGAAGCTCCTGCCGGAGGGCGCGCTCGAGACGGTGGCGCCCGGCTACCGGCTCGCCGTGGCGCCCGAGGAGCTCGACCTGTCGCGCTTCGACGAGCTCGCGCAGCAGGGTCGTGCCGCGCTGCGGATCGGCGACGCCGCCACCGGGGCGCAGGCGCTCGGCGCCGCACTTGCGCTGTGGCGGGGCCCGGCCCTCGCCGATCTGGCGCTGGAGCCGTTCGCGCAAACCGAGGCCGCCCGGCTCGAGGAGCTCCGGCTCGCGGTGCTCGAGGACCGGATCGAGGCCGACCTCGCGCTCGGCCGCCACGGCCCGCTCGTCGCCGAGCTCGAGCACCTGATCGTCGAGAACCCCTTCCGCGAGCGGCTGCGCGCCCAGCTCATGCTGGCGCTGTACCGCTCGGGCCGGCAGGCCGAGGCGCTCGCCGTCTACCAGCGAACGCGCCGCACGCTCGTCGACGAGCTGGGAATCGAGCCCGGCGAGTCGCTCCGGCAGCTCGAGCAGGCGATCCTCGCGCACGACCCCGCGCTCGAAGCACCCGCGGGCGGGGGGACGGCCGAGGGAATCCCGGCTCCTCCGACGCCGCTCCTTGGCCGGGAGCGCGAGCTCGCGACGTTGTCGGAGCTCTGCCGGCGCGACGACGTCCGCCTCGTCACCCTCACCGGGATCGGCGGCATCGGCAAGACGAGGGTCGCCCTCGAGCTCGCCCGCCGGCTGGCGCCCGAGTTCAGGGACGGCGCCCGCATGACCGACCTCGCGACGATCCACGACCCGGCACTCGTGCCAAGGGCGTTCCTCCAGGCGCTCGACCTTCCGGATGCGGCCCAGGATCCCGAGGAGGCGCTGGTGCAGGCGCTCGGCGGCGCCCAGCTCCTCCTCCTCGTGGACAACCTGGAGCAGGTGCTGGAGGCCGCGCCGATGATCGCGCGCCTCGTCGAGGCCGCTCCGGGCGTGACGTTCGTGGCCACGAGCCGAGCGCCGCTGCACGTCGCCGCCGAGCGCGAGTTCGCCGTGCCGCCCCTCGCCGACGACGAGGCGGCCGAGCTCTTCGTGGAGCGGGCGCAGGCGGCGAACTCGGCCTTCGTCGTGAGCGAGCAGAACGCGGCCGCGGTCGCCGAGCTCTGTCGGCGGCTCGACGGCCTGCCGCTCGCGATCGAGCTGGCGGCCGCGCGGACGAAGCTCCTGGCCCCGGCGACGCTGCTGAAGCGGCTCGGCAACCGGCTCCAGCTCCTGACCGGCGGACGCCGCGACGCACCCGCGCGGCAGCAGACGCTGCGCACGACCCTCGACTGGAGCCACGACCTGCTCGGCGAGGGCGAGCAGCTCCTCTTCGCGCGGCTCGCCGTGTTCGAGGGCGGATGCACTCTCGGTTCGGTGGAGGCCGTCTGCGCCGACGGAGACTCGGTGCTCGATCCGCTCGCGGGTCTCGTCGACGAGAGCCTCGTCCGACAGCAGGGCGCGGACGAGCTCCGCTTCTCGATGCTCGAGACGGTGCGCGAGTACGCGCTGGAGCAGCTGGCCAGGTCGGGCGAGGAAGAGGAGATCCGGCGCCGTCACCTCGACCACTTCCTCGCGCTGGCCGAGGCGGCCGAGCCGGAGCTCTTCGCCCCCGACCAGATCACCTGGTTCGCCCGCCTCGAGGACGAGCACGACAACCTCCGCGCCGCGCTGACGTCGGCGCTCGACTCCGGCGACCCGCTGTCGGGCCTGCGGCTCGCCGTCGCGATCCGCCGCTTCTGGTCGATCCACGGCCACCTCGCCGAAGGGCGCGAGGCGCTCGAGCGCGCACTCGCCGCGAGCCCGGCCGAACCGTCGGGCCTACGGGCGCGGGCCCTGAACGGCGCCGGGATCCTGGCGGGCGAGCAAGGCGACTTCGAGGCGTCGCGCGAGAGCCTCGAGGCCGCGCTCGAGACCGCGCGCGCCGCGGACGCGCCCGACACGATCTCGGCTGCGCTCACGAACCTCGGCAACCTCGCGTTCTTCCGCGGCGAGCTCGACGCGGCCCGTGAGCTCTACGCCGAGAGCATCGACCACTTCGCCTCGCTCGAGGACATCCGCGGTCAGGCGCTCTCGAAGGAGAACATGGGGCTGCTCGAGCTGACGGCGGGAGACGTGCCCAAGGCGGTCAGGTGGCTGACCGAGGCGCGTGACCTCGCGCGCGAGGCGGGCGTCGACCACGAGATCGCGGCGGCGTCGCGCTCGCTGGCGGCCGCGCTCATCGAGCTCGGCGAGACCGACCGCGCGCGAAAGCTCCTCGGCGAGAGCCTGACCCTCTCGCGCGAGATCGGCGAGCCGCACGGCGTGGCCGTCTGCCTCGACACCTACGCGGGTCTCGCGGCGACCGTCGGAGAGACCGAGCGGGCGGCGACGCTCTTCGGCGCCAGCGACGCCGTGCGCTCGTCGATCGGCGCGCTCCGGCAGCCGGACGACCAGATCCTCTACGACCGCTGGCTCGCGCGCACGCTCTCGCAGCTCGGCACGGAGACGTACTCGATCCGCTACGAGGAAGGGCTCCTGCTGACGCTCGACGAGGCCTGCGCGTTCGCCCTGGCGGGCAGCGCAGTCCTTACGTCTTAGCTATTCGGGGCCGCAGTGAGGAGGAGCTCCACGGCGGCGAGCGCACCCGCCACGATCCACAACAGGCTGCGGATCGCCGGGGCGTGATCCAGCGCCGGGGATGGGCCGACAGCCATGAGGCCCGGCTGCGACGGACCGTCGTGCGGGGGCGGCGACATCACACCGTGCCGTCTCGTCATTCTCCGACCCTACTCCGGTGGTCGGCCGGAGTCGAGGGGCCAGGTTCAGTCGGCGCGCTTCGCCCACGCGCGCAGCGCCCGGAACGTGATCGAGGAGCGAAGCGCCCCGAACGCCGGCGCGTCGCGGTGCCAGCCGATCGGCGCGCCAGGCGGGTAGCGCTGCATGAGGATCTCCGCGAGCTCCTCCGGCCGGACTCCGGCGAGCTCGGCCGCGCCCTCGCGCACGGGGGCCAACCACTCCGGGATCGGCTCGGCTTCCTGGACCGCCGCGCGACGCTCGTATTCATAGTCGACGCCGAAGTACCGCGCCGTCCGCTTTGCGACGACCCCGTGCATGTGGATCTCGTGGAACTCGAGTCGCCGAGGAGCTCGGGCCGGTAGACCAGGCCTTCGGGTCTCATGCCGGTGAAGATACGATCGAGCGGGTGAGCGCGTACGAGAGGCTCGAGCGGATCGCGCCGCTCCGCGTCTGGCAGGGCATGGCGGCGCGCATGGTGAGCGGCGAGCGGATCACGCTGGCGGTCGTCGAGCTCGAGCCGGGCGCGGTGGTCGCCGAGCACCGGCACGAGAACGAGCAGCTCGGCATCGTCCTCCGCGGCTCGATGGCCTTCCGCGTCGGCGAGGAGGAGCGCGAGCTCGGGCCCGGCGACACGTGGACGATCCCGGCGAACACGCCGCACGAGGCGGTCGCTGGCCCGGAAGGCGCGGTCGTGGTCGACGTCTTCGCGCCGCCCCGGGACGACTGGGCCGCGCTCGAGCCGCTCGAGCGTCGCCCGCCGCGCTGGCCCTAGCGGCCGGCCGGCCGCGTGAGCCGGCGGATCGTCCGGCCCTGCGCCGAGTCCTCGATGAGCGTGCGGAGCCGCCTCGCTCTCGTCTCCTCCCGCTTCGCGCTCACGACCCACCAGATCGCGGTCTTGCGGTACGACGGCGGCCGCGACTGGAAGTACTCCCACGCCTGCTCGTGCGCGCGGAACTCCCGCTCCTGGTCGGGCTCGAGCCTCGCCGCGTGCCGCTGCTCGTAGGCGTAGATCGCCGAGTTGTCGTCGGTGCGCGCCTCGAACGCCTCGCGCCCGGCAGGCTGCATCCGACCCTGGGCGACGAGCTCTTCGGCCCGCGCGACGTTGACCGCGCTCCAGGTGCTCCGAGGCTTGCGCCGCGTGAAGCGGATCATGTAGCTCTCGTCGCCGAGGCTCCTGCGCAGGCCGTCGATCCAGCCGACGCAGAGCGCCTCGTCGACCGCCTCGGGCCACGTGATGCTCGGCTTGCCGGTCGCCTTCTTGTGGAAGCCGACCCAGAGCTCGTCGGCGCTCTCGTGGTTCTCGGCGAGCCAGGCGCCGAAGTCCGCCGGGGTCTCGAAGAAGGTGGCTATGGCCTCGGCGGCAGCGGGCAGGAGACGAACGGCCGTCCGAGGAGCAGCCGCCCGAGCTTGTACGCCTCGCAGCCGGTGCAGAAGCCGGTCGCCGCAGCGAGCAGCGCGAGCGCCGCGACGAGCACGCCGAGGATCGCGCCGAGGGTGTGGAGGCTGGCCGCGTGGGCCGCGGTCGCGATGGTGAGGAAGACCGCGCCGACGAGGTTGGCGAAGCGCGGCGGCCGCGAGTCCTCGAGCCTCCCTTCGCCGAACCGCGGCTGGACGAGCTCGAAGTAGGCGAGGCAGGGGAGGCAGAACCGCCGCCCGAGCGTGAGCCCGACGGCGAGCTGGGCGGCGAGGACGCCGAGCAGCCACCACCAGCCGGTGACGACCGCGAGCGCCGAGAGCAGGCCGACCGTCGCCTGGTTGAACCGAGGCGCGCGCGAGTCGATGACGTCGAGGTCGCGGTACGGGTCGGCGAGCAGCTTCACTTCGGGAAGTATTGCCTACGCGATAGGCTCGCGCCGATGGCGCTCGACCCGGCCCGCACCGTCGCCGAGCTGCGGGAGCTCCAGGAGCTGACCGGCGACGAGAACGGTGCGCAGCGGGTGGCATGGACGGATACCTGGGTGCGCGCGCGGGAGTGGCTCAGGGAGAAGCTCGCCGGCCTGCCTCTGGAGCTCGAGGAGGACGAGGCGGCGAACCAGTGGTGGACCCTCCGGGGCGACTCGGAGCGCAGCGTCTTGATCGGCGGGCACATCGACTCGGTGCCGAACGGCGGCTGGCTCGACGGTTGCCTGAACGTGCTCGCGGGAGTCGAGGTGCTCCGCCGGCTGGCCGAGGAGAGGCGGCCGGCGACGACGGTGCGGCTCGTGAACTGGGCCGACGAGGAGGGCGCGCGCTTCGGCCGCTCGCTCTTCGGCTCGAGCGCGGCCGCCGGGTCGATGGCCGACCAGGACGAGCTGCGCGAGCGGCGCGATGCCGAGGGGAACGCGCTGCCGGAGGTGGTCGGGCGGCACGGAGTCGACCTCGACCGCGCGACGGACGCGCGGCGGCAGCTCGAAGGCGCGGCGGCCTATCTCGAGCTGCACATCGAGCAGGGGCCTGTGCTCGAGTCGCTCGGGCTTCCGCTCGGCGTCGTCCTCGGCACCTTCGGCGTCGAGCGCCACCAGGTCACGTTCCGAGGCCAGGCCGCGCACGCGGGCTCGACGCCCATGGACAACCGCCGCGACGCGCTCGCGGGGGCCGCGAAGCTCGAGCTCGAGATCCGCGAGATCGCGAAGCGGACCGGCGAGGGCGCCGTGTGCACGGTTGGCGGCGTCGTCACAAAGCCGGGAATCGTCACCTCGGTGGTCGAGACGGCGGAGTGCCTGTTGGATCAGCGCCACCTGGACGCGGAGCGGTTGGCGGCGATGCTGGCTCAGGCGAAGGAGGCGAGCGAGCGCTTCGCGGCCGAGGAGGACGTCGAGGTGGAGTGGGAGCGGATCTGGTCGATCGAGCCGATCCTCTTCGACGAGGCTCTGATCGAGCTTGCCGACGAGGCCGTTCGCGAGGTGGCAGGGCAGTCGCACCGGCTGCCGAGCGGTCCGCTGCACGACGCGGCCGAGGTGTCCCGCGCGGGCGTGCCGACGGTGATGCTCTTCGTCCAGTCCCTGCGCGGCCTGTCGCACACGAAGCTGGAGGACACGAAGCCCGAGCACCTGGAGCTCGCGGTGCGCGCGCTCGACACGCTGGCGACGAAGACGATCGCCCGGGTCGCCGCATAGCTGGGGAGCCGAGGGGCCCGCGCCCGGCGGGTCCCTCGGCTCGGCGAGGGCTAGAAGCCCGAGACGCCGTTCGGCGTGCCCAGGCCGGTCGGCCCGTCGTAGCCCGTCTGCCCATGGCAGAGGTAGCTCGGGCTGCAGGAGCCGTTGCTGCCGCTCACCACGTCGAACAGGCCCGTCGTGTGCGAGTAGGGATACGAGCCGTAGGTGACGCTGGGCGCGTTTCCGGCCAGCGCGTAGACGCTCGCGACGATCGGCGACGAGGCGCTCGTGCCGCCCACCGTCCACCAGAGACCGCCGTAGAGAACCGCGACGCCGGTGTTCGGGTCGGCGACGGCGGAGACGTCGGACACGGTCCTCCGCGCACATCCTGTGTCGGTCTGCCAGGAAGGCTTCGCGTCGTAGGCGCTGCAGCCGCTTCCCGCCCCGCTCCACGCCGACTCGGTCCAGCCGCGGCTCGACGAGTTGCGCGTGAGCGACGTCCCGCCCACGGCGGTGAGGAACCGCGAGGCGGCCGGGTACGAGACGCCGTAGCCGCTGTCGCCGGAGCTGGCGGTGATGGCGACTCCCGAGTGGTTGAAGTGCGCGTCGTCAGAGGTCTGGCCGCTGTATTCGCTCCCGCCCCAGCTGTTCGAGATCGCGTTCGCGCCGAGGGCGGCGGCCGTGTCCTCGGCGGTGTAGAGGTCGCTGTCGAGGTTCGTCGTCGCCTCGACGAGCAGGATGTGGCAGTTCGGGCAGACCGCGCTCACCATGTCGAGGTCGAGCGAGATCTCGAGGGCCCAGTCCGGGCTGGGCGCCGGATAGATCGTGCCCCCCGTCTCGTTCACCTTCCGGAAGCACCCGTTCGCCGTCGTGCACGGCGGCAGGCCGTAGAACGAGCGGTACTGGGCCAGATCCGACTCGGCGGTCGGGTCGTCGAAGGCGTCGACGATCGCGACCGTCTGGCCGCTGCCCGCCGTGGCCGACGGAAGCTTGTACGCCGATTGCAGGTCGGCCGGGCCGTACCCCGACGGGGCTGCCGCCGTCGCGTTGCCCTTGACGAGCGAGAAGCAGCGGGCGTAGCCGAGAGGCACGGCTCCACAGACGGGCCGGATCGAGACGCTTCCCGCCCTGGCGCTCGACGCGCCGCCGAAGATCGCGGCGAGAGCGAGCGCAAGGAAGACGAGCGCCGGCAATCTCGATTTCATGATTCCCCTTTCAGCCGCATATCCCTTTGAAATGACAAAACGCCTCGGCGTGTACCCGGGCGGCCGAAAGGAAAACGCGCCTCTGCCTCGGGTCGGCGGCGAGCGCCGCCGGCTAGAAGATCCGCACGAGGGCGACGCCCGCGAAGAGCAGCGCGAGGCCGGCGAGGCGGCCCGGTGTCGCCGCGTGCTCCCGGAAGCCGACCCAGCCGAACTGGTCGATGAGCACGGAGCAGACGCTCTGGCCGGCCACGACCGCGGCGATCAGCGCGACAGCGCCCAGGCGAGGCGCGCTCACGATCACGCCGACGACGTAGAACGCGCCGAGGAGGCCGCCGACCCAGACCCACCACGGCGCGCCGCCCAGCCGCGAGCCGGAGGGCAGCGGCTTCAGGATCGCGATCGAGAGCAGGAGCAGCGCGATCGTCCCGACGAGGAAGGAGACGAACGACGCGCGAACCGGCCCGCCGACGAAGCGGGCGAGCTGTGCGTTCACGCCGGCCTGGACCGGGAGCATCGCCCCGGCCGCGACCGCCAGCAGCAGGTAGAGGACGCCCACCGCGGCAAGTTCGCCGTCAGTTGCGCCAGACCTCGCGGAGCACGCGCAGCCAGTTCTCGTGCGCGATCTTCCGCAGGTCGTCGTCGCCGTAGCCGGCGGCGCGCAGGGCCTCGAGCACGCGCGGCAGCCCGGTGACGTCGCCGATCTCGTCCGGGATCGCAGCGCCGTCGAAGTCGGAGCCGAGGGCGACGTGGTCGATGCCCGCCTTCTCCGCGAGGTGGCCGACGTGGCGGACGACGTCGGCGATCGGTGTCCGCGTGTCGAGGCGGCCGTCGGGCCGGAGCATCGGCACGCCGAAGGTGATGCCGACGACTCCGCCCGTCGCGGCGACGGCGCGCAGCTCCGGATCCGTCAGGTTGCGCGAGGCGGGACAGACGGCGTGCGCATTCGAGTGCGTCGCGACGACCGGCCCGCGCGCGCGCCGCAGCACCGCGCGCAGACCGCGGGTGTTCAGGTGCGAGACGTCGAGCGCGATCCCGAGCCGCCCGCACGCGTCGACGAGCGCGCGGCCGGCGCGCGTCAGGCCGGGTCCCGAGTCGGCCGATCCGGGGTAGCGGAACGGGGCGCCCGAGGCGAAGGCGTTCGGACGCGACCAGACGAGGCCGATCGAGCGCAGGCCGCGCTCGTACCAGCCCTCGAGGTTCGAGAGGTCGGGCTCGATCGGCTCCGCGCCCTCCAGGTGGAGGATCGCACCGAGCGGGCCGCCGGCGACGCAGCGCTCCAGCTCCTCCGCCGTCCGCACGATGCTCAGCGGCCCTTGCGAGCGGACGAGCAGGTCGGCCATCGCCGCCGCCTCGAGCGCCGCGCGGTCGGCGTCGACCGGCCGCGAGAGCGGGAGCTCGTACGGCGGCGCGCCGATCCCTCCCCAGTCGAGGCGATCCTCGCCGGGGACGAAGACGGCGAAGAAGCCCGCCGCGAGGCCGCCCCCTTTCGCGCGGGGCACGTCGAGGTGGCCCGCGTCCGTCCGCTCGAGGAGGCTGCCGCCGGAGCGCCGCACGCGGAGGAGCGCGTCGTTGTGGCCGTCGATGACCGCTGGAAGGCTCATCCGAGTATGTTTTTCCGGTCAGCGACCTGGGAGGAGCGATGCTCAGCTTCGGCGTAACCGTGCTGCCCGACCCGCCGTACCAGCGGATGGTCGAGCTGATGCAGCTGGGCGAGCGGCACGGGCTCGAGTACGCCTGGACCTACGACTCGCACATCCTCTGGCAGGAGTCGTACGGCACGCTCCCGCTCGCCGCCGACCGGACGGAGCGGATCAAGCTCGGCCACTTCGTGACGAATCCCGGGATCCGGGACCCGACGATCACGGCCAGCTGGTACGCGACCATGCAGGACATCTCGAACGGCCGTATGGCGATGGGGATCGGCCGGGGCGACTCGTCGCGGCGGGTCGTCGGCCTGAAGCCCGTGAAGGTGGCCGAGTTCGAGGCGCGCTGCCGGATGATCAAGGACCTGATGAACGGCCGCGACGTGGAGTGGAACGACAAGCAGCTGAAGCTCGAGTGGGTCCGGCCGGAGCTGCCCGAGATCCCGATGTGGATCGCGGGCTACGGGCCGAAGGCGCTCGGCGTCGCCGGACGCGTCGGGGACGGCGTGATCATCCAGCTCGCCGATCCGGTCATCATCCAGTGGATCATGGACACGGCGCGGCGCGCGGCCGAGGAGGCCGGCCGCGACCCGGGCGAGCTCAAGTGCGTCGTCGGCGCGCCCAGTCACATCTCGGACGACGTCGCGGACGCGCGTGAGCAGTCGCGCTGGTTCCCCGCCATGGTCTCGAACCACGTCATGGACCTGATGGAGCGCTACGGCGAGGACTCCGAGATCCCCAAGGACCTGACCGACTTCGTCAAGGCCAGGAAGTTCTACGACTACAAGGAGCACTCGCGCGTCGGCGCGAAGCACGGCGAGTTCGTCACCGACGAGATCGTCGACCGCTTCTGCGTCCTCGGCAACGTCGAGACGGTGACGGCGAAGCTGCGCGAGCTCGAGTCAGTCGGCGTCGACCAGTTCAACATCTACCTCATGACGCACGGCCAGGAGGAGACCCTGGAGGCCTACGGGAGCGAGATCATCCCGCAGTTCTCAGGCGTAGC
>Ga0209059_1001005_pt1 | contig 12938 bp, 8 predicted proteins | sample GraSoiAngelo_151_FD_186165 | JGI IMG/M metagenome (GOLD analysis project Ga0209059, IMG submission 186165) | Grasslands soil microbial communities from the Angelo Coastal Reserve, California, USA - 14_1009_12_20cm (SPAdes) (version 2) | ecosystem: Environmental > Terrestrial > Soil > Grasslands ...
CCATGACCGTGATCGAGGGCATGGAGCTCACGCGCTACGGCGTGAAGGTGAACGGCATCGCCCCGGCGGCCCGCACCCGGCTGACCGAAGCCACTCCTGGTCTGGGCGACATCGTGAAGCCTCCGTCGGACGAAGCGCAGTTCGACGTCTGGGACCCGGCCAACATCTCGCCGCTGGTTGCCTACCTGGCCACGGCCGGTCTGCCCCGATGAGCCGAACACCTCCGCCGGTCGTCGCCATCGATCTCGGCGGGACGAAGGCCCTTGCCGGCGTCGTCGAACTGGATGGAACGGTCCGCTCGCGCGTCTCGCTGCCGAGCCGCGACCTGAGCGGTCGGCCGGCAGAGCTGCTCGATCGCCTGGCCGAAGGCGCCGAAGCGGCAGCCGCCCATCACGCGATCTCCGACCGCGACCCCCTCGGCCCCCTCCCCCAGCGACTCGACCTCGCCGGCGAACTCGTAGCCGACGACGCACGGCGGCTTCGGGGCGTCGGGGTAGATGCCCATCCGCGCCGACGTGTCGGCGAAGTTGATCCCGGCGGCGCGCACTGCCACGCGAACCTCCCCCGGGCCCGGGGTCGGATCGGGCCGCTCCTCCACGCGCAGCACCTCGGGAGGACCGTGCTTCGTGATCACCAGCGCCCGCACCGGGCGGGACGCTACAGGCTGACGGTCCTCCCGTCGAAGAAGCCATCGCTGGCCACGATCTGGTCGACGACCTCCTGAGGCACGGCCGACTCGGTGGTCACGACCATCACGGCCTCGTCCCCGGCCGGGTCCTCGCCGTCCTCGGGGCGTAGCCCCACCGCCGCGGAGATCACGTTCACCCCCGCGTCGCCGAGCGCGGTGCCCACACGCCCGAGCATGCCGGGCTGGTCGCGATAGCGGAACACCGCCAGGTGCGGCTCGAGCTGCAAGTTGAAGCGCGAGCCCCAGGCCTCCAGGAGGTGCGGACGGTTGCGGCGTCCCAGGGTGGTGCCCACCACCCGGGTCCGCTCCCGGCCGCTCTCGACGGCCACCCGAACGAGGTCGGTGAAGTCGCGCGCGTGCGGGCGGCTCGTCTCGGCCACGGCGATCCCGCGTTCGCGCGCGAGCGATGGCGCGTTCACGTCGTTGACGGCCTCCTCGACGTGCCCGCGCAGGATGCCCTTCAGGACCTGCACGGTGAGGATGCGCGTGTCGCGCTCGGCGATGCCGCCGAGGTACTCGACATCAACCCCGTCGACGGACGTGCCGGCGGACAGCGAGGCGCCGATCCGGCCCAGCGCGTCGCAGAGCGGCAGGAACGGGCCGAGCTCCTCGAAGTCCTCGGCCGCCACGGCGGGCACGTTCACCGCGCTCGTCACGACGCCGCCCTCGAGCGCCGCCACCACCTGCTCGGCGGCCTGGTACCCGGCGCGGTCCGTGGCCTCGGCGGTCGAGGCACCCAGATGCGGGGTGACGATCACGTTGGGATAGCCGAACAGGGGGTGGCCGGTGGCCGGCTCCTCGCGGAACACGTCGAGTGCGGCGCCGGCGACCTTCCCCGAGTCGAGCGCCGCCTTCAGGTCCTCCTCCACGAGCAGCGGCCCGCGGGCGACGTTCAGGATCCGGACGCCGTCCTTCATCTTCGAGAACGCGCCGGCGTCGAGCCAGTTCTCGGTCTCGGGGGTCTTGGGCAGGTGGATGGTGATGAAGTCGGCGACGGCGTAGAGATCGTCCGAGGACGCGGCGCGCTCGACGCCGAGCTCGCGGAATCGCTCCTCCGCCACGTAGAGGTCGAAGCCGATCACGCGCATACCGAAGCCGCGTGCGCGCTGGGCCACGAGTTGGCCGATCCGGCCGAACCCGAGGATCCCGAGCGCCTTCTCGTGCAGCTCCACGCCGCTGAAGCTCGAGCGCTCCCAGGCGCCGCCGGTGAGCGAGGCGTGCGCCTGCGGCACGTTGCGCGCGAGGGCCAGCAGCAGCGCCATCGTGTGCTCGGCGGCGGTGATGACGTTCGATTGCGGCGCGTTCACCACCACGATCCCGCGCTTGGTCGCGGCCTCGACGTCCACGTTGTCGACCCCCACGCCCGCGCGACCGATCGCGCGCAGGCGCGTGGCCTTCTCGATCAGGCCGGCGTCGAGCTTGGTCGCGGAGCGGATGAGGATCGCGTCGAACTCTCCGATCCGTGCATCGAGCTGGCCGTCGGCCCAGTCGAGGCCCAGCTCGACATCGAGCCCGGCGTCGCGCAGGAGCTTGACGCCGGACTCCCCGATCTTCTCCTTTACGAGTACGCGCGGGCGGTCGGTCACACCGGGGCGGCGACCGGGACGCCGGCCTCGAGGAACACGGCCTGGGCCGCGCCGACCCCGGCGCCGAGCTCCACGTCGTGGCCGGCTTCGCGCAGCGCCATCTCGAAGGCCGCGAACGTGGTGGTGATGTCGAAGGCGGAGAAGTAGCCGCAGTGGGCGATGCGGGCGATCTTGCCCTTGAGCCTGCCCTGCCCGCCGGCGATCGTGACGCCGAAGCGGTCGCGCATGGTCTTCGGCACCGCGGCGCCGTCGATGCCCTCCGGCAGCTTGATCGCGGTGACTACGTTGGCGTTCTCGTCCTCGGGGCCGAACAGGTCGAGCTCGAGGCCCCGGACCGCCGCGCGCGCGGCGCGGCCAAGGATCCGGTGGCGATCGAAGACCTCGTCGAGGCCCTCCTCGGCGATCATTCGCAGAGCGACGTCGAGCCCCACGAACAGCGTGACCGCGGGAGTGAAGGGGCTGTCGGGGGGATCCTTGCGCTGGCCCTCGACCGTCCTCCGCCAGTCGAAGTAGTAGCGGTGGCCCGGGCCCGCCGCCGCGTGGTCGAGCGCCGCCTGGCCGACTCCGGCGAATGCCAGGCCCGGCGGGCACATGAGCGCCTTCTGCGAGCCGGCGACCACGACGTCGACCTGCCACTCGTCCTGCGGGATCGGGACCGCCCCGAGGCCGGAGACCGCGTCGACGGCGATCATCGCGCCGGCGTCGTGGGCGACCTGGGTGAGCGCCTGGATGTCGTTCACCACTCCGGTCGACGTCTCCGAGAGCGTGGTGAACACGACCTTGGCGCCGCTCTCCGCAAGCCGGCGCTCGAGCTCACCGGGCTCCACCCGGTTTCCCCAGCCCGCGTCGAGGTGCGCGACCTCCGCGCCGTACGCCTCGCACAGCTCGACCCAGCGCTCGCCGAACTTCCCGCACGAGGCCACCAGGGCGGGCTCCCCGGGGCGCGCGAGGTTGGCGACCGCCGACTCCATCGCCCCGGAGCCGGAAGCGGCGAAGCAGAGGACGTCGTTCTCGGTCTGGAAGACGGTCTTGAGGCGCTCGAGGCAGCGCGCGTACACCTCGATGAAGGCCGGCGCCCGGTGGTAGAGGACCGGCTGCGCCATCGCCTCAGAGACCGCCGGCGGGATCGGCGTGGGCCCCGCCGTCATCAGATACTGCTTCACGAACGGGTTCGCCATCGGACGATCCAGACTAGCGGACGCATCGGCCCGCTCCGGAGCGGTCGTCGTGCGGCTTGGAGCGCCTACAGGTGCCGCACCAGCGCGGGTGTCAGCCGGTCGCGCCCGGGCGAGGACTTGTCGAAGACGTGCCCGTTCACGGCCGCCAGGATCCAGCCTGTCCCGGCTCCGACGGAGGCCAGGATCGCGGCCAGCCCGAGCCAGAACCCGACCCTCGCGAGGGTGCCGTGCTGGCGCGTCTCGCCATTCCGGAACCGGCGCAGTCCCCGCCGCGCGACGAGCGTTCCGGCGACCGCCACCGGGAGCGAGATGAAGAAGAAGAGGCCGGCGGTGATCACGAGTGCGATCAACGCTCCAACCGACAGTCCGAAGCCCGCTACGCCGGCGTCGTTGCCCGGCTCGCGGTAGCTGTAGTAGAGCGCGGCCGGCCACGGCGCGGGCGGGCCCCAGCCAGGCGGCCCGGCCTGGGGGTAGGGCGGGGCGTAGTGCGGCGCGGAATACGGCGGCGGGGCGGGTTGTCCCGGCGGCACCGGGGGCAGCCACCCGCCGGGCGCCGCCGGGCCCGGTGGGTGCTGGTGCTGGTCGGCCATCGGAGCGAGCGTACCGCCTGGCGGGCGCCGCGCCCGCACCGCCCTAGCCGCCGCTCGCCGGTGCAGAAAGGGCACCGACGGGTAACGCTCGTGACGCTCCCGTTACATCGTGTTCGCCCGAAGAGGGACGTGGTCCACCTAACCCACCACATAGGTGTATTAGGTCGACCACGTCGCGAATGCGCCAAGACCGGGCGGATCTAGCCGCCGCGTTCGCTGACCCCTCGTTGCTGCCGTTCGAGTCGGTCCCGGAGCGTCTCGGCGCGCGACCGATCAGCCGGCGCCTAGAACTGTGGCTGCCGGATCGCTATCTCGTTGAACTGATCCTGATGCCACTTGATGTTGTAGCTCAGGAGGAACGCCCGCCCGACCGAGCCCCAGAACGAGGCCGTCTGCGGTAGGCCGGCCATGCGCTGGGCCTCGCGGATGCGACCCATGTAGTTCACCCACGCGACGATCGGCGGGACGATGATGATCCACCCCAGCGTCAGCGCCGTGATGGTCGCCCCGGCGCTGTAGTCGATCCGGCCGCCCGACCACGCCTGCATCTCCTTGTTGGCCCGATGGACCCAGTACAGGCTGTAGAAGGGGACGAACGCGCTGAGGAGCCACTCGACCGTCGAGTCGCGCGTCTGCATCGGGCCTCCGAATCCACCGGGGGCGGCCAGCGGCCCGCCCGCCTGTGGGTAGCCCGTCCCCGGCGGCGGTGCATAGCCGGGCGGCGCCTGGCCGGGCGCAGCGGGAGGCGGCGTGGCCGCCGGCGGTGGCGGCTGCGGTGGGGCCGGCTGCGGAGGCGGCTCCGATCCGGGCGCGCCCTCAGACGGGGGTGGCGGCTCGCCGCCGGGTGGCGGGGGCTGCTCCGGGGACCCACCGCCGACGCCCGCGAGCGTGGGCGTGCCCGCCAGCTCCTCGGGCATACCGGCCACGCGGGTCTCGGCCGTGCCGAGGTTCTGCACCTCGAGCACCGTGTTGCCGATGCGAACCTGGTCGCCCGGCACCAGCGTTCGCGTGCCGACGATCCGCTCGCCGTTGACGAAAGTGCCGTTCGTGGAGCCGAGGTCCTCGACGGTGAGACCCGGCGTGTCCGGCGTGAGCGTCGCGTGCCTGCGCGACGCCTCGGGGTCCTCGAGCACCAGGTCGGCGCTGCCCGGATCGCGGCCCATGACGGCCGCCGCCTCGATGTCGAGCTCCCGTCCGACGTTCGGTCCTTCGATGATTTGAAGCTTGGTCTGTGCCATTCGCGGCACCCTACTGGCTGCGACGGCGTGAGGACCGGGCCGTCTCCAGCTGGCGCGTCGGCGCTCTCAGAACTCGGTCTCGATCCAGTCCATCATCGAGCGCAGCTCCTTCCCCTCGCGCTCGATCTGGTGGCCCTTCTGCTCCTCGCGCATGCGCTGGAAGCTCTCCTGGCCGGCCCGGTTCTCGGCTATCCACTCGCGCGCGAACTCGCCCGACTGGATCTCGCCGAGGATCTTCTTCATCGCCTCCCGAGTGGGCTCCCCGATGATCCTCTTGCCGCGCGTCAGGTCGCCGTACTCGGCGGTGTTCGAGACCGAGTAGCGCATCCCGGTGATCCCCTTCTCGTACATCAGGTCCACTATCAGCTTGAGCTCGTGGAGGCACTCGAAGTACGCGAGTCGCGGGTCGTAGCCGGCCTCCACGAGGGTCTCGTAACCCGCGCGCACCAGCTCGGTGACGCCGCCGCACAGCACGGCCTGCTCGCCGAAGAGGTCGGTCTCGGTCTCGTCCTTGAAGCTGGTCTCGATCACGCCCGCGCGCGTGCAGCCGATCCCCCTCGCGTAGGCGAGTACGAGGTCGCGCGCGTTCCCGCTCGCGTCGCGGTGGATGGCAACGAGGCCCGGGACCCCGTGCTCCTCCACGAACTGGCGCCGGACGAGGTGGCCCGGCCCCTTGGGCGCGACCATCCCGACGTCGACCTCGGGGCCGGGGTCGATCTGCCCGAAGTGGATCGAGAAGCCGTGCGCGAAGAGCAGCAGGTTGCCGGGCGCGATCCCGTCGGAGATCTCGGCCTCCCAGACCTCGGCCTGCTTCTCGTCCGGCAGGAGCACCATCACGATGTCGCCGCGGCTGGCGGCGTCGGCGATGCCGAGCACCTCGAGACCGTCGCCGCGGGCCTTCTCCGCCGAGCTCGAGTCCTCGCGGAGCCCGACGACGACGTCGACGCCCGAGTCCTTCAGGTTCAGCGCGTGGGCGTGTCCCTGGGAGCCGTAGCCAAGCACGGCCACGGTCTTGCCGTCGAGCTTGGAGAGGTCGGCGTCCTTGTCGTAGATCATGGGCGCCGACTGTATCGGGGGGCGGCTACTCAGCCGGCCGCGCCCTCCGCACCCGAGCGTCGAAGCAGGAGTCCGACGACTCCGAGAAAAAGGGCGGCGAAGGCCAGCAGGACGAGGGCCGCTGGAACCACCGAGACGTCGAAGAAGTGATGTCCGTACGAGGTCGTCCGCGCGAACGCACGATCTGCGTGGATGCGTCCATTCATGTGCACCGAGGTCCCGATCCCCGCGAACGACCACTGGGCGAAAACAAGTGCGGAGAGCGCCTTCACCGGCTGGCCCATTCGCTCGACACCGACGATCGCCCCCGCGAAGAAGAGCTGCGGGACGAGGGCGAGCGGGATGAAGCTCGTAGCCTGGTCCTCGCTGCGCGCCAGCGCCGAGATCAGGAGTCCCATGGTCACCGCGACCCAGCTCGTGAGAAGCAGGGCCACGCCGACCTGCACGTAGGCGGAGGTGCCTTGGTGAAGGGGCCGCAGCGCAAGTGCGAGCGCGACCAGCGCCGATGCCTGCACTGCCGAGAGGATGAACAGGACGCTCGCCTTCGAGCCCACGTAAGCGGACACCTTGAGCCCTGCCGCGCGCTCTCGTCTAAAGACTCCCCTCTCCTTGACGAGTTCTCGAGCTGCATCGATCGAGCCGAGCCAGATGGCGGTCGTGACGAGGAGGAAGAGAAGCTGGGCGGCGTTGCCGGCTCGGCCCGGCCCGCGGGTGAATATGTCCGACTTGAAGACGCTCGCTGCACCGATCGCGAGCAGGGGCACCTGTCCGAGCAGCAGCAGCATGTTTCGTTTGTCGCGCCTCAGCAGGCGCAGGTAACGAGCGGCCAGGACGCGCATCTGCCGGAGCGCGCTCCGCTGCGCTGCTTTCACCCCCGGAAGGGCCCTTGGCCGATAAGGGGTGGCATCCGCAACCTGCGTGGTCGTCTCGAACGCCGCGCGCCATTCCTCCGCCGGACGGGCGTCGAGGGCGTCATAGACGCCGTCGTAAGTGGACGCGCCGAAGAACTCGAGTGCATCCGACGGAGTCCCGAAGAAAGTGAGATGCCCGCCCCTTCCCATCACCGCAACGCGATCGCAAAGGTGGAGGTTGCGGGTCGCATGGGTGACGACGATGACTGCGCGGTCACGGTTCGCCAGGGAGCGAAGGAGCTTCATCATGCGTGTCTCGAGCGCCGGGTCGAGCCCCGTCGTAGGCTCGTCGAGGCAGAGCAGGCTGGGCCGGACGAGAAGCTCCACGGCTACGCCCGCCCGCTTGCGCTGTCCGCCGGATAGCGACCGCACGAGCGTGTCGGCGTGCTCGTCGAGTGCGACCTCAGTCAGGACGCGATCGACGGCGGCGGTGACGTCTGCCCGGCTGGCGTCCTCCGGCAGCCGAAGCTTCGCGGAGTAGCGCAGTGCCTCCCGGATGGTCAGTGCACCGTGCACGATGTCGTCCTGGGGCACGTAGCCGACATCCGTAAGCCGCGCGCGAACGTCGACGCCGCTTACCGTCACGCGGCCTTCCGTGGGCACGGTCACGCCCGCAAGGGCTTTGATGAGCGTGGTCTTTCCGCTGCCGCTCGCCCCAACGATCGCAACCAGTTGGCCTGGCTCAACTCCAAGGGAGGCCGAGACGAGAATCGGCTTGCCGTCGACCGCCATCGAGACCCGTTCGGCATCCAGGCGAAGCGAGCCCCGGTCGTTGCTGCGGAGCAGGCTCGCTCCGTCGAACAGCAGCCGGAAGGGTCCAATCCCGACCTCCGATCCAGTCACAAGCGGCGCGCGCCGGACCGGGCGACCGTCGAGCCGGGTCCCGTTCGTGGAGCCGGCGTCGCGGAGCTCTACGCCGTCTCGCCCGCCGACGATCTCGGCATGGAAGCGCGAGACGTTCGGATCCTCAAGGACCACATCGTTCGCGGGATCGCGCCCGACCGTCAAGCGGCCACCCGCGAACTGGACCCGATCGACGTGCTCCGGGACGGCGTCGACCCGGCTCCGGACCCGCGTGGCCTCACCCGTCAGGAACCTGAGGATCTCCCCGCCCACGACGATTGTGTCGCCGCTCGAGAGCCACCGCGATTCGTCGTTTAGGCGCTCGCCGTTCAAGTAGGTCCCGTTCATCGAGCCGAGGTCGGCGACGTAGTACGCGCCGTCCGCGGGTGCGATCCGAGCGTGGACCCGCGAGGCACGGTCCGAGTCGATCTGGATCGCGTTGTCGCCGCGCCGACCTACGGTGAGTCCGCCCGAGCCAACCGGAAACCGACGGCCGTCGTGGAGCACCGTTCCCGAGACGGCGCCGGCGCTCCACCCGGACGTTCGCGACGGCGATCGGATCTCAGCCACGGCCGCGTCCGCCGCGGTTGCGCCGATGACGACTATCTGTCTGTCGGGTCCGAGCGAGCCCCTGCACGGTGTCTCGACGGAGCATATGCGTGTCGACTGGTTTGGTGCAATTCCTACGACCTATTTCGGCCGTACAGAATCCGCCATAGCGACGGCCAAGCCGCGAACGCGCTCGAAATCGGCGGGCGGTGCCGCGCCCAGCACCGCGTATCCGTTGCGTCCCGCGAAGAAGAAGATGTCGATATAGCGTGTTCCGCTCTCGTCGTATTCCCACGTGAACGCAGGCCCACGGTTGACGGTCGATGGTTCGAGCGCGATTGGCCGATAGCTCGGGTTTGCGCGATGCCCGGCGTCCAGCTTGCGAGCGCTTTGGGCCGGATCACCGGAGGTATTGAGCGTCGTGTCGATGAGGACCGACGCCACCCCGTTCTGCCACTTCGAAACGTATCGGTAACCGTTGGTTGCAGTGGAGCGGTTTTGCTCGTCGGACTTGGTCTGCACCCAACCCGCCGGTCGCCTCGCGTCGTACGTACCTGCTGAGAAGGGCACCAGAGAGACTCCCGCGACCTTGGTGGTTGGCTGCCCGTTGGTGCCCCCTTTGCCCGTCGCTCCCGTCTTCGTTCCCTTGTCGCGCGCGGTGCGCTCGAACGTGCCCGTTGCGATCAGCGCGGCAGCCACGCCTCCGAGGGCCAGAACGAGCGCTGCGAGCACGATTGCGGTCGCGAGGCCACGGCCACCTCGTCGCGGGAGGCTGGCCGTCGGTCGCTCGGCGTGGGGCGCTTGATAGTCAACGGCGGTGGATGAGGGGCGAGGCGGCGGGGGCGGCAGGTCTCGGATCGTGGAGCCGACGGGCTTAGCCGCGGCCTCCCCCACGGCGACGCTGCGCTCAGGGACGGTCACCCTGGACTCGTGCGCTCCCGCCGCCGCTGCCCGGGCGAAATCGCCCGCCGACGGAAATCTGGCGGTGGGCTCCTTGGCGAGCGCACGCGTGACTGCATCGGCAAGCGCGGGCGGGACTCGGTTGCACTCGCGAAGCGACGGGGGCGGCTCGTGTACGTGCGCGTAGAGCTTCGCTACGTCGGTGTCACGCGGATAGGGAACCTCTCCGGTCAGGGCGGCGTATAGCACGCAGCCCAGCGAGTACACGTCCGCACGCGCGTCGACCGACCGCCCGGAGACCTGCTCCGGCGCGACATAGTCGACGGTCCCGAGCCATTCCCCGCTCGCGGTGAGGCCCCCGGTCCCGCCCGCCTGCTTCGTCAGCCCGAAGTCCGTGAGATATGCGTGCTCGTCTGGGGGTGAACCCGCGACGAGCACGTTCGCGGGCTTCACATCCCTATGAACCAGACCTCGCGCGTGCGCCGCGTCGAGCGCCGCCGCTACTTGGGCGATCATCGCAGTGGCGCGGGCGGACGGCATCGAACCCTCGAACGCCAGGAGCTCTCGAAGGTCGTGTCCGTCGACGTAGCGCATCGCAATGAACAACGTGTCGCCTTCCTCGCCGGCCTCGTAGACCGGGATGACGTTCGGGTGCTCGATCAGCGCGGCCGTGCGGAGCTCGCGTTCGAACCGAGCTCGGAAGGTCCAATCCTCGGTCAGGGCTGGAGCGATGAGCTTGAGGGCCACGCGTCGTCCCAGCGAGCGCTGCTCGGCGAGGTAGACGACACCCATACCTCCCCGCCCGAGGACCCGCTCGATGCGGTAGGGACCGAAGGAGGTTCCGGGTTCCAGCTCGGCCGCCATCGCGCCGGGACCCTAAACGCTCAACGGCTCTTTCTCACTGACGTAACCCAGACCGGGGTCTTGCGAATACGCGCCAAGTCGGGTTAGGGTCGACAGTAAGCGACTGGCAGGGAAGGCTCACCATGTCTCGAGACAATTCGCCGCCGTCTGTCCACTACGGACCGTAGGAGCTCGCGATGTCGCGAGTCGATGAGCAAACCTCGCCGCTGCGCGCAGCGGGGAAACGGCTCGCCAACTACCGGATCGACGAAGTCGTCGGTCAAGGCGGGATGGGGATCGTCTACCGGGCGCACGATCTCCGCCTCAAGCGCCGGGTCGCGCTGAAGCTGCTCTCGCCCGCGCTTGCCGAGGACGAGGCGTTCCGCGAGCGATTCGTGCGCGAGTCGGAGCTGGCCGCGTCGGTCGACCATCCCAACGTAATCCCGGTCTTCGAGGGAGGGGAAGAGAACGGAACCCTCTTCATCGCAATGCGTTATGTAGAGGGGTTGAACCTCCGCGAGTACCTCCAGCTCAAGGGACGGCTTGACGCGAGGGAGACGCGGTCGATCGCCGACCAGGTCGCCGGAGCGCTGGACGCAGCACATCGCGCGAGGCTCGTCCATCGGGACGTGAAGCCTGCCAACGTCCTGCTCGAGCCGCGGGACCTCGATGGCGGGCACCATTGCTACTTGACGGACTTCGGGCTCACCGTTGGAGCTTGGTCGCACTCGGGCCTGACTGGATCGGGCCATTTCATGGGAACGGTCAACTACGTCGCTCCCGAGCAGATTCGAGGCGCGCCGGTCGGCCCCGAGGCGGACGTGTACGGGCTTGGTTGTGTGTTGTTCGAGTGCCTGACCGGAACCCCGCCCTTCGGGGGGCGCCCAGACGGCGAAATCGTCGCGGCGCACCTCCGCGAGGCGCCGCCCGAGGTCAGCCGCCTCTGCCCCGACCTTCCCGCCGAGGTGGACCAGGTCCTGGCGAGGGCGCTGGCGAAGTTGCCCAACGAACGTCAGGGGGATTGCACCGCGCTGGCGCTCGACCTCCGGCACTCGCTGCGGGGCGCAAGCTCGCACAGAGGCTCGACGGATGGGCAGCTGTTCCCCGCGGCCGTCCCGCCGCGCCCAAGCCCGGCTCGGACCCGGGCGCGTACGCGGCCCTCCAACGGGGCACCTCCTCCAGCCGCGCGGGTGCCGACCATGCCGGCCCCGGATCTCCCTCCCTCGGGACGGAACGCCCTGACTGCCGCAATCATCGTCGCGGTCGCGATCCTCCTCTGCGCCGGTGGCATCGCGGCGGCCCTGCTGCTCTCTCGCGATTCCGGAGGGAACGACACCGCCGCCGGTCGCCGGATCAACGATCGGACGCGGAGGCTCAACGACCGGCTTGGACAAGAAGCGGTGCAGCCGCAACGCGGCACGGCCGCTGCTCCGTCAACCACGCAACTCGAGCAGCAGGCGCGGCAGGCGCGTGAGCTCCAACGTCAGACGCAGCGCGAGATAACCCATGACGCTCGCCTCCGGGCGTCCCTCCTCAGGGCGACCAACGGACTGCTGACGACAACGAGGCTCCTGCGTAACGGAAGCCGCCGGTCGCTTCGCGCGGCGCGGGTCAGCGTGCGCAAGACGACGAAGGTCGTTATCTACGTCACGAATCTGATTCAAAGCAAGCCCAGTGGCGGGTCATCGAAGAGCGGCGGAAAGACCACCCAGCCCGCTGCGGTGACACTGCCGGGCCACGCCACGCGGGCCATCGAGCCGCCGAGCGGGACGAACATCGTGTCGCTCCGCCCCGCAGGCGACGTCAACAAAGACGGAACCCAGGACCAGCTCGTGGTCGTGAGTCCGCCGGGCAGCAATGCAGTCACCAAGGATGCCTACGTGGTGTTCGGTGACACCCAAGGCGGGACGGTCCAGCTCGACAATCTCGGTTCGAGCGGCTACCGCATCACGGGGGCCACCGATGTGTCACCGGCTGGCGACCTCAACGGCGATGGCTTTGCCGACATCGCGGCCTGGCTACGCGTAAGCGGCGACGGGACGACCACCGTGTACCTGCTCCCCGGCAGCAGAAACACGAACGGTGTCGATCTTGCCGCCCAGCTACCGAATCACATCGTCGACTACTCGCTTCCGAAGAACAACACTGACCCCGGTTGCGCGGCGTCGACCTCCTCGGTCGCGATCGCCGCCGGTGATGTGAATAACAGCGGAAAGTCGGACCTGGTCATCGCGGACCCCTGCTACAACGGCGGTACCGCCTGGGTGATATTCGACCCCGTGGATGGCCCCAGCCTCTCTCTCGATCAGATAGGAACCCACGGCTTCGAGATCGACGGGCTCTCGAGCGGCGTGAACCCGGTCTCGGTCGCTCCGGCTGGCGACTTCAACGGCGACGGCATGGCCGACGTCCTCATCGGCTCGCCCAGCGCCAGCGGAGGCGGCGCCGCGTACGTCGTCCTCGGCGACGCCTCGACAAACGCCGTGAGCATCAATAGCGCCAACCGGCGTGTTGTGACGATCGGCGATAGCCGCAGTAATGGGGATGTGGGCGCTG
>Ga0209059_1001006_pt1 | contig 12932 bp, 10 predicted proteins | sample GraSoiAngelo_151_FD_186165 | JGI IMG/M metagenome (GOLD analysis project Ga0209059, IMG submission 186165) | Grasslands soil microbial communities from the Angelo Coastal Reserve, California, USA - 14_1009_12_20cm (SPAdes) (version 2) | ecosystem: Environmental > Terrestrial > Soil > Grasslands ...
AGGACGGTCCCGTACTCCCTGGGACGATCCGCGCCGGGCTCGTCGGCCATTGCTATGCCGGCTGGCTGTTCGTCAACCTGCTGTGGGTGCATGAGGATCTGCGCCGCCGCGGCATCGGCCAGAGGCTGCTTGAGGAGGCCGAGCGGCACGGACGCGAATTCGGTTGTCACTCCTCCTTTCTCGACACGTTCTCGTTTCAGGGCCCGGATTTTTATCCGAAGTTCGGCTACGAGGAATTCGCGCGGCTCGACTATCCGCCGGACCATCAGCGGATCTTCTTCCGAAAGCGATTGATCGACTGAGCCGCAGAGGACCAAACGACAGATGACCCGCCCGATCGACCGGCTTCTTGCGATCATGGCGCGGCTGCGCGATCCCGACCGTGGCTGTCCGTGGGACCGCGAGCAGAACTTCGCGACGATCGCGCCCTACACGATCGAGGAGGCCTATGAGGTCGCCGATGCGATCGAGCGCGAGGACATGACGGCGCTAAAGGACGAACTCGGCGATCTCCTGCTCCAGGTCGTGTTCCACGCCCGGATGGCCGAGGAGGCCGGGCTGTTCGCGTTCGATGACGTCGCCCAAGCGATCGCCGACAAGATGGAGCGGCGGCATCCGCACGTATTCGGTGACGCCGAGATCGCCTCGGTAGGGGCCCAGAACGAAGCCTGGGAAGCGCACAAGGCGGCCGAGCGGCAGGCAAGCGGCGGTGCCGCGAGCGTTCTGGATAGTGTTGCGCTCGCCCTCCCCGCGCTATTGCGTGCCGCCAAGATCTCGCGCCGCGCCGCGCGCATCGGCTTTGACTGGCCGGACGCTGATTCGGTCATCGATAAGATCGAGGAGGAGCTCGACGAAATCGAGGACGCAATCGACGACCGCGCACCACCCGCGGCGCTCGAGGAGGAGATCGGGGACTTGCTGTTCGCCACCGCCAATCTCGCTCGCAAGCTCGACATCGAGCCGGAAACCGCGCTGCGCCGGGCGACCGTTAAGTTTGAGCGCCGCTTTCGCCGCGTCGAGACGCTTGCCGCCGAGCGCGGCGTCGGTCGCAACCTCGATGCGCTCGAAGCCTTATGGCAGGAGGTCAAAGCCGAAGAAAAATAAGCAATCGATCCGGTTGACCGCCCTGCGGCGGAACCAGACAGCATCGATCCGGATTGCCAGGATGCGCCTTTCTAGCACATTATATCGGGTTTGTCAACAACAAAATTGTGACTGTTGGGCGGAGATATTGCTAATGCAGGCGCTGACGGTGACGGAGGCGGCCGAGATCGGCCTCGGTGAGACGCACCGAGAGATGCGCGGCCTCCGCATCATCGCGGCGGCCGAGAACCTCGCCATGGGCATAGATCCAGGCCAAGGTGCGTCCGTCGCTGAGCGGCACGTCAAGCCGCACGGCGCGGAGACCGGCGTCGAGCCGGCCATCGATCAACTGCAACAGCCTGTCGCACCCCTCTCCCGTTACGGCGGATAGAGCGACCGTGTCAGCATTGCGCCGCTCGACCTGGTTCGAGAGCGCTGCGCGCGCCGATGGCTCCAACAGATCGGTCTTGTTCATGACCTCGATGAGCCCCTCCTCGACCAAGGCCTCGAGGCCGAGGTCGCGGAGCACCGCCAACACATCGGCCTTCTGCGCGGCGCTGTCGGGGTGATGCGCATCGCGGACATGGACGATGATGTCGGCCTCGGTGACCTCTTCGAGCGTCGCGCGGAAGGCGGCGACGAGATGGGTCGGAAGGTCCGAAATAAAGCCGACCGTGTCCGACAGGATCGCCTTGCGGCCCGATGGCAGGTCGAGCCGGCGCATCGTCGGGTCGAGGGTCGCAAACAGCAGATCCTCGGCGCCGACCGCCGCATGGGTCAGGTGATTGAAGAGGGTCGATTTGCCGGCATTCGTATAGCCAACCAGCGCGACAACCGGGTACGGCACCCGCCGGCGCGCCTCGCGGTGCAAGGCGCGGGTGCGCTTGACATCGTCGAGCTCGCGCCGAAGCCTGGCGATGCGCTCGCCGATCAGGCGGCGGTCGATTTCGAGTTGGCTCTCGCCCGGGCCGCCGAGAAAGCCGAAACCGCCGCGCTGCCGCTCCAGATGGGTCCAGGAGCGCACCAGCCGCGAGCGCTGATACGACAACGCCGCCAATTCGACCTGCAGCCGCCCCTCATGGGTGCGGGCGCGCTCGCCAAAGATTTCGAGAATCAGGCCGGTGCGGTCGATGACCTTGGCCTGCCAGCGCCGCTCCAGATTGCGCTGCTGCACCGGAGAGAGCGGCCCGTCGACGACGACAAGACCAATCGCGTTCTCGGCAATCAATTCCCGCAATTTCTCGACATTGCCGCTGCCGAACAAGGTGCCCGGCGCCGGCCGCGCGATGCGCACGATTTCGGCGCGCACGATCTGGAGATCGATGGCGCGCGCCAAGCCGACGGCCTCGTCGAGACGAGCCTCGAGCGAGCGCGGTGGGGTATCGGACAGCGGCCGCGGCGCGGATTTCGCCGCGGGATGGATGACGAGGGCGCGATCGGTGCTCGGGGTTGCCGGGGCGTCGAGGCGGCTCAGAGCTCCTCGCCCTCCCGATTGCCTTCAAACAGCTGGATCGGCTGCGCCGGCATCACGGTCGAGATAGCGTGCTTATAGACCAGCTGGGAATGCGCATCGCGCCGCAGCAGCACACAGAAATTATCGAACCAGGTAATGATGCCCTGCAGCTTGACTCCATTGACCAGAAACACCGTGACGGGGGTTTTGTTCTTGCGAACATGGTTCAAGAAGACGTCTTGAACGTTCTGATTTTTTTCGGCCGACATGGGTAGTCTCCCAATTTCGGTTTTTGGAGCCGGGGCGAGCGGCTCGGGGCGGGAAGCGCGAAGGTGCGCGATTCTGCCGAATCGCCTACGAAGATGGGCCGCCGGCGTCGATTCTCAACCCCTCCAAAGAGCGAAACAGGCTAGTCCCATCGGTGAAAGACAGCCGCGGCGCGAACTTGGCGAATTCTTCGGGATTGGCCGCTTCGCCGAGGAGAACCGCGACACAGCCGCTGTTCATGGCGCATTGCATATCGAGCGCGGTGTCGCCGACAAACCAAACCTCCTCGCCCGGCGGGACGCCACTTTCCGACAAGGCGAGATGCACGGGCTCGCAGGCCGGCTTGTCGGCCGAAGCATCCCCTGCCCCGATGACGCTACCGAACAGCCCGGACCAGCCAAGCCGCTCGACTTCGCGGCGCAATAGCGGGCCGGTCTTGTTGCTGACGACCCCGAGGAAGATCCCGAGCTCGGCGAGCGAGCGCAGCATCGCCTCGCGCCCGGGCAGCGCCGCCAGCCGGTCGAGATGGATCGTGCGGAAATGGCCGAGATAGATCTCGCGCGCCTCTTCCCAGCGATCGCCGAACAGAAGCGGGAAGCTTTCGCGCAGGCTCAGCCGCGCGTCCGCCTTTGTCTCGTCGAGCGAACGTTCGGGCTGGCCCATAGCGCGCATCAGGTGATTGCGCGCCTCATGAATTGTCACCCAGCTGTCGATGAGCGTGTTGTCCCAGTCGAACAGGATTGCGCGTGGCGGCCGCGCCCCATTCAGCGGGTGCGGCGTCCCGTTCAGCAGGGCGGCCGCTCCATTCGGCTGGCGACGGGCGGTCATGCCGCCGCCGCGGCGTGCAGGAGATACGCTTCGCGCAGCTTGCGGCTGAGCGGGCCCGGCGTGCCGTCAGCAACCGGCGCGCCGTCGATCCGCACGACCGGCAGGAGGTCGGCCGTTGTGCTGGTCAGGAACGCTTCGCGCGCGGTCTTCGCCTCGGCGACGGTGAATGGGCGCTCGACGAGGCGATAGCCTTCGCGCTGGATGATGTCGAGGATGGCGGCCCGGGTAACGCCGTTCAGGATCGCATGATCGGCGACGCGGGTGATTACGGTGTCGTCGCCGGTCACGATCCAGGCATTTGTCGAGGTGCCCTCGGTGACCTGCCCTTCGCGATCGATCTGCCAGGCCTCGTAGGCGCCGGCCTCGCGCGCCTGCTGCTTGCCGAGGACATTGGCGACGAGCGCGACCGATTTAATATCGCAGCGCTGCCAGCGGATATCGGGGATCGTGATGACCGCGATCCCGTCGCGGCCGAGCCGCGGATCGGGCGGGCGCGAGCGGCGCGAGGTCACGACCAGCACCGGCTTTGCCGCCTTTGGAAAAGCATGGTCGCGCGGCGCGACGCCGCGCGTCACCTGCAGGTAGACGATCCCGGTCTCGACGCCGTTGCGATGGATAACCTCGCGCATGACGACCTTCAACGCCGCATCGCTCATTGGCGGATTGATACGCAACTCGGTTAATGAGCGGTGAAGACGCGCGAGATGCCGTTCCTCGTCGACAAGGCGGCCGCGGGTGACCGCGACGACCTCATAGACGCCGTCGCCGAACTGATAGCCGCGGTCTTCGATATGCACCGCCGCCTCGCGCTGCGGCCGGTACCGGCCGCTGACATAGGCGACGCGTGACATCGCCGGAACCGGTGCTAGGTTCCGACCCGGAGCGAGCGTTCGTTGCCGAAGACGCCCAATGATTTGAGCTTGCGATGGAGCGCCGAGCGCTCCATGCCGACAAAGGCGGCGGTGCGCGAGATGTTGCCGCCGAACCGCGTGACCTGCGCCAAGAGGTATTCGCGCTCGAACACCTCGCGGGCGTCGCGCAACGGCAAGGTCATGATCTCGCTGCCCTTGTCCCATTTGACGACGGTGGGTGCGATCGCGGTGATCTCGTTCGGCAGCATGTCGGCGTGTACCGACTCTCCGGCATCGCCCGGCGCCATGATCAACAGCCAATCGACGACGTTGCGCAGCTGGCGGACATTGCCGGGCCAGGTGTAGGCCTGCAGCGCCGCCAGTGCGTCCTCGCCAAACTCGCGCGGCTGGAGGCGCGCCGCCGCCGCGCCCCGCGCCATGAAATGGCGGGCCAAGAGCGGGATGTCTTCGCGCCGCTCGCGCAAGGGCGGCACTCGGATCGGCACGACGTTGAGGCGGTAGAACAGATCTTCGCGGAAGCGGCCGCCGGCGATTTCGGCGCTCAAATCGCGGTTCGAGGAGGCGACGACGCGGACGTCGACCTCGACCCGGCGCGATCCGCCCACCCGCTCGAAGGTCTGCTCCTGCAGGGCACGGACGATCTTGCCCTGAGTTTCCAGCGGCATGTCGGCGACCTCGTCGAGAAACAGCGTGCCGCCATGCGCCCGCTCGAACGTGCCGATCTTTCGCGCCTCGCCATTGTTGCTGGCCTCGCTGCCGAACAACTCGATCTCGAGCCGGTCCGGCCGCATCGTCGCGCAATTCACCGGGACGAACGGTCCCTGCGAGCGCCGCGAACGCGCGTGCAGCAAGCGTCCGACGACTTCCTTGCCGGATCCAGGCGCGCCGCTGATCAAGACGCGGCTGCCGGTCGGCGCGACGCGTTCGATCTGCTGGCGCAGCTGATTGACCGCCGGCGAGGCGCCGACCAGGTTGAGCTCGCCGCCGGCGCGCAGCCGCAACTCGGCATTCTCCCGGCGCAATTGCGCGGCCTCGATCGCGCGAGCGACGAGGAGCAGGAGCCGGTCGGCCTTGAACGGCTTCTCGATAAAGTCGTAGGCGCCGATCTTGATCGCCTCGACCGCGGTTTCGATCGTGCCGTGCCCGCTGATCATGACGACCGGGACGGACGGCATCTCGGCGCGCAACTGGCGCAGGATCGCGATGCCGTCGAGCTCGCTGCCCTGCAGCCATATGTCGAGGATCACGAGCGTTGGCTGCCGGCCATGGATCGCGGCTAGCGCCTCGGTGCTGTCGCCGGCCTCACGGGTCGCGTAGCCCTCATCCTTCAGGACGCCCCCGATCAGCATCCGGATGTCGGCTTCGTCGTCTACGATCAGGATGTCATGCGCCATGGGATACCGGGCTCAACTCGGCGGGATCGGGGGCCAGCGATCGGAGCGACGGGTGCGGGTCGCCGGCAAAGACCAGTGTGACCCGGGCTCCACCCGCTTCCCGATCCTCCAGAAGCAATTCCCCCTGGTGATCTTCCATGATCTTTTTCACGATAGCGAGCCCCAAGCCGGTGCCCTTTGTGCGGGTCGTCACGTAAGGCTCGGTCAAGCGCTCGCGATGCTGTTGCGGCAGGCCTTTTCCGTTGTCCTCGACCGTGATCGAGACCCGGCCATCGGCGTCGGTGGCGGTGACCGCGACCCAGCCCGCCGGCTCCGGCTTGCCATCGACGATTCGGCCTTCGATCGATTCGATCGCATTCTTGACGATGTTGATCAGCGCCTGGCTTACGAGCCGCGCATCGCAGCGCAGAGGTATCGGGCGGCTTCCGAAGCGGGTCTCGAAGGCGATCTCGGGATGCGCCGTCCGCTGCAGAAAGACCGCCTGCTCGACAATCGTCGTCAAATCTTCCGGCTTCAACACCGGCGCCGGCATGCGGGCAAACGATGAAAATTCGTCGACCAGGCGCCCGATATCCTCGACATGGCGGATGATCGTGTCGGTGCAGATCCGGAAGGTGTCGGGATCCTTCTTGATATCGCGGAGATATTTGCGGCGCAGCCGCTCGGCCGAGAGCTGGATTGGGGTCAGCGGGTTCTTGATCTCGTGCGCAATGCGGCGGGCGATATCGGCCCAGGCCGCCTTGCGCTGCGCCGACAGCAGCTCGGTAATGTCGTCGAAGGTGACGACAAAGCCGCTGATGCCGCTTTCATCCTGCTCGGCGGCGATGCGCACCAGGAGCGTGCGGGTGCTGTTGTTGCTGGCGAGCTGAACCTGGCCTTGCGCGCGCCGGTCCGGGCGGCGCGCCGCCGCGTTCAGCAGATCGGTCATCTCAGGCGCGACCTCGGCGAGGTCTTCGCCGATCGAGAGGTCGAGATCGACCCCGAGCAAGCCCGAGGCCGAGCGGTTGGGCAGGTTGATCCGGCCGTCGCGGTCGAGCCCGATAACCCCCGCCGACACGCCCGACAGCACGGTCTCGGTAAAGCGCCGGCGATCGTCGAGCTGACGGTTGGCTTCCATTAGCTCGAGCTGCTGGCTCTGGATTTGATAGGTCATCCGGTTGAAGGCGCGGCTCAGCGAGACGAGCTCGTCATCCTTCTCGCCTTCCGGGACGCGGACGGTCAGATCGCCGGCGCGGATCCGCTCCGCGGCCCCCATCAACCGGCTGATCGGATCGCCGAGCTTGGCGGCGAAATGAATGCCGATCGAGATCGCCGCAGCTAGAAACAGCAGCGCAACGAGGATGTAGATGACGGCGAAAGTGATCTGAAACCCGGAACGCTGACCTTCGAGGCGCTCATACTGCGCCGCCGCAAGGTGAACCTCGTCGCGATGCGCCAGCACCCGAGGTTCGATAAAGCGGCCGACATAGAGATAAAGGTCACTGAACTCGCCGAGCCGAACGAGCGCGCGGACGCGCTCGTCCTGGTCGTTGGTCATAATGACGACCTCGCCTTGGTTGGCGCGGCGCAGCGCTCCCTGGCTGACATCCTCGAAGCCGAGCGCAAAGGCGAGGCCGGTGCGCGCCACCATCTGACCACGTCGATCGACGACAGCCGCCTCGGTCAGGCTGCGGATCGCGGCCTGCGCGGTCAACGCCGGCGCGAGATATTGCGGGTTAATCGCCAACGTCGCCGCCGAGCGGTCGAGATCGGCCGCCATTGCGAGCGCATCGGCGCGGATCGCCTGCTGATGCTCGCGCACATAGGCGTCGGCGACCGCGACCGATTCGGAGATCGCGGTGCGCACCTTGTCGCTGAACCAGGATTCGACGCCGAAGCTGAAGAACAGATAGGAGAACACGGCGACGATGATCGTCGGCAGCACCGCAATCAGGCTGAACAGACCGACGAGGCGCACCTGCAGCCGCGAGCCCGCGAGATTGCGGCGGCGCTCCGCCCGCACCTCGAACAGGCGCTTTGCGACAACGGCCGCCAGCGCCAATAGCAGCACCAGGTCAAGATTGAGCAGCGACAGGACGAGGGTCGGCCGCGGCCCGAAGGGCGGCGCGCCGGTCAATGCCAGATAGGTCGCGATGCCCGACGCCAGCGCGGCAGCAGCGAGGGCAACCGCGAGCTTCCGCCACACGCCAATCCCGCCGGTCCAGCCACGCACGTGCTGCGCCAGGCTCATTCAGCCATTCCTACTCGAAAGACCGCCGAGAAATGCTCCGGTCCCTCCCCGCGCCGACGCCATGTGGCGCCGTTCCCCTCGCGGCGAACGCCGAACGAGAGCACCCGGCGCGACGGCCCTATTTTAGGCCGCGTACGACCGGGATGTCCAATTCGCGGATCTTCTTGCGCAGCGTATTGCGGTTGAGCCCCAGCAGATGCGCGGCCTTGATCTGGTTGCCTCGGGTCGCGCCTAGGGTCGCGACGATCAGGGGGCGCTCGATTTCGCGCAGGATGCGGTCGTAGAGACCGGCCGCCGGGAGGTCGCCTTTATGGGCTGCAAAATAATCGTTGATATGACGCTGGACCGCTGATGAAAGCCCCTCTCCGCCCGGCGCTTCGGCCGGCATCTCGGCAGGCGGCCCCTCGGCCAGCTCGGCTTCGATGACTTCGAGACCGATGACCTCCTGGGGGTAGAGCGCAGCGAGCCGCCGCACGAGGTTCTCGAGCTCGCGCACATTTCCCGGCCAGCGATATTGCTGCAAGCGCTGCATCGCCAAGTCATCGATCGTCTTGACCGGCAGACCCTCCTTCGCCGCAAGCGCGGCGAAGTGGCGGACCAAAGGCGGGATATCCGAGCTGCGCTCGCGCAAAGGCGGCAAGCGGATCGGCGCGACATTGAGCCGATAGAACAGATCGTCGCGGAACTGCCCCTGCCGGATCAATTGCGACAGGTCACGATGAGTCGCGGCGATGATGCGCACATTGGCGCGGATCGGGACGCGCCCGCCGACCGCGGTGTATTCCCCTTCCTGCAGCACGCGGAGCAAACGGGTTTGCGCCTCGGGCGGCATGTCGCCGATCTCGTCGAGAAACAGCGTGCCACCCTTTGCCTGCTCGAAGCGGCCCATATTGCGGGCGGTCGCGCCAGTGAAGGCACCCTTCTCATGCCCGAACAGCTCGCTCTCGATCAGCTCGCGCGGAATCGCCGCCATATTGATCGCAACAAACGGCGCGGAGCGGCGCTTGCCAAAATCATGCAGCGCGCGCGCGACCAGCTCCTTACCGGTGCCGCTTTCGCCGGTGATCATGACCGTGAGGTCGGTTCCCATCAGCCGGGCGATGGCGCGATAGATCTCCTGCATTGCCGGCGAGCGGCCGATCAGCGGCAATTGCCCGTCATCAACTTCGTCTTGCGGCCGTGTCGCAGTCGTTGGCGCACTCAAGGCCCGCTCGACGACGCTGACCAGCTCGCGCAGATCGAAGGGCTTCGGGAGGTATTCGAAGGCGCCGCGCTCGGTCGCCTTAACCGCTGTCAGGAGCGTGCTCTGCGCGCTCATGACAATGACCCGCAACTCCGGCCGCATCTTCTTGATGCGGGGGATCAGGTCGAGGCCGTTCTCGTCAGGCATGATGACATCGGTGATGACGAGATCGCCCTCACCATCGGCGACCCAGCGCCACAGGGTCGCGGCGTTGCCCGTCATCCTGACATCGTGGCCCAACCGGGCGAGCGCCTGGTTCAGCACCGTGCGGATCGCCCGGTCGTCATCGGCTACTAATATCGTCGCACCCATCACTCGCCACCGTTCTGGGCGACCTCGGCTGACGTGGATACCGGCAGAAACACCCGGAAAACGGTGCGCCGGGGTTGGCTTTCGAACTCGATCACGCCGCCATGGTCGCCGATCACCTTGGCGACGAGTGCAAGACCAAGGCCAGTTCCGTTCCGCTTGGTCGTGACGAAGGGATCAAAGAGGTGCGCCTTCAGGTGATCGGGGATGCCGCCGCCATTATCGGCAACCACAACCATCAGCGGCAAATGCCGGCGCGCCTCGCCGCCAGGCACCGCGAGCCGCAGGCCGTGCCGGTAGGCCGTCGTCAGCGTGATCTCGCCGCCCGACTCCGGGGCGGCCTCGGCGGCGTTTTTGACAAGGTTGAGGAAAACCTGGAGTAGGAGGTCGCGGTCGCCATGCACCGGCGGCAGCGAGGGGTCGTACTCCTCGGTCAGCCGGACATGCCGGGCAAAGCCGGATTGCGCGATCCGGCGCACCCGGTCGAGCACCTCGTGGATGTTGACGGCGGCATGGCGTACCGGCGCGTGCTCGGAGAAGGCTTCCATGCGGTCGACCAGCGCGACGATGCGGTCGGTTTCGTCGCAGATCAGCTGGGTCAGTTCGCGCCCGGCCTCGTCGACGTCCTGTTCGAGCAATTGCGCCGCGCCGCGAATGCCTGAGAGCGGGTTCTTGACCTCATGCGCCAGCATCGCCGCCATTGCGGTTACCGAGCGGGCCGCGTTCCGGTGGGTCTCTTGGCGGTCCATCTTGTCGGCCATCGAGCGCTCGTGCAGCGACAGCACGACAAGGTCCGCCCCCTCCCCTGTTGGCGCGCCCTGGATCGTCACCGAACGCGGCGCAAAACGCGGTCCTTCGAGCGGCACGTCGTATAGCGCGATCGAGCCGCCGCTGCGGCGGACGGCCTCGACCAGCGCAAAGACAGGGCTCTGCGGCGGCACAATATCGGTCAGGGGATGACCGGATAGGGCAGCCGCGCTGGCCCCGAAAAACTGCTCCGCCGCCGGGTTCACAAACCGCACGATGTTTCCGCTGTCGAGCGCGATCACGGGATCGGGCAAGGCCGAGAGCAGGAGCGCGGTGTCGGGGAGGCGGGAGGCGCTCGCCGTGCCGGGCCGCTGGCGGCGCAGCGAGCTCAGCATCAGGCCGCCTCGCGTTCCAGGAACGGCTCGTAAAAGGCATGCATCAGCTGTTTGACTTCGGCCGCCGCTTCGGTGCGGTTGACGGCGGCGCGGAACTCGGCCGAGCCCGGGAGCCCCTTGCAATACCAACCGATATGCTTGCGCGCGATATGGATGCCAGGCGTGCCGTAATGGCTCAGCATCGCGTCGTAGTGCCGATGCAGGATGCGGTATTGCTGCAAGAGCGGCGGATCGGGCAGCCGCCGTTGCGAGCGGAGCCAGGCGATGACCTGGGCGATGAACCACGGCCGGCCATAGCAGCCGCGGCCAATCATGATCCCGTCGGCGGCGGATTCCGCCAAGGCCCGGTCGACCTCTTCCAGGCTCGTGATATCGCCATTGACGACGACCGGGATCGAAACTGCCTCCTTGACCGCCCGGACAAACCCCCAATCGGCCTTCCCGGCGTAAAACTGACAGCGCGTGCGGCCGTGCACCGTGACCATGCGGATGCCGCAGGATTCGGCGATTTTGGCGAGGGCCGGCGCGTTGCGGTGATTGTCGTCCCAGCCCGTCCGCATCTTGAGCGTGACCGGCAGGTCGACGGCCTTAACCGTGGCCTCGAGGATGCGCGCGGCATGCAATTCGTCGCGCATCAGGGACGAGCCGGCATGGCCGTTGACGACCTTTTTGACCGGGCAGCCGAAATTGATGTCGATAAGCGTCGCGCCACGATCCGCGTTGAGCTTGGCCGCCTCGGCCATGACCCGCGGCTCGCAGCCGGCGAGCTGGACGGCCATCGGCTGCTCCTCGGGGCAGCTTTGAGACATCGTGAGGGACTGGCGGGTCTCGCGGATCGCCGCCTCGCTGGCGATCATCTCCGAGACGACAAGCGAGGCCCCCTCCTCCTTGACGATGCGGCGGAACGGCAGATCGGTCACCCCGGACATCGGCGCCAGGATGACCGGGTCTTCAAGTGTGATCGAGCCGAGGCAAATGCTCACGGATTGTGCAATCTGATAATTTGCCTAAAGAATAGGCACAAGGTTACCGGAAACTTTGCTGCACCGCAATAGACAGCGCTCGGAGATCGTCCTTCATTGCGCCATCGGCCACGACGGGACTACGGTCATATAGGCGCCGAGGACCCGATCGAGGGGGAACGCTAGCATGAAAATCTTGATCAAGAGCGCATGGGGGTCTGACGACCCGACGAAAGCCGCCTTTGCTTTTCTCCATGCGAACGCGTTCGCCGAGGCCGGGCATGAGGTCCGTATTTTTCTGCTCGGCGAGGCGGTCAATCTGATGAAGGACGAGATGATCGCCTCCGTGACGCCGGTCGGCTGGCCGCCGCTATCGGAGATCATTCCGAAGACAATCGCACATCGAATCCCGCTCAATATCTGAACTGCGTGCTCACGGGCCCGTGCGGTCCGCGACACCGACCTCGGGGGAAAAAACGCCCGCTTCGTTACGCCGCCCGATCTAGTGATGCTGGTGGAATGGGCGGACAAGGTGCTCAGCGAGTAAGGACGACCCTCACCACACGTTGACGCGATGACCGCAACCTGCGCCCTGATCGTTGCCGCCGGCCGTGGCACAAGGTTTGGCGGCGATCTGCCAAAGCAATATCTGCCGCTCGGCGGCGCGACGGTGCTGCGCCATGCGGTCAACGCCTTTGCGGCGCATCCGCGGATCGCTGGGGTTCTGGTCGCGATCCGGCCGGAAGACCGCGCACTGTTCGACCGCGCGGTCGCGGGCTTATCGGTGCTTCCGCCCGTACCGGGCGGCGCGGAACGGCAGGATTCGGTGCGGCTCGGCCTTGAAGCGCTCGCCGTGCACAAGCCGGAGCGCGTGCTGATCCATGACGGCGCGCGGCCCTTTCCGGATGCGGCGCTGATCGGCCGGGTCATCGAGGGGCTCGACGAGGCGCCGGCGGCAGTCCCGGGATTGCGGCTCGGCGACACGGTCAAGCGCGTGGAAGAGGGGTGGATCCGCGAAACCGTCGACCGCTCGCAATTGTGGCGGGCGCAGACCCCGCAGGGGGTTCATTTCGACGCGATCCTGGCGGCGCATCGCCAGATGACGGGGCATGTCTTGACCGACGACGCCGCGGTCGCGGAGGCGGCCGG
>Ga0209059_1001007_pt1 | contig 12928 bp, 11 predicted proteins | sample GraSoiAngelo_151_FD_186165 | JGI IMG/M metagenome (GOLD analysis project Ga0209059, IMG submission 186165) | Grasslands soil microbial communities from the Angelo Coastal Reserve, California, USA - 14_1009_12_20cm (SPAdes) (version 2) | ecosystem: Environmental > Terrestrial > Soil > Grasslands ...
AAGATCTCGCGGCGGTCCGACGCGTCGCGCTGACAGCTTCGGGTGGCGCGTTCCGCGAGGTCCCCCTCGAAGCGCTTCCGGGCGTTACGCCGCAGCACGCGCTTCGCCATCCGACCTGGAAGATGGGGCCGAAGGTCACGATCGATTCGGCCACGCTTGTCAACAAGGGCTACGAGGTCGTCGAGGCACGGTGGCTGTACGGCCTCGAGTACGAGCAGATCGACGTCGTCTACCACCCTGAGAGCATCGTCCACGCAATGGTCGAGTACGTTGATGGGAGCGTGAAGGCGCAGCTCGCCGAACCCGACATGCGTCTGCCGATCCAGTACGCGCTGCTGTGGGATCGGGCACCGTCGCCCGCGCCGCGGTTCGACTGGAGCGCCCACCGCACGCTCCACTTCGGCGAGATCGACCTGCGTCGGTACGCCTGCTTCGCGGTGGTGCTCGACACCGCGCGCTCGGGCGATCTCGGGGCGATGGTCGGCCTGTCGGCAGCCGACGAGCTCGCCGTCGATCGGTTCCTCCACGGAGACATCGCCTTTACTGACATCGCGCCGCTCCTACAGCGCGGCGCAGAGCTCGGCGCCCGCGCGAAACGATCGCGCGAGCCGGACCTCGACGAGATCGTCGCGATCGACGCAGCGGTACGCGCGTCGCTCAGCACGCCGGCGGCGGTCGCCTGATGGGCGGGATCATCGAGTTCTTCACCCAAAATCCGCTGGCCATACCGCTCTTCCTCATCATGTTCACGGCGATCATCGCGGTGCACGAGTTCGGTCACTACATCACCGCGCGGCTGCTCGGGATGCGCGTGCTCGAGTTCGCCTTCGGCTTCCCGCCGCGCATCGCAGCGATCCGCCGCGGCGGGATCGACTACAGCATCAACGCGATCCCGTTCGGCGGCTTCGTGCGGATCCTCGGACAGGACGATTTCTCGATCGAGCAGCACGGCGCCGGGGATCCGGGATCCTTCACGTCCAAACCGTGGTGGGCCCAGGCCATCGTCCTCGCGGCGGGCGTCGCGATGAACTTCGTGCTGGCGGTCGTCGTTTTGACCGGGGCGTTCGCGATCGGCACTGAGGCGCCCGCGGGAACCGTGAAGGTGGAAGAGGTCGCGGCCGGCTCGCCGGCGGAGGCGGCCGGGATCCGACCGGGGGACCTCATCCGGTCGATCGACGGCAAGGAGATCACCAGGACAAGCGATCTTCAGAGCTACGTCTACGGCCACGCGGGCAAAGAGGTGAGCATCGTGATCGAACGCGGCGGAAGCACCGTCGGCCCGCTGATCCTTGTCCCCCGGCCCACGCCTCCTGAGAACGAGGGTCCGCTCGGGGTGAAGCTCACCGAGGCGACGACGCCGCCCACCGCGCTCCCCTTGCCACAGGCGTTCGCCCAAGCCGTCCGGCTCACCGGTGATGTGGTCGTCCAGATCGCCGACCTCCCCGCGCAGCTTCTGAATAGGCCCGCGGGTCAGCCCGGGCCGCCGCCGGTCGGCGGGCCCATCCAGATCTTCCTCGTGACGGCGGCGGTGTCGCAGCTCGGTCCCGCCGCGTTCCTGAAGCTCATCGGAGTTATCTCGGTGAACCTGGGCGTCCTGAACATCATCCCGTTCCCGGGACTCGATGGGGGACGGCTCTTCTTCGTACTGCTGTCGGCCGTCCTGCGCCGCCGGCTCTCGCCGCAGGTCGAGGCCGCCATCCACGCGGTCGGATTCGTCCTGCTGCTCGGTCTGCTCGTCGTCGTGAGCGTCGCCGATATCCGCCGCGCCGCGGGAGGCTAGCTCCCGAGGCGCTGGGCGAACATCCAGCGGTGCCCCTCGAGGTCCTCCACGCGGTACTGGCGCTGCCGCTCGTTCGTCTCCGGCTCGCTCAGGATCTTCGCCCCTCCGCGTTTCGCACGGCCGAAATGCGTGTCGACGTCGTCGATGTAGACGACGACGCCGTCGACGACGTACGACGTCTCGAGCCACTGACGGGCCAGGGCGCAGGCCTGGGCGTGCCGCCGCGGTCCCTGATAGGCGTCGCTCGGATGACCCACGATGACGGTCGCTCCATCCAGGTCCAGGACGACATCGGTCACCGTACCCACGCTGTCATGAAAACGCTCGGCCTCGCGGAAGCCGAAGACCTTGTTGATCCAGTCGGCGGCGCGGCTCGCGTCTTCGTACGCGAGCATCGGGATCACGCGCTGGTCAGTCATGTTCGGCCTCCTCTTGTCCCTAAACAAATGATGCACTCGCGCGCGCCGGAGAAGGGGTCATCATGCCCGAATGACCGAAGCCGTCGTCGACGTCCGCGAGCTTCGCAAGACGTTCCGCGTCACGGAGCGCGAGGAAGGCCTCGCCGCGACGCTCCGGTCGTTTGTGAAGCGCCGGCGCAAAGATGTGAACGCAGTGGCCGGGATCACGTTCCGCATCGATCCCGGAGAGATCGTCGGTTTCCTCGGGCCGAACGGCGCGGGGAAGACCACGACGCTGAAGATGCTCTCCGGGCTCCTTCATCCGAGCGCGGGCGAGGCGCGGGTCCTGGAGTTCGTGCCCTGGCGGCGCGAGAACGCCTATCTGAAAAGGATGACCCTGCTCATGGGCAACCGGTCGCAACTCGTGTGGGACATCCCGGCCGCCGACAGCTTCCGCGTCCTTCAGGAGATCTATCGCATCCCGGAGCAGCAGTTCCGCGACACGGTGAAGGAGCTCACCGAGCTCCTCGAGCTGCAGGAGCTCGTCCACAAGCCGGTGCGCAACCTGTCGCTCGGCGAGCGCATGAAGGTGGAGTTCGCGGCGGGCCTCATCCACTCACCGAGCGTGGCGTTCTTGGACGAGCCCACGATCGGGCTCGATATCTCCATGCAGGTGCGCATCCGCCGCTTCGTCGCCGAGTACAACCGTCGCACCGGCGCGACGATCCTGCTGACGAGCCACTACATGGACGACGTGGTCGCGCTCTGCAAGCGCGTGATCGTCATTCACCGCGGGCGGCTCCTGTACGACGGACCGCTCGCGGATCTCGCGGAGCGCATGGCGCCGTACAAATTGATCACCGCGACGCTGCACGACGGTGCGGCGTCCTCGACCGACCTCGACGCCTACGGCACCGTGGTCTCGCGCGAGGAGGGCCGCGTGACTCTCCGCGTGGACCGGCAGGTGGCGCCAGAGCGGACGGCGAGGCTGGTGAACGATCTCGGCAGCCGCCTGGCGGACATCTCGGTCGAGGATCCGCCGATCGAGGAGGTCATCGACCGGGTCTTCACATCCGAGCAGACCGTGGTGAGCGCGTGATCCGCATGTACCGCGCGCTCCTCGTCGCGCAGATCCAGGCTGCCTCGCAATACCGCGTGCAGTCGATCCTCTGGATGCTGTTCTCGGTCATCCGGCCGGTGATCTTCCTCGCGGCGTGGGTCGCGGTCGCCAACTCGCAGGGCGGACAGATCGGGGCGTACGACGTCCGCGACTTCGCGGCTTACTACATCTGCCTGTCGCTCGTGAGCAACCTCACGATGAGCTGGAACGCATACGACTTCGAGTTCGAGGTGCGCATGGGCCGCCTCTCGCCGAAGCTGCTGCGGCCGCTCCACCCGATCCATTACTCGGTCGTCGAGAACCTGGTGTGGAAGCTCACCACGATCGTCCCGCTGGGGATCATCCTGGTATTCGTCTCCCTCACCTTCGACGCGCGGTTCCGCACGACGCCGGCGCATCTGCTCCTCTTCGTCCCGAGCGTGCTGCTCGCCGCGGCGCTCGCCTTCTTCTCGGGATGGGTCCTCGCGACGCTCGCGTTCTGGACGACCCGGGTGCATGCGGTGTCGACCTTCTGGGATCGCGCGGCGTTCATCTTCGCTGGGCAGATCGCGCCGCTCGCGCTCCTGCCCGGGCCATTGCAGGCCATCTCGCTGGCCCTGCCGTTCGGGTACATCCTAGGGGTCCCCGCCGAGATCCTTCGGGGCGGCGTGAGCATCCCCACAGCGCTTCAGCTCATGGCTGGTCAGGCGATCTGGCTGGTCATCTTCTACTTCGCGTTCCATCGCGTGTGGCGTGTCGGCGTCCGGCAGTACAGCGCGGTGGGCGCCTGATGGTCCGCTACCTGCGCCTGCTGCGACTGTTCTTCCGGACCGAGCTCCAGTACGAGCTCGAATACCGCCTCAACCTCCTGCTCGAGATCGTTCAGACGATCGTCGTCACCTCAACGAGCGTGGCCGCGGTCCTCGTGCTGTTCAGCTACACGACCGTGCTGAACGGCTGGGATCTCGGCGCGATGCTCGTCCTGCTCGGGTGTTTCTATCTGGTCCAGGGATTCGGCGAGCTCGTTCTGCAACCGAGCTTCGAGAAGTTCATGGAGCACGTCCGTCTCGGGACGCTCGACTTCGCGCTCCTGAAGCCGGTCTCGGCGCAGTTCCTGGTCACCCTCCGCAACTTTCAGGTCGTGCAGCTCGCCCAAATGGGCCTCGGCGCGATCGTCGTCGCCGTCGGGCTCTCGCGCATCCCGAGCATCGGCGTCGCCGAGGCGATCGGTTTTCCGATCGCGCTCCTGTGCGGCTTTGGCCTGATCTACGCGCTCCTGCTCGCGCTCTCGACCTTCGCGTTCTGGTTCGTGCGCGTCGACAACCTCATGGCGCTTTACTGGTCATTCATGGACGCGGGCAGATTTCCGGTTGACGTGTATCCCGGCTGGCTTCGCGTCACCCTGTCGAGCGCCGTTCCGATCGGCGTCGCCGTGACCATCCCCGCGCAAGTGATCGCCGGAAGGCTCGATCCGCTCGGCCTCGGCCTCCTCGTCCTCGGAACCGTTGCCGCGTTCGTGCTTGCGTCCTGGTTCTGGCGCCTCGGTCTGCGTTCGTACACCGGAGCAAGCGCTTAGGCATTGCCTCCGCTTGGCACGCTGGCCTTCATCCTCGGGGTAATGCTGTTCGGTTTTGTCGAATTCACCGCCGCCATCGCGGCTGAGTTTCTCGGGGCCGACCCTCTTCCGAGATGGTCGCGAGCCTGCGTGCCCAACCCGCGAGGAACCACTCTTGCCCAACATCTTTGGACGACGTTCGTGTTTGTCATCCTTACCGCAGCCTTGCTTGTGATGTTCGCGTTCGGAGTCGTCATGGCGATCGGTAGTGGCGATCTCGTAAACATCCTTATCTTCGGCGCTGTCGTAGGCGGAGCCGTCATCTGGGCCGCGTATTTGTGGACCACGTATTCACACGCCAAGATGGCTTGAGGAGGGCGATGTTGTGAGCAACGCGCGCCCAGCCGAGGGCGCAGACGTCGGCAAATTCCTCCGCGACCCGCGGCCCGAGGCCGAGACCATGACCCGTCCGGACGAGAGCACACCCCGCGATCGCGTACCGGCTCGAGTCAGCTTTGTGACTCTCGCGGTGCGCGACATGGCGGAGATGACCCGCTTCTACCGGCAATTCCGCTGGCCTGAGTCGAAGCACAGCGACGAGAGCTTCGTCGCCTTTCAGACCGGCGGGGCCGTGCTCGGACTTTTCCCCGCCAAGAATTACGAGAAGGAGCTCGGGCCCGCCGTGGGCGCGGGTGTCTTCAAGGGATCCGTGCTTGCGATCAATCTCGAGGATGCGACGCGCGTCGACGCCGTGTACGAGACGATGCGGCGCTTCGAAGGCATACGAATGCTCGGCGAGCCAACAAACCTCTCGTTCGGCGGTCGCGGTTTCTCGTTCCTCGATCCCGAAGGCAATGCCTGGGAGGTCGTCTGGGCGGAAGGCACGTCCTTCGACGATCGCGGAGGCCTGATCTTCCCCTAGGTCCCGCGACGAGATCCGGGTACGTCGCGCGAATCGAATCCGACGGTGGTGCGAAGCCACGGGTCCTCGAGGTTGATGTAGCGCCACAGGAGATCCCACGTCTCGGCGTCGAACGCGAGCCCGAGAGAGTAAGGATCTCCGACGAAGCGATTCCTGGGCCCGCCACCGCTCGCCCTGCGCCGTTTGCCGACAGTGCCCGACAGGTATGAACAGGACGGTCTCGTCTTTGCCGTCCTCCATGACCGTCCCGGCCACACCGTCTGGACGATCCGCTGCTTTCGGTCGACCGAGCGCCATACGACGCTGTCGCCAGGGCAAATAGCTTCACAGAGGCCCTCTTACACTTTGTTTGTGAGCGCGATGAACGTCGACCTCAACCTGCCGGAGGACCGCGCCGCGCCGCGACCACGCCGCAAGTCGAAGCGTGTCTGGGTAGGGGGGACAGCGATCGGGGACGGCGCCCCCGTCGCGGTGCAGTCGATGTGCACGACCCTGACCCACGATGTCGACGCGACGATCCGCCAGATCGAGCTCCTGCAGGAAGCCGGGTGCGAGATCGCTCGGGTGGCGGTGCCGGACAAGCGCGGCGGCGAGGCTTTGAAGGAGATCGTGCGCCGATCGATCCTGCCGATCGTTGCCGACATCCACTTCGACTACCGGCTCGCGCTTATGGCACTCGACGCGAAGGTCCACAAGCTGCGTCTCAACCCCGGAAACATCCACAACAAGGATGGCGTGCGCGAGGTCGTTAAGCGCGCGAGGGAGCAGGGGACGCCGATCCGGATCGGCGTGAACCACGGCTCGATCGGCGATCGCCAGCCCGGCGACATCCGCGACGAATCGCAACGCATGGTGGACCTCGCGCTCTCGGAGATCCGCATCCTGGAAGATCTGGACTTCGACAACATCGTCGTGAGCGTGAAGGCCTTCGAGGTGCCCGTGATGATCGCCGCGTACCGTCGCCTCGCGAAAGCGGTCCCGTACCCGCTCCACCTGGGCGTCACCGAGGCCGGAACCGCGCTCTCCGGCTCTATCCGCTCCGCTGCAGGGATGAGCGTTCTCCTCTACGAGGGGATCGGCGACACGATCCGCGTGTCGCTCAGCGAGGATCCCGTCGTCGAAGTTAAGGCCGCATTCGATCTCTTGAAGTCACTCGGGTTGCGCGATCAGGGCCTGACGCTGGTGGCGTGCCCGTCGTGCGGACGTGCGGACATCGACCTCATCCCGCTCGCGAAGGTCGCGGAGGAGCGCCTGCGCGCGTTGCCCGTGCCGATGAAGGTCGCGGTCATGGGCTGCGAGGTGAACGGACCCGGCGAGGCAAAGGACGCCGACGTCGGGATCGCCGGCGGAGTGGGGAAGGGTGCGATCTTCCGAAAGGGAAAGGTCGTCGGCACATTCCCTGAGGACCAGCTCATGGACGGCCTTCTTGCGGAGATCGACAAGATACTCGTCGAGAACGGCAAGGAGCCCTACTCGCAGAAGGCCCCGAAGCTCTCGCACGAAGGACAGCTGACCCCCGGACGCAGTGTCCCAGCAGGACAGCGCACCTAAGCCGGACGACGTTCAGCGCGGCGTCGTCTCGGTGGGGCGCGCCGGACTCGCGAACGTCGACTTTCGGAAGGCGCGCTTCGACAAGTTCCAGCTTGCCGTCGGCAACTTCGTGGCGTGCGATTTCCGCGGCCTGCGTCTCGACGAGAAGTTCGCACCCTTCTTCGTGACGCGACCGCGGAGCACATTCACCTCCTGCAAGTTCGACGGGGCGGACCTGCGCCAGATCAGCCCGGAGGGCACCCGCTTCGAGAAATGCTCGTTCGACGACGCGCGGCTGGACGGCTGGACCCCGGCCCGCGCCGAGTTCGTGGAATGCCGCTTTGCGGGGAAGGTCGTCGGCGTGACGTTCACCGGCCGGCCCGCCGGCCCCGGCTCGACGCGAATCGACCCCGTCCGACCGAAGAACGATTTCCGCGGAAACGACTTTCGCGACGCGCAGCTCATCGACACAGTCTTCGTCTTCGGGATCGATCTCAACCAGCAGCGGTGGCCCGTCGGCGAGGACTACGTCCGTCTCGACAAGTTCCATCGGCGACTCGAGGCGGGGCGCGCGGACATCCTGGGGTGGGAGGCCGGCGAGATGCGGACCGCCGGCCTCGCCATGATCCAGGCGCTGGCGCAACGGTGGCAGGACCAGCGGGAGATCATCGCGTTACGGGTCAGCCCCGCCACCAAGGCCGCACCTCGCATTCAGACGCGCGTCTGGGACACTCTCGAACATGCCAAGATCTGAGCTCGCCGCCGGAATCCAGCTTCGGCATCTCGGATCTTTCCGGCGCGTCGTCGGGTTGTCGGGCCGGCACATACACTTGCGCGAAATGGCGCTTCATCGAGGGTCCACGTACCGAATCCCGCGATAGCCGGCGCGCTACCGCGCGCCGGCGATTCGGCCGCGCCCAAATATGACCCTCGGAGCAAAGCAATGAAGCAATCCAAGCTCTTTGGCCGCACCCTGCGCGAAGCGCCCGCGGAAGCTCAGACCCCCGGGCATCGCCTCATGCTGCGCGCCGCGATCGCGCGGCCGCTCGCCGCCGGTCTCTACACCTGGCTGCCCCTCGGCTTCCGCGTCGCTAAGAAGGTCGAGCGGATCATCCGCGAAGAGCAGGACCGCATCGGGGCCCAGGAGATGGAGATGCCCGTCCTCACGCCCGCGGAGACATGGAAGCAGACCGGCCGGTGGGAGGCGCTGGAGCCGATCACCTTCCGCACGAAAGACCACAACGGCCGCGAGTTCATGGTGAGCTACACGCATGAGGAGTTCGTGCACCTGCACGCGATGCAGGAGATCCAAAGCTACAAGCAGATGCCACAGATCGTCTATCACTTCCAGTCGAAGGGGCGCGACGAGCCGCGCCCCCGGGCAGGCGTTCTGCGCGCGCGCGAGTTCGTCATGAAAGACGCCTACAGCTTCGATGTCGACCAGGCGGGTCTCGAAAGGAGCTACGCCGCCGAGCATGGGGCGTATGCGCGCACGTTCGAGCGCATGGGCCTCGATGCGATAAGCGTTGAATCCGACACGGGGGCGATGGGTGGCGACATCGCACACGAGTTCCAGGTCCTCACCGAGGTCGGGGAGGACCGCATCGCGGTGTGCCCGAACTGCGATTACCGCGCGAACCTCGAGAGGGCGACGACACAGGCTCGGATCGAGAATTTCGTCGCGGCGGAGAACACTCCGGCGCCCTCAGAAGTCGCGACCCCGGGAATGACCTCGATCGAGCAGCTGGAAGCCTCGCTCAAAGCCCCACCGGCCGCGTTCTTGAAGACGCTCCTCATGCGCGACGCCAAGACGAACGTCGTCGCGGTCGTGCTCCCAGGCGACCGCGATCTGAACGAGGCCAAGCTGCGGAAAGTCCTCGGGACGAGCGAAGTGAAGTTCGCGACCGATGCGGACTTCCGCTCGGCCGGGGCGGTCGCCGGCTTCATCGGGCCGGTCGGGCTAAAAGCCCGGATCCTCGTCGACCGCCGCGTGGACGGTCGGGCCTACTTCGCCGGCGCGAATAAGAAGGACGCCCACCTGCGCGATGTCATAGCCAGGCGCGATTTCGTCGGGGAGACCGTCGACGTCCACGACGTGCGTGAGGGAGACATCTGTCCCAAATGCGGAAAGGGGCGGCTAGAGATCAAGCGTGGGATCGAGGTCGGCAACATCTTCGCGTACGGCACCTATTACTCCGACAAGATGCACGCCACCTTCATCGCTGAGGACGGGACGTCCAAGCCCTTCTTCGGCGGAAGCTACGGGATCGGCGTCGGGCGGGCCGTAGGGACGATCATCGAGACGCACCATGACGACAAGGGCATCGTCTGGCCTCCCCAGGTCGCGCCGTACCAGGTGCACCTCCTCGCGTTGCCGGTCAACGACGAGGCGGTCCGTGCGAAGGCGGAAGCCCTCGTTGGGGACCTCGAGACCCGCGGTGTCGAGGTGCTCTACGACGACCGCGACGAGAGCGCCGGCGTGAAGTTCGCCGACGCGGATCTCATCGGCATTCCGCTCCGTGTGACGGTGAGCGCGCGCAATCTCAAGACGGACGCCGTCGAGCTGAAGCTTCGGAGCTCGTCAGAGTCCGAGATGGTCCCGCTCGCGAGGGCCGCGGAGCGGATCGCAGAGATCGTCGGCTCGTGGCCGCGCTGAGGAAGCCAGAGCGCACCCCACGCGACGCGGCGCCGATCGCACAACCCGGCGAGGAGCGCTCCCTCGAGGCATCGCTACGGCCGCAGCGGCTCTCCGACGACGAGTACATCAACCAGGACAAGGTCAAAGGTCAGCTCCGCATCGTGATCGAGGCAGCGAAGGCGCGGCACGAGCCACTCGAGCATGTCGCGCTCTACGGTCCGCCGGGAGTGGGGAAGACCTCGCTCGCGAACGTGATCGCCCACGAGCTTGGAGTTCCGATAAAGATCACCAGCGGACCGGCGATAGAACGGGCCGGCGATCTCGCGGCGATCCTCACGAATCTCGAGGACGGCGCCGTGCTGTTCATCGACGAGGTGCATCGTCTCCCGCGCGTGGTCGAGGAGGTTCTCTACCCGGCGATGGAGGAGTTCCATCTCGACATCATCCTCGGGAAGGGACCAGGTGCACGCACCCTGCGGCTTCCGCTGCCACGCTTCACGCTGGTCGGCGCGACGACGCGCATCGGCAGGCTGTCGGCCCCGCTCCGGGACCGGTTCGGGGCCATCTACCACCTCGACCTCTTCAAGCCGGAGGCGCTCGAGCAGGTCGTCCGCCGATCCGCGCGCATCCTGAAGGTCGAGATCGAGCCCGCGGCCGCGCACGAGATCGCAGTGCGGGCACGAGGCACGCCGCGGATCGCCAATCGCTGGCTGAAACGCGTCCGCGATTACGCCCAGGTCCGCCACGACGGCAAGGTGAGCCTTCCCGTCGCGCGTGAAGCCCTTACGGCGCTCGAGGTCGACGACGCGGGTCTCGACGACCGCGACCGCAGCCTCCTTCGTGCGATCACCGACAAGTTCGGCGGCGGGCCCGTCGGCCTCGAGACGCTCGCTGCGGCGGTCAGCGAGGACTCCGAGACGATCGAGGACGTGTACGAGCCCTATCTCCTGCAGGAGGGGTACCTCAAGCGCACGCCGCGCGGCCGCGTGGCGACCGAGCGGACCTATCGACACCTCGGCTTGGATATGCCGACGAGCGGCACGCTCTGGGATGGTCAGGAGTGAAGCGCTTCGAGCTGGAGCGCGCGATCAGCGAAAACGAGCTCATCCTTCATTACCAGCCGATGGTCGAGGTGCCGAGCCGCCGTCTGACCGGGGTCGAGGCTCTGGTGCGCTGGCGGCATCCCGAGCGCGGCCTCGTGTCTCCGCTCGAGTTCATTCCGGAGGCCGAAGCGACGGGGCTCATCCGCCGCCTGACCTTCTGGGTCCTTCGGGAGGCGCTTCTCCAGTCGAATGTCTGGCGGCGCGACGGGGCCGCGATCCCCGTGGCCGTGAACCTGTCGGTCGACAATCTTCACGACGCGCACTTTCGCCGATTCATGGAGCTCACCCTGAAGGTCGCCGGCGGACCCGAGCTCCTCATCATGGAGGTCTCATCACGCGCGCTCGCGCGCGATCCCGACCCGCCTATCCCGATTCTCGACCTGATGCGCGACCAGGGGATCCGGGTCACCCTCGACGATGCCACCGACGAGGACGCCCATCTGGTGGAGAAGCTCCGCCTGGACATCGTGAAGGTCAGCCGCGCGCTCGTGTCGCGCATGGGTCGCGATCACCGAGCGCTCGAATACGTTCGCGCGGTCGTCGATGCCGCCCGCGAGCGCGGAATAGCGGCGACGGCCGTGGGCGTCGAGGACGAGGCGACGTGGGCGCAGCTCGCCGAGATTGGCTTCTCGAGTGCCCAGGGCTACCTCATCGCCCCGCCGATGCCTCCGTCGCAATTGAGCGAATGGAGAGCGGCGCGCGTATGAGTCTCACGTCAGTCTGGGGCGGGTCCTGTCCCGGGCAGCGGCGCGCCCGCGCTCGCGCACCCTCCCCGTCCGCGCTTGAGCCTTAGCGCCTGTCGCCAAGCTGCGCGGACGGGGCCCCGTGGGGCCCGCGCATCGCGCGGACACACCGCTGCCCGTGCCACCCGCCGCCGCGGCGTAACCCTCATCGCCTTGTTCCTCCTTTTCTCGTGCGCTCCGCCGGCGGCATCGTCGCCAGCCCCCAGCGCGACAACGATCCCGATCCCGACGACCGCGGCGCCTCCGACGTCGAGCCCGAGTCCGACCCCCTCGCCCCGCATCGGTCCGGCAGTCGTCCAGAACGTGCAGCTCGTGGCGTCGGGATTGCGAGCGCCCTGGGCGGTCGACCTCGCGCCGGACGGCAGGCTCTTCGTCACCGAGCGCGCGGGTCGCGTGCGGATCGTTCAGCTCGGCCCGGGCGGCGGGCTTCGTCCCGACCCGTGGGCCACTCTCCCCGCGAGCACCAGCAGCGACGGCGAGAAGGGGCTTCTCGGGATCGCTCTCGACCCCGACTTCACGCAAAACGGATTCGTCTACCTCTACTACAGCTACGGGCCGCCGAACGGAGTGACTCGAAACAAGGTCGTTCGCATGCGCGACCAAAATGGACTCGGGACACAAGAGACGATCATCCTCGACGGGATCCCTGGCAATAACACTCACGATGGCGGTCGCCTCAAGTTCGGTCCCGACGGCAAGCTGTACATCACGACCGGCGATGCCGAAGACGGCGCGAACGCACAAAACCCGAGCGTGCTCGCGGGGAAGATCCTGCGGTTGAACAAGGATGGTTCGGTCCCGCCGGACAATCCCACGCCCGGGTCGGCGGTGTGGTCGCTCGGACACCGCAACGTTCAGGGCATCGCGTGGCAGCCGGACACCGGCGCGCTGTACGAGACCGAGCATGGCCCGTCGAATTTCTTCCCTGACTGCTGCAACGACGAGGTGAATCTCATCGTGCCCGGCGGCAACTACGGATGGCCGACGGTGCGGGGCGCGCCCAACGACCCTCGGTTCCGCGATCCATTGATCGACAGCGGACGGACCGAGACGTGGGCTCCGTCGGGCGCCACGTTCGCCACGAGGCCCGGGCCGCTCCGCGGATCGTTCCTGTTCGCGACTCTTCGCGGTCAGCACCTGCATCGCGTCGTCTTCGGTCC
>Ga0209059_1001010_pt1 | contig 12917 bp, 14 predicted proteins | sample GraSoiAngelo_151_FD_186165 | JGI IMG/M metagenome (GOLD analysis project Ga0209059, IMG submission 186165) | Grasslands soil microbial communities from the Angelo Coastal Reserve, California, USA - 14_1009_12_20cm (SPAdes) (version 2) | ecosystem: Environmental > Terrestrial > Soil > Grasslands ...
CGCCGGGCAGGACCAGGCAGCCGATCTTTTCGCTGGCGTAATGCGCTCCCCAGAAGCCCACGAACGTGCCGTAGCTAAACGCAAAAAACACGATATCCGGCGGCCGGACGCCGAATCCCCAGAAGCCATAGCACCACATCTCGGCGATCCACTCCCAGTCCTTCATGCTGTCCAGCACCTGGAGGGGAATCCGGCCGGTGGTGCCAGAGGTCAGGTGGTACCGGATCGCGGACTCCTGGGGGGCAGCGAGCAGCGGACCAAAGGGCGGGTCTTCCAGTTGCGCCTGCATCCACTCGTCGCGGGTCATCATCGGGATGCGGCGAAGATCATTCAGGCTTTTGATCGACTCCGGGGTGACGCCGGAGGCCTTCAGCCGCTTCGCCTGCCAGGGGACCCGTGCTTCAGTCCAGGCGACGAGGTTTTTCAGCTTGCGAATCTGAAGCGCGTCGATCTGGTCGCGCGGCATGGTTTCGTGCCGGGGATTCCAGTAGGGTGACTCCTTCACGCATCCCCTCCTTTGCTCGCACTCGTTGTAGCACTTTTCCGCGCTAAGCTGAGCCCAGCTTGGCTGCGACGAAAAACCTGCACCAGGGTGAGGGCACCCCCTACCGCCTCGGCGGAATGGGCTATCAGGATGCCTCCGGCCGCCGGCTGAGCTACGGCAGCTATCTCCATATCCCCGAGCTGCTGGCCCTTCAGGCCGGCCTGACTGAGGCGCACGACGAGCTGCTCTTCATCGTTGTCCACCAGGTCTACGAACTCTGGTTCAAAGTGTTGATCCACGAGCTGGAAGCCGTGCGATCGGCGATCGAGGCGGATAAGCTGCGCGCGGCCCGGCATTTTCTGGCGCGGGTCAAGGTCATCGAGGCGTTGCTGGTGGAGCAGGTCGGCGTGCTGGAGACGATGGCGCCCCAGGATTTTCTGACGTTTCGATCGGAGCTCGCCCCGGCCAGCGGATTTCAGTCCGCCCAGTTCCGCGAGATCGAGTTCCTGTCAGGCTTGAAGGATGCGGGCTATATCAAGGCGCTCGACGGCGACGCGGACGCCCGCGCTCGGCTGCAGCAGCGCCTCGCCGAGCCGACTCTGCTCGATGTCTTCACGCGGTTGCTCGAGCGTCGCGGCGTCACCGTCAGCGATCTCTATCGGCAGGGCGATCGCCACTCGGAGTTGCTGGAACTCGCTGAAGCGCTGCTCGACCACGACGAGGGCTTTCGACTCTGGCGGCTCCGCCACATCGAAATGGTCGAGCGGCAGATCGGCGACAAGCCGGGCACTGGTGGGTCGACGGGGGTGCATTACCTGCAATCGACCCTCGGCAAACGGTTCTTCCCCGAGCTCTGGGAGGTCCGTTCTCAACTGTAGTTCACCGGCTGTTCGCGAAGAGGCGGCTGAAGTAGGTGATGCCGATGGGGACGAGCAGCGCGGCCAGCGCCGTAAGCACCGAGAGCGTATCCGGCAGGTGGCTCGGATTGCCCATCCCGATATAGGTGAAGATCGCGGCGCCAATCGATGTGGCAAGGACGACGGTCGTGGCGACCACCGTCGCCCATTCCTGATGTTGCAGATAGATGGAGATCGACCGCCGGCCGGCCAGGCGAAGCAACCATGAGGCCGTCAGGCCGTTCAAGACCAGCGAGCTGATCAAGGCGCACACGGCAATGCCGATTCGGAACTGCTGGAGATTTCGCATCACGAAGGCTGCCGCGTTAACGACGAGGATGCCGACCGGTGTGATGATGCCGATCACGAGGAGGAGCACGCGGCTACTCAAGTAGCCGCGCAGCAGCCGGTCGCCTTGCCGGCTCTCCATCAGGTCACGGTGAGCCGGGTGGCATACTCCGGCCGCTGCCAGGCCCGGGTGATGAGGACCTCCCGAAGGCAGCTGATCGCATCGAAGATGTCGACATAGCGGGTGTAGAGGGAAGCAAAGCCAAAGCGCATCAGGTCGGGGGTTCGAAAATCGCCGATCACGCCGCGATCGATCAGGGCCCGCATCACCCGGTACGCCTGTTTGTGCCGGAGCGAGACCTGCGACCCGCGAATCTGCGCCTCCCGCGGCGAGGCGACCTCGACGGCCAGGTCGCGCAGGGTCTCGTCGACGAGCTTGATGAAGAGATCTCCCAGGGCCATGGATTTCCGGCGCGCTTCCTGCTGATTCACCGTCAGCCAGAGATCGACGGCAACTTCCAGCGCGAGCATGCTGAGAATCGGCGGCGAGCCGGCGAGCTGCCGGGCGATGCCCTGGGCAGGGCGGTAGTCGGGCTCGAACGCGAACGGTGCCGCGTGACCCATCCAGCCGGACAGCGGCGACCGCATCGCCTCCTGCAGCGCCGACGCGATGAACAGATAGGCGGGCGCGCCCGGACCGCCGTTCAGGTACTTATAGCCACAGCCAATCGCCAGGTCAGCCTGGCTCGCGTTGAGGTCAACTGGGACGGCCCCCGCACTGTGCGATAAGTCCCAGAGCGTAAGCGTGCCGTGTTTGCGAGCCGCGCTCGTCAGCCGGCGCATGTCGTGAATCTCGCCGCTCCCGTAGTCCACGTGGGTGAGCATCAAGATCGCCACGCTGCCATCGAGCGCGCGCTCCAGCTCGGCGCGTTCCACGACGCGCAAGGCGTGGTTGCCTTCGAGTAGCTCGATCAAGCCCTGGGCGATGTAGAGATCGGTCGGGAAGTTAGCGGCCTCCGTGAGGATGAAGTGCCGGCCCGGCTGCAGCCGGAGCCCGCCCGCCAGCAGCTTGAAGAGGTTTACCGAGGTGCTGTCGGCGACGATGACTTCACCCGCCCTCGCCCCGATCAGGCGGGCGATCTTGTCGCCGAGGCGCGCCGGTGCGTCTATCCAGTGGGCGTTGTTCCAGCTGCGGATCAATCCGGCACCCCACTCCTCGGTTATGACCTGGTCGATCCGCTGGACGGTCTGCCGCGGTAGGGCGCCCAGCGAATTGCCATCGAGATAGATGACACCGTCCGGAATGGCGAACGCTTCACGCATCGCGGCGAGCGGATCCTGCCGATCGAATGACAGGCAGGTCTCGCGGTCCACGCTCGGATTATCGTCGCTAGCCTGCGACTAGAAATGACTGGGGCACCAGGGCGCCCGGTCGGTCGCGAACATGGCATCGGCGCGCGCCACCGCACCGGGCTGGACCTCCCTGATCAGTCCAGCCCGATGCAAGGTGCCAAAGCGATTGCCACCCAGATACAGCGCGCCGAGGGCGGCCGCATCGAGCTCCAGATCCGGGCTCGCCGTCGTGCGGCGCGCTTCGGCGGCCGTCGGACCCCCGCGCAGCTCGAACTGACCGGCGTTCCAGGGACAGAACCCGTCGCGGACACCGAGCACGAGTTGGCCCTCCACCGCATAGCGTCGGCCGGCGAGGGCCGCGAGCACATCCACGAGCCGCAGCCAGATGCCGTCTTCCACCCGGGTCCTGGGCTGCCGCGAGTCGGCCAGCAGGAAACGAAGCGGCTCCTCGACCGGCCGCATCTCGGCGGTTATTCGGGTCATCAGGTCCACGTCCAGCACGTGGCGCCAGAGCGACGCATAGGCCTCAGTCGTTGCCGCGATCAGCATCCCGAGGCGGACGGTGCCGTTCGGGCCAGAAGCATCCCAATCCATCTTGATCCGGTAAATGGCAAAGCCGGCCGGGTCATCGCCCAGCTGGTAGAGCACGCGATAGTGTGGGCTGGCGCCATCGCGGTGGAGCTCCAGGTCGGCGAGCTGGTTGCGGATCCAGCGCTCATCCAATCCGAGCATGCCCGGCTGGCTCTGCCGAGCCTGCTCCCAGACGCGAGTGAATGCAGGCACCGCGGTCGGCAGGTCGACCATCGTCAGCCGTCCGTTCCCGCTCAGCGTTTGGGCAAAGGCGCCGTGCGGCCGGTCGATCTCCAGCGCCGTTTGGTAGGTTGCCAGGCCGTAACCAAAGCGCCCGTAGATCGGCGCTTCCGAGGCGTAGAGGGCGGCCAGCGGTTCGCCCCGTTCGTGCACGTCAGCGAGCTGGCGGCGCATCATCGCGGTCAGGAGTCCCCGTCGGCGGTGCGTGCTGAGCACAGCGACCCGGGTGACACCGGCGCACCGCAAGCGACCTCCCGGCACCGTCATCTCGTAGGAGAAGATGCCTGCGGTAGCGACGACGTCCGGGCCGTCGAAAAACGCCAGCGTCCGATCGAACTCCGTGATCTCCCTCGAGATCGCCAGCTCCTCGTCGGTGGGAAGCGATGCCCCAAAGGCACGCCGCATCAGCGTCGAGTAGGCCCGCTGTTCCTCAGGCCGGATCGGCCGGAGCTCGAGGCCAGCCGGCGAGCCTATCGCTGGACCAGCGCCAGGGCGCGGCAGGGACTGCCAGAGCCTTTGACCAGCTTCAGCGGCGCCACCACCAGCACCGCGCCGGTCGGCGGCAGCGTGGCCAGGTTGGCCAGCTGGGTCAGGCCGTACTTGTTGGCGCCGAGCAGGAACTGGTGGCAGGGAAAGGGTGGGTTGAAGGAGTGCGCCGTCCCGGCATCCGTCCCCACGGTCTCGACGCCCACGCCGACAAAGGGGCCGGTTGCCAGCCATTTGGCCAGCTCGATATCGATCCCGGGGGTGTGGGGCCCGGTCTCGTTGGCGTTCAAGAACGCCTTCTGGTCATTGGCCCGGGCGTCCCAGCCGGTGCGGTAGAGCAGCCAGCTGCCCTTCGGAATGGCGCCGTGCTGCTGCTCGAACGCCCGAATGTCGGCGAGGGTCAGCAGGTAATCGGGATTGGCCTGTGCCTCCTTCGATTTGTCGATCACCACGGCCGGGCCAATCAGACGCGTGACGGGGACCTGGGAGACGTCGTCCTTGTCCTTGCCGGTGACCCAGTGGATCGGCGCGTCGAAATGGGTGCCGGCGTGCTCGCCGCCCTCGAACCAGTTCCAGTACCAGGCCGGTCCCCGCTCGTCGTACCGGCTGATCTCGTGGCTTTTCCAGTTCGGGGTGTTGGCGAACGGCGGCGGAAGCTGGATCATCGGGGTCCGCTCCGACAAGGGTTGCGTGAGATCGATCACCTCGATTGAACCGGAGACCAGGCCATCGACGAAAGACGCCAGGGTGTCCACTCTCGTACTCACGTCACTCCTCCAGAGATTTCATTGCCGGGATCGTCGTTGGCTGCTCTTTCGCGATGCGAGTCGGGCGGCGCAGCGCCCGCTGGTCGCTGGGCGGTTGCTGCAGCGCTCGAGGAAACTCGAAGCGGTTCTCGAGCATGTGGACATCCATCAGGAAGCTCTTGGGCATCTCGGCTTCGACTTTGGCCACGACACAGCTGAGCTCGTTGCTGTCGAGCGCGTCGAGCGCCGCTCTCTCAAAATCGCCGAGCTCGCGCACGGTCTTCGCCTGCGGAAATCCGGCGGCCATGGCGATCCCCGCCAGATCGGCGCCGGTTGAGGTCGCCGTCGTGAACCACTTGTAGCCGCCGGGCGCTCCCCCGCCCACCGACAGCAGCGTCTCGTTGTCGAAGATCACATGGACCAGGTTTTTGGGCCGGGAGCGGGCCAGCGTGGTCAACCCGCCGAGGTTCATCAGGACCGAGCCATCGCCGTCGATGACGACGACTTTGCGCTCGGGTTGCGCCAACGCGATGCCGAGACCGACGGACGACGCCAGGCCCATCGCATGCTCGAGGTAGAAGAAGTTGGCGCGATGGCCCAGCGAGTAGAGCTCAGCCGCGACCGCTCCCATGATGGTAACGACGGCGCAGTCCTCGAGCTCGGGGTAGACCGCCCTGAGGCAATCAAGGCGCTTCACCTGGGCTCCTCCCACATCAGGTCGCGATTCAGCAGCAGCGCCACCGGCGACAGCGAGCTCTGCGCCAGCGTCATCGCCTTTGCCATCTTTGGCTCGACGTCCTCGGGGCGGGTCAGGTCGTCGTGAGCCACGTGCAGTGCGTCCAGGACCGGCCGGGTGTACTTGCCGCCCTCGGTTTGCCAGGGATCCTTCTCGCCGAAGCCGCCGCGGTCGGTGATCAGCATCAAGAGGGGGATCTTGTACAGGAGCGACACCCCGACGATGCCGTTGATCGCCTGCAGGAAGCCGTGGTTCTGCATCAGCATCGCCGACCTGGCGCCGGCGAAGTGCGCGCCCGCCGAGATGCCGACGCCCTCCTCCTCTTTCGCGAGCCGGACCAGCGTCATCTGGGGGTCCTCGTCCGCCATCCGGATCAGGTGCACCAGCCAGGTTTCCGGCAGAGCACTGACCAGCGTGACACCCACGCCCTTCATGGCGTCGTAGACGACTAGCGAATTCGCCACGGACACGGGCACGGTAAGCACCCCTCCTAAGGTTCGACGCGATTCTAGGGGAATTACAGCCCGTATCATGGTGGCCGTGCAGGTCCTGGGCAACATCCTGGAGGCCGTCGGGCACACGCCGCTGGTGCGGCTTCATCGAATCACCGCCGGCGTTCGCCCCACCGTCCTGGCCAAGCTGGAGACGTTGAATCCAGGCGGGAGTGTGAAGGATCGCATCGGCCTGCGGATGATCGAGGACGCCGAGCGCCAGGGCCTGCTGAAGCCGGGGGGAACGATCGTCGAGCCAACCTCGGGCAACACCGGCCACGCGCTGGCGATCGCCGCGGCACTCAAGGGCTACCGCATGATCTTCGTGATGGCCGACAAACAGTCACCAGAAAAGATCGCGTTGCTTCGTGCCTATGGCGCTGAGGTCGTTGTCTGTCCGACCGCGGTACCCCGTGAGTCGCCCGAAAGCTATTACTCCGTTGCGGAGCGGCTCAGCCACGAGATTCCGGGCGCCTATCAACCGAACCAGTATTTCAATCAGGCGAATCCGCGCGCGCACTACGAGACGACTGGGCCTGAAATCTGGACACAGACTGACGGGAAGGTCGACGTCGTGGTCGGCGGTCTCGGGACGGGCGGCACGATGACGGGCATTGGCCGTTTCCTCAAGGAGAAAAAGCCGTCGCTGATGATCGTCGGTGCCGACCCGGAGGGGTCGCTCTATTCGGGCGACACCGTCAAGCCCTACAAGGTGGAAGGGATCGGCGAAGATTTCATCCCCGGGACGATCGATCTGAAGCTGATCGACCGGATCGTCCGCGTTTCGGATCGAGACTCCTTCCTGACCGCCCGGCGGATCACCCGAGAGGAGGGCATCCTGGTCGGCGGCTCGGCGGGCACCGCGATGAAGGCGGCGCTCGAGGTGGCCCGCGACCTCGACGAGAGCAAGCTGATCGTCGTCATCCTGCCGGACACCGGCCGCAACAACATGAGCAAGATCTACAACGATGAGTGGATGCGGCAAAACGGGTTTCTCGAGCGTTTTCCACGCCAGCTGGTGCACGACGTCGTGGTCTCGCGGGAGCGCGAAATGCCGGAGCTGATCACGGTGTCATCGAAGGAGAAGGTGGGGCGGGCCATCGATCTGCTCCAGGAGTACGGCATTTCGCAGATGCCGGTGACCGAAGACGGCAGCGGCGCCGCGAAGCGGCTGGTGGGCAGCATCCAGGAACGGACCCTGCTCGATCGTGTCTACCGCGATCCAGGGTTGATCGAAACCACCGTCGGCGCCGCGATGGACGGACCATTTCCCACCATCACCGCCGGGGCCCACGTGGATGAGGCCTTCAACGCGCTGCTCGGCGGCGCGACGGCGCTCGTCGTCCTCGATGCCGAGCGACCGGTCGGCATCATCACCCGGCTCGACCTGCTCGAGTTCATGGCGCACACCCGCGCCTCCCGATGAGCACCGAGGCGACGCCCGGTTTCGCCACCCGGGCGATTCATGCCGGACAACCGCCTGACGAGGCGACCGGCGCGGTCGTGGTTCCGATCTACCAGACGTCCACCTTTGCCCAGGCGGCCGTGGGCAAGCATCGCGGCTACGAGTACTCGCGAACCGGGAACCCGACGCGGGCGGCGCTGGAGCAATGCATCGCGGCCCTGGAGGGCGGCAAGCATGGGCTGGCGTTCGGTTCCGGAATGGCGGCCGAGGCCACCATCATGCAGGTACTCAAACCGGGTGACCACACGGTGGCGGTCGATGACCTGTACGGCGGCACCTATCGCCTATTCCGACGGGTCCTCGAGCCGATGGGCCTCAGCTTCTCCTTCGTCGACGGCTCAGATCTGAAGGCCGTCGAGAAGGCAGTTACCGAGCGCACCCGGCTGGTCTGGCTCGAGTCGCCGACCAATCCGCTGCTCAAGCTGGTCGACATCCAGGCGGTGAGCGCCCTGGCGCACGCGCGCCAGGCGGTGGTCGTCGTGGACAACACTTTCATGAGTCCCTACTTTCAACGTCCGCTCTCACTCGGCGCCGACATCGTGGTGCATAGCGCGACCAAATATCTCGGCGGCCACAGCGACCTGATCGGCGGCACGCTGGTCGTGAACCGGGAGGATCTGTTCGAGCAGCTGGCGTTTCTGCAAAACGCGATTGGCGGCATTCCCGGTCCGATGGACGCCTGGCTGGTGCTCCGCGGGCTCAAGACGCTGGCGATCCGGATGCGCGAGCACGACCGCAACGCCCGGCACGTGGCCGCATTCCTGGTCGAGCACAAGAAAGTCGAGCGGGTCTTCTATCCCGGGCTACCGAACCATCCGCAGCGCGAGCTCGCCGCGCGTCAGATGTCCGGCTTCGGCGGCATGATCTCCTTCGAGGTCAAGGGCGGATTAGCCTCCGCTCAGCGGGTCGTCGAGCGGACCCGCCTGTTCACCCTGGCGGAGAGTCTGGGCGGCGTCGAGTCCCTGATCGAGCTTCCGGCCGCCATGACACATGCCTCGATCCCGGCAGAAACCCGCCGCGTCCACGGCGTGGCTGACGGGCTGGTGCGGATCTCGGTTGGCATCGAGGACGTTGCCGACCTGATCTCAGACCTTGACCGGGCGCTGGCCGAGGCATGAAGCTCAGCAATATCCATCACGGTTGCGGGAAGCGCGCAAGTAAGGAGACGGTTGCATGAAAGTCATCGTGAATTTCGCGAATATCCTGGTCGCCATCATCCTGCTGCTACTCGGCCTTTCGGTCTTCACCCGTCATCGGATCGCGTCGTACGTCGTCGGCGGCTTCATCATGGTGCTCGCCGCGCTCAGCATCCTGGCCTTCCTCAAAATCCTCAACGTCCAGGGAGGCCCCATCACGATTGGATAGGGAGCGGCCGCCGCAGCCGGAACCGGTCGAGCCGGTACCCGGGACCCAGGCGCCCCCGGTGCCACCAACCCCGGAACGCCCGCCGCCGGCGCCGAAACCTGTGACGTCCTCGTAGCCGGTTCGGCCGGTTCGGGCCTCAAAAGCCCGGGTACACTCGAATCGATGGACGTCCTCAAGATCACGCCTCGTGGCTACTGCCACGGCGTCGTCGAGGCGATCCGCGCCGCCAAGCAGACCGCGAAAGCGCGGCCCGGCGAGAAGATCCGGATGCTGGGCTACCTCGTCCACAACACCCATGTCACCGACGAACTGCAGCAAAGCGGTATCGAGCTGGTCGATCGCGACAACCGGCTGGAGGGGTTGGAGACGATCGGCGAAGGGACGGTGATTTTCACCGCTCACGGGGTGTCGCCGGCGGTCAAGCAACGAGCGGTGGAGCGAGGCCTCAACCTCGTCGATGCCACCTGCTCCGATGTCGTCGTCACCCACGACCTGGTGCGCGATCTGGCCGAGCGCGGCTACGACATTGTCTATGTAGGGCGGCGGGGGCATCCCGAGCCCGAGGGCGTGATGGGGGAAGCCCCAGGCAAAGTGCATCTCGTGCAGGAGCCGGAGGACATCGACGCCCTCGACATCAGGAATGACAAGATCGCGGTCACCTGCCAGACCACGCTGAGCATCTGGGACACGGCGGCCATGATCAAGCGGGTGCGGGAGAGGTACCCGCAGGCCGAGGCCTACAACGAGATCTGCCGGGCCACCCAGGACCGCCAGGAGGCCGCCGTCGAAGCGGCGAAGGATTGCGACCTCGTAATCGTCGTCGGCAGCGAGCGCAGCTCGAACTCGAAGCGGCTGGTGCAGGTGGTCCAGGAGCTGGCCAACAAGCCGGCCTATCTGGTCGACACCGTAAGCGATATCAAGCCGGAGTGGCTACAGGGCAAGCAGCGGGTCGGCGTGACGTCGGGCGCCTCCACCCCGACGCAGCTTACCCGGGATGTGATCGAGTACCTGGAAAGGCTGTAGGAGTCGTCGAAAGCGCGCTAGACTCCGGGCCGAAGTAGCGTTCTAGCACCAGTACTTCAAGGGGTGAACTCATGCGCCTGTACCCCGATCTTTACGGTCGCCGCTTCGCCTGGATGCTCGCCGACCTGCTGACGGCGGTCTGGATCTACCTCTGCGTCCAGGCCGGGCTGTGGGTCAACAACCTGGTCTTGCAGCTCGATGCGCTCGCGCAGGGAGTGATCAACGCCGGGAAGACGTTCGACAGCTGGATCCTGTCGTTCGAGCAGGGAATACCCAATGGGGTGCCGTATCTCTCGGATTTCCTGCATCGAACGGCCGAGGCTCTCAAGACCCACTCGGGCGACTCCCTGATCTCCGCCGGGCGCGCTGGCTCACATGGCATTCATCTGTTGGCGCTGATCCTCGGGATCATGGTGGCGGCCATCCCGATCGTGTTCGCGCTGGTCATCTTTCTGCCCCGCCGGCTGCGGCTGATTGCCGACATGCGGGGGATCCACGTGACCCTCCGGCGGGCGCTGGCGCAGCCCGAGCTCACTCCGCAGATGCTCGAAATCCTGGCCGGCCGCGCGATCTATACCCTGCCCTACAGCCGGCTGCTCGCCTACTCGCGCAACCCGGCCGAAGACTGGTATCTGCGCCGGTTCGAGCCGCTGGCGCGAGCCGAGCTGGAGCGGCACGGGCTGACGGTCGAGCGGTATTTTGGGGCCCGGCCCGCGCTCAAAGCCTGATTCAAGCCAGCAAGAAACTCCGCTGAGCACAGGTTGCTCTGGGAGAGCCGCCCAGGTGCGGCCCGTTGCCTATGGCCATACAGCCACCACCACAAGCCACCGCCCCGGAGTTCTTCCCGCTGGCACCGGCCCGCACCGAGGATTCTGGACTCCCCGTGGCGAGGCTGGCGGATCTCCTCCTCAAGCACATCTACTTCAAGTCGCCGCTGTCGGCCAAGGACTGGGCGGCGGCGCTCTGCCTGCCCTATCAGACGGTCACCCCGGCGATCCAGAGCCTGGTGGAGCAGGGCTGGGCCCAGACCATCGGCCGGATGGCCGGGCCCCAGACGAGTCACGACTTCGGCGAGTCGCTCGGCTACCTGATCACCGATCCGGGGCGGGTGCGAGCCCGCGACGTCCTCGCCCGCGACCACTACATCGGTCCGACGCCGGTGCCGTTCGCGCAATACGAAGAGTCGGTTCGGGCGCAGGTGAGCCAGGCCGACGTCACCGCCGCCTGGCTGACCCGAGCCCTCCAGCATCTGACCCTGAGCCCGGACCTGATGGTGCAGCTCGGCCCGCCGGTCAACGCGCGAGCGCCCCTCTTCCTTTACGGCGCACCCGGGAACGGGAAGACCACGATCGCGGAAGCCTGTGCCGAGCTCCTGGGCGAGCCGATCTACATCCCCTACGCGATCGACATCGAAGGCCAGGTGATGCGCCTCTACGATCCGCTTCACCACCAGCGGGTGCAGCGCCAGCTCCCGATGAATTTTGACTCGCGCTGGGTGCTGGTCAAGCGGCCGTTCGTCAAGGCCGGCGGCGAGCTCACGACCGCGCAGCTCTCACCCTCCTTCGACCCGCTGATGCGCTACTACGAGGCGCCGATCCACCTCAAGGCAAACGGCGGTATCTTCCTGCTCGACGACTTCGGCCGCCAAGATTCCTCGCCTCGCGCCTTGCTCAACCGCCTGATCGTGGCGCTCGAGCGGCGCATCGACTACCTGACGCTGGCCGGTGCCGGGATGGCGGTGGGCGCGCCTTTCGAGGCGATGGTGGTTTTCAGCACCAACCTCGAGCCGGGGTCACTGGTCGACGAGGCATTTCTCCGGCGCGTCCGCTATAAGATCCATGTCCCGGACCCGACCCCGGTTGAATTCCGTCAGATTTTCGAGCGGGCCTGCAAAGAGTTCGAGATCGTCTTCAACGAGGCGGGATACAACTACGTGCTCGACCGCTATTACAAGCCCTTCAAGCGGCCGTTCCGCGGCTGCCAGCCACGCGATATCCTGAACCAGCTGGATGAGGTCGCCTACTTCCTCAGCCGTCCACCGCGGCTGGAGCCGGACTTGATCGACCTGGCCTGCCGTTCCTACTTCGTCCAGGCCTAATAGGCCACGATCACTCGCCAAAGCCAGTTGCGCGAGGCATTGCTCGGCCTGGTCGACCGGAAATCGGGCCATTTTCAGCTGGAATCCGGCCACCACGCGGAAACCTGGATGGAACTGGATCAGCTGTTCACCCATCCCGCGGCCCTCGAGCCATTCGTCGAGGAGCTCGGCAGAAGAATCGCTCGGCATCGGATCGACGCCGTCTACGGCCCCCTCACGGGTGGCGCCTTTTTGGCTCAGGCGATCGCGGCCGATCAGGGCCTCGACTTCGGTTTTCTCGAACGAATCTCGACGGATCGGCCGGGTCTTTTTCCGGTCGACTACCGCCTGGCGCCGGCGCTGCGCGGTGCCCCAAGCGGCAGGCGGGTGGCGGTCGTCGATGACGCCATCAGCGCCGGATCGGCGGTCCAGGCCTCGCTATCCGATATCGAGTCATGTGGTGCGATCCCCGTCGCGCTCGGCGCGCTGATCGTCATCGGTCCACGCGCCGGGGCGCTTGCCGCGGAACGGGGTCTGGCTCTCGAGTGGCTGGTGGAGCTCCCAAACGCGATGTATGTCCCGACCGATTGCCCGATGTGCGCGCAAGGCACGCCGCTGACGAAACCTTAGCCGCGGATCTGGTTATAGAACTCCATCTGCCAGCGCCACTCTTTCCGGTCGTCGGCGTTCCACCCGG
>Ga0209059_1001011_pt1 | contig 12916 bp, 6 predicted proteins | sample GraSoiAngelo_151_FD_186165 | JGI IMG/M metagenome (GOLD analysis project Ga0209059, IMG submission 186165) | Grasslands soil microbial communities from the Angelo Coastal Reserve, California, USA - 14_1009_12_20cm (SPAdes) (version 2) | ecosystem: Environmental > Terrestrial > Soil > Grasslands ...
AGGACTGCGCGCGGCGTCTTTCGGATTGTCAAGCAGGATAGGAACCGACGGCATCCAGCCCCTCTTTATAGCGCAGCGATGCGCAGGCGGATATTCCCGGAGATTTCTTTGTTTATGCGCAGGATCCCGTGCGGGTTCGTCTCGACACGAAGAACTTCTGTTTCAACCCCCGGCAATGCCGCCGTTGCCGAGGAGGTAACGTTCGGTCCGTAGAAGCGCAACTCGTACACCGAGTTGGGCCGCAGGCTCGATAAGGTCAAGGACGTGCACGCCAAGTCGGGAAGCGAGACTTCCCCACCCCGGCTCGCTGACTCTGATCTGGCAAATAAGACGCAGGGGCCTTGTTCTGAGACGGCTCCAGCAAAATTAACGCCTTCCATCAGAGCAACTTTTCGTTTTCCCGTGGTCCCGAGATCCCCGATTTCAAAAACGTGCAAGAAGAAGTCTTCTTCCGCATGGAGGGATGGGGACACTTCGATGCGCCAGGCGCCGGGTACAACATTTCGGCGATTTGACGGGGAGATTTGGGAAAGGTCCTCGCCCCAAAAAGTCTTCCACATGTGCACCAGCTTCGGATCTTGCGGCAAAGGCCCGCCTTGCGCAGGATCAAGGGGCCAATTCTCGCCACTGCCCCAGGGACCTCCCTGATCATTTCCCGGTGTGTAGAACTCATTTCCGGGGCCACCTCGCCGCGTGACGACGCTCTCCCGGGGAAGCAGCAAATGAACCAGGAGTTCCCCTTTATTTTCCCGGAAGCAAAACGTGTTCGCATTTCTGAATTCCTTTGCCTCCGCCGTTCCCCGCCCCAATTGCTGATCGACAGACGGTTCATTCACTCCATGCAGCAGCCAGGCTTTTCTTAACGAAGCATTCGTGCTAACCACGGAATCAAAAACGAACAGCAGGTTGTGCGCCGGCGCGTACAGGATTTCGCGAGTGAACTTCTTCATCTTGTCCGATGAATACGCCTTGGTGGCATCGCCCAGCGCGTAGTGATATTGCCCGGGGACATAGTCAATAACGCGCATCGTACCCAACTCCCAGAGATCGCGCGTCCGCTCCCAATCCTTGGGACTGCGGATGGTATTCCAGTATCGGGAGGAATTCATACGCTGTCCGCCATCGTTGGCAGCGGTCAGCAGGTTCTCGGACCAGAAAAACTTCTCCGCCGGGTCATACACCAGCACCGAGTTGTGCGCAATGGTGCGGCGGTAGTAGTTGAGATAGTGGGGGCTCTCGCTCTCTGTATAGTCGGCGCCGCTGTCGATGGCAAGATATCCGCCGCGATAGATGTTGATCTGGTTTTGATCGAGGTGTTGGTGCTTGGCCAAGTACGGCCCGCAATCGAATTCGATCCAGGTTGAGTCCTTCGTCCAACCATCGCGGACAACGAGGTGTCCTACACCGGGAAAGTACTTCTGCCGCGGAAGCTCGTTCTCCCTGGCCAGAGAGGGATCTCGTGGCGTAACCTCCGGGTCGTTCCACAGGAACTCGAGCACGGGCATCGTCCATTGCTTCGCGAAAAAGCCGCTATTGCGGAGAAGCCATGCACCGTAAGGATCCTTGAAGCGGTTCACCGCATAGCCGATGACTGAGGTATCGCGCGCATCCAGGATCGGGTATTCATTATCGCCCTCGCGAGAGGGCGTGCCATCGGGAAGCAGCTTGTAGAGATATGTGTTCCCGATATTTCGAAACATTGAATAGTGATGAGCCGGATCGATGCCGGTGGTAGTGCGCTGCAATTCCGCCAGCAGCGTAAGCGAGGCCCACGTAATGCGCATGTAGTCCATGGATTCGTGATAGCTGCCTTCCGGCGTGGCAAAGTCTGCAGTCTCGCTAATGTTGGCGAAACACTGTGTCACGTTCTCGCGCCAAGCCTCGCACCGGTTCGCGCATCCGGAGTAGCCTTCGAGAGCCGCTGCGACAAATGATGGCAGGCAGAGAAAGCGAGCAGAATAGTTCTGATACGAGAATCCGCTGGGATCAGCAAAATCTTCGCTGGCCAACATGGTCGCTGCGCCATCCATCAACTCGGTCGCGATCCGATCCCGCAATCGCTGCTCGAACTCTGGATAATCAAAAAGCCAGTCGAATGCCAAAGACCAGCGCGCGTAATCAACCCAGGAACGGGAAGGCCTCACGCCTTTTGCTAGTTGATTCGTGCGCATGGCGTTCAGCGCTTTCTCCGCGAAAGTTTTATCGCCGGTCAGCTGCCAGGATAGCGCCCATCCTTCCATGTCATCTGATGGCCGCAGTCCCAGTTGATAACGAGTCCTCAACAGCGCGAGGCCGGTGAAAGGATCGGTCTTACTGATAAGAAGACGAGGACGAGGTGCGGGCGCCTTCGCACTACTCCTCATTATGGTCAGCCCGATTGTTGCCCCTACGGCCATCATGAAATCTCGACGTTTCATCCCAGAGCCCTTCCTCACGCAAGTAAACACAAGTATACGAAACAAACGCGCGAGCGACGATCCTGCGGCTGCTTTGTTACGGCTTCACCTTCGAAGGTAAGGCTTTGGGTTGCAGGCACTTATAAGCGCTGCTTTTCCCCCGGACGCACTGCGCCTGCACCTTTCGTTTGTTTTGCTCTGATTCCATGTATAGAATGATCTCGGGATTGTGCTGCAACAGGCGCCAATTTCAGCGCCCCGCTAAGGAATCCACTATGGCGTCCGGTTCACGAATGTTGGCCGAGCAACGCAGGCGCAAGATACTTGAGTTCATCGAGCATAAGGGGCAGATCACGGTCCGTGAGCTGGCGAGCCGGTTTTCCGTTTCCGCCGTGACAGCGCGGGGTGATCTTGATTCGCTCTGCTCATCGGGTCTGGCGATCCGTTCCCACGGCGGCGCCGTACGAAAGCTGGAGACGGGTTCGGACGGCGGCACGTCATCGAGGGAGTCTCGAAAATTCGCCGACGTGGCCCGGCTGGCTAAAGTCAGCCTGAAAACTGTTTCGCGAGTAGCCCAAGGAAATTCCAAGCTCGCCCCCTCAGTGCAAGCCTCCGTTCTCGCCGTCGCGCGAGACCTGGGCGTCAATCTGGCATCCGGCGCAGCGAATCGCACCATCATGTTTATCCTCGGCAACCGCGAAACCGTGAACGAATTCCAGTCGAAAGTCCTTTTGGGAGCCGAGGGATACTGTACGCGCCAGGACCGGGCGCTCCAATTCATTTCTTTTCGTTCCGATCTGAATGCGCCGCTGAGCAGCTTGAGCCTTCCCGAGGTCCTGACGTCATCGAGCCGCCCGAGCGCGGTCATTCTAACTGGCACACATTCCGCCAACATTCTGGCCGCTCTCTCGGAAAAAAAAATTCCCTTCTCGCTGGTGGGAAACAATGTTGTCGGAGAGTGGCAGCCAGAGCACTACGACTGCGTCTTCACCGATGACGTGCGAGGATCTGCAGAGATTACGCGGTATCTCATCGCGCAGGGGCACAGGAACATCTGGTATATCGGGAACCAGCGGCTACCATGGTTTGCGCGCTGCGCTCGGGGATACCGGCAGGCTATGAAAGAAGCCGACCTCGAACCCCGTTTCAGTGAGATCGGCTCAGAAGACCGCGAATTGGGATATCTGGCTGTCAAGGCTTTGCTGGTATCGGGCGAGCGGCCTACGGCCCTTTTTGTCGGCACCGATCAGGCCGCCTCAGGTGTTTACCAGGCTCTGCAGGAGTCTGGAATCCGAATCCCTGATGACATCAGCGTTGCCGGCTTCAATGACACAATCGGTGAAGTCTTGCATCCGGGGCTGACGACTGTGCGCGAGTTCCCGAAAGAACTCGGCGTACATCTGGCTGAATTTGCGATCCGCAGAATCCAGGAGCCGACTCTCCCTCCACAACAGCTGATCATGCCCACAGAACTCATTCGCAGAGAGAGCGTGCGGCAGATTGCTCCGGGACACTCGTACGCGTCTTCGTTCGCTCTGCAAGAACATACACTGTGACAACTTTGCGGTTTCTGATTCGAATCATGAGCGTCTTTTGCCAAGCATCATTTCCCGCCTTTTTCTTCTTCTTGCTCGTTACTGTTCCTGCGCTGAGCCAGACGGCGCCGCCCGCAGATATTTTTCGAGTCCTTGCACCTCCTCCGAACGGCGCCCAGATTACTCCTTATCTCAAGTACCAGACCGATATGGCATGGCGCCAGGATGAGGGGAGAATGGCAGCGTGGCGTGGCATTCGAACCGAAGCTGATATGTTGCGCCTGCAGCGCGATCTGCGAGAGAAGCTGTTACAGATGATTGGCGGACTTCCCAAAACCAGGACTCCGTTGCGAGCGAGGATCACCGGCACGATTCCAATGAACGGCTTTCACATCAGTAAGGTGATTTTTGAAAGCCTTCCGGGATTGTATGTGACTGCTCTTCTGTATGTGCCGGACAATGGCGATACAGGCAAAACAAAAAAATATCCTGCCGTTCTCGTACCCGCGGGACACGCCACTGACGGCAAGAATCATTATCAATCGCTGTGCCAGCGCCTGGTACTGCGCGGGTACGTTGTTCTGGCCTGGGACCCGGTCGGCCAAGGGGAGCGCAGCCAGTTCTGGGATGCAAAGACCGGGAAGAGCCGCTACAACCTGATCTGTGCCGAGCATGCCGTACTCGGTAATCTTGCATACTTGGTGGGCGCTAACCTGGCACGCTGGGAAATCTGGGACGGATTGCGCGCCTTTGATTACCTGCTGACCCTCCCCGAAGTTGATTCCAGCCGCATCAACATCACCGGCACGAGCGGGGGCGGCTTTCAGGCGATACACATCGCTGCTCTCGAACCTCGCATCAAAGTCGCCGCGATCTCCTGCTACATCACTGCCCTGCCGATGCGCATTCACAATCGCATTTTCAAGGATCCCGACAGTGATCCGGAGCAGGACCTTTACGGCATGATTTCGAATGGCGTTGACAATGCGGGATTGCTCGCGCTCATGTATCCACGGCCGGTATTCGTTGCCGCCGCCGTGCTCGATTTCTTCCCCATCGAGGGAGCGGAGAAAACATTCCGCGAAGTGCACCAGCTTTATGCCCGCTTCGGACATGGTGACCGCATCGCCATGGCCGAGGGCTATCACGGCCACGAGTACTCCGATGCCAACCAGGAAGCGGCATTCGAGTTCATGGATCATTTCAATCAAATGCCAGCGGTGCGAACCTTGGCGCCCGTTCAGCAACTCGAGGGGAAGCAGTTGCAATGCACCTCGACTGGCCAGGTGATGCAGGATACTCAAGACGCAAAACCGCTGACCGACTTCATCCGGGACTATTACACCGAGCACCAAGGCCGGCCGACTGAATCAATTCGGCAGCTCTATTTGGGCAAAGGATATCCGGGCATTCGTTCGTGGAAGTTTGTAGCTTTCGAAAATGTGGCACCAGCTGCCGGTACTATCGCATGGGAAAAGGCCGGCACCTCCACTTTCAGAGACATAGCCATTGATCGATATGTCTTACATCACAGCCATAGTCTGGTGATGCCTTTGATCCACATCCACAAGATCAGCGGCCAAAACAAGGGCTGGCTGCTGTGGTTCAGCAAAGATGGCAAAGCTGTTGCGAACGATTGGACGGACATCGCGAAGCAAGTGAATGCCGGACACGATGTCATCAGCTTCGATTTTCGCGGGCTCGGCGAAACGCGTATGCGCTACAAGGCGGTCTCTGAGGACGATCCCTCTCTCGCCCTCACGGACGAGTCGCAGGCGTACGCCAATCCACTTTCGAGTGTTCTGGCGAATTACGTATATAACTCTTTGCTAACCGGCAGGCCTTATTTCCTGCAGATGATCGAGGATGCCGAGATCGCGGTCCGTTTCTCCAGAGAGAAACTGCATGCCGGCTCGTTCTCCATTGTCAGCGACCCAGACAGTGCACTCCTGGGCTCGGCCATCGCCAGTACACTTCCCGAAGTGAATCCTGACCCGCATGCCGCGGGGCACATCATGAAGTGGTCGGAAGTCGTTCTACAAGGTCGCGAGTTATGGCCGATTCAGTATTTACTGCCGGGTGGCGCGTACATTCAGTAAGGAACGGCGGCGTAGGGATAATGCGCCCGTATTCGGAGCGGGGCCTCTCTCGGAGGTTTGCAGGTCCGGCCGAATCACGTGGCCGTCGGGACTGCTGAACTTAGCAGAGCCGCCGAATCCTTGTCGAGATAAATGGTGGCGTTCGGGTGCCGACGCAGAATCGATGCCGGCACCATTGGCATAATTTCTCCCTCGAGCGAGTTCTTCACCGCTTGCGCCTTGCGCTCGTCGGGAACCACCACGATGATTTCCCTCGCGCGCATAATTTGTTTCACCGACATCGAAATTGCCTGCGTGGGAACCTCCGCAACACTGCCGAACCATCCTTCGTTCACTTGCTGCTGCCGGCATTTGTGGTCGAGTTGGACAATCAGGTAGGGGTCGTCGGTCTCGAAATCTGCAGGTGGATCGTTGAATGCCAAGTGCCCATTCTCTCCAATTCCGACAAATGCGAGATCCACCGGCTCACGCTGCAACTCCCTCCCAATCTCGGCAACCGAACGTCGAGCGTCTCCGTCTCCGTCCAGGAAATGGTACCGGGTAATCCCGGTCTTGTTGATGAGACGCTCCAGCAAGTACTTTCTGAAACTCGCCGGATGTGTGATAGGAAGTCCGATGTATTCGTCGAGGTGGAACACCTCGACGCAACTCCAGTCGATGTTGGGAGCGGCGGTCAACGCATCCAGAAATTCGAACTGGGAGGCCCCTGTGGCCGCAATGATTCGAGCGACTCCTCGCTGCTGTATGGCTCGGCGAATCGAAGCCGCGGCCTGCTCCGCCGCAGCCCGGCCCAATGAATCTTTGTCTGAGACAATTCTGATCTGCAATTGAGACACCCTGTTCCCCTACCTTCCTGGCCCGAAACTACACTGCGAAGTCGCATCTAGATTCGCAGCACTCGTGCGGCATTCTCGTAATACACCTTGCTCAAGACAGAATCCGGCAAATTGATTCCGTAAATCTTCCACCGGCCCTGCGGCGGCACTTTCGCCGGAGCGTAGTCGAAATACTCGTCCTCGGTCTCAAGAAAGCGGAAGTAAATTTCATACAGCTTGTCGTTGAAGACCTGCTGCGGATAGTCGTCGCCGTGAGGAGTCGCGTCTGTACCGAAAAGGATCCGGTCCTGGTATTTGTCGAAGAATTTGTGGGCCGTTCTCGGCTGGCGGCCGAGTTCGCCGATGCGCGCTGCGATATCGACGAACATGTTCGGGTAGCGGTCAAGATTGTCAGAAACGTTTTGCAGATCCTCAGCGAAATTCCCAACGTGCAGCACAACGAACTGCGTTCTGGGATGCCGCGCCATAACACGATTGCGCGCCGCCAGCAGCTCTTCGTTATTGGGAAAGTCGCCGCCGTAAAACGACCAATCGGGATGATTGTTCAGCTCTTCGTAGCGCTCGTTGAAGCGGTCCGTAGGAGTAAAGAACGCGATCGGGTCCGAAACGTGAATGGCCACCGGAATATTGAGTTGTGCACACGCGTCCCACATGGGATCAAACCGGGGATCGTCTATTTTCACAAGGCTCCCCGATGTGATGTTCTCCCGCAAGTACAGTCCGAGTGTCTTCAGAATCTTTAGCCCGCGTGCGCCATCACGATGCGCCTGCTCGATCGCCTGCGCCTGCAGCTTGGGATAGTCCGGTTCTTTGAACCGCGAGTACGAGGGCTCGGCAAAAGTATAGAACCTTCCTTGGTAAGCGCGGTCATATCGCGCAACGGTTTGGGCGAGTCCTTTTTCGTATCCGCCCGTCAGGTTGACCATGGCACGAATGTTCTTTCGCTCCATCACCGCCAATAGTTCTTGCGGCGTTCCCAGATACTGCCGCTCGGCGGCAAGCTCCACTCCCGCCTCCGACTTCGTCGAAGCCGAAATGTGGGTATGGATATCGATCAGGGGAAATTTCGCGCGCTCAACATGCGACTCGCTCACATGCAGCATGCTCTTCGGCTGGTACTGCGAAAGATCGAGCGGCTTGGGAGCGGGCGGGCTTTCCGCCTGGGCGTTTGCCCGGGGCGTAAGGAGCGGGGAAGCCCCTGCGATTAACCCTGCACCATAAAGCCATTCCCGCCGATTCATCGAGACCACCCGTTCTTGTCTCTCACATCATTTCCCCGGCTCAAGCGTTGGCGTGACGATATCCACCGGCTTGTCCTGTCCGATCACGGAACCGTGCCAGACGCTGCCACCGAATGTCGTCACGTAAACCTGATCTCGGTCTTGCGGATCGGGAATCACGCGGTGGCCCCATTTGAAATTAAACCCTGGAACTCGCTTCCAATGCTCTCCTCTGTCGGCGGACCGCCACACAGAGGATTCGAATCCTGCGGCGTACAGGATTTTTGCGTCGTTCGGATCGATGCTCACGTCGTAAACGTGCTGGTCCCGATCCAATACCGAATGCCAGCTCTTGCCGCCATTTTCGGAGAGGTAAATCCCTCCGCCCTCGCCATGCTCCCCGACGGCGCGTGCCCACGCAGCAAGGTAAAGCCTCTGCGGAGACTCGGGATCAGCAGCGAGACCATTGGGCGCGTTTACTCCAGACGGAAGTGCAACCCGCTCCCAATGTTCGGCGCCGTCGCTAGAACGATAGAGAGCCCCGTCGCCGGCGTTCCCGATGCTCCCGTCTTCCGAACGTCGTGCCAGAAGCACATAGAGGATCCCGTCTGCGCCGCGGGCCAATCGCCACGCAAATGGTTCGGACTGGCTGATTCCCTTGTTCTTCAGCGCCCACGTGTGTCCGCCGTCCACGCTCTTGTACACTCCGCGGCCAAACCCGGAAACGTAGAGAACGCGCGCATCCACGGGGCTCGTGGGATCAAGCAAAATGTGTGTGGCGGCGGTCTCATCCATTCCATTATTCGATTTTGCCCAGGTCTTACCGCTGTCATCGCTGCGGCACACGCCACCTTTGTAAGCCGAGACCGCAGTATGCCGCCACATTTTCGGACGCGGCAGGTCATGCGTACCGCTGTTCACACTCCAAGCCCGCCCTTTCACCTTCGGATCGAAGACCATCCAATACGTCGTGTTGGTCCAGTCGTCCGGAACGCCCATCGTGGCGCTAGTCCAGGAAGTGCCTCCATCCTCGCTGCGGAAGGCCCCAATATCCGTATATGTAATAAAAATGCGTTTGGGGTCGAATGGATCAAAATGCACGCCGTAATTGGTGGTCACATCAAGCCCGACAGTGCTCCAGCCTTCGTCGACAACCTTGCGCGAATAGACTCCGTCCCAGGTCGCGCCGCCATCGGTGGTGCGCATCGTACGGCCAAGGTCTGTACCATACGCAAGGTTCGGATCCTGGTCGGCCACCGTCATGTTCAGCGGATTCTCGCCCCAAGTAACGCCGAAGCGCTCTGTGATCCAGTCGTCGTGAACGTTCGTCGCGGGACCGGACGATTCTTTCCAAACCAACTGCCAGTCGTCGCCAGCAGTTGTAGTCTTGGCGACGCCCAGCCAGGTCTTCCCGTCGAGTCTGAGGTCGCTGTAAGAGAGATACGCGGTATCCGGATGCTGCAGGCTAGTTGCGATCGCGCGACTCTTGCCGCCGCTGCCAGGAAGCACGCATTCACGCCAGGTTGCCCCGCCGTCGCTGGAGCGGAACGCTCCCCGTTCGGATGTGAAATAAATCACCGGTTGCTCTCCAGAACCGAATCCGAAACTAAGGTCCGTGGCGGGTGCGGGCAACGGCAGCGTGCGAACACGTGCCCCTGTCACTATTGCAACAGAGTTCGCCGCTCCCACGAAAAGCCGCCGCGCTTCGAGTTTTGAGTGCGGGTCGACCCACAACCGCCGCACGTTCGAGGGTAGGTCCGCCTGTTTCTGCCAGTGTTCTCCTGCATCGCGAGAGGTAAACAGACCTGGACTCTCCTTTCGACCCGCAACCACGTAGAGTAGCCGAGAGTCGGCGGGATCAATCGCCATCGCGTAGATGCTGCCCAATGGATCCGACGGCGAGAGAATGATTTCATCGGCGTGGTCCGAACTCATCTTCACGCCACGCACGGTCGAGGGAACTGGGGACACCAGCGCCCAAGTTTCTCCAGCATCCCGACTCCGCCACAATCCGGTTGCGTGAGCGTACATCGTCTTCGGATCCTGCGGATCGAAAACAAAGAAGTTCACAACGCCGCGAAGATTGAACATCCGCCATGTTCGGCCGCCATCGTGCGTGATGTAGGAGCCGGTCATGTCGCACGAAATCAGTACCGTGTTGAGGTCGTGCGGGCTGATGGTCGGATTGAACATCGCGCCGCCGCCACCGGGACCGACGATCCGGAATCCGCCTGGCCTTTCGGCTAGCGCACTGGTCACGCACACTACGATGGAAATCGTGAATGAAGCAAGGATACGGAGTTTCATTAGCTCCTCCCTGATGTTGCCGCGCTGGGGCAATCCCGCTCCCGTATCACGAAGGCTCTACAAATGGTGAGGTCGAAACCGGCCGCCCGTCATTTCAAACCACGTGACGCAGCGACCGGTCCCTGCAGCGGATTGGTCCTAGAACGTTATCCTGAGCCTCAGGCGCACCGTGCGGCGGCTGTCCACGCCCTCCTGCGAGAAGGTAGAGAATGCTCTTCCGAAATCCGGATTCGCGTTCGCGCTAGTTTCAGCCGGATCAAACGGTGCCAACGGATACGCTACGGAATTCGTGCCGTTAGAAACCGGATTGTTTGGATCAACGTGGACCGTGAGGTCGCCGAGCCAGGCGAAGGTGCCGCCTCCGCCGCCGAAATCTGAATTCGGCATTCGCAGGGGATGATTGAAAACATTGTTAATGTCAGCCCCGAGATTGGCGGTTACTCGCTCCCCGAATCTAAAGTCTTTGTGCAGACCAAAATTCACCCCCCAGGCACCGGGTCCCCGCAAAATGTTGCGTTTTGCGACCTGTCGATTGTCAAAGAAATCGGCGCCCACGGGCGGAGGAGCAAATGCATCGGGATTGAAGAGTTGATCCGGTGCTTGATTTGGACCGCGCTTCTTGAAGTCGCCCACCACCAGAGGCCTGCAGCAGGACCCGCTGAAGTCTCCGACGGCATCAAGGGACCCTACGGCAGTATTCCCTGGGAATATTGCGTTGTTGCTATTGAAACAGTCGCTGTTGCAGGTGTAAAACGGCGTAAATCCGGTGCCGCTTTTGGCGAACATCTGAAAGCTTGTCTGCCAGCCCCCAAGGATCGCGTCAGCAAAACCAGAAAACGAAGTTCCGAATTTCCTGCCCCGTCCGACGGGCAAATCATAAAGCCCAAAAAAAACGAAGCGATGGCGCGATAACCACGCATCCTCGCCGTAGTCAATGTTCGGCTTGAATTGATTGTAGGTCGCGCCACCTAAGCTGGAATTGCCCTGATCCAAGCCTGTAGATTTCTGGTCCTGGTACGTGTAAGACGCATTGAACATCAGGCCATTGCCGTAACGACGCTCGACCTGAGTCTGAAAGGCGTTTGACTGGCTGTGACCCAAGTTTCCGAAAGTCATCAAAAAGTCGCCCAGCTGAGAAAAGGGAATCTTTGCGTAGTCTGCAAGCGATGCTCCACAGTCCCCTGCCATAGGGTCACAGGGGTTAATTCCATCTCCTATTCCGGTGTCGGGATCGGCGAGCGTTGTACCCCACCCAACATTACTGGGAGCGATTTGGTTTAGGTCTCTGCCCAGAATCAGGCCATGCGCGGTCGATCCGAGGTAAGAAAAACGTACAGAAGTTTTCTGCCCTAGCTCCCGTTCAAAGGTGGCGTTGTACTGTTGAATGAGCGGTTGGTGAAGTCCAAAAGGTACAGCGTTGATCGATGGCTGGCCACCGGCATGTGCGGCAAGCCCTCCGGTCATCGGAGTCGGCCACGGTTGCAATGGCGCAGTCGGGTCGTTGTTCTTCCTAAGCGACTGATTGAAACCGTTGGTTGCAAGCGGATCGCGCATCCCCTGGGCAGCCGACGTTGGAAAGTACACTCCGTATCCGCCTCTCACCACGGATCGATCCCCTAAGCGCAGTGCAATGCCGACGCGCGGAGCGACGTTATTCTTGTCACCCTGTACCAAACCTCGGCCGATGCCAAGTCCTGACTGGCCGGCGGTGACCACAGGCACAAAATTAGTCAACCGGGCATCTAAGAATGGAAGCGTTTTACTAGACGGAACAACAATCCGCCCCTTCTGGCCGGTAGTGGAATCAACGAAGGTGGGATCAAAGTTTATCAGGAGATCGTTCTTGTCTACGAACGGAGACAGATACTCGTAGCGCACTCCAAGATTGAGTGTCAGCCTGGAGTTGACCTTCCAATCGTCCTGAAAGAAGTAGCCCTGCTCCCAGTTGTGCGCATCCATATTTGGCCGCGACTCCGGGACGTAAACGACGCTACTGGGTGCTAACCCGAGCAGAAAATCAGTGAACGGGTCGGTGGCGGCACCCGCACAATCTGCAGCGTTAGCGCATGCGGTGGGGTTGGTGTAAGTCATCGTACCGCGCGGAGCACCCCGTCCTTGGGTGAAGCCGTCTAACCCCTGATTCCTCACGAAATCAGCGCTCATCTTCAGATTATGATTCTTGACTACCCAGGTGAGGGTATCGCCAAAAGTGAGAAGGTACTGGCTCTGCTGACGTTCTGTGTTTCTTCCGCCGGTGGGAATACCCTGGAACGTTCCTCCATAATTAATCGAAGGGAATCCGTGGGTGGCGAGCACCGAGGGACCGACCACCGCCCCAAACGCGTCAATGGCACTAGAGTCGAGGCCGATGCTGGATAGGAAACTCTGCAGGGTTGTCTTGGCGTGTTGAAAGTTGTATTCGCGATTGAAGCCCCCGCGCGCTTCGTTGATCAGATTGTTCCGGAAATTACGCACGTACGAACCGGAGAGTGTGTTATTACGGCGGTCGGTTTGCAAAAGACC
>Ga0209059_1001012_pt1 | contig 12916 bp, 11 predicted proteins | sample GraSoiAngelo_151_FD_186165 | JGI IMG/M metagenome (GOLD analysis project Ga0209059, IMG submission 186165) | Grasslands soil microbial communities from the Angelo Coastal Reserve, California, USA - 14_1009_12_20cm (SPAdes) (version 2) | ecosystem: Environmental > Terrestrial > Soil > Grasslands ...
CGAGCTGATCGAGAAGAAGCTCGAAGGCAAGCTGCCGGAAAAGGCGCCCGAGCGGAAGCAGGCGCAGGTCATCAATCTGATGGACGCGCTGAAGCGCAGTCTCGCCCAGGAAGAGAAATCGGGGGGCGCAGCGCCACGGCGTACCGCGAGCCGCACCGAGCGCGAACCGGCGAAAGCGAAATCGGTCGCACGCGGCAAGAAAGCCGCGGCGCATAGCGGACAGCGCAACCTGTTGCTGCCGGTCGAAGGCGGTCGCGGCCGCGCAGCACCGAGCAGAACGGCACGCGAGGCGCCGGCCGAAACTTCGAAGCGCCGCCGCAAAGCCTCCTAGAGCGATATCGGTTCGGATCCGAGCAGAGGGATTATCCTCCCCGGGTTCGTGCCCCGGGGCCAAGCACCTTGCAAGAGGCCGTGATGAACATTTCGTTGTGGGGTGGTCTCTTGGCCGTCCTCCTGGCTGTTATCGGGTCTGCCGAAGCCGCCGATAATCTAACGATCGAACGCTTGGCAATGTGCCAGGATTCCTGGCTCGACTGGAAAGACGGCGACCCCGCTCGAATAAAAACATTTTCCGACAGCTTCCAACGCGATTTTTTGCGGAAAGCGAACGACGCGTTCTTTGTGCCAAAATCAAGTCAGACCGTTGCCGGGCTGCCGGTAACACAGGTCTATCCCGAGAGCGTCGGCATGGGTGTCGGGTTTTCCGTGATGGTCGGCGCCAATTTCGACCAAACCAAAAAACGCCTCGAACAAAAGATCGGGAAGCCCCTCAATAAATGCGAGCCGCCCAGCGACAACATGCGGACCTGCGAGCTCACAATCGGCCCGAAGAAGACCCTTCTGCTCGTGGCAGAGGAAAACCCCAAGAGCACGACGACCCTGTTCGGCTGCTATTATTTCTACGCGAAATGATGCGCGTATCAGGAGCGGGCGCGCTTCGGCTCACCCGCCCCAGGTCGCGAACATGATCGCCACGGCAAAGGCCATTGCGGCGGTCGATACCCATCCCACAGCCCAGAGCGGCCGCGGCAGCGTAAAGCGGCCCATCACCTTGGGCTGCATCGTCATGATCATCATGACGATCATCAACGGCACGGCAACGATGCCGTTGATGACGGCGGTCCAGAACAACGCCTTGATCGGGTCGATATTGACAAAGTTGATGCCGATGCCGATCACTGTTCCGGCGACGATTGTGGCATAGAAGCGCCTCGCGTCCTGCGGTGCGCGGCTGAGCCCTGCTTGCCACTGCATCGCCTCGGCGAGCGCGTAGGCTGACGATCCGGCGAGCACCGGCACAGCCAGCAAGCCGGTACCGAGAATGCCCAGCGCGAAAACAAGGAATGCGAACTCGCCGGCGATCGGGCGCAGCGCCTCGGCCGCCTGCTCGGAGGTCTGGACGTCGGTAACGCCGTGCGCGTGCAATGTCGCGGCGGTCGTCACGATGATAAAGAACGCGACGAGGTTCGACAGGCCCATACCGACATAGGTGTCGATCTCGATGCGGCGGATTTCGCTCGCCGCCTCTCTCGGGCGCTCGATCAGCGGATGCGCCGTAGGGTCGATACGCTCGTCTTCGGCCTCTTCCGACGCTTGCCAGAAGAAGAGATAGGGGCTGATCGTCGTGCCCAAAACGGCGACGATGACGACGATGTAGTCGGTTTGCCAGAGGATGTGCGGAACGATCGTGTTGTAGCCGACCTCGCCCCAGGGTACCTGCACGATCAGCGCAACCGCGACATAGGCAAAGAGCGACAAGGTCAGCCATTTCAGGACTTTGACATATCGCTCATAGCTCGAAAAAATCTCCAGCGTCGTGCAAGCCGCGGCAAGCAGCACAACGTAAAGCCCACGCGGCCCGCCGATCAGCAGACGCAGGCCATCGCCCATAGCGCCGAGATCGGCACCGAGATTGATGAAGTTGGCGACCAGCAACAGCGTCACGATCGGGCGCAGCAGCCAGACCGAATAGTGCTCGCGCAGATTGGCGGCGATGCCCTTGCCCGTGACGCGACCGATGCGAGCGCTGATCTCCTGGATCGCCGCCATCAACGGCCAGGTAAACAGCATCACCCAGCACATCGAATAGCCGAACTGGGCGCCGGCCTGGGAGTAGGTGGCGATGCCGCTGGGGTCATCGTCGGAAGCGCCGGTAATCAGGCCCGGGCCGAGCACCGTCAGGATGCGGCGCCACGGGTTCCGATGGCGGACGTGGCGGCGTCGCCGCCGGTGATGGCCTCGGTCAAACAGCATGGCGCGGTTTACAGGAAATCGCGCAGCAGCTTCAGGAAAACCTGCAGCTTGTCGTGATGCACCCAATGGCCGGCGCCATCGATCGCGGCGACCTTGGCATTCCGGAAATGCGCGAGCCGTCCATCCTCTTCAGGGTTCGACTTCCAGGCCCAGCTTTCCTTGCCGTAGACCATCAGCGTCGGGCAGCTGATGCGGCCCCACAATTCCTCGATCTCGTTCTTTGTCATCCCATAGGGCGAGTCGGCGCGAACATAATTGTCGAATTTCCAGCTATAGGTGCCGTCCTCGTTCTGATTGACGCCGTGCTGCGTCAGATGACGCGCTTGCTCGGGTGAGAGATGCCGGTTTGCTTCCTGCATGCGCTTCAACGCATCCTCGATCGAGGCGTAGCGGCGGGGCAGGCGGCCCGACAGCGCGCGCTGTTCGATAACCCATTTCTGCATTCGCTCATGGATCGGCAGAGCCGAGCGCTGTTCCATCTGGCGCGGTGAGGGGCCGAGGCCTTCGATCGCGACGAGCTTCTTCACGGTCTCGGGATAGACGCCGGTGTAGCGAATCGCGATGTGGCCGCCGAGCGAATGCGCGACGATCGTCGCCGGCGCCAGACCCTGCTGATGGATCAGCTGGGCGAGATCGTAGACATAGGCGGCGGTCGAATAATTGCCGTCGGGCGACCATTGGCTGTCGCCGTGACCGCGCAGATCGGGCGCCAGCACATGCCAATCCCGGCGCAAGGCGCTCGCGACCCAATCCCAATTGCGGCAGTGGTCACGCCCGCCATGCACCAGCAACAGGGGCGGCGCGGTCGGGTTGCCCCAATCCACATAATGCAGCCGCAGCCGCTGCGAGAAATAGATCCGCGAGGTGGGGCCGGAGCCTGCCAGATCGGTAGCGGACATCAAGAGAGCCTAGAGGTGGAACGCCGTCTCTGCGTATACACCAACATAGCAAGACCCCCGCGCGCTCCAAAGCGACAGGCGGGGGTCAAATTGCGAAGTCTTGCTTCGCGCCCGGAGCTGACTCCGGACTAAATCTTGGACTTGGCCCTTGGTTGCCGATGCCAAGCGGTCGGCAACTGGGAACTGCCCGGTGGTGTCATGTTCGTGCAACACCCTCCCAGTTCGTTGACGACAACCCGAATCTGGCACCGAGAACGGAGCGGTTCAAGCGGAAAATCGATCGAATGCGACACTGCCTTGGGTGCTCGCGCGCTGCGGGATCAACGGCTCGCGCCTGACGCTTTATTGGCGTCCTATGCTGTAGGATCGTCCCTTCGCCATCTTGGAAGCAGGGCGATGCAAAAGATTATCGCGGCGGCGTTGGCCTTTCTGCTCTGGCTGCCTGCGGCGACGGCGCAGGAAGTTGTGCATTTCCCGTCGCTTGACGGTGCGACGCAGCTCGACGGATATCTCTATCGCCCATCGGGTGAGGGCCGGCGCCCGGCGATCGTCGGCCTGCACGGGTGCAGCGGCATGTTCAGTCGAGCCACCGGGGCGATCTCGCCGATCTTCCGCGAATGGGCCGCCGAACTGACCCGGCAGGGCTATGTCTTTCTGCTCGTCGACAGCTTTCGGCCGCGCAATCACGGCGAGATGTGCTCGGTCCTCGGCTTCGAACTCGACATCTATCGCGCGCGGCCGAGAGATGCGTATGGCGCGCTGTGGTACCTGCAGGCGCAACCCTTTGTGCGCGGCGACCGCATCGGGCTTCTCGGCTGGTCGCAGGGCGGCGGGGTCACGCTGTTCTCGATCGGCGCGCAAAGCACGAGCCGGCCCGCCAACTTGCCGCAAGGCGATTTTCGGGTTGCGGTCGCGTTCTACCCCGCCTCCTGTAATATCGAGCGGCAACCCGCCGACTGGACCACCCGCATCCCGCTGCTCGTGCTGATGGGCGCCGAGGATGTGTGGACACCGGCGGCGCCGTGTAAAACCTTTCTCGATGGCGCGGTCGGGCGCGGCGCGCCGGTCGAGGCGCGGATCTATCCCGGCGCTTATCACGGCTTCGATGCCCCGAATCAGCAGCGCCTGGAACTGCCCAATTACCGGACCCGCACCGGGGTCGTGCCGATCATCGGCACCGATCCCCCGGCACGGCAGGACGTGCTAGCGCGAGTGCCTGCCTTTTTCGCGCGAAATCTCGCCGGCCCATAGCCGCCCGGCCTCTTCCAAGGGGCAGGTTGCCGCCCCTTCGGGTGGGCCGTAACGTGCGCCAGCCATAGGGGAGGGAAAGCCCGGTGCGAGTCCCTGCTGTCATCGCGGCCGCGCTGACCGCGTGCCTGGTGCTATGCGGCCCCGGTCCGGCTCATAGCGAGGCGCGCCTTTTCACGATCCTCGATTTTCAATTCGAGGACGGCTCGGTGCTACCGGACGTTCACATCGCCTACGAGACGCGAGGCACACTCTCCCCGGCGCATGACAACGCGATCCTGCTGATCCCCGGCGCGCTCGGCGATCGCCATGTTTTCGATGCGGCGATCGGACCGGGCAAGACCTTCGACACCGACAAATATTTTGTCGTCACGGTCGACCCGATCGGTGGCGGGGAGTCCTCGTCGCCTGCCGAGGGGATGGGGCAAGATTTCCCGCGCTACACGATCCGGGACATGATGGGAGCCCTCCACGCGCTCGCAACCCGCGAGCTGGGGGTTAACCGCCTGCGCGCTCTGGGCGGCTTATCGATGGGCTCGTTTGTGGCGCTCGAATGGGCCATTCATCATCCGGAGAACGTCGACTCTCTGGTGCTGCTGGCGCCGAGCCCGAAATCGGATGCCGGGTTTCGCCTGACGGTCGACCTCGTCAACACGGTCATCGCGCTCGACTCGGAATGGCAGGGCGGGCGCTACACGCGCAATCCGGTCGAGGGGCTGCGCCACGCCGGCATGCTGTTCTATCCCTGGCTCGTCTCGGCCGCCTATCTCGATCGGATCCCGCCGCAGCAGCTGGCGAAGGAGGTCGAGGCGACCGCCCGGACCTTTGGCGAATGGGACGCCAATTCGCTGGTGCTGCGCTATGCCGCCTATCGCGCCCACGACGTCTCGGGTCCGTACGAGGGCGATATGGCGGCGGCGCTCGCGCAGATCGCCGCACCGACGCTCGTGCTGACAAGCGCCAGTGACCGGCTGGTCGGGATCGAGGGCGCGCGCCGCATCGCCGATGCCGTCAAACGTGCCCGCTACGCGGAGATCCCGACGGATGTCGGACACCGCGCGATGCGCGCCGCGCCCGACAGCCCCGAGCTCAGTTTCATTGACCGCCAGATCCGCCAGTTTCTGGCGGCTCCATCGCCGAGCGCCCGCAAGAAATAGTGGCCGCGCGCTTCGGCTCAGCTGATGCGCAGCATCTTCCAGCTGTCACCGAGCCGCGACAGGACGGGCCGGGATGCATCCGATGCCGTCTTGGCCCCGATCTCCGACAGCTTGGCCGAGCTGCCGACCAGCGCATCGAAACTGCGCCGGGCAAAGCCGAGATTGACCTCGACCGCTTCGGCGAAAGTGCGAGCGCCGAGGAGAGCGGTTGCGCCGTCTGCCGCGGCGGCAATCTCCGATCGGGTGAAGGCATTCATCTCGTCCACCATGGCTTCCAGCCCGCGCACGGCGGCTGCCTGAGCTTCGGCCAAAGCCGCCCAGGCCTGCCCGCCATAAGCGAGCGCGTGATCAGGCACGGCTTTCGCGGCGCGCGCCGCTTCTGCGGGAGCCGGATCGATCGTCACGGCCGAGATCGTGTTCTCGAGTGCCTGCCCAGGGTCAGGCGTTGGCGCGGTTGCGATTGGCAGGCGCGACGGCTCGCTGCGAAGTACTTCGCGCACCACACGTTTTGTTGTCTTTAGCTCGGGCATGTCGTCCTCATTGTCGGAAGGGGCCGCATGCTGCGGCGCACAAATTCACGATAGTGAGCCCATCAGCGCCATTCAAGGGCTTTTGTGCGGCGCACAAACCGGAGTCGCCGACGGTAAGTCGCACGAGAGTCGGCAGAAGCTGCGGTCGCTTTGTTATGCGGAGCCGCACCGGATTCGCCGCCCCGCAGGCCAGGGGCGGGAAGGCGCCTCGCTGTGTCCGCAGTATACCTCAGATAAACCTTGGCGGCTTTGACGGGCTTTCAGCGTTTCTTTACCCTGATGCCGTTGAATAAGAAGGTGTCTGCGCGTTTATCGGGGGTGGGGCGTGCGGGTCATCAAATCGGAAAAGGGAATGCGTCGGGCGATGTCGAATTGGCACTGGATCGGCAGGTCGGGCGCTGCCGCAATCCTTCTGAGCAGCATGCTGGCGGCGCCGGTAATGGCGCAGCCGACCTACGAGGCGATCGTGCTCGATGCGCAGACCGGACAGGTGCTGCGCGAGCTGAACCCCGATGTTTCGACCCAACCAGCGTCGCTCACCAAGATGATGACGCTGTACCTGACCTTCGAAGCGCTCAATCAGGGGCGGCTGCGGCTCGATCAGTATCTGCGCGTCTCGGATTACGCGGCGACCCGCGCGCCCTCTAAGCTTGGCCTGGTGCCGGGCGAGTCGGTGACGGTGCACGATGTGATCCTCGGCATCGTCACAAAATCGGCAAATGACGCGGCGGTTGTGCTGGCCGAAGCGCTGGGCGGCAGCGAAGGAGCTTTTGCGCAGCAGATGACGTGGAAGGCGCGTCAGCTCGGCATGAACTCGACCGTGTATTACAACGCCAACGGCCTTCCCGACCCGAACCAGCGCACGACAGCGCGTGACATCGCGCGGCTGGCCTTGGCGCTCTATCACCAATTCCCGCGCGAATACCGCTATTTCTCGACGCGCGCCTTCGTGTTCCGCGGCCAAGAGATGCGCAACCACAACCATATGATGGAGTGGTATTCCGGGCTCGACGGCATCAAGACCGGCTATGTCAACGCATCGGGGTTCAATCTCGCCGCCTCGGCCGTGCGCGAGGGGCATCGCCTGATCGGCGTCGTCATGGGCGGCCAATCGGCCGGGTGGCGCGACCGGCAGATGGCCGCTCTGCTCGATCAGGGCTTTGCCGATATCGGCAACGGACAGGCGGCGTCGCGCCCCGTCATGGCATCGGTGCAGCCCTCTGCCTCAGCGCATTCGGCACAGTCCCAGGCGCCCGTCTACGCGACAAGCCCGAGCGCCGCACCGGCTGCAGCCACCGCAGCCCCGCAGCAGAGCAACCCGGCGCCCGTCATGGCATCAGCGCCGCCGCAAGGCGATACCGCCACCGTGGCGGGACGCCCCGGGATGATCGACAACGCGCTGCGCCATCTCTCGCCTGTCGGAAGAGCCGAAGCGGCGACCGCGGCGCGCGAGACGGCGGGCGAAGATTGGAGCATTCAGCTCGGCGCGTTTCGCGCCGAGTCGGCTGCCGAGCAGGCGATCCGCCATGCCACGAGCGTGACCGCCGTCAGGGGCAAGCCGCGCGAAGTTCTGGCGCCGGCCAAGGGCGAATCCAACCGGCTTTACCGTGCGCTGCTGACGCATTTCAGCCAGAAGGGCGCGCAGGCGGCGTGCGGTGAATTGCACAAAAAGGGCATCGCCTGCACGGTGGTACGTCCGGGCGCGCTGCGGGTCGCGAGCCGGTAATAGCGCCTCACCCGAACGGGATTGCTTCGGCGCTCGGTGCAATGACGATTATGCGTCAGGCAGGGTCAGGCCGCTGGCTGCGAGTTCTTTCGCCAGCGCTTGCTTGAGTCGCTGCAGACCAGCTTCGCTCGAGGATTCTGCGCGCACGACGACGATCGCCTGCGTGTTGGAGGCGCGCAAGAGCCACCAGCCATCGGGGGTGCGGACGCGCACACCGTCAATCTCGACCATCTCGGCGCCGCGCTTGCGCAAGCGTTCGCGCACCTCCTCGACGATCGCGAATTTGCGTTCTTCCTCGCAGGGCAGGCGCAATTCGGGCGTGTTGAACACTGGCGGCAGCCGGTCGAGCATGTCGGCGAGAGTCTCGGGCGCGCGGCTAAGAATGCCGAGCAGCCGCACGGCGACATAGACAGCATCGTCAAAGCCGTACCAGCGGTCGGCGAAGAAGATGTGGCCGCTCATCTCGCCGGCGAGCGGCGCGCCGGTCTCCGCCAGCCGCGCCTTGATCAAGGAATGGCCGGTTTCCATCATGACGGGCTTGCCGCCGGCCTCGGCGATCGCGTCAAATAAAACCTGGCTCGCCTTGACGTCGGCGAGAACCGGCGCGCCGCGGTGGTGCTTCAAGACATCGCGGGCCAGCACGATCAACAGCTGATCGCCCCAGAGGATGCGGCCCTGCGCATCAATAACGCCGATACGGTCGCCGTCACCATCGAAGCCGATGCCGAGATCGCAGCGATGCTCCTTCACCGCCTGCTGCAGTTGCACGAGGTTCTCGGCAACCGTGGGATCGGGATGATGCGCCGGAAACGTGCCGTCGATGATTTCGTTGAGCAGGATGTGGCGGCCGGGAAGCGTTTTGGTCAGCTCGACGACGACCTCGCCGGTGGCGCCGTTGCCGCAATCCCAGGCCACCTTCAGTGGGCGCGTGCCGTCGTAATCCTTTGCGAGGCGCGCGACGTAATCGTTAAAGACGCTGTGCTGCGTGACCTCGCCGCGTTTGGCTCCCGGAGGGCCGAGCTTGAGCGCTGCCTGACCGATCTTCTGGATCGCCTCGCCGAAGAACGCCTTGCCACCGAGCACCAGCTTGAAGCCGTTATGGTCGGGCGGGTTGTGCGAGCCGGTAACCATGATCCCGCCATCGACCCCTAAGGTCGCGGCGGCGAAATACAGCATCGGGGTCGGGCCGCGGCCGGTGCGCACGACATCGACCCCGCCCTCGGCCAGGCCGTTGACGAGCGCTGCCTCGAGCTCGGGCGAAGTCAGCCGGCCGTCATAGCCGACCGCGACCTTCTTGCCGCCAGCTTGGGCGACCGTTATGGCGAAGGCGCGGCCGAGAGCATGAGCATCGGCTGCAAACAGGGTTTTGCCGACGACGCCGCGAATGTCGTATTCGCGCAGGATGCTCGGGTCGAAGCGGTGCGACATCGGCAAATCCCGATCAGAGATAGGTTTTCATCAGCTTGCGCAGCGCGTCGCCGAATTCCGGGTGCTGCAGACCGAGCGCGAGGTTGGCTTCGAGATAGCCGAGCTTCTCGCCGCAATCGTAGCGGCGCGCCGCTGCCCGCAGCCCATGAAAGGGCTGGCCGTCGCTGATCAGTTTGTCGAGACCGTCGGTCAGCTGGATCTCGCCGCCGGCGCCGGCTCTGGCGTCGCCGAGATGGCGGAAGATCTCCGGCTGGATGATATAGCGGCCGATGATCATCAGCGTCGAGGGCGCGACGGCCGGCTCCGGCTTCTCGACGACCCCTTTGGCGCGGACCAGCTTGCCGTGGTCCTCGACGACGTCGAGGATGCCGTAGCGCCGGGTCTCCTCGCGCGGGATCTCCATGACCGCGACCATGTTCCCGCCGGTCCTCGCATGCGCCTCGACCATCTCGGCGAGACAAGGCGGGTCGCCCACCATCAGATCGTCGGCCAAAAGAACGGCGAACGGCTCGTCGCCGACCAGATGGCGGGCGCACCACACGGCATGGCCGAGCCCGAGCGGGCGCTGCTGGCGGGTATAGGCGATCCGGCCGGGTGTCGGGACGATAGCGTCGAGCTCGTTCAGGAGATCGTCCTTGCCCCGCTCGCGGAGCGTCATTTCAAGCTCGGCGGCGGTATCGAAATGGTCTTCGATGGCGTTCTTCGCGCGGCCGGTCACGAAATAGCATTCCTCAATGCCGGCGGCCGTTGCTTCCTCGAACGCGTACTGGATCAGCGGCTTATCGACAACCGGCAGCATCTCTTTGGGCATGGCCTTTGTGACCGGCAGAAAACGGGTGCCGAGCCCCGCCACCGGAAACACCGCCTTGCGTACGCGTTTTGCCATCTAGCCCTCGGTTACAGCCGCCGGTTGTGGCCGGCGAGAGTATTGCGGCAGCCCTGTACAAACAAGGATAGGGGCCTTCTGTTGCCTAGCGGTTCAGCAGGACGTCCCGGGCCCGGTTGATCTTTGTCGCAAGATAATCGGTGCCGCCATGATCGGGGTGGAGCTGCTTCATGAGGCGGCGGTGCGCGTCCCGGATCTGTTGGACGGTGGCGCCAGCCGCGAGGCCGAGAATGGCGTAGGCCTCCTCCACGGTCACATCGGCGCTGCTGCCGGTGGGCGGCGCCGCGCCGGTTCGCGCGCCGGCGATATCCTCCTGCCAATCGGGGTGGGCGCGGTCGAGATAGGCTTCGACCAGGCGAGCGCTCTCCTCATCCTCGGCGCGGCATTCGCGCAGCAGGTCGAGGAGATCGGCGCGGCCGAGCTCCTCCAGCCGAAGCCCGGCAAAGCGACCGCGCAACACCGTGCCGGTCATCTGTCCGGTGTCGTGATCGAGGCTCATGCGGACGAAGGCGGTCTCGACCCTCGAACTGCTGCCTGATGCGGGGCCGCGCGCGCCGGCGAACATCGTGCGCATCCGCCGCAGGGCCGGCACGAGCGGGATCAGCGGCGCAAGGAAAAATACGGCCCGGCCCTCGGTCAGGACGGCAAGCGCCAGGAGAGCCAGCGCGGCGACCCCAATGCCGATCCATTTGAGGCGCTGCGCGAGGCGCGCCGGGTCGGCGTTGACGAAAAGGTAAGCCAGCAGCAGCAGCCCGCATAAGATCGCAAGGCCGCCGAACAGAGACAGCAAGGGCATCTACCCCCGCAATTGACTGGTCAGGCGCAAGACCTCGCCGCCCTTCTTCTCGCCATAGGCGGCGAGCGCCCGGTAACCGCCAGCGGCGTAGACCGCCACGGCGGCGAGCAGATCCTTCAGGCGGTCGGCGCTCGCGAGATCGAAGCGCAGATAGGCGCCGCGCGAGAGCTTCGCCATCTGCTGAAACGCGCGCGCGGCAGCGGGGTTGTGCCCTTCGTGAAACAGAAAGATCGGCACGCCCTTGAGGCCCAATTCGCCGGCGAGCTGGCACAACCGGTCGACATTCTCCTCCATCGCATCGCCGACAAAGACCAGCGCATTGACGCGCTGTTTCTGGTTCTCCGCAATTGCGTGCGCGAGGACACGCTCGATCTGCGTCTCGCCGCCGAGGCAGGAGACGGCGCGCATCGCCCGATGCAGATCGGCGGCGGTGGTCAGCCAGCGGCTCGCCTTGCATTCACTGAAGCCGCGATAATAGACGAGCTTGACGTCGAGGCCGCCGAGCGCGGCGGTCGCCTCGAACATCTCGCCCTGAATGCGGCAGGCGCGATCCCAGGTGGGCTCGCGGCTCGCCGTTGCATCAAGTGAGAAGATCAGCCGGCCGCGGCCGCCGGATGGGCGTACGGCCGGAGCGCGGTGCAGGTCGCGCAGAAAGGAATCGACCTCGGCCGAGCGCGATTTCTCAGGAAGTTGGTCCTTGTCGCTGCTCATGCCGGTTTGAGCCAGACCGAGGTGTCGTGGAACACCGCGCCGCCGCCGGGGAGGCCGGGATCGGCGCTGGTCAACAAGTTGATGCCGATGCCCTCCTCAAAGGCATGGTTCGGCCACAGCCCCTCGGCGATGATGACGCGCGGCTGCATGCCCTCGAAAGAGCGGGCATGCACGACGACGCTTCCCTGCTCGTTGCCGAGGCGCACGCGGTCGCCGTCGGCCATGCCGAGCGCGGCGAGCGCCTGGGGATGGATCATCGCGGTCGGACGGCCCTCGCGGGTGAGGCTCGATGGCGTGTTGTTAAAGCTCGTGTTCAGGAACGAGCGCGAGGGGGCTGGCACGAGGCGGAACGGCCGCGCCGGATCGCCATCATCGATCGCCGCGACATGGTCGGGGAAGGCAGGAAGCTGCGCGTTCTGCGGGCCGAAAGCCGCCCAATCGGCGCGGAAGTGGAATTTCTTGTCCTTGTGCGCAAAGCCGTCGAGGAAGTGGCTGGTCTCGAAACCGGACCAGCAATCATGCCAGACGCCTTCCTCGAACCGCTCGGGTGAGGGGAGCCCGCTGGCTTTCAATGTGTGCTCGATGATCTCTAGCGCGGTCATCTCAAAGCCGGGGTGCGTGGCGCCGAGGCGTTTGGCGAGCGCCGACTGCACCTCGTGATTGGAGCGGCATTCGGCATAAGGCGTCACGATGGCCCGGCCGATCTGCAAAAACGTGTGGGCACCGGCGGTGTAGATGTCGTCATGCTCGAGAAAGGTCGTCGCCGGCAATACGATATCGGCCATCGCCGCGGTCTCGGTCAGAAACTGCTCGTGAACGCAGACAAAGAGGTCGTCGCGCGCAAAGCCCTGCCGGACGAGACCGCTAGCGGGCGAGACGACCATCGGGTTTGTGTTCTGGATGAAGAGCGCGGTGACCGGCGGGCCATCACCGAGATCGCGCTTGTCGCCCAACAGGATCGGCCCGATGCGAGACTGGTCAAGGATGCGGGTCGTGGGATCGAGGACATCGCGGCCCTCGATCAGGGTTCGATCGAGCGGCGCCAGGCCATGCTGCGAATAGAGCGCGCCGCCGCCCTCGTATTGCCACGCGCCGGTCACCGCCGGAAGGCAGGCGACGGCGAAGACCTGCGTCGCTCCGTTGCGCGAGCGCGAAAAGCCATAGCCAAGGCGGATAAAGCTGCGCTTGGTCTGGCCATAGAGCCGCGCGAAATGGAGGATCGCCTCCTCAGGAAGGCCGGTGATCCCCGCAGCCCATGCCGGCGTATGATTTTCGAGATGCG
>Ga0209059_1001014_pt1 | contig 12912 bp, 7 predicted proteins | sample GraSoiAngelo_151_FD_186165 | JGI IMG/M metagenome (GOLD analysis project Ga0209059, IMG submission 186165) | Grasslands soil microbial communities from the Angelo Coastal Reserve, California, USA - 14_1009_12_20cm (SPAdes) (version 2) | ecosystem: Environmental > Terrestrial > Soil > Grasslands ...
CACCCAGGAGGGGAACCGCCGCGATGCGCAGGAGCGCCTGATCGAGCTCATCCGCCGCGCCCTCGTCGCCCCCAAGCCGCGCAAGCCGAGCCGGCCCCCGCCGGGGGCGCGCGAGCGCCGGCTCGATCACAAGCGCCGCGTGCGCACCACCAAGCGACTGCGCGCGCGGCCGAGCTGGGAGGAGTGAGCTAAGGTCAACACCGCCCCGCCACGAAGATATGTATGCATCCGCTGCAATGGCCTTCCTGCATCACCTCGCCGCCTTCACCCTGGTCGCGGCGCTGGCGGTGGAGGTCGCGCTGTTCAAGCCGCCGGTCACCGTGGCGCAGGCGCGGCGCCTGCAGCGCACCGACCTCATTTTCGGCGTCGCCGCGGTCGTGGTGCTCGTGGTCGGCATGCTGCGCGTCGCGTTCTTCGAGAAAGGGCCCGCCTACTACTGGCGTGACACTTTCTTTCTCATCAAGCTCGGCACTTTCGTGCTCGTCGGGCTGATCTCGATCTACCCGACGCTGACCTTCCTGTCCTGGAACAAGGGCCTGAAGGCCGGCGTGGCGCCGGAGGTCGACGCGGGGCGCACGCGGAGCGTGCGCATGTGCATGATGCTCGAGCTCACGGCGATCGTCGTGATTCTCGGGTGCGCGGCGCTCATGGCGCGCGGATTTGGTTATCTGCGCTGAGCCGTCACGAGTCAGGATCGTCGTCGACCCCTGCGTCGCGGCCCGCACCTAGCGCCGCCGCGTCGGCCAGATCCTGGGGTCGTCCGGCGGCAATTTTCGCCGCAAGCAGATCCTCGCGCGAGATGAACGGTGCAGTCAGAGCGTCATCGATCAGGACGCTCACCCGCCTTTGCCAAGCCCCCTCGAAATCGACACCGCTTATGCGTGGCAATATGTCCACCATGACGGGCGGCGCGCCCATGCGATAAAAGCTGCCAGGCTCGATGAGGTCTTGCGAACTGAGGCCCTCGAGTGGCGCACCGAACTGCACTAATGCCGCGAAGGCCGCCCTGCCGTTCTCGGGGTCTGCTTTGATCAGGATATCCAGATCCCTGGTAGCCCGCGGCGCTGCGTGAAACGAGACCGCATATCCGCCGACAACGAGGTACTTAACCTGGTGGGCGTTTAATGCGGACAAGAGTTCTTTGAAGTCTGGGTACACCAGCGTGTCCCTTCATGCCGTAAAGCTCGAGGGTCAGCTCCATTACGGCGCGGAACCGTTCGCGCGCGGGCAGGCGTTGCCACGCCTCATGCTCGGCCCTCTTCATCGCCTCGAGACTCTTGTAACGCGTCAGCGTCTTGTCCACCCCTCGAAATTAACACATCCGGGCAATTCGTGAGGTTGCCCGCCACGGATAAAATGTCTTATGGGTCAAAGAGTTAAAACCGCCAACCCCCTGCGCCAGCGACCGCCCAGCGGCAACCGGCAACTCACGACGCGGCAGAGGGTGCACCTACCCGCGGGGGCCGGATCAGCCACGCCGCCAGCGCGGGCAGCAGGATGATCGCGGCCAGCATGTTCACCAGGAACATGAAGGTGAGCATGATGCCGATGTCGGCCTGGAACTTGAGCGGCGAGAACACCCAGGTCGAGACCCCGATGGCGAGCGTGATGCCGGTGAAGATGATGCTCGCTCCGGTGACGTGCAGCGTGCGCTCGTAGGAGTCCCGCACGGAGAGCCCCTGGCGCAGGAACTCCTGCATGCGGCTGAATAGATAGATGCCGTAGTCGACCCCGATGCCGGCGCCGAGCGCGACCATCGGCAGCGTCGAGACCTTGAGGCCGATCCCGACGAGGGCCATGACGGCGTACACCAGCACCGACACCAGCGCGAGCGGCAACACCACGAGCACGGTGCCGGTCACCGAGCGGAAAGTCACCAGGCACATGACGAGCACCGCGGCAAACACGCCCGCGAGGATCAGCAGCTCCCTCGCCTTCACGGTCTCGTTCGTGGCGGCCATCACCCCGACGTTGCCCGCGGCGAGGCGCACCACGGCGCCCTCGAGCGGGTTCGCGGCGCGCCAGCGCTTCACCTCGCCGACCACCCGCTCGATGGTGCCGGCGCGGTGGTCGGCGAGGAACATCATGACCGGCACCACGTCGCAGTTCTCGTTCAGCAGCCCCGTGCTGGTTTCGATGTAGCGCGTCGATTGCGTGAGCTGGGTCTGCTCGCGCGGGATGCTGCGCCACTTGAGGCTCCCCTCGTTCCAGCCGGCGATCGCGACCTTGGCGACGAAGGGCAGCGTGATGACCTCCTGCACGCCGGCGACGTTCCGCAGGCGCCAGCCGAAGCGGTCGATCGCGGTCATCAGATCGTGACTGACGCACACCGGCTCCTGCGACTCGACGATGGCCGTGAGGACGTCCACGCCGATGCCGAACTTCGAGGTGATGACGTCGTTGTCGCGGTTGTAGCGCGAGTCGGGGCGCAGCTCCGGGACCCCGGCGTGGATGTCGCCGATCGGTGTCTCGCGCCCCTTCCACCAGCCGAGCGCCGCGAGCAACGCGGCGAGCGCGATGATCGCGAGCGCGGGGCGCGGTGCGGTGATGGCGGAGAGCTGCCGCCAGCGCGCCGCGAGGTAAGCGCTGCGCCGTTCCACCCGCCCGTGATAGCCGGCATCGAAATGCACGTAGGACACGAGCACCGGCAGCAGCACCAGGTCGGTCAGGATCACGATGGCGACGCCGATGCTCGCGGTGATCGCCATCTCGCGTATCACCGGCACCGGGATCACGAGAATCGTGACGAAGCCCACGAGATCCGCGAGCAGCGCGACGACCGCCGGCGCCAGGAGCTGCCGGAACGTGCGGCGCGCGGCCTCCGTGCTGTCGAGACCTGCGAAGGCCGCATCGCTCACGGCGCTGATCTTCTGCACCCCGTGGCTCACGCCGATCGCAAACACGAGGAACGGCACCAGCAGCCCGATGGGGTCGACGCCGTAGCGCAGCAGCACCAGCGCTCCCAGCTGCCAGATCACCGCCACGATCGAGCACAGCACCGGCACGAAAGCGACCCGCCACGACTGGCAGTAGACGCGCACCGCCAGCAGAGTCAGGAGCACCGTGATGACCGCGAACAGCAGCACCGGGGCCACGCCGTCGGCGATATCGCCCATCACCTTGGCGAAGCCGATCATGCGCACGTCGATCCCATGGCGCGGAACTGCGAGCGTGTCGAGACCGCTGCTCGCGGCGCTGCGCACGCCGATGCGAGCGCCCGGGGGCGCTGCGGCCGCTGGCGCCTCGATTGCCTGTCGGACCTTCAGCTCGAGCTCGCGCGCGACCTGGATCGGATCGACCGCCGTACCCTGCGCATCCTGGTCGAGCACGATGGCGCTCACCAGGGCGCCGGAGAGATCGTTCGCGACCAGGCGCCCGATGATGCCCGCTTTGCGGATGTTGTCCCGCACGCGCGCCATGTTGGCGGGCGTGGGCGTGAAGTCCGCCGGCACGACGTTGCCGGCCTCGATGCCCTCCTCGACCACCTCGAGATAGCGCACGTTCGGCGTGAAGATCGACTGCACCTGAGTGCGATCGATGCCGTCCATGACGATCACTTCGTCGGTCGCCTTGCGCAGCGCGGCGAAGAACTCGGGCGTGAACATGTTGCCGTCGCGCGCAATGAGCGCGATCAGCACGCGGTTGGCGCCGCGGAACTCCGCGGCCTTCGGGTCGAGGTAGGTGCGCATGTACTCGTGGCGCACCGGCAGCGTCTTGTTGAACGAGCAGTCGATGCGCAGGCCCCAGCCGCAGAGTCCGGCAAAGAGCGCCGTTCCGAGCGCGAACAGCGAAAGAATCAGGGGCCGGTGGCCGAAGATCAGCCGCTCGAGCCGCGCGACCAGGGCGCCCGGCACGAGCACGCCGCCGCCGGCTGCGCCCGTCGTCACGGCGCGGTGGCCGCGCCGTGCGGCGCGCCCTCGAGGCTGATGAGGTTCGCCCCGTCCTCACCGACCGCCGCCAGCTCAGCGTCGCTCACGGCCAGCACGGCCGAAAGGCCGCCGCGGTCGGCCTGCTGGAGCAGCCTGAACGTGCGCCCGCCGTCGTCGCTCACGAGCACGACGCCCGCGAGGCCGACGATCGCGACGCCGTGCCCAGCCAAGCGCGCTGCGCCATCGAGCAGTGCCACGGTGCCGGTCGGAATCTTCGCCCAGGTCGCGCCCGCGTCCGCGGACCGGTAGAGATTGCCGCGGAGACCGAAGGCCAGCAGCGCGCCGTCAGCAAGCGGCAGCATCCCGAAGAACGAGCCCCCGTAGGGCGAGGTGAGCCCCGCCCAGCTCGCGCCGCCATCCTCCGAGCGGTAAAGGTGCCCCGCTTCGGCCGCGATATAGAGTCGCGAGTCGCCCGAGGAGACGATGCGGTTCAGGTGGTAGCCGCCCGCGGCTTGCGTCCCGACGGACTCGCCGCGCGCGCGCGTCGCGGGCGGCGGCGCCGGCGTGAATTTGCGGGTGGCCCAGCTCTCGCCGCCGTCCTGGCTCACGAAGTAGGCGCTGTAGGCGCCGACGGCGATCGCGCGCCCCCCGCCCCCGCACCACACATCGAGCAGCGGACGCTGCGCCTCGGGTGCGAAGTGGGTGCGCTTCCAGGAGCGTCCGGCGTCGGCGGTGATCAGGATGACCTCGTCGTGGCCGACGGCCACTCCGTGTGCGTCATCGAGGAAGCAGACACCCGTGAGCAGCGCCTGGGTCGGCACATCAAGCGCCTGCGCCCAGGTTCTGCCGCGATCGTCGGAGAGCACGATGACGCCACGGTCGCCCACCGCGACCAGCCGCGGGCCGGCCGCCGCCACCGCGATCAGCAGCGACCGCGCGGCGAGCGGCGCATGCTCGGCGGACGGCTCGGGTGGCTGTGCAGCCGCTGCGCCCGCTACGAGCGCGAGCGCACACCCGAGCGCAAGGAAGGGCTTGCGGGGCCGCCGTGGATCCATCCTCAGGAGGCTAACGGATCCCGCGCCGCTCCAGCACGCTCGGCTGATAGTCGGCGGGCGTGCGCTTGATGTTGAAGTCGTAGGACTTCGGCTCCTCGCTCTGCAGGCCGAGCGCGAGATAGCGCCCGTTGGACAGATCCATGACCAGCTCGAGGTCCGTCCACAGGGTCGGGAGGTTGTAGTAGTTCATCGCGTGCCCTTCCTGCACTCGGTAGAGCTGGCCGCGGGTGTCATAGCAGTCCACCGCCAGGATCTGCCACGAGTCCTCGTCCACGTACAGCGTGCGGCGGCTGTAGAGATGGCTCACGCCGGACTTGAGCGTCGAGTCCACCACCCAGACGCGGTGCAACTCGTAGCGCGCCAGATCCTGGTTGATGTGATTCTTCTGCAGCAGCTCGCCGTACTTGAGCTTCCCGTCCTGGAGGCGGTACGCATTGTAGGGAACGTACATCTCCTTCTTGCCGACGAGCTTCCACTCGTAGCGCTCGGGGCTGCCGTTGTACATGTCGAACTGATCCGAGGTGCGCAGGTTGTCCGAGTTCGTGCCGGGATTGTCGAAGGCGACGTTCGGAGCGCGCCGCACGCGACGCTGACCGGGATTGTAGACCCAGGCGCGCCGCGCCTCTTTCGCCTGATCGAGCGTCTCCTGCACCAGCAGCACCTCGCCCGCGAGGCGCGCAGGCCCGGTGGTCTCCTGGGTGAAGAACAGCAGGATGTTGTTGAGCGCCGCCTCCGTCATGCCCGGCTGGTAGTACTGGAAGTAGAACTCCTCCTTGAAGTTCACCAGCGTATAGCCGCCGCCGGCCGTGAGCGGCGCCTGCCCGACCTGCAGCCCCGCGGCGAGGCCCCGATAGCGCGTCACATGGTTCCAGTACACCTCCACTCCGACCTTCGGGATCGGAAAGGGCACGCCGCCGATCGCGCCCGTCACGCCGTTGCCGTCCGGAACCAGCTTGCCGGTGGTGGCATTGCGCTTGGTAGCGTCGTAGACGCTCTGGGGGACGGCGGCGCTGCGGTGGGTCGGATAGACCAGCATCTTGTAGTCGGCGTACTTCCTGAACAGCGCCTTGTGACCCTCGGTGAGCTTCGAGGTGTACTGGGTCAGGTTGGCCGAGTTGATGGTGAGGAGTGGCTTGTCGTTCGCGTACGGATCGGGGTAGTGATCGCCGGGATGGTAGTTGGGGAAGCCGGCTTCGGCGGCGGACTTGAGGCCCCCGGTCCAGGCGGGAATGCTGCCATCGGCGTTGCCGGCCTTCTCGCCGCCGAGCGGCGTGAGCTCCGCACCCAGCCGCGCAGCCTCTTCCGGACTCACCGCCGCCCGGAGCAGCGCCGGTGCGAGCAGCAGCACCGCTGCGGTCAAGCGGATCAGCGTCTTCATCGCGGCCCCTCCTATTCGCCTGTCCGCGCGCGAGCCTCAGAACGAGAACTTGATGCTGGCTGCAACGAAGCTACGATCGTTGAGCAGGTTGTACTGGCCCGCACCCCCGTAGTTGGTGTACGAGACGTCCAGATCCCACCTCTGGCGGACGCTGGCCGTGAGTCCCACGGTGCTCGCGTACCGGCCGCTGACAAAAGCTCCGCCGGGACCGGGGGAGTTTCCGCTCGCGTCCTGGGTCCAGGTGAAGTGCGGGAGCAGGTTCCAGTCGCCGATCACGCCGTCGTACTCGAGCCGCCCGGAGATCACGTAACCCCAGGCGAACCTGGTGGCGAACGCGGAACCTGGCTCGACCTGGCTGGGAAACTCGGGGTAGCCGCCGAGGTTCGGATTGCCGCTGAGGTTGGTACCCGGCCCGTCGTAGCGCAGACCAAGGCCCACGGGGCCGCCGCTCAACCTGTCCTCGAGACCCGGCACGTAGTCCCCGCCGGCTTCGACGAGCAGCACCGCCTGGGAAGCCTTGAGAACATTGGCGAAGACCTGGGTGGCCGTGACATCGAGGTGCCAGGTGTTCTTCAGCTCCCAGCCGCGGATGGTCTGTCCGACAGCGAAACCGCCGAACTGATTGTTTCTCGTGATCGGCGTCAAGGCCGCGGGCGGCGCGGGCGTACAGCTGCCCGCGGCGTTGATCGGACGGCCGAGCTGCAGGCATTGCAGACCCGACTCGAAGGGCGTCAGCGAGGCGTAGATGAGCTCGACATCGTCGAGTTGCAGCGGCACGTTGTGGCGGAATGCAACCTCACCCTGCAGTGCCGTGCCGGTCTTCTGGATCTGGGTGTTGAAGGACAAGCCCAGCATCTTGATGTCGCGCGGGAATTCCTCGTAGATCCCCTCGGTCCTGCTGTACTCGGTCGTCGCGATATTGGCAGCCTGGTTGGCAACATCGCCGCCCGCACGCGAGGTGTTGGCGCCGATGGTGGCGTACTGCTGGGCTGTCGCCGCGCTCAGGTTCCCGCCCTGCGCGGCGGCACGTTGCTGGCCGACCGCCGCGCCGGTCGCGACCGCCGCCGCGAACGGCAGGCCCGCCGCGAGCGCCTGCGCGGCCGCACCCACGGCGCTGGCCGCTCCCCAGGCGTTGCCGAGGCCCGCCTGCGTACCGGTGGCGAGGGAGACCACGGGAAGGCGGCTCGTGTAGTTGAGGAAGTACAAGCCGAGCTGTGTGCCCTGGCCGAAGTTCGGCAGGTAGAGCTTGAAATTGACACCGAACTGGCCGGACTGAAGCGGCTTGTGATCGCCGAGGCGCGGGATGGTCTGGAAGTCGCCGATCAGCGGGCCGCCAAGGGAGCTGAAGTCCACGCCGTAGTCGGAAATGGCGCCAAAGCCGAGGATCACGCGGTTGCCGCCGGGCCCGGCTACGTCGCTCGTGCCGAAGTACGCTCCGTCCGGCTCGATGATGTCCTTGTGCCAATCGAACAGGTACAGCAGCTGGCTGCTCAGGTTCTTCGCTAGCTGCAGGTTGAGTACCGCCATCTCGTCGGGGAGCAGCGCTTGGCGGAGCTCCGCCCCCGGTACCTGCAGCGCCGTCACGTCGAAGTAGTCGACCGCGTTCAGCCCGCCGGGGATGAAGGTGCTCTCGCCCCAGTCGACGACTTGCCGGCCCAGGCGCAGCTCGGATGGCATCCCGCCGAGTGTGAAGCGGTAGAACCCAAACGCGTCCAGCAGGCGCGTATAGCTGCCGATCACGCTCTTCGCGTCGTGCGTGAGCGGAACGTGCGCGGTGTTGTTATCCATGACCTTGAAGTCATAGAGTCCGGAGCCGCGCACGAAGACGCCGGCCTTGTCGCGGTAGTTGAGAGAGAGCTCCGTGACGCCTGTCAGCGCCTCGGTGAACGTGGCCTTCTGCAGATAGTTCAGATCGCCGTCATCGATGTTGGGGGAGTAGCCGCAGCCACCGTTGGCGATGGCGATCAGCCGGCAATCTGGACGCGAGAGCCGCCAGCCCTGGCCGTAGCCGACCGTGGTGTCCCAGCTGAGGGTCCAGTTGCCGGAATCGCCCCGGAAACTGACGGCGTGAGCCAGCGGCGCGACGCCGGCGGCCAGCAGGGCGGCGCCCGCTGCGACGGCCAGCCGCGGCGGCAGCCGCGTGTGAACTTTCCTCATGTGTTCTCTCCACACGTTCCTTGGGCTGCGGAGCTCACGCCCCGGCGCGGTTGAAAGTCAGCTGCCTGCGTCGAAGGTAGGTCGCATTCTTGTTTGTTGCGGCCACACAAAAGCACGCGTGCGCCGAGTCTATTACTCGGCTACGCGGTGCGGCAAGCCGTTGAAGGAGCGGGGCGGGGCGGGGCCCGCACGCGGCGGAGCTGCTGCCGGCTCCCGATCGCTTGCCGCGCAACATCGCATCGCGGCGCCGTTATGATGGCGCTACTCGAAGGCGATCGCCGGCAGATCGAGCGCGACCAGGAAATACTCGAACAGGTACTTGATGACCCTGATCTGGTTGTGCAGCCGATGATCACTCTCGACCAGGTGCAGGGTCGCCCGATAGGCCTGCGCGAAGCGCATGCTGTGCTCGAAGGGCACGACCTCGTCGCGCCAGCCGTGCACCACGGCCGCCGGGCAGTCGAGCACGCTCGCGCGCAGCTCGGGCAGCCCCTCGAGGTAGAGCGCCGGAGCCAACAGGAACACCCCCCGCGCATGCAGCAGCGAGGCCGAGGTCACGGCGACGTAACCGCCGAGGCTCGAGCCGACGAGCACGAGATCCCCGGTCAACTCCTTGCAGAAATCCACCAGCCGCGCGACGCGCGCGCGCGGCTCGTCGATGCCGCGATAGTCGACCGAGTGCGTGTCGTATCCCTCGCTGCGCGCGACCTCCGCGAGCGCGCTGATCTTGCGCCCCCACGGCCCGCTCTCCTGGCCGTGAGAGAAGACCACATGGCGGAAAGCCATGGGTGTCTCGATCGTCGGCTCGGCATCGGGAGGGGCGGGATCGCTCATGGGCACGCATAATGCAGGCAACGCAAACCTTAAGCCAACCGCCCGCGGGTGAGGCAGCGCCGGATCCGGCCTGGCAGTTCTGGGTCGACCGGGGCGGCACGTTCACGGATGTCATCGGACTCTCGCCCCAGGGCGAGCTGCACGTGCGCAAGGTGCCATCGAGGGCGGGCGGGGGCGCGACCGGCGAGTCCGGCGAGCTCGCCGCGGCCCGCCGGATTCTCGAGAGCGCGGGGGGCCGGGCCCGGAGGCTCGCGGCGGTGAAGGTCGGCACCACCGTCGCGACCAATGCGCTGCTCACGCGCAGCGGGGAGCCCGTGGCGCTCGTCACCACGGCGGGCTTCGCCGATGCGCTGCGCATCGGGTATCAGAATCGTCCCAACATCTTCGCGCTCGAGATCGCGCTGCCCTCGCCGCTGCACGCGACGGTGATCGAGGCGCACGAGCGCATCGATGTGCATGGCGTGGTTTTGAGACCTCTCGACACCGCGCGACTCGAGGCGGACCTGACACGCGCGCGGAGCGCGGGACTGCGCGCGGTGGCCATCGTGCTGCTGCACGGGTGGGCCCATCCGCAGCACGAGCGCGCGGCGGCGGAGTGCGCGCGGCGGCTCGGCTTCGACGAAGTCTCCGTATCGCACGAGCTGTCGCCGCTCGTTCGCTACGTGCCGCGCGGCGACACCACCGTTCTCAACGCCTACCTCGCCCCGGTGCTGCGGAGCTTCGTCGCCGCGCTCACGCGGGAGCTGCGGACTCTCGATGCGCGCGCCGAGCTGTCACTGATGCAGAGCAACGGCGGGCTGGCGGCGGCCGAGAGCTTTCACGCCATGTCGAGCGTCCTGTCGGGGCCCGCGGGCGGACTGATCGGCATGCATTGGGTGGGCGAGCGCCTCGGCGAGCGGCGCCTCATCGGCTTCGACATGGGTGGCACCTCGACCGACGTGTCGCTGGTCGACGGCGAGCTGCCGCAGCGTTTCGAGCACCTCATTGCGGGCGCGCGTCTCAACCAGCCGATGCTGGACGTGCACAGCATTGCGGCCGGCGGCGGCTCCATCCTCAGCTACCACGACGGGCGCTTCGCGGTGGGACCCGCCTCCGCGGGGGCGGACCCGGGGCCGGTCTGTTACGGGCGGGGGGGGCCGCTGACCCTCACCGACGTGCAGGTGCTGCTCGGTCATCTGCGCACCGACACGCTGCCGGCGGTGTTCGGGCCCGAGGGCCGCTCGCCCATCGATGCGCAGAAGGTGAACGCGGCCTTCGCCACGCTCGCCCGGGAGCTCCGCGAGCCAGGCGCGCAACCCTGCCCGCTCGAGATGCTCGCCGAGTCTTTCCTCGAGGTCGGAGTCGAAGCGATGGCGAACGCCATCCGCCAGGTCGCCACACGCCAGGGACGCGATGCGGGCGAGTTCACGCTGTTCTGCTTCGGCGGCGCCGCCGGCCAGCACGCCTGCCGGGTGGCGCGCGCCGCCGGCGTGCGCCGCATCCTGGTGCATCCGCTGGCGAGCGTGCTCGCGGCGTTCGGCATCGGCGTGGCGGATCGGCTCGCCGTGCGCCGCGCGAGCCTGCGCCGCCCGCTGGATGAGGCGGGGCTGGCCGCAGCCCGCACGGCGCTCGATGAGCTCGAGAGCGAGGCGCGCGCCGAGCTCACCCCGGGCGGAGCCGACCGCGCCCAGGTGCGCATCGCGCGCCTCCTCGAGGTGCGCGCCGGTGACAGCGACGTCGCCCTCTCGGTGCCGCTCGGGCGCCTCGGGGAGCTTCGCGAGGCGTTCCACGCCGAGCATCTGCGGCGCTTCGGGTTCACCGCTCGTGCGCTCGAGGCGGTGATCGAGTCGCTCCGGGTCGAGGCGCGCCTCGCCTCGGTCGATGCCGCCACCCTCGTGATGCCCGAACCCGCCCCCGCGGGCGAGCTGCCGCAGCGGGTGCGCGCCTGGTTCGGCGGCTGGCGCGAGGTGCCGCTCGTGCCGATGGGGGCGCTGCGCGCCGAGCTCGAGGGACCGGCGCTGATCGTCGAAGCGCACAGCACCGTGGTGCTGGAGGAGGGCTGGCGTGCCCGGCGTCTTCCCGGCGGCGAGCTGCTGCTCGAGGAGCGCGGCGCGCTGCGACGGCCGCGGGTGGCGGCGGCGGCCGACCCCGCCCGCATCGAGATATTCAACAACCTCTTCATGCACATCGCCGAGCAGATGGGCGAGGTGCTCAAGTCGACCGCGCAGTCGGTCAACATCCGCGAGCGCCTCGATTACTCCTGCGCGCTCTTCGACGCCGACGGCGGCCTGGTGGCCAACGCGCCGCACATGCCGGTGCACCTCGGTTCGATGGGCGCGAGCGTGCGGGCCGTGATCGCCGCACGGCGCGGGAGGCTCGAGCCCGGGGACTCCTGGCTCCTCAACAGCCCCTACCACGGCGGCACGCATCTGCCCGACATGACGGTGGTCACGCCGGTCTTCGTGGGCGCACGTGCGAGTCCGCGCTTCTTCGTCGCCTCACGAGCGCATCACGCCGACATCGGCGGCATGACCCCCGGCTCGATGCCGCCCTTCAGCCGCACCATCGAGGAGGAAGGCGCGCTGTTCGAGTGCTTCGCGCTGGTGAGGGGCGGGAAGCTGCGCGAGAGCGGGCTGCGCGCGGCGCTCGCGGCGGGTCCGTGGCCGGCCCGCAAGCCGGGCCAGAACGTCGCGGACCTGCGGGCGCAGCTCGCGGCCAACGCGCGCGGCATTGCCGAGATCGAGCGCGCGGTGCGGCGCCACGGGCTGGATGCGATGTGCGCCTACATGCGCCTGGTGCAGGACAACGCCGCGCACTCGGTGCGCAACGCCATCGGGCGGTTGCAGCCCGGGAGCTTTCGCTACCCGATGGATGACGGTCAGCTCATCGCGGTGCGCGTCGACATCGATCGCGAGCGGCGCCGCGCGCGCGTCGACTTCACCGGCACCTCGCCCGAGGGCGCACACAACTTCAACGCGCCGCGCGCGGTGTGCACGGCGGCGGTGCTGTATGTGTTCCGCACGCTCATCGAGCGGCCGATTCCGCTCAACGAGGGCTGCCTCGAGCCCCTCGAGCTCGTGATTCCTCCGGGGTCGCTCCTCGACCCCCGGCCGCCGGCCGCGGTGGCTGCCGGGAACGTCGAGACCTCGCAGTGCATCGTGGATGCCCTCTACGGCGCGCTCGGGATTCTCGCCGCCTCCCAGGGAACCATGAACAACCTGACCTTCGGCGACGAGCGGCTGCAGTACTACGAGACCATCGCGGGCGGCGCGGGCGCGGGAGCGAACTTCGACGGCTGCGACGCCGTGCAGACCCACATGACCAACTCGAGGCTGACCGATCCGGAGATCCTCGAGAGCACGTTCCCGGTGCTGGTGCGCGAGTTCGCGATCCGCCGCGGCTCGGGCGGCGCCGGCCGGCACCGCGGCGGCGATGGCATCGTGCGGCGGCTCGAGTTCCGGGCGCGATTCTCGGGAGCGCTGCTCGCGAATCACCGCCGCGTCGCCCCCTTCGGGCTCTTCGGGGGAGAGCCGGGCGAGCGCGGCGAGGCGTTCATCCGGCGCGCCGACGGTACGGTGGAGCCGCTCGGCGCCACCGCGCGCTTCGAGGTGGGCCCCGGCGATGAGCTCACCATCCTGAC
>Ga0209059_1001016_pt1 | contig 12902 bp, 11 predicted proteins | sample GraSoiAngelo_151_FD_186165 | JGI IMG/M metagenome (GOLD analysis project Ga0209059, IMG submission 186165) | Grasslands soil microbial communities from the Angelo Coastal Reserve, California, USA - 14_1009_12_20cm (SPAdes) (version 2) | ecosystem: Environmental > Terrestrial > Soil > Grasslands ...
CCAGACAACTACCAAAGGCGGAGTTGCATCTCCACATCGAGGGAACCCTCGAGCCGGAGTTGATGTTCGAGCTGGCACGACGCAACGGCGTACCGCTGAGCTATGCCTCAGTCGATGAGCTACGACGAGCCTATGTCTTCAGCGATCTTCAGTCGTTCCTCGACATCTATTACGCCGGTTGCCAGGTGCTGCTGAAGGAGCGGGACTTCTATGACCTGACGTGGGCTTATCTGGCGCGGGCCGCCGCCCAGGGCGTTCGCCACGCCGAGATTTTCTTCGACCCGCAGACCCATACCGACCGCGGGGTGCCCTTCGAGACCGTGATCACCGGCATCCACCGCGCCCTGGACGATGGCCGCGAGCGGCTGCAGGTCACGAGCGGGCTCATCCTGTGCTTTCTGCGGGACTTGAGCGTCGAGTCCGCGACGCAGACGCTCACCGAGGCGCTGCCCTACCGTGAGTGGATCCTCGCGGTTGGCCTCGACTCCGCGGAGGTTGGACACCCGCCATCCAAGTTCGAGGCGGTTTATAACCGTTCGCGGGAGGAAGGGTTGCGAGCCGTGGCGCACGCCGGTGAAGAGGGACCGCCCGCCTACATCTGGGAGGCGCTCGACCTCTTGCACGCCGAGCGGATCGACCACGGGGTCCGTTGCGCTGACGATGCGCGGCTGGTCGAACGGCTTGTCGAGGAACGCATCCCGCTGACCGTGTGTCCGCTGTCGAACGTCAAGCTCCGTGTGTTTCCGACGCTACGACAGCACAACCTGAAGCAGCTGCTCGACCGCGGCCTCTTGGTGACAGTGAACTCCGATGACCCGGCCTACTTCGGCGGCTACGTTGGCGATAATTTCGCAGCCAGCACGACCGCGTTGGGACTTAGCCGGGAGCAGCTGCTGGCGCTGGCCAGGAATTCATTCGCCGCGTCATTCCTGCCGGACAACCAGAAGCGCGCCTACCTGGCCGAGGTCGATAACTTCAACGCTCAGCCTTCGCTGAAGACGATCTCTTGAGCGCCGTCGTAGAGTACCCGCCGTCCGAGCTCGGTGAGCTGCTCGCGGCCGCCATCGATGGTGGCGAAATGGTTGCCCGCCAGCTGGCCGGCTTTGCTGGCAAAGCAGGTTGAGCCGTAGGGAAAGAGCACCTCGGTCTCACTGATCCCACCGGGGTAGAGCAGCAGCTGGCCCGCCCCCGGATAGCTGGTGTGGTTCTCGTACTCCAGGCCGGTCTCGAGATCGCCGAGCGGAACCCAGGCCGCTTCCCCGCTCCAGCGCGCCTGGACCAGTCGGGCGCGCAACGGAAGCAACCGCCGGAACGCGGCGCAGGTTTTCGGGGCGGCCTGCGACTCCCATCGCGCGGTGAATCGAAGCGATCCGACCTGGATCTCAAGCATCGCGTTTAAGGGTAAGGCCGATCATCCCGTGGGCTGGCTTGGGATCGCTGAAAACTTTTGTCGACGGATCGGCATCGGAGGTTTTGGAAGTGTCCCACAGCCGGTTCTGCGCTTCGAAGCTGACCTCAGCCATTGCGGTGAAGCGTGCCAGCAGCCGCGTTCCCATCTCGTGGACCAGATGCTGAATGGACATGCTGACAAAATCGTCGAAGGTCGCGATCACCGCCTCGCGGACCGCCTGTGATTCGATTCGCGCCGCGCCATCGTTCACCCCATCCCCCATGTGGCGATAGCGCCAGTGCACATCGAGGTGGATGAAGAGTGGCCGGTCGGCGCGCTCGGGCAGCGTCGTATAAGCATCACGAGCGAAGTCTCTGAACGCGCTTCCAGTGAGCTTGACCAGGCGCAGGTTGCGGCGGCCGCAGCGCAGAGCGCGGAGGCCTTCGCGGCCGACCTCGATCTCGACGCTGCCGTAATCATCGTCGAGCGGGCTCAGCAGTTTCATGCTGTGCTGGGCAAATGGAATCTCGCGCAACGCGAGGCGGAGCCATTGCATCTGCGGGTAGGTGTCGAGGAACCGCCGACCCAGGAAGGCGGCGAATCCTTCATGGCTGGCACCGGGATACTCCAGCGCCATGGCGTAGACGAAGTTCTTCATTGTGTCGGTGGCGACCACCTCGCGGTTGTCCCCCTCGGTGTACGCGGGGAGGAAATTGTCGCCGAAGACGTCGATGCTGACCCGGCCGCCGAGCAGGCCGAGGCTGGGATGGGTCCGGTAGAAGGAGACCTCGTGCTTGCCATACCGGATCTCGGCTTTCACGACTCGAGCCGGTCCGCGGCGATATCGACGATGGCTTGCAGTCCCTCCTCCATCTCCTGCTGGCGCGATCGGCGCAGCCGCCGGCGGAGGACCTCGACGATCTCGCCCTTCGGGCGCCGGTTGACGAACACGACGAAGCGGAAGCCAAAGCGCCGCTCGTATTCGCTGTTGAGGCGCTCGAGTTCCGGGAGGGTCTCCTTACCCTGTTCGTTCAGGGAGCGCGCCGAGAGTCGCCGGGGGTCCTCACCGATTCGCGGATGGGCATTGAGGGTCGCGACCTTCTCCTCCTCGCTCAGCGTGGGTAGTACCGCCCGCATCAGATCGACCAGCTCCTTCGCCGACCGATAGGGGCCGCCGGCGCGGACTCTGGTGGCCAGCGGCGTCGAGCCTTCGAGTGCTTCCTCGATGGTCGTCATAGCTTATCGAGGGTGCGGATTCTTCCGCATCTCACGTGCCGCGATAGGTCGAGCAGGCGTAGGGGGCGATCAGCAGCGGCACGTGGTAGTGACGGCCCTCGGCGAGCCGGACCTCCAGGGCCAGGGTCTCGAAGAGATGCGGAGTGCCGCCGAAGTACGCGCCGACCTCGAACAGCAATCGGTACGAACCGGGGTTGACCCCGCCTTCACTCAGGTCGGCGATCCGGCCCTGGGCGTCGGTGGTCAGGGTGCGGGTACCAAGCGTGACGCGAACGCCGGCCGCTGGTCTGCCGGCGGCGACGTCGAGGACGTGGGTGGAAACGGTCGCCAGCGGGCTCACAGCCCCACCAGGTCGTCGGGCCTGACAGGGGCGCGTGGCAGTTCCCGACCGGTGGCGTGGCGCAGGGCGGCGACCACCGCCGCGGGCACCACGACGGTCGACGGCTCGCCAACGCCCTTCGCCCCGTAAGGCAGGCCGGGCTCCGGCTCCTCGACCAACACGCAAACAACCGGCGGCATGTCGAGGATGGTCGGCAGCAGGTAGTCGGTGAATGACGCGTTCTTGACCTGGCCGTCGACCAGGGCAACCTCCTCCATCAGCGCCAGGCCAAGGCCCTGGGCGCTGCCGCCCTCGATCTGGCCCGTGACGCTCTGCGGATTGAGCGCGCGGCCGACATCCTGGGCGACGGCAATCTGGACGACGCGGACCAGGCCGAGACCGGTGTCCACTTCGACGACCGCGCGGGCGGCCCCGAAAGCAAAGCTGACGTGGGGATCGCCCTGACCATTGGCATCAAGTTTCCCAGTCGGGCGGTGATGGAAGACACGGCTCGCCTCGATGGGCCGGCGCACCTGCTGCATCCCGCCCTGAGCGTCGATCTCGGCGCGGACCGCTTGACACGCGAGCTGGACCGCCCCGCCGGTCATCATGGTCTGTCGCGAGGCGGAGCTGGAGCCCGCCGATCCGATGGTCGTATCCGGCGGCCGGATCAGCACGCGGTCGATGCCCAGCTCGGTGCGAACGATCTGGGTCACGATAGTGTCGATTCCCTGGCCGACGTCTACCGCCGCGGTCTTCACCTCGGCGACGGGACCGTGGCCATCGACGGAGACTCGGACCCATGCCTCGGATGAGTCATCGAAGCCTTCGCTGTAGGCAAGGTTCTTGTAGCCGACCGCCACTCCCACGCCGCGTTTCAGCGTCTCTCCGTGGCCCACGTTGCCGGCCCCGCCCGGGAGCAACATCGGATCACGGTCGAGCGCCGACTCGTCCGCTGGCAGGGGCAGGCCGCGCAGGCCTTCGAGGCATTCGCGAACCGGAGCCGCACCGACGATGGGCTGGCCGGTCGGCAGCACGGAGCCGGTCTTCAGCGCGTTCTTCAGCCGCAACTCGATTGGGTCCAGACCGAGCGCGGCCGCCAGCTTGTCCATCTGCGCCTCATAGGCGAAGCACGCCTGCACCGCGCCGAAGCCGCGCATCGCGCCGCATGGGGGATTGTTGGTGAAGACCGCCGTCCCGGACAGTCGGGCGTTGGGAACCTCGTACGGCCCGGCGGCGAACGTGGTGGCGTTGCCGATTACGGCCGGCGAGGTCGATGTGTAGGCGCCGCCGTCGACGAGCAGTCGAGCCTGGACACTGACGAGCGTCCCGTCGCGCCGCGCGCCGTGGCGCATCCACACGCGCGACGGGTGCCGATGCACGTGACCATAGAAGGATTCCTGCCGGCCATAACTCATCTTGACTGGTCGCCCAGTGCGGAGGGCGAGCAGGCAGGCGTGGATCTGCATGCTGACGTCCTCCCGAGCCCCGAAAGCCCCACCCACGCCCGAAAGGTGAAGCCGCACCTTTTCCGGCGGCAGCCCCAGGCAGGGCGCGAGCTGTTCATGATCGGCGTGGAGCCACTGGGTCGCAATGAATAGGTCGACCCCGCCGTCGGCGGCCGGAACGGCGAGGCCGGCCTCGGGACCCAGCGGCGCCTGATCCTGCATGCCGGTTTCGTACCTCCCTTCGACCCAGACGTCGGCAGGGGCGTTCGGATCCCCATGGATGACCTGGAGCGTTCGAACGATGTTGCCCTGCGGGTGGACGGATGGTGAGGACGGCTCGAGCGCTCGTTCCATGTCGGTGACCGGCGTGTGCACCTCATAGGTGACGGTGATCTTCTTCAGCGCCGCCCGTGCCACTTCAGGATCCTCGGCGGCGACGATGGCCACAGGCTCACCCGCATAGCGCACCACATCGACCGCAAGCACGGGCTGGTCCTGGACGTCGAGCCCGAAGGTTTTCTTGCCAGGCACATCGGCGTGCGTCAGAACCGCCTGCACGCCGGGAGCGGCCGCAGCGGCGGCAGCGTCGATGGACGCGATCCGGGCGTGTGGATGCGGGCTACGAAGCGTGGCCCCGTAGAGCATCCCGTCCCGGCGCAGGTCGCTCGCGTACTCGAAATCACCCTTCACCTTGGGTATGCCATCGACTCGGCGGACTGATTCGCCGACGCCGCCTTTACGACGGATGTCAATGCTCATTGGCTAGGGCCCCCTCTCTAAGGTTCACGAGCTGGCCATCGCGGACAACCGGCTTCCCTTCGACGAAGAGATGTCGCACCGGTCCCGGATCGCAAAACACCAGGGCGGCCACCGGGTCCGCCTCCGCGCCGCGGTGGGCGAGGTCGTCGACGGCAAAGAGCGCGATGTCCGCGCGCTTGCCCACCTCAATCGAGCCGATGTCGTCTCGACCCAGGCACGCGGCGCCGCCCCGGGTCGCCACGTGGAGCGCCTCGCGCGCCGTCATGGCGGCGGCACCCTTGCGTGCCCTGGTCGTGAGCAGAGCCTGACGGATCTCGGCCGAAAGGTTGCCGCTGTCGTTTGACGCCGAGCCATCGACGGCGAGGCCGACCGTGACGCCGCCGTCGATCATTTCGCGGGCCGGGGCGAATCCGGAGCCGAGCCGCATGTTCGAAGTGGGACACCAGGCAACTGCGGTGCGCGTCTCCGCCATTCGTCGTATGTCCGCCGGGCCGAGGTGGACGCAGTGGGCGAGCCAGACATCCGGGCCGAGGAAGTGGAGGTCCTCGAGCAGCTCCAGTGGCCTGCGATTGAAGGTCTTCAGGCAGTACGCCTCCTCATCGAGGGTCTCCGCGATGTGCGTATGCAGTCGCACCTGGTGCCGTCGGGCCAGCGCGGCCGACTCGCGCATCAACTCCGGCGAGGCGGAGAAGGGCGAGCAGGGGCCCACGGCGATTCGCAGCATGGATCCCGGCGTCGGGTCGTGGAAGCGATTGATCGCCTGGTCGGTGTTAGCGAGGATGGTGTCGATGTCTTCGACCACGCCGTCGGGCGGCAGGCCGCCGCGCGATTGCCCCAGATCCATGGATCCGCGACAGGGGTGGAAGCGGATGCCGAGTTGGGCCGCCGACTCGATCTCGGCCTCCAGCAGGCCGCCGGCTCCCGCAGGAAAGACGTAGTGATGGTCCGTTGTCGTGGAGCAGCCGCTCAACGCCAGCTCGGCCAGACCGGCTTCGGCGGCATTCCGCTCCCACTCGGCATCGATCCTCGCCCAGGCCGGGTAGAGCTCGCGCAACCAGTCGAACAGACCTCCCTGCTGAGCGCGGACCCGCGTAAGCGTCTGGTAGAGGTGATGGTGGGTGTTAACCAACCCCGGGATCGCGACCAGGCCGTGCCCATCGACGACCTCCGGCTGTTCACGAACCGGCGCCCGGCCGCTTCCTACCCACCGAACCACCCCCCCATCGATAAGGATCGAGGCGTCGACCAGCTCGCTACCGGAGTCGTCCATGGTCGCCACGGTGCGACAGCCCTCGAGGAGGATCACGTTCCGCCTCGCAGCCGAGTTGCCGCGAGCTCGACCGCGTCCACGATCTTCTGGTAGCCGGTGCAGCGACAGATGTTTCCACTGAGCGCCTCACGTATGGTCGCCGGGCTGGGATGGGGATCCTTCTCGAGCAGATCGGCCACGGCGACAACGAATCCTGGCGTGCAGAATCCGCACTGAACGGCGCCCGCTTCGACGAACGCTTCCTGGATCGGATGCAGCCGGCCGGCATCGGACAGGCCCTCGATGGTGCGCACCTCACGGTCTTGCGCCTGCGCGGCGAGTACCAGGCAGCTGCAGACGAGTGCGCCATCGAGCCAGACCGAGCAGGAGCCGCACTCACCTTGCTCGCAGGCGTTCTTCGACCCGTACAGGCCGAGCTGCTCCCGGAGGAAGGTCAGGAGGCTGGCACCCGGCCAGACCTCGGCTTCGTGCCGGTCGCCGTTGACGCGCGTCCTCACAACCACGTCGGCAACCTTCGCTCGTTGAGCGACCAGGTCAGGGCCCGGCGGGCTAGCACGCGACAGCCATGCCGGCGATAGGCCGCCGTTCCGCGCACGTCATCGAGCGGTCTCGCCGCCGACGCCACCAGCTCCGCGAACTCATCGATGGCCTGATCAGGGACGGTCGTCGACGGATCCTGCCAGGCGCCCGAGCTGCCCATGACCGATGCGATCTGCGCTTCGGCCTGCGAGGCGCGGATGATGGTGGGCCCAACCGATCCGAGCGCCACGTTCACCCGCCGACCGTCCTCGTCGACGACCAGGCACAGCCCGGCCACGGCGATCACCATGGCGTTGCGGGTGCCGATCTTAGAGAAACTTCCCGGCCCGCGGAGTCGCTTCCAGCGCGTCCCGAGGATCAGCTCATCAGCGGCGAGAGCGGTCTTCTTGGGTCCCCGCAGAAAAGCGTGCCAGGGGAGCGAGCGCTCGCCGCGTGCCTGGCTCCGCAGCACGACGTCGGCGTCGTACGCGGCCAGCACCGGGAGCGCGTCTCCGGCGGGTGACGCCGTGCCGAGGTTGCCGCCCACCGTTCCGCGATGGCGGATCTGGGGCGATCCGACCGAGCGCGACGCCTGGACGAGCGGCTTGAAGTCGGGAAGCTCCTTGACGATCGCCGCGTAGGTCAAGCCCGCGCCAAGGAAGACGTCGCCATTTTCCTGGTGATGCGTGGCCAGTTGCGAAACGCGCGTCAGGTCGATGATGGCCGCTGGACGCAGCCGTCCGAAGTTGAGTTCGACCATGAGATCCGTTCCGCCGGCGAGGGGGATCGCTTCCGGCCGCTCCGCTTTGAGGGCCAGAGCCTCCTCGAGCGAGCGAGGCAGTAGCACATCCATGGCTGACTGATTACTTTATCTGCGCGGCACTACGTTCGATCGCCCGCAGCAGGGCACGTGCGCCCAGGACGAGGTGCTCGTCGGAGGTCGTCTCCCGTGGGGAATGACTGAGGCCGCCGATGCTGGGCACGAACAGCATCGCGGTTGGAACATGGCGCGAGAGGACGGCGGCGTCGTGGCCCGCGCCGCTCCACAGCCGGCCGGGTTCGCGACCAAGCTCGCGGCAGGCCTGGTCCAGGATGTCGATCTGCGCTCGGTCCATCGGCGCCGGCGGCACCCAGGAGAGGAGCTCGGCGTTGGCTCGGCACCCCTCCTCCCCGCAGATTTTCTGGAGCGCTTCGGCAAACGCGTCGACGATGCGTCGAACGATCGTCTCGTCCAGATGGCGGACCTCGAGGGTGAAGCTGGCGCGACCGGGAATGACGTTGACGCCACCGGGCTCGAACTGCATGAAGCCGATGTTCGCGACCGCATCGGCGTCGATGGCCTGCACCAGCTCGTACAGACCCGCGGTGGCGCGGGCAGCGGCGCGGCCGGCGTCGTGACGGCGAGGGATCGGTGTCGTACCCGCGTGGTTCTGCTCGCCCACCAGCTGAATGCGCTGCCGATGGACCCCGACGATGCCCGTCACCAGCGCAAGGTCGATGCCCTGCGCCTCCATGCGCGGCCCTTGCTCGATGTGCAGCTCAATAAAGGCAGCGATCGCGGCGAGGTGCTGGTGCGCGTCGACCAGGCGATCAACCTCTCGGCCCGCCGCGGCGAGCACCTGCCTGGTGGGCACGCCCCGCCAATCCAGCGTCTCTCGGAGTCGGGCGACGTCGAGTTCGCCGGTAAGCGCCAGGCTCCCGATCAGTCCGGCGGCGAAGCGAACGCCTTCCTCATCCGAGAAGCCGACCACTTCGACGCGCGGCGCGATTGGATTCCCCGACTCGACCAGCGCTCGGAGCACTTCAAGGGCCGCGACGGCGCCGTAGGCTCCGTCGAGCCGGCCACCATCCGGCACGCTGTCCAGGTGGGAACCGGTCAGCAGGTAGGGGCCGGTCGTGCCCGGCAGGCGACCGAAGACGTTGAGGGCAGCGTCGAGACGTGCCTCGAGTCCGGCTTCCTGGATCCGTTTCGCGAACCAGCGCCGCCCGGCGAGATCGGCATCCGACCAGGCCAGCCGGTCGACGCCGCCATTCGCGAGCCCGCCGATGGCCGACAAGGTCCGCAGGTCCTGGAGCAGACGCTCCGCATTGATGTCGCTCATAGCCAGGCGGCCGCCGGGTCGAAAGGCTGGCACTGCTGGAAACGACCGAAGTCGGGTTTGCCGACCACCTCGCCCTCCTGGTAAACGACCTGCCCGCGGACGATCGTGGTCTTGACGCGACCGGTGAGGGTCAATCCCTCGTAGGGCGAGAAACCGGCGCGGCTATGCAGTTCCGCCGCCGCGAGCACCCGTTCTGGGCGCGGATCGAAGAGGACGACGTCGGCGTCGAAGCCCGGTGCCAGGTCGCCCTTGCGCGGCCAGAGCCCGAAAATCTTGGCGGGGTTCGTGCTGAGCAGCCGAACCACGTCCGGCAGGGTGAGCCGGCGGGCCACCACACCGAAGGAATAGAGGAGCAGGAGCGAGGTTTCCACTCCCGGGATTCCGGGGCTCACCCGGGTGAAGTCATCGATCCCTTCTCGGTCAGCCAGCGCGAAGCCGCAGTGGTCGCTGCCGATACTCTGGACATCCCCGCGCTGGAGCCGCTCCCAGAGTTGCGCCTGGCTCGCCGCATCCCGCAGTGGCGGGGTCATGACGTAACGAGCGGCATCCGGTTGGCCGTAGCGCGAGTCGTCCAGAACGAGGTAGTGGGGGCAGGTCTCCGCGATGGCCGCCACCCCATGCTGTCGCGCCTCGCCGACGAGGTCAATCGCTAACGGGGTCGAGAGGTGGACGAAGTAGACCGGGCTCCCGGTGACCCGGCTGAACAGGAGTCCGCGGGCGACCGCCTCCGCCTCGGCGACCCCCGGGCGAGCTGCGCTGTGATATCGCAGCGACCGCTTGCCCTCGTCGATGAGCAGGCGCCCCGTGCCCTCGACGATGTCGTCGTTTTCGGCATGCACCTGCACCAGCAGCCCCGCACCGCCGGAGCGCTGCATCAGCCGATACCAGGTCCAGTCATCGGCATAAAAGATGGTGTTGCGATACGTCGTGTAGATCTTGGCGCTCGTCACCCCAGCCTCGACCAGCGCATCGAGGTCTCGCTCCCAGCTCGGTGGGAGATTGGTGATGTTGAGATGGAGGCCGTAGTCCACGTAGGACTGGCCGTCGATCAGCCCACGGCGGGCCTGCAGCGCCGTGGCGAACGTCTGGCTGCGCAGTTGGGGAGCAAAGTCCAGGTATGTCGTGACGCCGCCGGCGGCCGCCGAGGCCGAGCCACTCGAAAAGTCATCCGCGGTGCGAGCCGTCCCGGTATCCAGGAGGAGGTGCGTGTGCGGGTCGACGATACCGGGCAGGACCAGCAAGCCGGTTGCGTCGAGCACCGAACCGTCAGTGTGGATGCCAGGTCCGACCTCGACGATCTTTTCACCGTCCACCAGCACGTCGGCGGCTCGCTCGCCAGTAGCGGTGACCACTGTCCCACCCCGAATCACCATTCGCGTTTGATCACTATATTTCGACGAGGCTCAGGGTTACGACAGACAGCTGTCGGAGCGATGGCTCACGATGGCCGCATGTGCCGGTCCAGCGAGAGCCCGCTCGAGCGGATCCTGTCGGGTCTCCGAGACCTGCCAGACTGGGTGGCCGAGCAACCCGCCGGCCAGCTGGGTCAGACCATCGTCAAGAGCCGGGAGATCATCGACCGGACGGAGGCGGTGGGGGCCGAGGCCACCCGCCGCTTCGAGAAGGCCGGCGGCTACAAGAGCGACGGCTTCCTCGGGATGGTGCCCTGGCTGCGGGTGAACGGCAAGCTCTCGGGGGCCGCCGCCGCCGAGCGGGTCGACACCGCCCGCCAGCTCAAGGAGCTGCCCCGCACCGAAGAGGCCCTGGCCCGCGGCGAGATCGGCTACCAGCACGCGGTGGCGATGGCCCGCACCGCCGAGCACGTCGGCGCCGCCCAGGTGCGTAAGGCCGAGGCCAGCCTGCTCCAGGCGGCGGAGACGATGGACCCCGGCCAATTCGTCACCGTCGCGAAGAACTTCGAGCACCAGGTCGATGCCGAGGCGGTGCTGGCCGACGCCAACCGGGCGTACCAGCGCCGCTACCTCCAGATCGGCGAGGTCACCAATGGCCTGGTCCGGCTCGAGGGCCAGCTCGTCCCGGAGGCGGCGGCCATGCTGCGGACCAGGCTGGAATCCTTCATGAAGCCGGCCAAAGGCGACCAGCGGACGGCCGGCCAGCGGGCGCACGACGCGCTGGTCGAGGTCTGCCGGCGCGCCGGTGGCGCCGTGGGCCAGCGTGATGGCGATCGCGGCGGGGCTGGCGGCGGCTCGCGGCCGTCGTTGATCATCCGGGCCAGCCTCGACACCCTGGCCGGCCTCGATGGGGCACCGGCCGGCGAGCTGGAGTGGGGTGGCACCATCCCGGCGGAGACGGTGCGGCGGCATGCCTGCGATTCGGCCATCACCCGGATCACCGGGCTGGGTGAGCTCGAGCAAGAACTCACGCAGGCCGCGCGCACGATCCCGCCGTCCACGCGCCGGGCGCTGATCGCGCGGGATCAGCACTGCGTCTTTCCCGGCTGCGACCGGCCGCCGCCCTGGTGCGACGGGCATCACCTCATCTTCTGGGGCGATGGCGGGCCGACCACGCTTGACAACCTGGGCCTGCTCTGCCGGACGCACCACCACCAGGTGCACGAGGAGGGCTGGAAATTAGGGCGCAAAGACAGGCGATGGGTCGCCACGCCACCCGCCCTGAACATTGTGCCTCGGGCAAGATCGGCGTGAGGGTTATCTTGCCCGAATAGACGTTGGCGACCGGCCGCTGAACTGGTAGCGTAAGTCAGCGTGGCAGCCGTAAAGGTCGACACCGAGCGTAAACCTGGCTCGCAGGTCGTCCTCTCGGTGGAGGTCGATGCCGACCAGGTGTCGCGCTCGATCGACCAGGCCTACAGCCGGCTCGCGCCACGGGTGCGGATCGCCGGTTTCCGGCCGGGGAAAGCCCCGCGCCCGATGATCGAGCGGGAGATTGGTTGGTCCGCGCTTCGCCAGGAGGCCCTCGACCTGATTTTGCCAACGGCCTATAACTCGGCCCTGGACGAAGCCGGCCTCGATCCGATCGACGTGCCGCGCGTCGAGGTGCAGCAGTTCGATCGCGGACAGCCAATGAAGTTCACGGCCACGGTCTCCATCAAGCCCGAAATCACGCTCAAGGAATACAAGGACATCCGCGTGCCCCGGCCGAACACGGAGATCGTCGACAAGGACGTCGACGAGGCGATCGAGCGGTTGCGCGCACGGTTTGCCGAACTCCACGCCGTCGAGCGGCCCGTGCAGGCCGGTGATTTCCTGACCATCGACACGCACATCCTGAAATCCGGCGCCGTCCTGATCGGCGAGAGCCAGACGGACGCGCAACTCGAGGTCGACAAGGAGCGGCTCATTCCCGGCCTGGCCGAGGGGCTCGCCGGGCAGGCTGTCGGCGAAACCCGCGACATCCGCCTGACGTTGCCGGCCGACTACCCCAAGAAAGATCTCGCCGGGTCTGACGTGGTCTTCCGGGTTACGGTGAAGGGCGTCAAGGAACGTCGTCTGCCGCCGCTGGACGACGAGCTCGCCAAGCAGGTCGGTCGCGGCCAAACCCTGGCGGAGCTCAAGCAGGAAGTCCGTGACGAGCTCCAGGAAGCAGCCCACAAGGCGGACGAACAGCGATTCGAGAATGACGTGTTGAAAGCGCTCGACGAACGGATGGAGGCGGAGATCCCGGAGCCGCTGATCGAGCGGGAGGTCAATCGCCGGGTGCGTGAGCTGGAGTTGCGCCTCCAGGACCAGGGCGTCAAGATGGATCGCTACCTCGAGTACACGAACACTTCCCTCGACGTGCTCAAGGCTGAGCAGCGCCCGCAGGCGGTGCAGAAGGTCCGCCTCGAGCTCGCCCTGGAAACCGTCGCCGAGCGCGAGGGCCTCACGGTCTCCGACGC
>Ga0209059_1001021_pt1 | contig 12864 bp, 15 predicted proteins | sample GraSoiAngelo_151_FD_186165 | JGI IMG/M metagenome (GOLD analysis project Ga0209059, IMG submission 186165) | Grasslands soil microbial communities from the Angelo Coastal Reserve, California, USA - 14_1009_12_20cm (SPAdes) (version 2) | ecosystem: Environmental > Terrestrial > Soil > Grasslands ...
TGATGTTCTTCCATCTCCCGCGCAGCCACGGCTAAGTTGGTCACGGCAATGAGCACGTGATCAATTTCCACTCATTCAACCGTCAGAACGCGATGTTACGTCCCTCAATGATCAAGCGCGTCCAACCTTTTGGGTCGATCCACGATCCGCCGATGGCATCAACCTGAGCCTGAGAGACCCCACGGGCCTCAGCACAACCCTTTCAGACGTGAATTGGGATTTTATTCTCGCGTGCGAAGTCCAGGACTTCAGTAAGCGGCGGTACGCCGTTGCCTCGTACCGTCCCGGCAACGCCAGAGCGGATCAGCTCTGTCGAGTCGCCCGCGAGAACGATACGGACGTCAACGCCGGTCTGCTTAGCCCCGCGTGCCAGATGGAATGGGATCGTCGCCTTCGTTGGGTCGTTCGTTCCCCAAGTTGTCGAGATCGTTAGAACCTGCTCCATGGCTCACCTCTCTTGTCCGGTCAGCGCCCACATGTTAAGTCCGGTCGCTCGACGGCGCGATCTAGCCGGGGCCTCCGCCTGAATGATCGGTCTACCGGACTGGGACTTCCTCCCCGTCCTGGCCCCAGCGGGTGTGGAACGATCCTTCGCGGTCGATCCGCTTATAGCTGTGCGCCCCGAAATAGTCGCGCAGGCCCTGGACCAGGTTCGCCGGCAGCCGCTCGCGCCGGTAGGCATCGTAATAGGCCAGCGATGAACTGAAGGCGGGCACCGGGATGCCGCGGTCGACCGCGACCGCGAGCACGCGACGCCAGGCGTCCTGCGCCGAGGCCATCGCATCCCGGAAGTAGGGCGCCAGCAACAGATTCTTCAAGCCGGGATCCTGCGCGTACGCATCCGTGATCCGGTTGAGGAATCGGGCCCGGATGATGCATCCCCCGCGCCAGATGCGGGCAATGGCCCCCAGCTGTAGGTCCCAACCATTCTCGTTCGAGGCCGCCTGCATCTCCTCGAATCCCTGGGCGTACGCCACCACCTTGGAGGCATAGAGCGCGCTGCGCACGTCGTCGACCAGCGAGGCCGGCGCTGCCGCCCGGACCGCGCCGTTCGGGCCGGCCAGGGTCCGCGAGGCCTGCTGGCGGTCGGCCTTCAGCGCCGAGAGGAATCGAGCGAAGACCGCCTCGGTAATGGCGGTCACCGGGATCCCGAGGTCGAGCGCCGATTGCGAGGCCCACTTGCCCGTGCCTTTCTGCTCCGCCTCGTCGAGAATCACGTCGACCAGGGGCCGGCCGGTGGCTCGGTCGCGCTTGGCGAGCACTTCGGACGTGATCTGGATCAGGTAGGACTCGAGGTCACCCTTGTTCCACTGGGCAAAGATGCTCGAGAGCTCGTCGGCGCCCAGGTTGAGCGCGTGGCTCAACAGGTCGTAGGCCTCGGCGATCAACTGAATGTCCGCGTACTCGATGCCGTTGTGGACCATCTTCACGTAGTGGCCGGCGCCGCCCGGACCGATGTAGGTGCAGCACGGTTCGCCGTCGACATGGGCACTGATGGTGGTCAGCATGGGCTCCACCTGCCTGTAGGCCTCCCGAGCGCCGCCCGGCATGATGCTCGGCCCGTTGAGCGCGCCTTCCTCGCCGCCGGATACACCGGTGCCGATGAAGCGAAGCCCGCGAGCCTCGAGCGTCTTGCCACGTCGGACCGTGTCGAGGAAATAGGAGTTGCCGCCGTCGATCAGGATGTCGCCGGCCTCCAGGTACGGCGCCAGATGCTCGATGGTCTCGTCGACCGGCGTCCCGGCCTTCACCATCATCAGGACGCGGCGCGGCCTCTCCAGCTGGCCCGCCAGATCCTGCGGGGTGTGGGCAGGCGTGAACGGCCCCTCCGTGCCGTACTGCTTCATGAAGTCATCGACGCGCGACGTGGTGCGGTTGTAGACCGAGACGCCAAACCCGTTCCGGGCCAGATTGCGGGCCAGGTTCATGCCCATGGTGGCCAGCCCCACGACGGCGATCACGCTCATCGCCGGACGCTCGCTCGCTGCACACTGATGCCCGTCATGACGACGACGATGATCGGCACCAGCCACCAGCCAACGATGTGGTTGGCGTTGAGGATTCCCGTGACGACCAGCCCGATGAAAACGGCCACCGCCACGCTCCAATCGTCGCCGATGATGAAGTCGTACCAAAATCGACCGAAGGCGACGATCCACGACCAGATGGGCGGCATCAGGCTGCTGCCCGGATCTGAGGCGCCCGGCGCCGCAAGACCGTGATAAACGTCAGGGCCGTCGCTACGTTGAGGATCAGGGGCGCCACAATCGTGCCGTCGCTGGCAGGCCAGTTGACGCCGAGCCCCTCGACTGACCAGAACGTGCCGAAAGAGGTCAGCAGCGTCCCGACGATCAGCTGCAAGAAGCTGCGCGGGATCCGGCGAACCGACCGGTGAACGATGAATCCGATGCCCAGGAAGATGACGATGGCCGCGGCCCCCCCGATGATCGCCACGCCATAGTTGTTGGCGCCGGCGCCGAATGAGACCACGATGAACGCCACCTCCAATCCCTCGAGCACGACGCCCTTGAAGGCCAGCACCCAGGCGGTCCAATCCATGCCGGGACCCGTCCACTGTTCCGCGGCATCGTGCGGGTCCTCGCCGGCCATTCCCGCAAGGCCGCGGGCGGCGACCCGGGTGATGCCTTTGCGGAACCATTGCAGCCCGAACACGAGCAGCAGGAAACCGACAATCAGCCGCAAGGGCCCAATGGGAATCTGGCTGAGCGCGGCACCGAGCACGACGACGGTCACGGCCAGCACCCCGAAGCCCGAGACCGCCCCGATGATCGTCGAGCGCCAACCTCGCGTCGCGCCCACTCCGACAACGATCGTGACCATCTCGGTCGCCTCGACCGCCGAGGCCAGGAAGGTGGTGATCAGGACCGGGAGGAGGCTGGTTGAGATCATCCGTTGACTTTAACGACTCGCGCCATCGTGGTGGTGTAGGAATAAGGGATGAGCGCGCGCGGCACCGTCGTCGCCAGCAAAGAGGTTCCGGCGCCACCGCGACAGCCGCGATTTTCCCTCAAAACTCCGCGCGATCCCGGCTTTGCGGCCCTGCGCCGCGCGGCCCGCGCCGCAATCATCATTCCGCTTGCCTTGGCGCTTGGCACGTTTGTACTGCACCTCGGCCAGAACGTCATCTTCATCGTCTTCGGATGCTTCGCCCTGCTCGTCATCACCGACTTCGGCGGGATCAGGCCCGCCCGCGCTCGCGCGTACCTCACCGCGACCGCGGTCGGCGCGGTGCTCGTGGCCCTGGGCACCTTCGTCTCGCTGACCATCGCGGCGGCGGCGGCCGTCACCTTCCTGGTGGCACTCGTGATGTCGTTTGCCCGTGTGTTCGGCGGCTATTTCGTGGCCGGCCAGACCGGCATGCTGCTCGCATACATCGTCGCCACGGCCGTGCCGGCACCCTCGTCCAGCATTCCCGTAAGGGTTGGCGCCTTCGTCCTGGCGGGCGTGATCTCGACTCTCGCGGGCGTGTTCATGTGGCCGCACTTCGAGCGGGTGACGCTATGCAAGCAGGCGGCGAAAGCCTGTCTGCGCGTGGCCGACCTGGTTGAGGCGCTTCATGCCGGTGGCGATGGCGCCGAGCTGCGGCAGCGGATCGATAGCGCTCGCAACGCCGAGCAGGCCGCGCGTCGGGAATATGTCGCGACCGCGAAGCGCCCGGCCGGACCGGCGCGACGCGACCGCGCCCTTGCGCAGCTTCTCATCGAGCTGCAGCGGATAGTCGACGTCGTCGAGCGGCCCTTTTCTCAGCACCGCGCCGCGGTCGTGCCGCGCATCGCGGAGCGCGACCGCATGAGCGAGTCGGTGGTCACTGCGCTACGCTCGAGCGCCGACGTGCTCATCGGTGGCGCGCCGCCAAACCTCCAGGCCGTCGAGGATGCTCGCCTCGCCCACCGTGTCGCCCTCGACCGCTGGGCGGGGCAGGAGCTTAAAGCCGGGCGCCCGGCGGATCAGGTCCTCGATGGGCTGGATGTCGACCACACGCTGCGCGTGATCGCCTATCTGACGGTCGTGCTCGGCAGCAACGCCATCATCACAGCTGGCGGATGGCCGGAGGTAACCGGGCCAACCCCGGCGCCGACACCCGGAGGGATTGGACCCGTCATCGTTCGCGTTCTCGAGACGGTCCGTACGCACCTCGACCCTTCGTCGACGGTGGTGCAGTCAAGCCTGCGTATCGCCGTCGGCCTGGCCATCGCGGTAGTGGTCGCGAATCGGTTGGGACTGCAGCACGGGTTCTGGGTCGTCCTCGGAACGCTGCAAGTGCTCCGCTCGAACGCACTGGGCACCGGTCGAACCACCATACAGTCCGTCGGCGGCAATCTGGTGGGCGTTGTCCTTGGTGGACTCTTCGCCCTTGTGGCGGGCACCAATGGGGTGCTCTTGTGGTCGGTCCTCCCATTCGCCATCTTCCTCGCCGCCTATGCGTCAACCGCGGTCGGCTTCGCGGCCGGTCAGGCAGCCTTCAGCCTCTTGCTCATCATCATGTTCAACCTCATCGTTCCGACCGGCTGGCAGATCGGGGTCGTTCGCATCGAGGATCTCCTGGTCGGTGTCGCGATCAGCCTGGTGGTCGGCGTGCTCCTGTGGCCGCGCGGCGTGCGACGGGCGCTGGCGCGCGCCATAGCTCGTTTCTACCGCGCGATCTCGGCCTACCTCGACCGGTCCTTCGATCACATCCTGGGTCTCGAGCGGCCCGGCGGCGTCGATCCGCTGCGCCGGACCGCACTGCGGGCCGGTGACCTGGCCGGTGAGGCGTTCGACGACTTCGTCAACGAAAAGGCCGCGTCCCCCTTGAGCCCCGATCGGGCTGGCTTCCTGCTCTCAGCGGGAAACCACGCCATCCTCGCGGCCGACCTGGTCGAGTGGCTGGCCGCGTCGGGTTACCGGGCCTCGACCTGTGCGGAGGGTGCCCATGCGGTGGAGGCCCAGTTCCTGATCCTGCTCGCGGGCCTTGCCCGGCTAGCGGATCGGCTCGCCCTGGTCCACCCGGTCGAAAGCCACGACACCGTGTCAGTCGATCGGCTGCGGGCGGCCGCGGTCGATTGCCTCCGCTGCTGGCGCAACGACGAGTCGGTCGGCCGCGGGGCGATGGCGGTGGTTATGGCCGGCGAATGGACCCAGAACGTTGCCCGTCTGGAGATCGACCTCGAACAACCGGTGCGCGATGCCGTCGAAGCGGCCCGCTTGCCATGGTGGCGCTGACCTAGCGCCGTGGTTCGTTACGACGGTTCCAGGCGTCCCCCGCTCGCCGGGGAGGGCCGGCTGGGGGGCTCGATACCGCGATCGGATCGCTGGCCGGAAACGTCTCCATCAGCGCCTCGTCCAGGGCGTCGTATTCATCGCCGTCGGCCGTCGGCACCTCGTCCGCCGCCGCTAGCCCTCCACCGCGAGCTGGTCGAGCTCAGCGAGCTCAGCCGGGGCGAGCTCCAGCGCGACCGCGCCGAGGTTTTCCTCCAGGTGCGCCACCTTCGACGTTCCCGGGATGGGCAGCATCACCGGCGAGTGGGCGAGCAACCAGGCGAGCGCGACCTGCGTCGGGGTGGCTCGGTACTTCATAGCGATCTGGCCCACGGCGCCGCCGGCGCTGATCACCTCGCCGCCCTCGACCGGGCGCCAGGGGATGAAGGCCACCTCTTCCAGTGAGCACGCCTCCAGCACCGGTTCGGAGGACCGTTCGAACAGGCTGTATCGATTCTGCACCGAGACGATCGGGGTGAGTTTCTGCGCCCGTTCGAGCTCGTCGACGGTGACGTTCGAGAGAGCGATGTGCCGGATCTTCCCCTCATTCTTCAACTCGACGAGGGTGCCCACCGATTCTTCGAAGGGAACCTCTGGGTCAGGACGGTGAAGCTGGTAGACGTCGATCCGGTCGACGCGGAGGCGCTTGAGGCTACCCTCGCAGGCGGCGCGCAAATGCTCGGGGCGACCATTCGGGTTCCAGCGGTTCGGACCGGGCCGGGTCAGGCCGCCCTTAGTCGCGATCACGAGCTCGTCGGGATAGGGATAGAGCGCTTCGGCGATCAATCGCTCGCTCACTTGCGGTCCGTAGGAATCCGCGGTGTCGATCAGGTTGATGCCCAGCTCGAGGACTCGGCGCAGCACGCGCTTGCACTCCTCGGGGTCCCTGGGTTCTCCCCAGATGCCCTCGCCGGTTAGCCGCATGGCCCCGAACCCGAAGCGATTGACGCTGAGGTCGCCGCCGATGTCGATCGTTCCCGCCAGCGCGGCGTTGATGGTGGTCTGTTCAGCCATGGCGTCCTCCTCCGTTGTTCTGCTTATCAGGTTATTCCTGGACGGCGTACGATGCCTCGGTGGAGCTCGGACTCATCCTCCCGTACGAGGGCAGCCTCTCATTCGTCGAGGCGCTGGAGCTGACCCACCGCGCGGAGGCGCTCGGATTCGACTCGGTGTGGATGCCCGAGGCGTACGGAACCGACGCGATCTCCATCCTGGGGGCGCTGGCGGCGCGCACCGAGCGAATTCGCCTCGGTACCGGCATCGTCAACGTGTTCAGCCGGACGCCGGCGCTGCTGGCGCAAACAGCCGCGACCCTCGATCTGATCTCGGGTGGGCGCTTCATCCTCGGGCTGGGAACCAGCGGACACCAGGTGATCAGCGGCTGGCACGGCGTGCCCTTCGAGCGGCCGGTGCTGCGAATGCGCGAAACGATCGCCATCGTCCGGCAGGTGCTGCGGCGCGAGCGCCTCGAGTTTCGGGGTGAGGTGTTCCAGCTCGACAAAGGCCTGAAACTGCTGGCTCGTCCGGTGCGAGCCACGGTCCCGATCTTTCTGGCGACCCTGACGCCCGCCGGGCTCCGGCTCACCGGTGAGCTGGCCGACGGGTGGATGCCGACGCTGTTTTCTCCGGAGCACATGGATGTTTTCCGGGCGGAGCTGGAGACGGGCGCGCGCGCCGGCGGTCGATCCCTGAGCTCGCTGGCAATCGCCCCTCATGTTCCCGTGGTCATCGACGACGATCGGGCTCGGGCCCGCGACGCGGTTCGGGTGGTGCCCGATGCGCTGGTCGATGCGATCACGATCGCCGGACCGGCCGGCTACGCGCGCGAACAGCTGGCGGCATGGTCGGCGGCAGGCGTCACGCTGCTGGTAGCCGCCGTTCAAGGCAAGACTCAGGACGACAGACTCCGAACGGTCGAGATCCTGGCGGCAGCCACAGCCGGCGTGCACTAGGATCAGTTCAGGACGGCAATCATCGCGAGTGAGGTGATCCTGATATGCCAGTGCGTACAGCGGAAGCCAGATGGCAGCGGTCATTGCAAGACGGGTCGGGAACGATGCGGCTGGGAAGCGGCGCCTTCGAAGGCAACTATTCGTTCAAAAGCCGGATGGAGGAGGGTGCCGGCACCAATCCCGAAGAGCTGATCGGCGCAGCGCATGCCGGCTGCTTCTCGATGGCGTTCGCCAACGGGCTGACGCAGGCCGGCCACAAGCCCCAGGAAATCCGCACCACCGCCAGCGTCCACTTCGACAAGACCGAGCAGGGATGGGCGATCACCCGCATCGATCTCGCGACAGAGGGCAACGTCCCGGATATCGATGAGGCGAGCTTCAAGCGGATCGCCGAGGAGGCGAAGCAGGGCTGTCCGGTCTCCAAGGCGCTGGCAGCCACGCCCATCAGTCTGAAAGCAACGCTCAAGACGGGAGTCACGGCGTAGCGATGCCTATCTCCCTCCCCCGCTTGCGGGGGAGGGTCGGGGTGGGGGCGGTTTGAGGGCGATGCGGTTGCACGCGGCCAACGAGCCGCTTCGCCTCGAAGATGTACCCGCGCCCGCTCCGGCCGAACATCAGGTCCTGATCCGGGTGTCGATGTGTGCGGTCTGCCGCACGGACCTCCACATCGTGAGCGGCGAGTTAAGCGAGCCAAAACTTCCGCTCGTGACCGGCCACATGATCGTGGGACGCGTCGAGGGCGCCGGGGAGCACGCCCGCCGGTTTGCGACCGGTGAACGGATTGGTGTTCCCTGGCTCGGCTTCGTCGACGAGACCTGCCGCTTCTGCCGCCGCGGTCTCGAGAACCTCTGCGTGAACGCGCGCTTCACCGGCTATCAGCTGGACGGTGGCTATGCCGAGTTTTGCATCGCCGACGAACGCTTCTGCTTTCCACTGCCGGAAAGTTATGACGACCTGCACTCGGCGCCCCTACTCTGCGCCGGCCTGATCGGCTACCGCGCCTTACGGCTCGCGGGCGACGCGGAGCGGATTGGCCTCTACGGCTTCGGCGATTCGGCCCATATCATCGCGCAGGTCGCCCGCTACCAGGGCCGGCGCGTTTTTGCCTTCACCTCGCCGGGCGATACGAAAAAGCAGGCGTTCGCCCGACGCCTCGGGGCCGAATGGGCCGGGGATTCGATGACGCCGCCGCCGGAACCACTCGATGCCGCCTTGATCTTCGCGCCGGTGGGCGCCCTGGTGCCGACCGCGCTCAAGGCTCTCGATCCCGGCGGGACCGTGGTCTGCGCCGGCATTCACATGAGCGATATTCCGTCATTTCCCTACGAGCTCCTCTGGATGGAGCGGCATATCCGCTCGGTCGCCAACCTGACTCGGCGGGACGGCGAAGAATTCCTGCAAATCGCGCCGCGGGTCCCGGTTCGCACCGACGTCCATCCGTATCCACTCGAGGAGGCGAATCGCGCCCTGGACGACCTCGCGCATGGCCGCTTCGAGGGCGCGGCCGTCCTGACGATCGCCTCCTGATCGCGATTTCCTTAACGTCGCCTCATGATGAGCGCCTAGCCTGTCATCGAACTGAAAGGTCATGGCCCTCAGCATTTCCTTACATGAGCCATCGAAAAACCCTGATCGCGGCGCTGGTGGCCGGCGGTCTGACGCTCGGCGCCGCTGCGGTCGGCGTCGCCTACTTCGTGGGGTTCGCGGGCTCCTCGCCGCAGAAACTCGGCTTGAGCTCGCCCACGCCGACGGTGAGCGGCTCGCCGACGGCAACGACCAGCGCCGGCACCGGGACCTGGACCGTAGCGTCGGGCTCCCAGGCCGGCTATCGCGTTCGGGAACAGCTCGCCTCGTTGTCGGCGCCAAGCGATGCGGTTGGGCGAACCTCGTCGATCACCGGCAGCGTCACCATCACTCAGTCGGGAAGCAGCGACACGGTGGCGGCCGCCTCGCTGACGGTGAACGTGAGTACCCTCACCAGTGACCGCTCGATGCGCGATCAGCGGATCCATCAGATGGGGCTCGAAAGTAATCGCTACCCGACGGCGACATTCGTGCTGTCCACGCCGATCGACCTCCCGGCCGGCGCCACCAGCGGCCAGGTGGCCAATGTCTCGGCCACCGGCCAGCTAACGATCCACGGGGTCACCAAGACGGTCACCATTCCGATCCAGGCGCGGTTGAGCGGCTCGCAGATCGAGCTCGCCGGCTCGATCACCTTTCCCTTCAGTGAGTTCGGCATGACGCCCCCAAGTATTGGCGGATTCGTCAGCGTGCAGGACAATGCGACCATGGAGTTCGATATCAAGCTCTCTCAGCAGGCGGCCTGATCCACAATGCGCATCCTGGTCGCCGAGGACGACCGCGGCCTGCGGGAGGTCCTGGTGCAGGGCCTCGAAGACGCGGGCTACTTCGTCGATGCGGTCGACCGGGGCGATGACGCGATCGAGCAGCTGAAGTTCTATGACTACGATGTCGCCATTCTCGACTGGCGGATGCCCGGCGTTCCGGGCGTCGACGTGGCATCCTGGGCGCGGCGTAATGACCGACCCACCGCCATCCTGATGCTGACAGCGCGGGATGCGCCGCCGGACCGAATCCAGGGGCTCGATGCCGGGGCCGATGACTACCTGGTCAAGCCCTTCGACTTCGGCGAGCTGGTAGCCCGCGTCCGCGCGCTGCAGCGCCGGCCGCGCGGCGTAGATGCGCCGGTGCTGACCCGCGGCGGCCTCTCACTCGATCCCGCCCGCCGCCACGTGACACTCAACGGCCGGCTCCTCAATCTCACGGTCGCCGAGTTCCACATCCTCGAACTGTTGATGCGGCGCTTCCCGGCCGTGGTGGAGCGCAAAGCCATTGCGGAACACGCCTGGCGCGACGAAACCGAACCGCTCGGCTCGAACGTCATCGACGTCAAGATGAGCCGGCTGCGCGCCAAGCTGGTGAATGCGGGGGTTCGCGTCGTGACCGTGCGCGGCTCCGGGTTTCGCCTCGAAGAGGGTTAGTTCCCTCCCTCGCTTGCGGGGGAGGGTTCGGGCCCGCCGGCCCACGCGAGCCGCGCTTTAGTGCGATGCGAGCGTTTGAGGCGTCAGGGTGGGGGCCTGCGCATGTCACCGTTTCGACAGGTTGGTGGGCGCATCATGGCCTTATCGAAATGAAATTTGCTTCTAACGGAGGTGTACGGCGATGACAAATGAAATGCGGCAAATGATTCGTCTGGGGACCGGCGGTGCGCTGATTGGTGGTGGGATTGGTGGCACGCTATTCTCACTCATCGGCAGCATGCTGGTCGGTCTGCAGCCCATCGTCTTCCTCGCCTGCGGGGTCTATGCGGGCGCGGTTTACGGTGGAGTCGTCGGCGCGGTTATTGGCGCGCGTGAGCAGCGCTTCGAAAACGAGTCCGAGGCAGCGGCCGTTCCGCGGCCCAGCCTGGCGCTCGCCCTGGCGCACTCGCGATACGACTGATCGAACCGAGCCTTCTTCCCCCCTACCCCCGTCCCGGCCGATCTGGCCGGGACGTTGTTTTGTCCGCAGTGACTACGATGGGAGCGTTGTGATATCCGCCGGCCCGATCACCCAAGTCGGTGAGTGGCCTGAGCTACCGTACGACGCCTGGGCGCCAACCCTCGACACGCTCCACATGAAGCTGCAGGTGATCGGGAAGATCCGTCTCGCCCTGACGCGTCGCGAACCCCAGTGGGCCAACGTACCCCTCTATCTCACGGCGCGCGGACTGAGCACCTCACCGATGTGGAGTGGGCTGACGGGATTCGCCATCGACGTCGACCTCGTCGAGCACGAGGTCGTGATCGCGTTGAACGATGGGCGGCTGGAGCGGGTGGCGCTGCGAGCCCGTCCGGTCGCCGAGTTCTATCGCGAGCTGATGGAGGGGCTTCACCGCCTCGACATCGATGTGCCGATCACGACCATGCCCTCCGAGGTTGCCGATCCGATTCCGTTTCCCGAAGACACGGTGCACCGGAGTTACGATCCGGGCTGGGCCAACCGTTTCTGGCGGCTGCTGGCGCGCGTCGACCTCATCTTCAAAGAACACCGCGGGCGGTTTTTAGGCCGGTCGTCCGCCGTCTCGTTCTGGTGGGGGACGTTCGACCTGGCCCTTGCCCGTTACTCCGGGCGCCCGGTGACGCCTCCGGCCGGGGCCGGCATCATCCGCCAGGTGGGTGGTGATGCGGAGCAGATCTGCGTCGGGTTCTGGCCCGGCAACACCCAGCTGCGCGTGCCCGCTTTCTTCGCCTACGCCTATCCAACACCGTCCGGGATCGAGCGGGCGCCGGTGCGGCCGGCGGCCGCCCGATGGAACCCGGACCTCGGCGAGTTCATCCTTCCTTATGACGACGTCCGGCGAAGCCACGATCCCCGTCAGGCGATCCTCGACTTCGCGGAATCGACCTTCCAGGCCGGCGCCGACCGGCAGCAGTGGGATGCCGCGCTGCTGAAGCCCTACTGACTGGACTTATTCTGGCGAAACGCGGAGGGTCGTCGGTAAGACCGAGCGCCGGAGCATCGGCTTGGTCTCGTCCGGCCAGCGTTCGCCATACTTTTCGCGATAGGCGCCGCTGACTTCGCGGATGACCTTCGGATTCCGTTCAAGCTCGACCCGCGCCGGTAGCTTTCGGCGGCCGACCCGTATGGTGACGTGCGGATTGGCCACGGCTTCCTGATACCACCGCCCCTTCTTGCCTTTGAACGAGCGGATGTACACGCCGTCCTTCGTCGGTACGACCCAGACGGTAGTGCGATGGAGGGGCGATTTCCCATCGTGACGCGTCTCGATGTCGATCTCGTCGCTTTCGGCCAACTTCCAAAGGAGGTCCTCGCCGGCCTTTGCCATCGTTCCAATCGTAGGTCGCGGGAACGTTAGGCTGACGCCGTGAGTTGGCGAGCCTTTGGCGAGGCCTTCATCACCCTGGTGGTGATCATGGATCCGCTCGGCAGTGCTCCCATCTTCATCGCGCTGACCGCGGGACGCTCCGTTGCGGCCCGACGGCGCGCCGCGCTGGAAGCGGCCGGCGCTGCCGGCGGCCTGGTGGTCGTGTTTGCGCTCTTCGGCCGCTTGATCCTCGACTACCTGCACGTCTCGGTGGAAAGTCTCACGATCGCCGGCGGGATGCTGCTCCTGCTCGTCGCCCTACAAATGCTCCGCGGTGAGGAGATGGCACCGGCGGATACCGCGAACGTCGCGCTCGTCCCGCTGGCGACGCCGCTACTCGCCGGTCCGGGCGCGATCGCCGCCGTGATGGTGTTGACCCGGCGCTATGAGGACATGCCCGGACGCATCGGTGTGGTCCTCGGCATCGTGGCCTCGGTGATCGTGGTCGCGGTTGGGCTTTTGCTCGCGGACCGGATCGCGCGCCTGCTCCGTCCGTCCGTGATCCAGCTACTCACCCGGGTGCTGGGGTTGCTCCTATCGGCGATCGCCGTTCAGTTCATCGTGGACGCGATCAAGATCATCGCGGTGCGCTAGTCGCCGGACGCGTCAAGCGACGGCAGTTTCGTCGGGTGCGCGCGCCGGTGGCGAGTAGGCGTAGGTCGGCGGAACAGCCAGCAGTCGATCGTCCTTTGCCTGGACGAGCTTCCAACCGCCTTCATGCACCATCCAGTGGTGCCTGTGACAGAGGAGGATCAGGTTCGA
>Ga0209059_1001023_pt1 | contig 12848 bp, 11 predicted proteins | sample GraSoiAngelo_151_FD_186165 | JGI IMG/M metagenome (GOLD analysis project Ga0209059, IMG submission 186165) | Grasslands soil microbial communities from the Angelo Coastal Reserve, California, USA - 14_1009_12_20cm (SPAdes) (version 2) | ecosystem: Environmental > Terrestrial > Soil > Grasslands ...
GTGGTAACTTTCCGCCGCTTCTGCCAACTGCGCTTGATGAGACTGGCCAGAGCTAATCGAACAGTACTTCCTCCGGATTGGAGGCAATGCCGAAGCGTTCAGGCGGCCCTAGATTCGCGAGTTGTAATGAGTTCAGCGCAGTTTCTGCGTGCTGCAGATCGTCAAAATCCTTTCTGAACAGGACCCTTAAGCCAATGCGAGTGAAAACCTTAATGTCGAGATTACCGACGACAGAGTCAAAAAAACGCTTACACTGTCCCGCGTACACTTCCAACTTTGTATCCGCCTTTTGACTCGTGAAACGACATTGGCCTACTTCTAAGGCGAACGTTCCCTCATCGCAGCGAAAGGATGTCTGCGGTGGCGACGCGTTTATGACCTTCAAATCAGTAAAAGATCCCCGGATTTCATGAAAAACATGCCCCGTCCGGTCGTAGATCAAGTACGCATCTTCGTAACGGACCTCGCACGTAGCTTGGGTCATCTTGAAATCGGTAAGCGCGAGAGGAATGGGCATAGTTTCGTAAGAGCTGACGGGGAGATACTAGCATGCCCCAAGTGCGACTTAGCATTACAGGATGGCTGCCACGTTCGTCGCCATAGTTGTCGCCCTCGGCCCACGTCCTGACGCTTTACAGGCCCCACCCCCTCCCTTTATCCTCCCCTGCCATGGACCGACGAACCTTTCTCCAAGGCGCCGCTGCCGGTGCGGCCACACTTGCTCTTTCCCGCAACGCCCACGCCGAACATACCAGCTCCAACCCCGATTTCACCGCGATCCAAAGAGAAATCGAAAAGCGCCACGACGAATCCGTGCAGCGCTTGCAGCAGTGGATTCGCCAGCCCTCGATTGCCGCCGAGAAACGCGGCATGGACGAAGGTTGCGACCTCAGCATGCGCATGCTGCGCGACGCCGGATTCGGCGAGGTCACGAAGATTTCCACCGACGGCCAGCCCGGCATCTTTGCCACGCTCGACGCCGGCGCACCGCGCAGCATCGGCATGTATTTCATGTATGACGTGAAGCAGGCCGATCCGGCGGAGTGGTCATCGCCGCCATTCGAGGCCGCGCTGGTTGATAAGCAGGGCCTCGGGAAATGCGTGGTCGGTCGGGGCGCGGTGAACCAGAAAGGCCCGGAAGCATCGTTTCTTGCCGCGCTGCACGCCATTCGAGGCGCAGGGCGCAAGCTGCCGGTGAACTTGGTGCTGGTGGCCGAAGGCGAAGAGGAGATCGGCTCGCCGCACTTTCCGCAGATTGTGCGCCGTCCGGAGGTGCTGGCCGCGCTGCGCAAATGCAACGGAATTTACATGCCCTCGGCCGAGCAGGACCTCGATGGCAAAGTCACGATGACGCTCGGCGCCAAAGGCGTGATCGAGTGCGAGCTGGTTTCAAGCGGCGAAAAGTGGGGACGCGGTCCGCGCAAAGATGTTCACTCCAGCACCAAAGCCATGCTCGATAGTCCGGCGTGGCATCTGGTCGAAGCTCTCGTGACGCTTGTTTCGCCGGACGGGAACACTCCGGCAATCGAAGGGTTTGCCGACAGAGCGCGTCCGCTGTCAGCCGAAGAGAAGAAGATGATCGCCGAAGCCGCGCGCCGTCTCGACGAAAACGTCGCCAAGAAACAGCTCAGCGTGGAGCATTGGGTACACGACGTGAATTACGAGCAGGCGCTCGAACTGCTTCAATCGCGGCCCACGGTGAACATCGAGGGGCTGGTCGGCGGCTACACCGGCCCAGGCGGGAAGACGATTCTTCCTCATCGCGCCGTTGCCAAGCTCGATCTGCGTCTCGTGCCGGACATGAAAGCCGATGAAGCTCTCGCCGCGCTGAAAGCTCATCTTGCGAAGCACGGATTCGGCGATATCGAAGTAAACATGACCGGCGGCTACGATCCGAACAGCACTTCCGCCGACACTCCGCTCATTCGCGCGCAGGTGGCTTTTTATCGCAACAAGGGGATTGACCCCATCATCCTGCCGCGCAGCGCGGGATCGTGGCCGGGATACGTTTTCACCGGTGATCCCCTGCATCTGGCCGCAGGCCACTTCGGCATGGGACACGGCAGCGGAGCCCACGCGCCGGATGAGTATTATGTGATCGAATCAACCAATCCGAATGTTCAGGGAATTGATGGCGCAGTACGGTCGCACGTCGAGTATCTGTATGAGCTGGCTACAATCAAATAGAATCAAAGACTAACCGAGCTCATGCTCAATGCCTCGAGTACGGCGCCCATCCATGCAAAGGGCTTGGTGGCCATGGACTCGGATAGGACGGCGGGCTGGGAGTGGACGCAGTGCGCGCTTGATCAACAGTCACCATTGCTTCCGACTCTGCCACCGCTCGCCGCGCCAGCCGCTTCTTCGCCTCCGACGACAACACTTGATCGAAGTTCAAGCGCAGCACACCTTCCGCATAAAAGTATGTATTCCATTTCTTAAGGCGCAACTCTCTCGCATCTATATCCACAGAATTTTCATCCGCACCCAACATCAATGTGAAGTGCGCGTAAATCGGTTGCGGCAATTTGAATTCCGCTGCTATCGCGCGGGCTGTCGACATATAGATACGATTGGCTTCAGCTTCCGGCCACTTCTGGTTTTTAGGATTGCGCACATCAAAGAGGGTTTGGGAAAAACCGAGTTGCACCAACATTAGAGCCACAACGATGGCCTGCACAACAGTAAGGCCAGGGTAGCGAAATTCCCCGCGATACTTATCGTGGCTTGCCGCTTGGCTAGCCCGCCGGCTCCCCGATTCTGATTGCGGCCGATCACGCATCGCGGCCTCCTGCGATTGGACGCGGAGAGTGTCAACTTGTGAGCAACGCTTATGAGCGTGTATACGATGGGTTGAATCCGAAAGTTCAAGGAACAGACGGCGCAGATCGGCTGCGCGGGGCTTATCTTTGGTTGCCCAGTACTCTAGAATGCGTTAACGCCAAGCGATTAAACTCGGAGAGGACGTTGTCTTTCGCGTGCCTCTCGTCAGGAGCTTTTCATGAAACGCGCTTTGAACCTTCTTCTGGGCCTGGCCGTGTTCGGTCCACTTCTTCTCTTCACCGCATCCTCCTCAAAGGTTTACGGAGCGGCAGCGAATGAAACCATTGTCTCGCGCACTGCAGAGATCAATGGTGTCAAATTGCACTACATCACCGCAGGCCACGGCGCGCCGCTGATCTTACTGCACGGCTATGCGGAGACCTCGCTGATGTGGAACCCGATTATTCCCGTGCTGGCCGAGCGCTTCACCGTAATCGCACCAGACCTACCCGGCATCGGAGACTCGAATATCCCCGCCCATGGTCTGGACATGAAGAGTGCAGCCATCCGCATTCATGATCTCGCTAAGTCGCTCGGCGTGCAGAAAGCTGAGGTCGTGGGACACGACATCGGCCTCATGGTTGCCTATGCCTACGCCGCGCAGTTCGCGAGCGAAGTGACGAAACTCGTGCTGATGGATGCTTTCCTCCCAGGCGTGGAAGGATGGGAAGCCGTTTACAACAATCCCGACATATGGCATTTCCGCTTCAACGGGCCGACCCCCGAAGCCTTAGTTCAAGGTCGCGAGCGTACCTACTTCGAGTATTTCTGGAATGACTTCGCAGCCGACAAGACTCATTCGCTTCCGGAAGCAGATCGCAAAGCCTACACGGCGGCTTACGCATGTCCGGGACGCATGCATGCGGGATGGGCCTATTTCGTTTCGTTCCAACAAGCGGCCAAGGATTTCGCGCAACTCTCTCAGACCAAGCTGCACATGCCAGTACTGACCATCGGCGGCGAGAAGTCGTTGGGAGAAGCGCTAGGGCAACAAACCAAGCTGGTTGCGACAGACGTGACCGTCGTCGTGCTGAAGGACACCGGGCACTGGGTGCTTGAGGAGCGGCCTAAGGAAACCACCGAGGCGCTTCAAAAGTTTCTCTGACACGGCAGTGCCAAGCTTGAGTGCGCGCCTGCCAGTTACAGGATTTTGAATCGTCGAAACAAAACGACTGCCATCGATTTCTTTGATGTTCGCCAGCCCTCGACTTGTTAGCGGATTCAGAGATCATCCTCGGCGCAACGACTGCGATCCCGACTAGCTCCAGCAATTTCTAATCCTTTGGATGCGTACATTTTCTACGTTATCTAGCCTTAAACACAAAACCAAGCCAGCCCAAACGCCGAGGTTTCCCCTGAGCGTGCCATACTACTCAGTCAGGTCAGCCTGCCTCAGAATGAATTGAACAGAGAGAAAAGGGACGTGGCAGACGCCGCACTTGCGAATTCGGCCGAATCTGCATACCAGCGCCTTTGCTCGGCGAGCAGGGTTTTTTCCCGAGCCTTCTTGCTGGCCCTAATAGTTAACGACCCACTCTCTGTCGCACGCCTGCATGCGCAGAGCTCACAGCCAGCTATCGAGTTTATAAATGTGACGGCTGCCGCTGGCATCAAGTTCGTCCACTTCAAGGGCAATAATGGCATCTCGATTAACCGTGAGGAATTTGGCCCCGGAGTCTGCGTGGCCGATTTCGATGGCGACGGCTGGCAGGACATCTATTTCGTCAATGGACGGGATGTATACAATCGCGGCATTTCCGCCCGCAATGCTCTGTACCGAAATAATGGAGACGGCAAATTCACCGATGTCACTGAGAAAGCCGGCGTTCCAGGGACGGGCTACGGACTGGGTTGTGTCTGGGGCGATTACGACAACGATGGCTTTCCTGATCTTTTTGTGACTCAGTACGGCCGGAATGTTCTGTATCACAACAACGGCAACGGAACCTTTAGCGATGTGACCGACAAGGCCGGCGTAGCTGGTACAGAATCGGGGGCTTTTCATTCTGGAGCGACGTTCTTCGATTACGACCGCGATGGCCGGCTCGATCTTTACGTCGGCAGCTACGTCGCGCTGGGTGATAAGCGCTATTGCAACTTAGGAGCAGTGCTCAGCAGCTGTCCTCCCAGCGAATATCGTGGCAGTCCGGACGCGCTCTATCACAACAACGGAGATGGCACATTCACCAACGTTACGGTAGCGGCCAAAATTTATCAGCCTCAAGGTAAGAATCTTTCGGTCGGCGCGGCTGATTATGACAACGACGGCTGGCCCGATCTCTTTGTGGCCAACGACGGTATTGAGGCCTATCTCTATCACAACGAGCACAACGGCACGTTCAAAGAGATTGGCGTTCCCAGCGGCATGGCTCTCACGTCGCAAGGCCGCACCATGGCGGCAATGTGCATCTCCCTCGGGGATTACGACAACGACGGCTGGCTCGATCTCTACATTTCCGATTTCCAGAGATCCTCAGACCATCTCTGGCATAACGATGGCAAGGGATTTTTCGACGAAGTCAGTGATCAGGCCGGCATCACGCGCCCCACGCACGACGTGCTCAGCTTCGGTGGGGGCTTCTTCGATTACGACAACGATGGGTGGCTGGACCTGTTCATCGCTAACGGACACGTCTATCCCGAAGTCGAACAGGCCACCCCGGAGATTCACTATAAGCAGATCAACTCTCTGTTTCACAATGAAGGGAACGGCAAATTCGTAGAGACTACCAAACTGGCCGGTACTGGCTTTCAGACACCCCATGTCGGCCGAGGCGTTGCTTTTGCCGATTTCGATAATGATGGGTTCGTGGACGTGGTCGTAGCCAACAATGGAGACCCGCCCCTGCTGCTGCATAATAGCGGCGGTAATGGGAATCATTTCCTCAATTTCAAACTCGTTGGAACCAAGAGTAACCGCGACGCGATGGGAGCACGCTTTCGCATTGTGGCTGGCGGCATTTCGCAGATCCGGGAGATTGCCGGTGGTGGAAGCTATCTTTCTCAGAGCGATCTGCGGGCCAATTTCGGACTGGGCAAAGCTACCCACGTAGAAAGTGTCGAGGTCACGTGGCCTAGTGGACAGCGTCAGATGTTCCGCAACATTGAAGCCGATAAGTTTTATCTGGTCGAGGAAGGGAAAGACCAGTTACAGATGCAGAAGTTCGCTCGCAAGCTAGGTGCGGGTTAAGTTCGCGACGTGGATGACCAAGTCCCAAGCGATTTTGCATCCGTGAGGCAAGTGAAAAGACTACTTTGCAACCCAAACGACGAAGGTCAATTCATCGTCCTGATAGTGTCCGGTAATCTCCCAACATCCTAGCATCGGAAAATTGATACCGGTCACCATAGCCGTCTGCTCTGGCTTAGCCCAGCCGTAGGTCGCGTGATCCGAGAGCAGAGGCGGAGCCGGAGAGTCTAGCCGTTTCCCTGTGACCTTGAGCCTCGGCTGCGGTTCGGTATGCCAGTCATATCCTTCACGGTAAAAGGCGAGCTTCTGCCTAAACTCGGGTCGCTGGGCCTGTAGTGTGGCAATCCTCTCCAGGTTCCATTTACAGGGAGAGCCGTCCAAAGCCTGTCGCTTCCAAACCAAAAATCGCCTGCTGATGCTTTCGGGGGATATGGAGATGGCGGAACAAAAAGGCTGGCCTGATACGGCTTGGTAACCGGACAAGTCTCAGGCGCACCGTCCAGTCTTGCCGTTGCTGATCCCTGGGCAAGAGACGCTTGCCATAAGGAGAGCAAAATCAGCAGAGGGAGAACGAGCATGAACATAGACCCCCACACTACGCGTAGATTCCACAACCCAGACGGCGGTTGCGCTGGTCTTTGCCTAAGCCCCCACCGCGCCCTGCAACACCTCGCGCAATCGCTTCGCCACGATCACATCCTCGCCCGGCTGCATCATCCAGACCCCCACCACGATGGTATTGGGTCCTCCAGGCAAGCCCGCGCTCGCCGGAGCGCCTCCCGTCGAGGGATTCAGTTCAATGCGCGGCTTTCCTTCGCGCATCTTTTTCATCACCTCAGCTCCCGTGATCTTGATCCGGTTCTGATCATAAGTGATGAGCAGGTGCGGCACATGATTCGCAGCTACGGCGGGAATAAACACCTGGGTCTGCACCGTCGGGATGCTCTTCAATTGCCCGGCAATCCGCTCCGCCCGCTTGCGGTACTCGGCTTCCATGGCGGCATCGTCCTGGCTCAAAAACCAATCCACTGCGGCAACCAGGCCGATGATTTCTTCTTTTGCCACTTTCATTCCGCGCCCGATGGTATTCGAGTTCGGCGAATTATTCTTTTTGGCGGCCTCGATCAAATCTTTTCTGCCCAGGAGCAAGCCAGTACACTGCGGGCCACGCAAACCTTTGCCGCCCGAGAATGTCACGAGATCGAATCCCATCTGCGTGTAATTCCACAAATTCGAAATCGGAGGAACGTCGGCAGCCGCGTCATTGAAGCACGGTACTCCATGCTGGTGGGCAACGCGCACCCAGTCTTCGCGGCTGATCTGGCCTTCACCGGCATTAAAAAAGTGGGTCATAACGGTGTGATCGTTGAAAGCCTGTTCGTATTGCTCGAGCGTTTCCACTTCGACAAAGCGAATGCCGCAATTGCGCAGAGCATGGTCGTATCCATAACGATGCGCTTTCTGAATGATTACTTCGTTCTTAAGGGCGCTCATGTCGGTAGGAATATTGAGAATGGCAGAATCGTTTCCCCGCGTTACGCAAGCAGCAGTGCCAACCACAAGCGCGGCAGCAGCGCCAGCGGTAACGAGAGCGGCCTCGCAACGCAAGCGTTTCGCCAAATACTCTCCAGAGGCATCGAGCAATTCATTCAGATTTACAGGTTGCTTGGCAGCAAGCGCGATCGCCGCCTGCACTTCCTCCGGCATGGTGGAAGCGGAAAGCACGGTGTAAGTTCCGGCGGCGTTAATGAACGGGGTCACGCCCAGCTTTTGATAGTAGTCCACGCCTTTTGCAGAAGACTTGGACGACGACTTGGCCTCCAGCGCCGGACTGCCGCACAACGCGACGCCGCCGGCGATGAGTGCCTGTCCTCCAGTACGCAAAAGCTTTCGACGGCTGATGGTGCTTGACATCGGCTCCCCCTTGCATCGAATTCGCCTTCGTTTAACTCAGCTCTGGTCGCACACCGGGGCGGTTCTCACTCCCTCGGAAAATCATCCGCCCTGGCTGGCTTAGAGTTACCCAAACCAGGCGTGGTGAAATACTGAGGACGCGCTTTTTCCCATTCCACCATGCTCAGGCCGGAAGGATCGTAGAGAATTTTCCCCGCACGCACCGTCATACGAGCCACCAGCTTCACGTTTCCATCCATTCGAGCGACGCCGCAATCAATGTAGCCGAACGGCCCGTGCTGTTCTTCCAGCACAGCGATGTCCGCGTCCTTACCAATCGAAAGTGTGCCCAACTCAGGCCTGTGAATCTCCTTTGCCGGATTTACCGTAGAACGCCGGATGACGTCCTCCAGCGGTACTCCCATTGCCAGAAACTTGGACATGACATTGTTCATGCTAAGGACCGTATAGTTTCCCGTATGCAAGTCCGTGGACATGGAGTCTGGTACAAAGCCCTGTTTGACGGCAGGCACAGCGTTGCGGAACCAGAAACTCCCCGCCCCATGGCCGACATCGAAAATCACCCCGCGGGCGCGCGCCTCGGCCATGATCGGATTGAGCTTGCCATCAGGAAGAATGATGGGAAATTGCTGGGCGAACACGTGCGTATGAATGTCACCCGGCCGCATCTTCTTCAGGATGAGGTCGGCGTATGTTCGTTCGGGACGCGGCCAGAAATCGAACATCACCGGTACATTGGTCATATTGCCGCAGTCGATCGCCCGGTCCACCGCGGCCCAAGGAATATGCTCCGCATCCCAGGGCTCCTCGGTCCAGAAATGCGCCGTCTTCACGCCGACGATGATGTCGGGATACTTCTTGATAGTCTCGGCGCAGAGCTTTGGGTCCATCTGGTCGACACTTTGCTCCAGACCACCGTTCATGCCGTTCGCCACGATATTCAGAAAAGCCAGCACTCGCACCTTGGCATGATCGATGACTTCTTCTTTCTCCTGAAGAAACGTCTCGGCTCCGGCAGTCCCCGCATCTACCAGCGTGGTCACGCCTGACTGCAACGCCAGGTCAGCAGGAATGCCCAGCGGCCCAATGTGTGCGCGGGCTTCCGGCGTGAACCAGTTGAGCGGCGCGCCTCCGTGACCGATATGGAAGTGAATATCGATCAGCCCCGGAGTGACGTACAGGCCTGAGGCGTTGACCACTTTGCCCGCCTGACTGGCGGGAATGTCCTTTTCGACCGCAGCGATCTTGTCTTTCAAGACGGCGACATCCATAACTGCATCTAGATGGTTCGCGGGATCGATGACGTGGCCGCCCTTGAGCAGCAAGTCGTACCGGGGAGCCTGTGCCAGCGCGCCCCCAAGTAAGAGTGCGATTCCCGCCACTTCCGCAAGTAACTTCCACAGAGTGAAAATCCATTCAATTTTTTGCAAGGGGACCATTGTGTCACCGTGGAAAGTCCAAAGTGTACGCACTTCGATGAACGTTGTCATCATGATCGCGTCAAAACACGCTTAGGGAACACCTGCTTGAAAAGCTCTAAAGCGTAGCGTAGCCTGAGCGATACTTTTTGCTGATTGGAGCTGACTGATGGATCGGCGCACGTTCGTGAAGGGCACCTTTCTGGGAGGCGCCGGTCTACTCTTGCATGGGTTCGCCGTAAGAGCCCAGAGCGATGCTTCCGCCCCCGCCCTGCCGCCGATTGAGACTCATGGTCTTCCGCAAGTTAAGCCGTCACCATTGGGAATGCCGGGACTGTTTCCTGGACGCGTGGTCGAGGTCTCCAATGCCAACGCGATCGCGCGCAATCGCGTGGCGCAACCCGAAATCAAGGTCATGATCGAACGCGGCATGAAGGAACTCACCAGTGAAAGCTCGCTCCCTGCGGCCTGGGCCAGGTTCATCGGGCCGGCTGACGTCGTTGGAATCAAAATCAATCCTTCAGGAGCGCCGGCGTGCTGCTCCTCACCCGAAATCATTCGCGAGATCGTCGGCGGAGTGCAGTCAGTTGGTGTGCCCGCAAGCAACATTTTCATCTACGACCGTTATGCCTATGAAATTGACGTTGGCAGCTATCAGGCGCTGGTACCTCCCGGAGTTCGCGTCGTAGGCATTCAGGATGCCTTCAGCGGGCTGGCGGGCTATGACATGAATGTCTATTGTCAGGCAAATTTCTTCGGTGAGTGGGAGACCCGTTCTTACATGGCCAGCATCGTCGCGCATGGGGTCACGAAGATCATCAACGTGCCCACGATGAAAGATCATTCTGCATCAGGTGTGACCGGCTGCCTCAAGAACCTGGGTTACGGCACGTTCAACAACGTGGCACGTTCGCATCGCCCACCGTACTCGTTCACAGATCCCTTGATCGCCGTGATGTGTTCGGTTGAACCGTTACGTTCGAAGGCCGTGCTGCACATCATGGACGGCATGCGCCAGGTGTGGCACGGCGGGCCGCTCACGCAGGTGCAGGATTTTATTCATCCAGCCGGAACTCTTTACCTCGGCACCGACCCGGTGGCGATTGACACTGTGGAACTGGAGGCGATCGAGCAGAAAAGGCAAAAGGAAGGGGCGCCTTCGGTTTGGGAGCACGATCCCGCGAGCATCACTTCAAACTATCAAGAGTTCTTTCATAACCCAAGCAAGAACTTGTTCTATCGCCGCCCGGGGCACATCGCGGCAGCGGGAAAGTTGGGCTTGGGCATTGCAGATCTTAAGCAGATCGATCATCGCCGAATTGCCTAATAAAGATTGCCTAACAAAAATGAACCAAACGTCCGGCATATCGAGGCCTTCGAAAGACGGAACAGACTGGCCTGCGCTCCTTAAAGACAATTCGCGAACCGGGGGTCAAGGAACTGCCGCGGCGCGCGCTCCCGATCATGCCCGCTGGCAAATCCGCCTGGGAAGCTCCATCCGTTCGGCTCCAGTATTACGTGACGGAGTCCTTTACGTGGCCGCCGTAGGAGGGACTCTCCACGCGATCGATGCGCAGAATGGCCTATCTAAATGGAAATTTCAGGCCGCCGGCCAGATTCATTCCACGCCTTCTCTTTGCGGCAACAAAGCACTCTTCGGTTGCGATGACGGAAAAGTGTACGCTGTGAATTGCGATTCCGGGGCGAAGGTCTGGGAGGCGGCCGTTTCTGGGGAAGTCTGGACCTCCCCTGTAGTCCGCAACGGGGTGGTTTTCTTCGGCAGCGCCGATGCCCGGCTGTATGCCGTGGATGCGGAGACGGGCGGCAAGCGCTGGGCTCAGGAGTTTGGTGGCCGCATCTATTCGACGCCGTTCGCCACCGAGAAGCAGCTTTACTTCGGCTGTGGTGATGGGAACGTATACAGCGTTGACATGACATCCGGCAAGCTCTTGTGGCGTGCTTCCACGGGAAACGGTATTGACTCCTCGCCCGCTGTGACCGTTGAAACGGTTCTGATCGGCTCTGAAGATTTCTTTTTTTACGCACTGGATGCAAATACCGGAGCTGTGCGCTGGAAATATGAAACGGGACTGGGTATCGCATCTTCTCCGGCCGTTGCGGGCGATCTGGCGATAATCGGCAGCAAGGATGGTTATCTCTACGCGCTCGAAATCCAGACTGGCCGGTTGCGTTGGAAGACGCAGGTAAGTGAAGTGGTGACTGCGCCTCCGGTTGTTGGAGATGGCGTGGTTTGCATCCAGGCAGGCGGCCTTGTCGCTCTGGACCTTGTCTCGGGCCGCGTGGTCTGGAGAGCTGGTCTGGGCGGAGCCGTCCAGTCGGCCCCTGTGTTAACTGGAGACGTAATTTATCTAGTGAGTCTTGATGGGGAGGTCTATGCGCTGGAGTAGCAGAATCGCGGCGAGCCTGATGCTGGCGAGTCTCAGCGCAGCGTCAGCACACGCCCAAGATCTGGCCTACGTTCATAAAAAGAAGTTTGTGATGGGCACCGTTTTCGAGATCGTCGCCTATGACGCTTCTCCTGCGCGTGCCTCGGCTGCCATTGACGATGCTTTTCAGGAGATTGTTCGGCTCGATGGCATCATGAGCAATTACAAGTCCGGCAGTGACCTGAGCCGGCTGAACCGCACAGCGCATTTTCATGCGGAAACGGTTCCGACCGACTTGTACAACGTGATCGAGGAGTCCCTACGGTATTCGAGGTTGTCAGAAGGCAAGTTCGATATTACGGTGGGTCCTTTGGTGAATTTCTGGAAAGCTATCATGCGTGGGGACCGCGGCGCCCCTTCTTCCGCGGAGGAAGAAAGACTTCGACGCTGTGTTGGCTACGAGAAGATCGTGCTTGTTCCTCCAGATGGTGTGGAGCTCCGCTCCCCTTGCTTGCAAATCGATCTCGGAGCTATTGGCAAAGGTTACGCAGTGGATCGTGCGGTTCAGGTTCTGCGCTTGCGCGGTATTTCTAGTGCTCTTGTAAACGCTGGTGGAAGCACCATATACGGCATGGGTTCTCCTCCAGGCCAGTCTGCGTGGCGTGTGCGCTTGCGAGATCCTTCCAATAGGATTCATCCTGAAGTCATGATGCTTGACAACAGCGTCTCAACTTCTGAACAAACTGCACTGAGCTTGCTAGAGAAAGATTCAGCGGGGCACATTATCGATCCTGAAAGCGGTTTGCCGGTGAAAACCGCCGCTGCTGTGAGCGCAGTGGCAAAAACCGCTACCGCTTCTGACGCGCTTTCGACGACCCTGTTGCTGTTGGGCCCAAAAAAGGGCAGGGAATTGGTCAAGGCCATGCTGGGAACCGCTGCTATCTGGATTTCGCCCGACGGGCAAGTGGAAGCAGCCTCCAGTGGACCGCAGATTCTGCTGGCGGCTGAAAATGCAAATGCGAACGACAGCTCGCGCTGATCGAGCGAACCTAAGCTGCTTCGATAAAGGAGTGTGTGCTCGCCGATGACACCACTATAGTGATGCGTGACTCCGAC
>Ga0209059_1001031_pt1 | contig 12824 bp, 10 predicted proteins | sample GraSoiAngelo_151_FD_186165 | JGI IMG/M metagenome (GOLD analysis project Ga0209059, IMG submission 186165) | Grasslands soil microbial communities from the Angelo Coastal Reserve, California, USA - 14_1009_12_20cm (SPAdes) (version 2) | ecosystem: Environmental > Terrestrial > Soil > Grasslands ...
TCCTAATCGCAGCAGCAAATTGGTGGCTGGCGCGAACCACGGCCGCGACCCGCCTGTCGAAGCCTGATGAAACCACATAGCCAGCCGGGCATTCCGATCAGGACACCAGCTTCATGTTATCGGGATCCCACTTCACCACCGCGCCTCGCTCGACACTCAGGTTGCTGAGCAGCGCCGCTCCGGCGGCACGGTAGCCGAACACTGCATCTTCCACGACAGGCTGCCGCGTTCGGACTGCGGCGAAGAAGTTCTTGAAGTGATCGTAGCTGTCGGAATATCCCTTCGGCGCCACATACTTTTCATAGTCGACAGCAGGCGGTTCCGAGGGATGCGCTCGCGGGTACTTCTGCCGGTACTCCGCCAAAATCCTTTTCTGCATTGCATCGGTGAATGTGTCGATGGTATGACCTGGTTCCGTCTCTCTGGGCGAGCGGCTGATCGTAAGCTGGTTCCAACCAATCTCCAAGATCCCCTCCGACCCAGTGAAGACCAGGCCTTCGCTCTCATCTCCACCATCCACAAAGTTGACCCGCAGAGCAAGATTGAACCCTTGGGGATAGTCAAATAGTCCCAGCAGCACATCGTTCGCATCGCGGCCATCTTTCCAGAAGCGCAGGCCTCCAGTCGCCATGGCTCGCGTAGGACCGGTGCTTGCCGTGATGAAGTGAGTTCCGCTGAAGAGATGTACAAATAGATCGCCAGCGACCCCGGTTCCGTAAGCTTTCCACTTGCGCCACTGGAAAAAGTGCTCGGCGTTGAAAGGAATTTTGGGGGCAGTGCCCAGGAACCGGGGCCAGTCGCAGGTTTCGGGCGAGGCGTCCAGGGGAACCGTGTAATTCCACGCGCCCATCGAGGAATTGCGATCCCAATGTGCCGTCACCATGTTGAGTTGCCCGATTGCACCTGCGGCAAGCATCTCCTTGGCTTTGACGTAAATGATCGAACTGACGCGCTGGCTCCCGACCTGCAGAATCCGATGGTTGGCGCGAGCCGCCTGGATCATCTCCGGACCGTCGGCGTACTCGTGAATCATCGGCTTCTCGCAGTAAACATCCTTCCCTGCCTTCATGGCATCCACAGAGACCTGCTTGTGCCAGTGATCGGGTGTGCCGATGATCACCGCGTCCACATCTTTTCGCGCCAGGACTTCCTTGTAGTCGCGCGTGGTAAACACGTCGTTGCCCCACAGTTCCTTGCTGTGCTCGAGGCGTCCGTCATAGCAGTCAGAGACCGCGACCAACTTCACGCCTGGAACCTGCAGCGCCGCGCGCGTGTCGCCCATTCCCTGCCCACCCGCACCGATGAGCGCGATCTGAATATGATCGTTAGCGGAAACCGGAGCAGCCGGCTGCTCCTGCGGTGCTGCCAGCGCATAGACCTTCGCTCCTAGCATGCTTCCGGCCGTTGCCGAGCTTGCGACTTTGAGAAATGTTCTGCGATTCAACACGGTATGAGTTCCCCCCCTGATTGGGAATTTAATTCGCCTGCAACAATAGTCTTTTTTCGGGGATTTTGCTCCACCGCTTTGCAACGCTGGCTGGATTTCTCCACGATCGGCGGCCACCATGCTCGTACGCGTGAAAGTCTAAGCCCTGTTATTTACGGGATTGGCCAATTCGAATTCAGCCATCAGCGGTAAATGATCGGATGCGGCCAGAGCCCTGCGGGTCCGGTGTACGCGGAAATTCCGCAATAGGAGGTGCTTCTCGTAATAGAAGTGATCCAGATGAAGAACGGGAAAAACTCCTGGATAGGTACGGCCGTGGCGCAGAAGCGTCTTGGGTTTCGCAGCTTCGAAAACTTCTCCCATTAGGCGCGAGGCCAAGCCACGGGTCCATTCATTGAAATCGCCGACGACAATTCTGGGCCCGGCCCACTCCTTTTTGCGTAGCATGTTGTCGCTCAACAGTATTCGCGCCTGATGCCGCCTCTCGACAAAGCTCGTTCCCAGGTGCACGTTGAACAAGTGAAGCAGCGTGTTGCCAGGGAGCAGCAGGTCCGTGCGAAGGCATCCGCGTCTTTCCCGGTGACGCCAGGTGAGATCGTAATTGAGGCAAACCTGCACGGGAAACCGGCTGAGAGTCATGTTGCCGTAGCGCCCTCCGTAAAGCGGACGGTTCTCACCGAAACAGTGATGATACGTGCCCAACTCGGCAGCGATCCTGCGAGCCTGGTCGAACTCCGGGCGCCCATCCCGCACATCCAGAATCTCCTGCAGCGCAACCACGTCGGCGTCGAGGCCCGCAATGATCTTAGCGATGCGTTCAGGATCGGTACGCCGGTCCAGACCCCGGCACTTGTGAATGTTGTAGCTGGCAACCCGAATGCGGAGGCTCATTGCTCACGTTCGAAAATCCAACCCACTATCTCCATCAGCCGCTCGGACAGCGGGCGTGCTTTCCATTCTTCCAGGGTGACTTTCCTGGATTCACCAGCATCCTGCTCGAAATCGCGAGTGAGCCTGCTGGCGATTTGCGAATCGAGCACCGCGACATTGACCTCGTCATTGATGCCGAACGAACGATTGTCGAGGTTGGTAGAACCGACGACGCTCCATGCGTCATCGAAGATCGCGATCTTGGCATGGATCATGGACGGCTCGTATTCGTACACAGTCGCTCCCGCCTTGAGAAGTCGGCCGTAGGCGCTTCTTCCTGAGCTGCGGGTTAATGCGTGATCGTCATGCTTGCCGGGAACGATGATATTGACGCGAACGCCCCGTTGCACGGCGTGCACCAGTTCGTCCGTCATGCTGCGATCGGGCAGAAAGTACGGTGTCGTGATGTAGATTGATTTGCGTGCTCCCGCAATGAGTGTCTGGAAAAGCACGCGGGAACGTGTAGATCCTCCGCTGGATGGCGTGCTCGTGACCACCAGCGCGGTGGATTTGCCGGCGTCCGGGGTGGCTGGCGGAAAGTAATCTCCGCCGTCAAGAATCTTTCCGGAAGCCTCAAGATAATTTTCCAGGAACGTTCCTTGAATCGCTCTTACGGCGTCACCTCGTATGCGGACCATGGTATCGCGCCAGCGTGGGTCCGACTTGGTTCCATACCGCCACCAATCCGCATATCCGGCGCCACCCACGAAGGCTGTGGATCCATCAATGAGCGTGATCTCACGATGGGTGCGGTTGTTAATGATGAACCAGTTGTGCAGCCGCAGCCGGTGATACCAGCCCACCGTCCCGCCAGCTTCTTCCAACGGTTTGAAATAACTCTTGCGCGTCGATAGGCTCCCTGCGGAATCCAGCACGACGTTGACATGCACCCCGGCCCGCGCGCGCTCGGTCAAAACCTGTATCACCTCGTCGGTCAGCCTGCCTTTGTGAAAGATGTAGGCTTCGATGTTGATGCTGTGCCGAGCCTGGCGCATGGCGTCCAACTCGGCCTCGTAGAAATGATCGCCATTCTCGATGACTTCGATCTGGTTGTTGCGGGTGATCTTGGAGTTGACGACCGGTTCCAATTCGTTCAGGAATGCCGCAGAATCAATGGACACCGCAACCGGATTGACCAGGGAATAGCGCAGCCCCGGGGCAAACAGTCCCACGAGCACCATTACGCAGATGGCCAGAATGGCGATGGCCCCTACAATGCGCAGCGCTTCGGAACGATCAAATTCTCTCTTCAGTAAGCTGCCGGTGTGTTTCTTTGCGGGATTGCGTGCCGGTTTGGTTTGCGTCGGCAAAGGTGCTCCGGAACTCTGATTCCAACACTCGGATGCGGGTTGCAGGGCTTCAGGACCGCGAGGGCTGGCAATGACGGTGCTACCACCAATCGTTACTTGTTCTGCAGTCGACCCTGTAGCGCAGATCGCTTGCGGGACCGTGCCCAGGCATAGACTCCGAGGGCAGTTGCTCCCGCGGCTGCCACGATCAGCACGATCCAATGCCGGCCGAAGAGCTCAGACCCCAATGCCACGACCTGCGGACCAAACCTGAGCACGAGCATTCCCAAGATGAGGAATCGAATCAGGCGTCCCACAAAAATGGCCAGCAGGAAATGCCAGAAGTTCATTTCGAATACGGACGCGGCCAGTGCGAACACTTTGAATGGAAATGGCGGAGGCATCATGGAGGGAACCACCAACGCCCAGAACTCATGCCGGTCGAACGTATCGCGAATTCTTTCGAATTTTGCGCGCGGTATCCGCTTCAGCAGCAGAACCTCGCCCCCCCTGTAACCGATCCAGTAAAGCAGGATGCAGCCTGCCGCCGACCCGGCTGCGGCCAGCAGAGGATAAAGAAGCGCATGCGAGCGATTCTGATAAACGTAAGTCGCAACCACCGGATCAAGCGGTACACCGAAGAATGCGGAATCGACGGCCGCGATGGCGAATACTGCCCACGAGCCAAGCGGCTTGAGCAGCGCCCAGATGAATCCGATGTAGCGTGCGACGAGATGTTTCAGCACATCCAATGGGAGCGGACTTCCAGCGGGCGACTCTTCGTTGCCTGAACTTGGATGCTGGTGGACCGGAATGTGCAAGTACGGACCCAACAGCGAGCGGCTGATTCGTAAGGGGGATCTGGTAGAACCTACCGCATCGCCGCAGCCAACAGGTACTCCAATCGACTCATCTGACCTGTGGGCATGGGTACGAGTGTGTGCCCCGCCGCTTCATCCGACTACTTTCGGAGGTCATACCATGAACAGAATTTTGCAGGTGATGGCGTTGCTAGCCGCTCTGGCATTGCCCGCGCTGTGCCAGAACGGTCGACTCGCGCCCGACGACCAGCGCGAATTCGATAAAGCCTACGCGAAATGGGTGAACGACAGCCGTAAGAACGACCGCGATGATATCGACAAAGATGCACGCAAGATGCAGGACATCATGCAGCGCAACAACATCCCGCCTGACGTCCCCTACGATCGCATCGCCAGCAACGGCTACGGGCCGCAGGATCGGGGCGATCAGGGGCGATACAGCAATGCGTATCCACAGGACAACCGTAATTGGGGCAACCAGGGAAGGCTTTCTCCCGAAGACCAGCGGGACTTCGACAATGCTTACGGAAAATGGGTAAACGATAGCCGCCGCAATGATCGCGACGACATCGCGAAGGATGCCCGTCGCATGCAGGACATCATGCAGCGCAATAACATTCCCCCGGATGTGCCCTACGATCGGATCGCGACACAACCCGGGTATAACAATGGCGGATACCGGGACAACGGCTACAACGATAACCGCTATTCACGCGGGGACGCCGGCTATGGCCAGACCCGTCTCTCGGCGGACGATCAGCACGAGTTCGATAAAGCCTATGCAAAATGGCAAAAAGACACCCGCAAGAACGACCGCGACGATATTCGCAAAGACGAGCGCAAGATGGAAGACATTATGGCTCGTTACAACATCCCGCGTGGCGTAACTTACGATCAGATCGCGTCGCCAAACGCAGGTTACCGGCACTGATCAAGGCAAACAACTCAAGGAGCACGGTCATCGTGCTCCTTCCTTCTTCTTCCTCAATCGATCGATAGCGGGCGGGATGCTGTCCCCGCCTGCCTTCTGGCCTGTCAAAATCCCTTATAATAGAAAGATTCAGTAAGCCATCCAGACGCTTCTGTGCGCTTGCGCTCGGGACGACGTGTGGCTATTGGGCCCGAATCGATGTCCATTACCCAGACAGAAAGCATCATTGTTCGCGGGGCGCGCGTTCACAACCTCAAGAACATTGACTTTGAGATTCCCCACAACCAGCTGACCGTGGTCACCGGCGTGTCGGGTTCGGGTAAATCTTCGCTCGCCTTCGATACCATTTACGCCGAGGGGCAGCGGCGCTATGTCGAGTCATTGTCAGCCTATGCGCGGCAGTTCCTGGAGCGCATTGAAAAGCCGGATGCGGACACGATTGACGGCATCGCTCCGGCAGTTGCGATCCGGCAAAAGAATACGACGCGCAATCCGCGCTCGACAGTTGCCACTGCAACCGAGATCTACGATTACCTTCGGCTGCTTTTTGCGCGTGTAGGCAGAACCTATTGCGCGAACTGTGGCAAAGAGGTGAAGAAGGATACCGTCGACGAGGTCGCCGATACTATTCTCGCGCTGGAGCCGGAAACTCGGCTGCAGGTGCTATTCCCACTGCGGCGGGACGCGGCCGAGACTCAAGATGCAACCGTGAAGACATCGCGCGGCGGAGGTGCCCTCACGTCAGGGGGGACGACAACCTCGCGTACGCGGACAGCAAAAGCAAAGAAGGATGGAGTTGGCGAAATCAGTGAGGCGCTGAGGAATCGCCTTTTCGATCTGCGCAAGGCTGGCTTCAACCGGCTCTATCAGGCGGGCCAGGTGTTCGAGTTCTCCACGCCGGAATCGCTACTCGATGTTGATTTCAGCCAGCCTGTCTTCCTACTTGTTGATCGCCTGGTCGTTTCGGCTGAAGCCCGGTCGCGGATTATCGACGCCATCGAGACCGCTTATCGGGAATCGGGAGAAGTTATTTTTGAGCTTCCCCGCTCCGGTGATGAAACGCGCGAGGAGGCTCGCGAAACACCTTCAATCCTTCGCTTCTCTCAGAGGTTTGAGTGCAAGCACTGCCACTTGAAGTACGAAGAGCCCGAGCCGCGGCTTTTCTCGTTCAATAATCCCTACGGCGCGTGTCCGAAGTGTCAGGGATTTGGCAACACGATCGATTTCGATCTGGACCTTGTGATTCCGGACAAGTTGAAGTCGCTTGCCGATGGCGCCATTGAGCCTTGGACTAAGCCGAAGTATCGGCCACTTTATACGGACTTGAAACGGTATGCCAAGCAGGCCGGCATTCCGCTGGATATGGCATGGATCGACCTTAACGAAGAGCATCGCAACGCTGTGCTGAATGGCGAGGGCAAGTTCCTGGGCGTTCGCGGATTCTTCAGCCATCTGGAACGCAAGAAATATAAGCTGCATGTGCGCGTATTTCTGAGCCGGTATCGCGGATACTCTGTGTGTCCCGACTGCAACGGCTCGCGCTTGCGGCTGGAAGCGCGGCAGGTCAAGGTCCAGGGCAAGAACTTGTGCGAGGTCTGTTCTCTCACCGTGGAAGAGGTGCTCAGATTTTTTGAGCAATTGCAGTTGACGACCCAGGAAGCTGAAATTGCCGAGAAGGTTCTGGATGAAATCCGCGAACGGCTCCGCTTCTTGAACGAAGTGGGATTGGAATATCTAACCTTGGATCGCCTTTCTTCCACGCTATCCGGCGGCGAGGCTCAGCGCATTCAACTCGCGACATCGCTCGGATCGCGGTTGGTGGGAACCCTCTATGTGCTCGATGAGCCCTCGATCGGGCTGCACCCGCGAGATACGCATCGCTTGGTGAAAATCCTCCACGATCTTCGGAACCTGGGGAACACAATCCTCGTCGTTGAGCACGATCCTGACATCATGCTTGCGGCCGATTGCATTCTCGATCTAGGCCCGGGCGCCGGCGAAAATGGCGGTAAACTCATTGCCGAGGGGACATACGACCAGATCGTGCACAATCCTGCCTCTCTAACGGGCAGGTACTTATCACACGACTTGCGCATTCAGCCTCCTGCGACGCGCCGCAAGCCCGGCCCCCAGCAGATCAAGATGAAAGGTGTACGCGCCAACAACCTGCGCAACCTCGACTTCAACATCCCGCTGAACATGCTGGTCGCGATTACGGGGGTATCTGGTTCCGGTAAATCGACACTACTGCATCAGGTCTTGTACCGCGCGCTGGCGGAGGCGAAACAGCAGTCCGCCAACGGCAACGGAGCAAATGCCAGCACCGCGGCGCATTGGGAGGCGCTGGACGGCGATCAGTACATTGAAGAAGTGGTGCTCGTGGATCAGTCGCCCATCGGGCGCACGCCCCGATCCAACCCCGTGACTTACATCAAGGCATTCGACGCCATCCGCGAGTTATTTGCCTCCCTTCCGGAGGCGAAAAAGCGCAACTTTGGTGCGGGGCACTTTTCTTTCAATATCCCGGGTGGGCGCTGTGAGGTCTGCCAGGGCGACGGGACCGTCACCGTTGAGATGCAGTTTCTGGCTGATGTCGAACTGATCTGCGAGGAGTGCAAAGGCACGCGCTACAAACCTCAAGTTCTCGACGTGAGATATCGCGGCAAGAACATTCACGATGTGCTGAACCTCACGGTGAAAGAGGCGCTCAAGTTTTTTGCCGAAGTACCCAAGATCACTGAAAAGCTGCGTTCTCTGGAAGAAGTCGGATTGGGGTATCTGCGCCTGGGCCAATCCGCGACTACGCTCTCGGGAGGCGAAGCACAGCGCATGAAACTGGCGGCGCACCTGCAACCCGCGACGCGCGATTCGGGACGTCCCTCCGCCGAGAAACTTAAACGGCGCTTGCTGTACATCTTCGACGAGCCGACAACAGGGCTGCACTTTGATGACGTCAGCAAACTTCTGGCCGCCTTTCGCCGTCTGATTGAAGCAGGGGGCTCGATTGTGGTCATCGAGCACAATCTGGAAGTCATCAAGACTGCGGATTGGGTGATCGACCTGGGGCCGGAGGGCGGGAACCGCGGCGGCAACATTATCGGCGTAGGACCGCCGGAAGCAATTGCCAAATTGCCGGCATCGTATACCGGAAAATACCTGGCACGTGTTTTACACGCGAATGGAGCATCTCGTTCCAATGGGCGCTCGTAAACCTGCGATCTGCAACTCGTTGCTGATCGCCGGACTAGCCGCCTGTTTCCTCGGCTACGCGCATCTCCTCGCGTCGCAGGAACCGGCCCCTAAACCTCCGCAGGTCAGTTCTTCGCCTTCGGGCCAGAAATCGCATCGGCATCGAACCACCGTAGCGGAAGAAGAAGGCCCACAGCCCGAGCTGGCAAGAGCCGAAGAACTGATTCAAAAGCGCGACTATAGCCAGGCTGAAACGGCGCTGCAGAAGTTGGTGGCGAGTGATCCAGAGAATTACGTCGCCTGGTTTGATCTAGGTTTTGTCGAAAACGCACTGGACAGGCCGCAGGATTCCATTGCGGCTTACCGCAAATCCGTTGCTGCAAAGCGGGATGTCTTCGAGTCGAATCTCAACCTGGGACTACAGCTGGCGAAAGCTGGCCAGCCGGATGCCGAGCAGTTTCTGCGAGCCGCTACGCAATTGAAGCCGACTAGCCATGTTGCCGAAGGCCAGGCACGGGCATGGACCTCATTGGCTCACTTGCTGGAGCCCTCGAAACCAGACGAGGCGCTATCGGCGTATCACCAAGCCGCGGCCTTGGTTCCCAACGATCCCGAGCCGCGTTTAGCGGCCGGTCTTTTCCTAGAAAAACAAAATAAGTACGCGGATGCCGAGCAGGAGTACAAGCAGGTTCTGGCGGTCGATCCGCAATCGTCGGAGGCCACAATCGGCCTGGCCAACATCTACATGCGCGGCCGCCGCTTCCCCGACGCGGAAGCGCAGTTGCGAAAGATTGTCGCGGCCCACCCTGAGCATGCCGCCGCCCATGTCCAGTTGGGCCGGGTCCTGGCGGCAGAGGGTAAAAACGACGAGGCGATCACGGAACTGCAATCGGCGATGAAGCTGAACCCTGCAGATATCTCCCTGCAGCGCGATCTCGCCGAACTCTACACGACTGCGGGCAAAAGCGGGCAGGCAGAGGCGGCTTACCGCGCCCTGCTCGCGGCACATCCGGACGACGCCGAACTGCATCACAGCCTTGGGGTAAGCCTGCTGAAGCAGAAGAAGTCGGCCGAGGCACAAAAGGAATTTCTGGAAACCGTGAAATTGAAACCGGGCTTCGCTGGGGCGTATGGCGATCTGGCATTTGCCGCCAGCGAGAACAATGACTATGCGCTGACGCTAAAAGCACTGGACGCTCGCGCCAAGTTGCAGCCCGACATTCCCATCACCTATTTCTTACGCGCCTCCGCTTACGACCATTTGAAAGATGTGAAGCAGGCGGCGGCAAATTATCGTCTCTTCCTCCAGGGGGCCGCTGGGAAGTATCCTGATCAGGAGTGGCAGGCTAAGCACCGGCTGATCGCTTTGGAGCCCAAGAAATAGGAACTGATCCTTCGGCCAGGATGGAATATGGGCCCGACTGGGGTTGAGAGTTGAGTAGAGCCAGGCACGGACTTTTGCTTTTGGGAATGTTGGGCCTGCTGGCAGCAACCGCGACGGCCGCCCCGATCCCGTCCGACCAGCCCACCGTGGATGGGCTGAAGGCACGGATTTCTTCGGCTACTGCCGGGGAGAAGCCGCGCCTTTGCCTGCAGGTCGCGCAAATGCGTTTGAACGAAGCCGATAAACTCTATGCGGCAGGCGATTTGGACCAGGCGCAGGCTGCCCTTACTGACGTGGTCGCGTATTCGGAGCTCGCCCGCGATTACTCGATTCAGTCTCATAAGTACCAGAAGCAATCGGAAATTGCCGTTCGTCACATGACCCGAAAGCTTACCGATCTCCTGCACACGTTGGCCCAACCAGAGCAGGGCGCGATCAAAGAGGCTGTCGCCCACCTGACCCGCGTATCTGATGATCTACTCGCGTCGATGTTCACGAAAGGCCAGAAATGAAAACACTCCGATTCGTGCTGGTCGCTTTCGCTTTGTCGGCTTCTCTCCTGCTCGCACAAAAGCACCGCGATCCTCTTACCCAGCCGGAGATCGACAAAATCCGCGATACGAGCTGGGAGCCGAGGCTGCGGCTGCCGCTCTACGTCGAGTTTGCCCGGGCACGACTGGTGAAGCTGGAGGAAATCAGGAATGATGCAAAAACTAGCGATCGAGCGAAGCAGACGCATGATCTGCTGGACGACTTCCAGTTGCTGTACGACGAACTGAACGACAACGTTGATACGTACGTCAACCGCCATGATGATATCCGCAAACCTCTCAAGACTGTCATCGAGGCAGATGGCGAGTTTCAGGCCAAGCTTTTGGCGCTGAAAGACGCTGCCGATGTATCTCCGGCGGAAAAGCAGCAATACGAGTTTGTGCTCACCAACGCCCGCGAGACACTAGACACTTCAACGGCAGATCACAAGAAACTTCTGCAAGATCAGGAAGAACAAGCCAAGCACAAGAGGTTGAATAAGAACCCCAGCGCCGGCACGGGCGTGGCCCCGGAGTAGGTTATGTAGGAACAGCCGTCCTGCTATATTGAATCGCGGAGGACAGATCGTTTGCCCCCTGAAAAATTTCGTGTGGCCCTGATCCAGATGTCCTGTGGGCCGGAGCCGGAACAAAATCTTGAGAAGGCGATCCTCCGTGTTGCCGACGCCGCCGGACGCGGCGCCAACGTGGTCTGCCTGCCGGAGCTGTTTCAGACCCAGTATTTCTGTCAGCGCGAGGACCATGCACTGTTCGATCTTGCCGAGCCAATTCCCGGCGCTAGCAGTGACAGATTAGCCGCTGCCGCCCGAAGCAACGGCGTGGTGCTGATTGCGTCCCTGTTTGAAAAGCGCACGGCAGGCGTCTATCACAACACGGCCGCAATCTTCGACCGTGATGGAAGCCTGCGGGGCCTTTATCGCAAGATGCACATCCCCGATGACCCTCTCTACTACGAAAAGTTCTACTTCACCCCGGGGGATTTGGGTTTCCGTGCTCTTGAGACAAGCGCGGGGAAATTGGGAACACTGGTCTGCTGGGACCAGTGGTATCCAGAAGGAGCGCGGCTCACCGCTTTGCAGGGCGCGCCCATTTTGTTCTACCCCACCGCAATTGGATGGCACCCCGCGGAGAAAGCCGAGTTCGGTGTCGCTCAGCACGATGCCTGGCGTACCATTCAACGCGCGCACGCAATCGCCAACGGAGTTTATGTTGCCGCGGTGAACCGCGTCGGCTTCGAAACGGGGAATGTGCGGGGCAAGTCGGCTTCCGGGCAAGGCCTCGAATTTTGGGGCGGATCATTCTTCTGCGATCCTTTCGGCCGCGTACTCGCGGAAGCCTCTCACGATCGCGAAGAAATTCTGGTCGGAGAGGTCGATTTGAAGGCTCTCGAAGAGATCCGGCGCAACTGGCCTTTCTTCCGCGATCGCCGCATCGACAGCTACGCTCCCATCACCAGTCGCTTATTGGACTAACTCCAAACCGTGCCCAAACATTCAACTAACACTTTAACTACTCCGGCGCCAGCTTCTCTCGGCTATCGCATGCCCGCCGAGTGGGAACCGCACACGGCCACCTGGCTTGCATGGCCGCATTACGAGGGCGACTGGCCAGGAAAGTTCGAGCCCATCCCGTGGGTTTTTGCCGAGATCATTCGCAATCTGTCGAGGCGTGAGCGCGTCGAATTAGTCCTCACTAATGCTGCGGCAGGCAGGAAGGCTCGCCGAGTTCTGGAACGGGCTGATGCGCTATCGGAGAACATTCGATTTCACTATTGGCCGACAAATCGCATCTGGTTGCGCGATTCCGGATGCATCTTTCTAACCCTCAGACAGCCGGGCCTCTCCGGGCCGGACAGCCGGTCGCGGTCCCCTCATGAGGCTGGATTGGCGCTCAAGTTCCGCTTCAACGCCTGGGCAAAATACTCCAACTGGCGGCATGACGAGAAGATCGGAAGCCTGATGGCCAAGGCCGCTCACCATCGCGAAATTCGCCCGCTTTCCTTAGCAACGCGCATCGTGCTCGAGGGCGGTTCGATCGACGTCAACGGAGCGGGCACTCTCCTGAGTACGGAAGAGTGCCTGCTAAGCAATGAGCAAGCGCGCAATCCGCACATGGCTCGGGTGCATTACGAGAAAGCTTTTGCTGACTACCTGGGCGCGCCGTACACGATCTGGTTGGGACGCGGAATTGTTGGGGACGATACGCACGGCCACGTCGACGATCTTGCCCGGTTCGTCAACAGGACCACCGTTGTCACCATGGTCGAGAACAATTCCAAGGAT
>Ga0209059_1001032_pt1 | contig 12821 bp, 9 predicted proteins | sample GraSoiAngelo_151_FD_186165 | JGI IMG/M metagenome (GOLD analysis project Ga0209059, IMG submission 186165) | Grasslands soil microbial communities from the Angelo Coastal Reserve, California, USA - 14_1009_12_20cm (SPAdes) (version 2) | ecosystem: Environmental > Terrestrial > Soil > Grasslands ...
CGCGCCCTGCGTCTCTATGCCCTCGCCTGCCTGCTCTTGGCCGGCATAATTCTCGGCATCTGGCTCGCGATGCATGTCACGCGGCCCGGGTGAGGCGCGGCGGCCGCGCCGCGGCAAGCAATGCCGGGACATCGAGGTGCCGCTCCAGGTGATCGGCGAGCCGGTCCAGCACATTTTCGATCATTGGCTCGTACGCGATCGCGCCGGCTTCCGCGCCGAGCCGCGCGAGAAAGGCGCGGCGGAATGGATCGCTTGCGAACAGCCCGTGCAGATAGCAGCCCATCACCCGGCCGTCGGCGCTGACCGCGCCATCAGGATGGCCGTGGAGATCGAGCATCGGTCGCTTCAAGCCGGGCCCGCTCGTCACCCCAAGATGCATCTCGTATCCACGGACGGGCATACCGGTCACACGATCGCAGCCTGTCACTTGTGCGAGGCGCTTGTCGCCGCCGAGCACGGTCTCGATGTCGAGCAGCCCGAGCCCAAGCATCTCCGCGGGCGGTCCTTCGCAGCCGTCCGGATCGGCGATCCGGCGGCCGAGCATCTGATAGCCGCCGCAGAGGCCGAGGATGTGCCCGCCCTGACGCTGATGCGCCAGGAGGTCGATGTCCCAGCCCTGTTCGCGCATGAAGGCGAGATCGGCCAAGGTTGCTTTCGACCCGGGAAGGATTACGAGCGCCACGTCGCGCGGCAGCGGCTGCCCCGGGCGCACGAGGACGAGGTCGACACCGGGTTCGGCGCGCAGCGGATCGAGATCATCGAAATTGGCGATGCGCGGCAAGAGCGGCACCGCGATCTTGACGCGATGCCCCTCACCCGTCCTCCGCTGCACGCCGGACTCCCTCTCCCCGCCCGCGGGAAGAGGGTTGGGGTGAGGGGCTAAAGCCATCGAGTCTTCCGCCGGGAGGAGGCCAGCGTCCGCGAAATACGGCACGACCCCAAAGCAGGCGAGGCCGGTGCGCTCGCTGATCGCCGCGATGCCGCCGTCGAACAGGCGCGGGTCGCCGCGGAATTTGTTGATGATGTAGCCGACCAGCCGCTCGCGCTCGCCTTGCGAGAGCAGCGTGTGCGTACCGACGAGCTGCGCGATAACCCCGCCGCGCTCGATATCGCCGATCAGCGCGACCGGCACGTCGGCGGCTTCGGCAAAACCCATATTGGCGATGTCGCCGGCGCGCAGATTGATCTCGGCCGGGCTGCCGGCCCCTTCGACGAGGATCAGATCGGCCGATGCGGCGAGGCGGTGAAAGGCCGCGAGCACCTGCGGCAACAGCGACGGCGCGAGCGCGCGATAATCGCGCGCCGACAGCGCCGAATGCACCCGGCCGCAGACGATCAGCTGCGCCATGCCGTCCGTTTGCGGCTTCAGCAATACCGGGTTCATGTCGATCGCCGGCGGCGCGCCGCAGGCGCGCGCCTGCAAGGCTTGCGCCCGGCCGATCTCGCCGCCCTCGGCGGTGACCGCGGCGTTGTTCGACATGTTCTGCGGCTTGAACGGGCGCACCTTCAATCCGCGCCGCGTAAACACACGCGCAAGGCCCGCGACGAGCAGCGATTTGCCGACATCCGAGCCGGTGCCCTGCAGCATCAAGGCGCGCGTCATCAGAATTCGATCCCGCGTTGCGCCTTGACCCCAGCGCGGAACGGGTGCTTGACCAAGGTCATCTCGGTGACGAGATCGGCCGCCTCGATCAGTTCGGCTGGCGCGTTGCGACCGGTCACGACGACATGCAGATCGCGCGGCTTCGCCGTGAGCGCGGCCATGACCTCGTCGAGCGGCAGATAACCGTATCGCAGCACGATATTGAGTTCGTCGAGCAGCACCATGCGGTAGGAGGGGTCGGCGATCATCGCTGTCGCCACTTCCCAGGCGGCGCGCGCGGCGGCGATATCGCGGGCGCGGTCCTGCGTGTCCCAGGTGAAGCCCTCGCCCATCGCGCGGCAGGTCACGAGATCGGGGAAGCGCGCCAAGACGTCGCGCTCGCCGGTGCCCCAGGCGCCCTTGACGAATTGCACGATTCCGACCCGCATGCCGTGGCCGAGACAGCGCAACACCATGCCGAACGCGGCGGTCGATTTCCCCTTCCCGGCGCCGGTGTGCACGATCAGGAGACCGCGCTCCTCGGTCTTGGTGGCGAGCACCTTTTTCCGCGCCGCCTGGCGGCGCTGCATCTTCTCGCGATGCAGCCGGTTGAGTTCGTCATCGCCGACATTCGGATCGCTCATTCGTCGGCTCCGCCGAGCAAGGCTTCGCGAATGCTGTTGCGGCGCGGCCGCCACAGCCCGCGCTCGATCGCCTCGCGAAACCGGCGCCGGGTCTCGACGAGCGCGTCCGGATTGTGCGCCAGCATGAAGTCGCGCACCGCTGAGTCGCCGAGATAGGCTTCGTAGAGCGCGTCGAAATGCGAATCGTCGACGGCGCGTGCGGTTGCCGCAAAGGCAAAGAGATAATCGACGGTCGCCGCGATCTCGGCGGCGCCCTTGTAGCCGTGCCGCATAACACCGGCGATCCAGCGGGGATTGGCGGCGCGGCCGCGCACGATGCGCCCGATTTCTTCACGCAAGGTGCGAATGCGCGGCCGGTCGGGCTGCGAATGATCGGTGTGATAGACCGCCGGCACGCGTCCCGACAGGTGCCGCACCGCGAGCGCGAGCCCCCCTTCGAACTGGTAGTAATCGTCGCTGTCGAGGAGATCGTGCTCGCGATTGTCCTGGTTGTGCAAAACCGCTTCCGTCGCCGCGAGACGTGCTTCGAACAGCTTACGCTCCGCACGCCCTTCGTTGCCCGCGGCATACGCCCACTGGCCCCATCCGAGATAGGCGTCGGCAAGATCCCCTTCGTCCTGCCAGATCCGCTCGTCGATCAGCGTCTGCAAACCGGCGCCATAGGCTCCGGGCTTTGAGCCGAAGATGCGATACCCGGCGCGGCGCGACGCCTCGTCGCAAGCTACTCCCGTTGCTTCGAGGGCCTGGCGATCAGTAGCAACGGTAGCGGCGAGCGGGTTGATCTCGGCCGGCTCGTCCAGCGCCGCGACCGCGCGCACCGCGCTGTCGAACAGATCGATCAGCCCGGGGAACGCGTCGCGGAAAAAGCCGGAAATGCGCAATGTCACATCGACGCGCGGCCGATCGAGCACTGTTGTGGGCAGGATCTCGAAACCGGTGACGCGGCCGCTCGCGGTTTCCCAGACCGGCCGCACGCCGAGCAATGCCAATGCCTGGGCGATGTCGTCGCCGCCGGTCCGCATGTTCGCGGTGCCCCAGGCCGACAGCGCGAGACGCTTCGGGTAGGAGCCGTTCTCCTGGGCGTAGCGCTCGACGAGCAATGACGCAGAATGCCAACCGAGCTGCCATGCCGCCGCCGTCGGCACGGCGCGGGTATCGACCGAATAGAAATTGCGCCCGGTCGGCAAGACGTCGGGGCGGCCGCGGCTCGGCGCGCCGCTCGGCCCGGGCGGCACGAAGCCGCCGTCGAGCCCGGCGAGAATGCTATGGATTTCCGCTGCGCCGCAGGCCGCGACCGCCGGCCGCAATACCTGCTCGATCCAACCCAACACCGCGCGGGTTCGCGGCCACGCCTCATCCGCATGTGTTGTTCCCGACAACAACCGCAGTGCCAACGCTTCCAGCCGCTCGATGGTGTCGCCGACCGTCCGCCAGGAGCTAGCCTGGACCGCGGGCGTCTCGCCCGCCAAATGCTGGCCGGAGGCCGGCGGTCCTAACGAGAGCGCTTCCGGCGTCGGGCCCGTCCAGGGATCGGCGGGATCGAGGGCGAGCGGGTCGCCGAGGTCGAGATCGGCGGCGAGCGTGCGGATCAGCGACTCGTCCTCTGGCGCACGGCCTCGCCGCGCGCGCGCAATCGCGAGCAGCAATTCATCGAGACGTTCGCCGGCAGGGCTCTCGCCGAAAACATGCAGCCCGTCGCGGATCTGCAGATCCTTCAGCTCGCACAGAAATCCGTCGAGCTTCTTCAATGCCTCGGACTGATCGTCACCCCCGCCGATGCCGCAATCGCGGTCGATGCCGGCGCTCCGCGCTCGCTCGAGTATGTCGGCGGCGAGCAGCGCGACCCGCCGCGGGTCGCCGCGCAGCGCCTCGTAATATTCGTCGATCAGCCGCTCCAATTCGGCTTGCGCGCCATAGCTGCCGGCGCGCGTCAAGGGCGGGGTCAGGTGGTCGATGATGACGGCCTGCGCGCGGCGCTTCGCCTGCGTCCCCTCGCCGGGGTCATTGACGATGAACGGGTAGAGATGCGGCGCCGGCCCGAGCACCGCTTCGGGAAAACACTCAGCCGACAGCGCGAGCGCCTTTCCCGGCAGCCATTCCAAGGTGCCGTGCTTGCCGAGATCGATCACCGCGTCAGCGCGGAAGCTGTCCGCGAGCCAGGCGTACGTCGCGAGATAGGAATGCGGCGGCGGCAATGCCGGATCGTGATAGGTCGCCTTGGGGTCGAGATTGTAGCCGCGCGCCGGCTGCACCAGCACCGCGATATTGCCGGTGCGGAAGCCGGGGATCGCGAAATCGCCGCAGGTGAGCCGGCTCGGATGGAAAAACGGGTCGCGTTCCGCCGAGCCCCATTGCGCCGCGACGTGCTGCTGCACGGGTTGCTGCAGGCTCGCGAAAAACGCCGAATATTCGTTGAACGGCAGGCTTTCCTCGTAGGGCGCCTGCGGGCGCGCATTCGTCGGGCCAGCGAGCAGATGCCGTATCAGCGCGGTTCCGTCTTCCGGAATGTCGCCGACGCGATAACCGGCGTCGCGTAAAGCGTGCAGCAGGGTGATCGCCGATTGCGGCGTGTCGAGCCCGACGCCATTGCCGATGCGGCCGTCACGGTTCGGGTAATTGGCGAGCACGATCGCAATGCGGCGCTCGGCCGGCGGCTTCTCGCGCAAGCGTGCCCAGTTGCGCGCGAGATCGGCGACAAAAGCGATGCGGTCGGCAACGGGGCGGTAGCCGACGAGATCGACTTCCGTTTCGGGGTCGCGGCCGAGAGGCGCCTTGAAAGACACGGCGCGCGACAGAATGCGGCCATCGATTTCGGGCAGCGCGACATTCATCGCGAGATCGCGCGGCCCGAGCCCGCGCGTGCCGGTGCGCCACGCTTCTTCGTCGCCGCCTGAGAACACGATTTGCAAGACCGGGCAATCGGCGCGCAACGGATCGTCGCCGCCGGACGCCGCAACCGAAAATCCGGTCGCGTTCAGAATCACCGCCGGCGGATGCGCAGCGAAGATGCTAGTGAGCAACGAGGCTGCTTCGGCATCTTTCAGGCTCTGCACAAAAATGGGTAACGGGCACAGCCGCCGCGCTATCAGCGCCTGCACGAGCGCATCGACCGGCGCCGTATTTCCGGATTGCACAAGCGCGCGATAGAAGACGATCGGCACGATTCCGCCACCGCTTTGCCATTCGCGCGCGATATCGTCGAGGCTCGGCAAGGCATGGCCGGGCCAACAGAGCCCGGCCCGCAACAGCGGCGCGGGCTCCGCCCAGTCTGTCTCGCCGCCAATTAGGCTCGCGGCGTAGCGCAGAAAATTGTCGGCGTTGCCCGGGCCGCCCTCGGCGAGATAGCGCCACAATCGCCGCCACGCCTCGCCTCCCACGGTCGAGAGGCGCGCCAGCTCGGGATCGGGCTTGTCGTCGCCCGGCAACAGCGCGAGCGGGATGCGGTTGTCGCGGCAGGTCTCGACCAGGCGCTCGACGCCATACGGCCAATAGGCGCTGCCGCCGAGCAGCCGGCCGACGACCAGCCGCGCCCGCGCGACATTGTCCATATAGACATCGACCGAAAGGTTATGGCCGAGCCGCATGACCGGTGCGAGCCGGAGGCTCGGTGCGAGGCGATCGGCCTTGCGCCGCCCGGCCTGCGCCGCCGCGAGCAGCGCGATCTCGGTGTCGGCGCTCGCCAGCACGACGATATCGCCCGGGGTCTGGCCGAGATCGACCGCGGCCGATCCGTCGGCGATCATCCCGGGTTCGGTGGCGAGCAGATGCATTCAGTCGTCCAACGCCGCAGGAGCGCCGCCCAGTCCCGCCGCGATGCCGCCGCGGTCGAGGCCCTTTTTGCCGATCACGACAAGCCGGGTTGCGCGCGCCTCGCCCGCCAGCCACGGCCGGTCGAAATGCTGCTGCACGCGGTCCCCGACCGCCTGCACGACCTGCCTGCGGTCCCGGCCCGGCACATCGACAAAGCCTTTGACCCGCAATACGTCGTGCTCGCGGATAACAGCGCCGAGCCGGGCTCGGAACTCAGCGAGATCGGCGATCGGCCCGGTATTGACGACAAAGCTTTCGAAATCGTCGTGATCGTGCTCGCCCTCGATCTCGTGCAATGACGGCCGCGCGGCGAGATCGTCCTCGGCCTGCGCCGCGAGGCCGAGCGCGACCGGCGCGGCCACCCTGCCCTGCTCCGCCGCGATCAGCTTCACTCCGGGCCGCAGCCGCGCCTCGATCTCGCGCCGCAATGCCGCGAGCCGTTCCGGCGCGAGGAGGTCGGTCTTGTTCAGGATCACGAGATCGGCGCAGGCCAATTGATCGGTAAAGACCTCCTCGAGCGGATTGTCGTGGTCGATCGCGGGATCGGCGGTGCCCGACGGGACAAGCCCGTGGGCTGAAGGCCCACGGCGCGCCACCGCGTCGGGATCGCTGGCAAAGCGGCCTTCGGCCGCGGCGGCGGCATCGATGACCGTGACAACCCCGTCGACCGTCATGCGGGTGCGGATCTCCGGCCAGGCAAAGGCCTGCACCAGCGGCTTTGGCAAGGCGAGACCGGATGTCTCGATGACGATATGGCCGGGCGGCTCGGGCCGGTCGATCAGCCGCGAGAGGGTTGGGAGAAAATCATCCGCGACGGTGCAGCACAGGCAGCCATTGGCCAATTCGAGAATGTCGTCTTCAGCGCAGGTCGCGTCGCCGCAGCCGAGCAGCACGTCGCGGTCGATGCCGAGCTCGCCGAATTCGTTGACGATAATGGCCAGCCGGTGACCGGAAGCGGTCGCCATCAGGTGGCGCACGAGGCTGGTCTTGCCGGCGCCGAGAAAGCCGGTGACGATCGTCGCGGGGATGCGGCGCATGGTTAGCGCGGCTCCTTCAGCACCAGCGGCAGGCCGGCGGCGATGAAGACGACGCGATCGGCAAGCGACGCGACCTCCTGGTTGAGCCGCCCGGCCGCGTCGCGAAAGCGGCGGCCAAGCGGCGTCTCGGGCACGAGGCCAAGGCCGACCTCGTTGGCGACCAGCACGACCGGTCCGGCCGCCTCGCCGAGTGCCGCGCACAGCAATCGCGTCTCCGTCTGGATATTTTTGTCGGCGAGCAGCAGGTTCGACAGCCACAAAGTCAGGCAATCGATTAGGAGCGGACGGTCCGCTGCCGCCTCGCTGACGATCACCGAAGGCAATTCGAGCGGCGCCTCGACGGTATGCCAGAAATCGCCGCCCCCGACCTCCTGCCGTCTCGCGCGATGGGCGGCGATCCGCGCCGTCATCTCCGCATCGCCCGGCTCGGCGGTCGCGCAATAGGTGCCCCGTGGCGCCGCCGCTTCGATCAGGGCCTCGGCATAGCGGCTCTTGCCCGAACGCGCGCCGCCCAAGACCAGCGTCACGGCCGGAAGCGATTGCATGGCTGAGCCGGCGCTGCCGGTCTTCGCGGCTGACAAAGGCTCCTCCTCCACCCCGAGGAACGGTCCAATCTCCCTCCGAAGAGGGGCGGCGCGGAGGTCTCCTGGCTCGGGGTCATCGCCGGCGGCGCCTTCCCGGCCCCTTCCGAAAGGACCAGTGGCAATGGCCGCGGGCTCGCCGCTTACAGTTGCGGGGGCAGCGCCGGTATTGCACCGGACTTCCCTGTCGCGTCGCGAGGCGACGCTAGCACGCCCGCCGGTCTATCGCCAGCGCGCCCCGATACCAGAGCGCCCGGTCGCCGGCACGCCCGATCCCCAGCACGCCGATCAGCGTGGCGGGCGGTTCACCGTGACGACGCGCCAGCCATGCCCCATGCCCGGCCCGTCGATGTGGTCTATGCGGGTGATCGAGCAGTTTTCCATCGTAAAGGCGAGGCAGGCTTCCGGCTCGAGGTCGAGCGCGAGGCCGAGCGCCGAGCGGATCGTGCCGCCATGCGCGACGGCGATGATGTCGCGCCCGCGATGCGCGTCGAGCACCCGGTGGATGGCGCGCGCAACGCGCTGCATCATATCGACAAAGCTCTCGCCGCCCGGGGCGCGTTCATGCGCCGGCGCATGCCAGAACCGGTGGAACGCGCCGCCCCGCGAATGGCGCAGTTCCTCGTAGGTCAGCCCCTGCCACTCGCCAAAGCTCTGCTCCGCAAGATCGGGGATCGCCTCGGCATCAGGCCCGGGGATCGGATCGGGCCCCCCGAGCCCGGCGCGCACGATCGCCCGCGCCGTCTCGTGCGTCCGGCGCAAATGGCTCGTGACCCACACCGCATCGCGCGGCAATTGGCGCGCCAGCCCGGTAAAAACCGCGGTATCGGTGCAGTCGCACGGCATGTCCTTCTGGCCGTAGATACGCCCCTCATGCGCGACCGGCGCATGCCGTACCCACCAGAAGCGGGTCGTCGTCCCGGTCGCGTCGGTGGCGCCTGCGCCGACCGCGCCGGCCCCGAACGGGGAGACCTTGCCCTGGCCACTGTCGCGCGAGGTCCGGCTCATTTCGCCGCGGCGACGAGCAGCATGACAATCTCCCCGATCTGCTGGAAGGCCCCGAGAACATCGCCGGTGTAGCCGCCGATCTGGCGGCGCGCAAGCATCGCCATCAGCGCGATCCCGGCGGCCGCGAGCAGCAGCGTGATGGCTCCCCTTGCCGGCCCCAACGCCGCCAGCGCGATCGCGATGCCGATGACAGCCGCGGTCAGCGCCACAGCGCGGCTCGGCCGGCCGGCCGTGAAACCGAGCCCGTCCGCTCGCGCCGGCTTGAGGAGGTGCATCATGGCCGGCAAAGCGCCGCGCGAGGCGGCATGCGCCGCAAGCAAGGCGAGGCCGGCATGGATCGGATCGCCCATCGTCGCGAGCGCCGCGGCGCGCAAACCAACGCTGAACACCAGCGCCAGGATCGCGAAGCTGCCGTGACGGCTGTCGCGCATGATCGCGAGCTTGGCGTCGCGGTCGCGGCCGCCGCCAAAACCGTCGGCGGTGTCGGCCAGCCCGTCCTCGTGAAACGCGCCGGTCAGCGCGATGCCGGCGAGCACCGCAAGCCCCGCCGCGACAGCGCTGCCGCAGCCGAGCGCCTCGGCTACGAAAAACGCCACCGCGACAACGCCGCCAATCCCGGCGCCGACCAGCGGAAAGGCCCAGCCAGATGCGCCGATCGCGCCCGGCTCGTCGTGTCCCGCGACGCCGACCGGCAGCCGCGTCAGCACCGCCATCGAAATGGCAAACTCGTCGAAGAGACCGCGCCGCGCATCCATGCCCGCGACCATAAGTTACCCATCATCGCGGCGAAAGCCGGGACCACGGCTGGGGGTTGGCGCCTGAGTTTGCTGTTGGGTCCGGTGGATGATTTCGCCAGGATCGCCTGAATCAAGTGGAGCACCCGCATGCCCGAGCCCGCCGTAAGTCTCCCCGCCGTAAGTCTCGAGGAGATCCGCGCGCTGATGGCGCATCTGCCGGGACCCGATCTCGAGGCCGGTGCCGCTGCGGCTTTGCGCGAGCAGCAACTGACAAAACCGGCGGGAGCGCTCGGCCGGCTCGAGGAATTGGCCGCCTGGCTGGCGATCTGGCAGGGGCGCCATCCGCCCACCCTCAATCACCCGCGCACAATCGTCTTCGCTGGCAATCACGGTGTCGCAGCGCGCGGCGTCTCGGCCTATCCCGCCGCGGTCACAGCGCAGATGGTGCAGAATTTCATCGCCGGCGGCGCCGCGGTGAACCAGCTGTGCAAAACCATCGACGCCGACCTGCGCGTCTACGAGATGAACCTCGACACGCCGACCGGCGATATCGTCGAAGGACCGGCAATGAGCGAAGAGGAATGCGCCCGCGCCATCGCGTACGGCATGATGGCGGTCGAGCCCGGCATCGACGCGCTGGCGGTCGGCGAGATGGGGATCGCCAACACGACCGTCGCGGCGGCCTTGTGCATGGCGCTGTTCGGCGGCGACGCGGCGATATGGACCGGCCCGGGTACCGGCGTCGTCGGCGCCGCGCTCGAAAACAAGCGGGAGGTCGTCGCCGCGGCGGTCGCACGGCACCGGCCCGAGGCCGGCGACCCGTTTGATGTGTTGCGCCGCCTCGGTGGGCTCGAATTCGCCGCGATGGCGGGGGCGATCCTGGCGGCGCGCATGGGCCGCGTGCCGGTCGTGCTCGATGGGTTCTGCGCTGGAGCGGCCGCCGCGGTGCTGTATGCCGCCGATCCGCGCGCCCTCGATCATTGCGTCGCCGGCCACGTCTCGGCCGAGCCCGGACATCGCCGCTTGCTCGACAGGCTCGGCAAGCCGCCGCTGCTCGATCTCGGCATGCGGCTCGGCGAAGCCTCAGGCGCTACCCTCGCGCTGGCAATCTTGAAGGCGGCCGCCGCCTGTCATGCCGGCATGGCGAGCTTTGCCGAGGCCGGGGTCAGCGGGCCTTCGGGGTAACGCCGCGGGCACCTTTCCTCCGGCGCCGCCGTTCCCAAAGAAGGAACGACCCACCAACAGCGAGCGGCGCAGGTGCCCGACGATGTTGGCGGCCGCCGGCGAGATCCGCCGATCCGGACGACGCCCGAGAGCGAGCCGCCCGATCCGACATGGCTGTACGAGAGCGAGCCGCCGCCGGCGGACCGGCCCGAGCGGCCGCGCGCGGAAGCGTGGCGGGTCGCGCCGTCGCGTGAGAAACCGCGCGAAACCGACCGGCCCGAAGCCCCTTCGGAGGCGCAGCGGGAGCCCGAAGATGACCCCGAAGCGCGGGAGAGACGGCGGCGCCGGCGGCTGATCGTCGCGGCGATTGGCGGCGCGCTGCTGCTGATCGCGGCGATTATCTTCGCCTGGTACTGGTTCACCGAGCTGCGCTGGCTCGAATCCACGGATGACGCCTACACGCAGGCCGACAACACGATCATCTCGCCAAAAGTGGCCGGTTATATCAGCGAGCTCCTCGTCACCGACAACCAGGTGGTCAAGGCCGGCCAGCTCCTTTTGCGCATCGACCCGCGCGACTACCAGGCGGCGGTGGACCAGGCCGAAGCCGATGTCGCCTCGGCGGAAGCCAATATCCGCAACATCGATGCGCAGACCACGGCACAGCAAGCCGTCGTCGATCAGGCGCGCGCCGATATCGGCTCGGCGCAAGCCAACCTGACCTTCTCGCAGCAGGAATACGCGCGCTACCAGGCGCTGGCGCAGAGCGGCACCGGCACCGTGCAGCGGGCGCAGCAGGCCGCCGCGGATTTGCGCCAGAAGGCAGCGGCGTTGCAGCACAACCAGGCGACGCTCGATCAGGCAACAAAGCAGATCGCCGTGCTCAAAACTCAGCGCGGCGTCGCCGAGGCGACAATGCAGCACAATCAGGCGGCGCTCGAGCAGGCGAAGCTCAACCTCGGCTATGCCGCCATTACCTCGCCGATCGACGGCGCAGTCGGCGACCGCTCGGCGCGGGTCGGACAATACGTCCAGCCGGGTACGCAGCTGATGACAATCGTGCCGATGCGCAACGGCATCTATGTCGTCGCCAATTTCAAGGAGACGCAGATCCGCAGCATGTTCCGCGGCGAAGCAGCCGACATCACAATCGACAGCTTTCCCGGCGTGCACCTGAAGGGAACCGTCGACAGCCTTGCGCCCGGCAGCGGCGCGCAATTCGCGCTGTTGCCGCCGGAAAACGCGACCGGCAATTTCACCAAGATCGTGCAGCGCGTGCCGGTCAAGATTGTGTTCACCGGCAACGATCCGGTGCTCGCGCAATTGCGGCCCGGTCTGTCGGTCTATGCCACGGTCGACACCCGCACCAAGCCACCCGAAGGCGCCGAAACGCTGGTGCCCCCCGCTGCGAGACCAGCGGGGCAGCGATGAACTCGCCGCCGCAGCGAGAGTGGCAGCCGAGCGCACGCGACTGGATCGCGATCTTCGGCGCGATCCTCGGCGCCTTCATGGCGGTGCTCGACATCCAGATCACCAACGCCGCGCTGAAGGACATCCAGGGCGGCATCGCTGCTTCGCTCGACGAAGGCACCTGGATCTCGACCGGGTATCTGGTCGCCGAGATCGTGACGATCCCCTTGTCGGCCTGGCTCGCCGGCATTTTTTCGATGAAGCGCTACCTGATCGCCAACTGCGCGCTGTTCCTCGTTTTCTCGATGCTGTGCGGGTTGTCCGACAGCCTGACAATGATGGTGATCTGCCGCGTCGGCCAGGGCTTCACCGGCGGCGTCTTCATCCCGCTGGCGATGACGATCGTGCTGCGCTGCCTGCCGCCCTCGAAGCAGCCGATCGGGCTCACCCTGTTCGGTGTCACCGCGACCTTCGCGCCGGCGATCGGGCCGACGATCGGCGGCTGGCTGACCGACACGCTGTCCTGGCATTGGATCTTCTACATCAACCTGTTCCCCGGCATGGTCATGATGTGGACGATCTGGTACGGGCTGCGCAACGAACCGATGCACCTGGAGCGGCTGCGCCGCGGCGACTGGCCGGGGATCGTCTCGATGGCGATCGGGCTGGGATCGCTGATCACCGTCCTCGAGGAGGGCCAGCGCAAGGACTGGTTCGGCAACCCGACGATCGCGCTCGCGCCGGAGCCGGGCGATATCAAGGTCCACGTCGAGATCCCGAACATCGAGGTGGACGTTCACGAGGGCGGCTCCGGGATCATTCCCAGCGTCTCGGGTCACGCCGGCTGC
>Ga0209059_1001033_pt1 | contig 12820 bp, 16 predicted proteins | sample GraSoiAngelo_151_FD_186165 | JGI IMG/M metagenome (GOLD analysis project Ga0209059, IMG submission 186165) | Grasslands soil microbial communities from the Angelo Coastal Reserve, California, USA - 14_1009_12_20cm (SPAdes) (version 2) | ecosystem: Environmental > Terrestrial > Soil > Grasslands ...
AAGCGACCGGCGCTGCGCCGCGGTGACCTCGCCGCGCCGTACAGCTCGGCGGCGTCGGAATACGCCCCCACGATCGTGAGGACCTCGATGACGCGCACCAGGTCCCGGGGCAGGATGCCCGTCCGCGTGGCGAGGCTGTCGGCCAGCAGCGCGTCACAGTCGGCCAGGGCGCCATCGACGTCACCCTGGCGAGCCTTGACGATGACCAAACCGAACTCGGCTTCGAGGACGACCTGGCGGCTTCCCATCGACGTCGCCAGCTCGATGGCCCGTTCGAGGTGCGCCTGCGCGGCCCCAGGATCGGTGGACGCGACCAACTCGCCCACGACCCACTCCTGCATGGCCGCCGCCGTCGGGCTGCCGCACTCGGCTGCCAGCGCGCCGCTCTTCTCCGCGACCTCACGCGACCGCTCCAGCTCGGCGCCGTAGGTCAGCGCGTGGCTGACGCTGCCTAGCGCCCACATGGCTTGCAACCAGTCGCCGTGAGTGACGGCGAGCTCCCACGCGCGGGTGTGGAGCCGGACGGCTGCGTCGACATCGCCGCCGATGAAGGCGACGTCGGCCTGGATGTCGACGACGTAGCGCACGTCCGCGGGCTCTCGCGGCGCGACGGCTTGCACAGCGGTACGGGCCAGCTCCCATGCCGCGTCGTAGTCGCCCCGCTGCCACGCGCCGGTGAACGCGCAGAGAAGCGCGGCAGGAAGCGACTTGTCGTCGCTGCCTGCGCCAACCGATGCCGACACCTCGGCCCAGCGCCCGAGCTCGACGGCACGGCGCCAGAGCGCGTAGGGCCGAAGGGCGGCGATCAGACGAAGGGCGGCGGGTGGATCGCGTCCGACGAGCCAGTCATGGGCGGCACGCATCTCGGCGAAGTGGCGAGTGACGCGCGATGCCCACACACCCTCGTCCGGGCCGGCCAGCCCCCCGGCCGCGTCCTCGGCGAGGGTCAGCGCCCATCCAGCGTGCTGGTCGCGCGCAGCCTCCAGGGCGCCCCGGTCCCGCAACCGTTCGACGCCGTAGCTGCGCATCGAGTCGAAAAACGCGTACTGCGACGACCGCGCACCATGACGCGCCACTGCGAGCGAGCAGTCGACGAGTCGCAACACGGCGTCGGTGGCTACGTCGGACGACAGGTCGTCGCCGACGACGGCGTGGGCGGCGTCGAGGTCGAACCACGACGAGAAGACAGCGAGCTGGTCGAACACCCGTTGCTCCTGCGGTGAGAGCAGGTCGTAGGACCAGTCGAGGACGGCGCGCAGCGAGCGGTGGCGCTCGTCGGCCCGGCGGGCACCGACGAGCAGTTGGAAGCGACGGTCGAGCCCGCCGGCCAGGTCGTCCAGCGTCATCCCCCGCATGCGCGCCGCCGCCAACTCGATGGCGAGGGGCAGCCCGTCGAGCTGCCGGCAGATCTCCTCGATGGCGTCGCCGCGATAGTCGGAGCCGGCGAAGGAGGGCAGGACAGAGCGCGCCCGATCGATGAACAGACGCGATGCCGACGCGTCGCTCCCGTCCGTTGTCAGCGGCTGGACTGGTACGAGTTGTTCACCGTCCACCCCAAGGGGCTCGCGAGTGGTCGCCAGGATCGTCACGCCCGCCGTCCGCTGCACGAGATGATCGACCAACTTCGCGGCGCCGCTGATCACATGCTCGCAGTTGTCGACGACGAGGAGGCAGTGCCGGTGCTCGAGCCAACTCACCAGCTGGTCCTCGAGACGGCGCGTGCTGCGCTCGTCGAGGCCCACCGCGCCGGCCACGACGCGCACGACGTCGGCGTCGTGGGCCACCGACGAGAGATCGCAGAACGCGACGCCGTGGGGGTAGAGCTCCGCGACGGTGCGCGCCGCTTCCACGGCGAGCCTGGTCTTGCCCACGCCGCCGGGACCGCACAACACGACGATGCGTTGGTCGCGCAAAGCGTCGGTGACGTCCGCCAGCGCGTCCTCGCGCCCGACGAACGAGCTGGTCGGTCGCGGAAGCCCGTGCCATGCCACGCCCGCTGCGACGGCCGCGTCCTCGTCGCCCGCGCCGAGCGCATGGTCAAGGATCTGATGTTCGAGCTGTTGAAGATCGGGGGACGGCGTCAGGCCGCGGTCCTCGGCCAGATGGGCACGCCACGCTTCGTACACCTCGAGTGCGTCGGTCTGGCGGCCGGCGTTGTACAGCGCCCGCATCAGGAGGCCGCGGGTCCGCTCGCGCCCGGGCGCGTCGGCCAGCAGCGACTCGAGGTCGGCGATGGCGTCCACGGCACGACCGCTCTCCAGCAGCCGCTCGCCCCGTTGCTCACGCGCTGCGAGGCGCAGCTCGTTCAGCCGAAAAGCTTCGGCTTGTGCGAAACCGCGATCGCCGAACTCACTGAACGCGTCGCTCCGCCAGAGCGCGAGCGCGTCGTCGACGCGACCGGCGGCCAGCAACACCTCGAAGCGGGCGGCGTCGTAGGCGTCGGCTGCGACGGCGAGGCGGTAGCCGGCATCGTCGGTGACCAGTGCGCCGTCGTCGAGCCGCTTGCGGAGGCGGGAGACCTGCGTGCGCAGGGCGACGCGCGGATCGGTCGGAAGCTGGTCGCCCCACAGCTCGTCGATCAGCCGGTCGGCCGAGACAGTGCGGTTGGCATGAACGAGGAGCACGGCGAGCAGCAGCCGTTGTTGCTCGCTGGCCAGTCGGATAGGCGTGCCGTCCGCCGCCCAGATCGCCAGCGGCCCGAGGATGCCGTAGCGCAATGGCGCAGGTATCGTGGGAGCGGCGACGGGTTCGGGCAGCCCGTCACCGGCAAGCGCCCACACCGTCTCCGGACGGGTGAGGTCTCGCAGGCTGACCTCGCCCAACTCGACAAGACGCGCTCCCGGCGGAAGGTCGTCTGCGACGAGCGCCGCCGTCGTCTCGCTCATGAGCACCTGGCCGCCGCCCGCGATCCCGCGCAGCCGGGCAACACGGTTGACGGCGGGTCCGAAGTAGTCGTCGTCGTGCTCGAGGGCCTCGCCGGTGTGCAGCGCGAACCGCACACCCAGCGGCGCGTCGGGCGGCCAACGCTCCGCGATGAGCGCGATCTGCGCGGCGTGCGCGGCCCGGACGGCGTCGGTCGCCCGCACGAACACCGAGAAGGTCGAGTCACCCTCGCCGCGCGCCTTGAGCAGCACTCCACTGTGGGCCGCGATCGTGTCCGCGATCAGCACGTCGTGACGTGCCAGCGCCGTCGCCGTGGCCGCCGGTGCCTGGTCCCACAGGCGCGTCGAACCGACGACATCCGACAGCACGAAGGTGACGACCCCCGACGGCAGACCACGCGCGACCACAACCGCGCCATTCTGCGACAAACCCGGCGTCCCGGCTGCCCCGTCCCGGGCAAGAATCGCCCGGGAGAGTCCGGCAGAGCGCGCTGCGTTGAGGACCAATTGAGGACCACGCACGCGGTAGCCCAGAAAAGACCAGGTCAGAGCGCTGCTCGGTCGGGTGCGACTCTGCCCCGCCTACAGGCCGGCTCGCCACGCACCACCCGAACACCTCAAGATTGAGGACCTACTGATTGGCGTCGCTTCCAGGTGCGACCGCGATCATGTCAACCCGAGCCCGTCCTTGAGCCCGGGATTCACGTTGCCGAGATCTCGCGACGAGAGTGCGCCTGTCGTCCTTCTATCGCTGCGGGAGGATCCGGCGGGGGTAGTTCGCCGCTCGCCCCGTGGCGCGCCACCGGCCGCCCGGGGACGCGCCGTATCGCCCGTTGTAGATCGGCAGGTCTGCCGGACGTGGCCCTGTCAGCAGGGCTGTCGGAGGATCGCAACTGCCTCGACGTGATCGGGCCGGCGGCCATCGGAAGCGACGACATCCAGGCGCTCGACGACGAGCAGTGTCGCCGTGCCCGGGCGAGTTCCGACGAGCGAGGCCTCGTGAGTCCTCGCATCCGCTTCACCGTCGAAGTACGCCTCGGAGATCTCGCCGGCGGTCGAGAACTCCCGGACGCGATAGCGCGTCGAGAGCACTCGCCGCTCCTGTGTCGTCGCGATCATCCCGTCCCCCCATTTCTTGTCGTCATGCTTCCACCCGGGTCGGGGCCGGCCTAGGGCCGAAGGCCCTCGGCCTCAGCCACACGGGCCCGGTGACCTCTAGCGATTGACCCACTGCGTCGCTCGGGCAACGTTCAACGTGAGCAGCCGAGCGTCGAAGGGCTTCTCCATCACCGCCGCCGCCCCGGCCGTGCGGGCTCGTTCCGACAGCGTGCCGTCACGATCGCTGGCGCTGACGACGACGACGGGGATGTTGAGCCCGGTGGCCTCCAGTCGCTCCATGAAGTCCGCGCCGCTGGCTCCGGGCAGGACCAGGTCCAAGACGACCACGTCGAAAGGCTCGGCCTGGACACGAGCCAACGCCTCGTAGGCGTCTGCGCAGCAGGCCACGGTCCCCATGTGCTCGAGGAACGCACCAACGAGTGTCCGCATGTCCTCGTCGTCGTCGACGACGAGGATGTGCAGCCCTCCGGAGTCCTGGGCATGGCGGGGGCTGGGGTAGGAGGTCGTCGTCATGTCTCTGACGCCTTGGCGCGGCTCTCGCCCCGGGCCTCGAGCATCTCCAGGCGCAGGCGCTCTCTGTCGGCCCGACGGCGTTCGGTGTCGTCATGGACGAGCGTGGCGAAGCCCCAAAGCCGCGCGGCACCGCTGTCTTGCCACAGCGGTGTGATCGACACCGACGCCCAGTAGCGCGAGCCGGCCTTGCGGACGCGCCAGCCCTCGACCTCCACGTCGCCGTTGGCGACGGCGACCTCGACTTCTGAGCCTTCGGTGGCGTGCTGACTGCTCAACTCGCGGGCACCTCAGTCCTGTTGTGGCGACCCAAGCGAGGCAGCAGCGGGCCCTCTCTGCTGGAGCCTTGCGCGGGGAATGATCTTCCCACTCTGACCGGTGTTGCGCTAGGCCCCCCCAGCGAACAGGACAAATCGTCCGATTCCACCAGCTTGACGGCCACGGAGCCACGTACGACTACTGCCGGGTGACGCTGGTCTTCAACATCCGCCAGGGCGATGTCGAGGGCACCGACGTCGGCGGCCACGTCGTGGCCATGATCGCCGACACACCCAAGGTCATGACCGAGGGGAACTGGCGGCTCGGCGTGTTCGTCGACGACAAGGCGAGCGACGAGCAGTTCGACCAGCTGGTGAATGTCTTCAGCGGTCAGCTCGGGGGCCCGATGGGAGCCTTGGCGCCGCTCGTCGGCGAGGTGCTCGGGGCCGAGCGGGCCGCTATCGAGATCGTCGAGGACGGACTGCGCCACAGCATCCGCGTGGGCGACGCCATCGACTTCGAGGTCCAGGACATCGTGCCGTTCGGCGTGGAGAGCGGCGAGCCCGTTCGCTTCCAGGGGATGTTCCACCCGGTCGGCTCGGACCTCACGATGGCCGAGGCCCAGCGCTCACGCATCAATGCCTTCGGTATCCAGTACGAGGGCAAGACCGGCCTCTCGAAGCCCGAGTTCTCCTGGGCCGCCTGAACGAGTGAGCGCTTCCGCGCTGCAAGCCGGTCCGAGCGCCGCTGGCCTCTCCCCCGCGTTCGCCGCTGCACGCGCCCGGCTCGGGCTCGTCGTACTGCTCTTCGGCCTCGCCGGCGTCGGCTGGTGGTGGACCGCGGACCAGATGCGAGGGATGGATCAAGGGCCGTGGACCGGCCTCGGAGCTTCGGGCTGGTTCCTCGGCGTATGGATCGTGATGATGGCGGCGATGATGTTCCCGTCGGTCGCGCCGACGGTCGCCCTCTACTCGCGCATGACACGAACCCGGTCGCCCAGGTTGCCGCTGCTGTTCTCGGCCGGCTACTTGCTCACGTGGACGCTCGCGGGCCTACTTGCATTGGCCGTGGGCAAGCTGGCCTTTGTCGTCGCCGGCGACACATTGTCGTGGAGCAATACGGGTCGGGACGTCGCCGGCGCCACACTCCTGGCCGCCGCCGTCTACCAACTCACACCGCTCAAGGACGTGTGTCTCGGGAAGTGCCGCAGCCCCCTGGGACTGCTCCTCACATCCTGGCGCGACGGCGCCGCGGGCGCGCTTCGTATGGGCGCCAAGAACGGCGCATGGTGCGTGGGATGCTGCTGGGCGCTGATGGCATCGCTCTTCGCCCTCGGCGTGATGAGCATCGCCTGGATGGCCTTCGTCGCCGGGCTCATCGCCATCGAGAAGACCGTTCCGTGGCGCCGGACGGCCACCTACGGCACGGCGCTGATGCTCGTGTGCCTGGGCGTTCTCCTGATCGCAGCACCCGAGGCAATCCCGGCGCTCACCGTGCCGCATGGCCACCCGATGGGGTCGATGTAGGGCTTCTGCCGCAGTGCAGGCATAGCTCTCAGCCGTCGAGCACCAGATCCATCGCACTGAGCCGCTCGGCGTCGGCCACCATCTGGATGGCGACGACCTTGTCGTCGCTGACGGTGAACTCGAAGACAACACGTGGCCGGCCGCCCTGGGACCACACGAGCGCAGGGTCGCCGTCGACGAGGGCCGGCTGGGCGGCCCGGGCCCGGCCCGAGAAGGTCTGGGCCACGGCCTCGGCGCCCCGTACCTCGCGGTCGGCGCCCATGGCCACGGCGGCGGCGTCGGCCCGCAACTCGATGTCGGGGTCCAGCAGCGCCAGGAGAGCGGCGAAGTCCCCGCCTCGGGACGCGGCCAGGAAGGCATCGACGACGGCGCGGCGCCGCTCGACGTCGGCCCCGCCGGCGGTGGCTCCCTGCACCCTGCGCCGGGCGCGGCTGGCGAGCTGACGAGCGGCCTCGGGCGAGCGCCCGACGATGGGGGCGATCTCGTCGAAGGGCACCGCGAACATGTCGTGGAGAACGAAGGCAAGACGCTCGGCCGGGGCGAGCGTGTCGAGCACCACGAGCATGGCCAGCCCGACTGAGTCGGCCAGCTCGGCGTCGTGGGCGGGATCGCCGCCGTCCGCTAACTCAGGCGTCTCGACGAGCGCCTCGCGCCGGGCCGTACGCGACCGCAGCATGTCGAGGCAGACGCGACTGACGACCGTCGTCAGCCACCCGCCCAAATTCTCGACGTCGGTGGTGACGGCCCGGCTCAGCCGCAGCCACGCCTCCTGCACGGCGTCGTCCGCCTCGCTCGCCGAGCCCAGCATGCGGTACGCGACCGCCCGGAGGTGGGCTCGGTGATTGTCGAACCGGGCAGCCAGCCAGTCTCTGTCGTCCACTACTGCGGCGTCGTCCACGCCTCCCTGACGAACCGGGCGGCCGGGATGTGACCAGGCGCTACTTGGGCTGGGGGACGATGCGGATGTAGGGCTTCGGCTCCTTCCAGTCGCCGAAGATCTTCTTGGCGTCCTCGTTGTTCACCGAGCCGGAAATGATCACGTCCTCACCCTGCTTCCAGTTCACGGGCGTAGCCACCTTGTGGCTGGCGGTGAGCTGCAGCGAGTCGAGGATGCGCAGGACCTCGTCGAAGTTGCGTCCGGTGGTCATGGGGTACACGAGGACCGTCTTGATCTTCTTGTCGGGGCCGATGACGAAGACGTTGCGCACGGTCTGGTTGTCGGCGGGCGTGCGCTTCGTCGGGTCGCCCGACGTGCTGGCCGGAAGCATCCCGTAGAGCTTGGCGACGTTGAAGTCGGCGTCGCTGATGATCGGATAGTTGGGCCGGGCGCCCTGGGTCTCCTCGATGTCGTCCAGCCACTTCCCGTGGCTGTCGATGGGGTCGACGGACAGGCCGATGATCTTCGCGCCCCGGCGGTCGAACTCGGGCTTGAGCTTCGCCATGTAGCCGAGCTCGGTCGTGCAGATCGGCGTGAAGTCCTTGGGATGCGAGAAGAGCACCGCCCAGGAATCACCGATCCAGTCGTGGAACTTGATCGTGCCTTCGGTGCTTGCGGCTTCGAAGTCGGGCGCCGTGTCGCCGATCGTCAGGGTCATGTCGTCGCTCCTCTGGATTGAGGCGTTCGCTCCGGACGGCTCACATTACGCAGCCCCGGACGCTATGTGAGCCGCGACATGCCCGAGCCCCGCTCGTGCTCTGGCACCATGGCGCCCATGGCGACGACCAAGAGGACGAGGACGACCAAACCCAGACCCAAATGGGAGTATGCCCTGGTGCCCGTGCACCCCAACATCCTCGGTCTGTTGAAGCGGGGCGACGACGAGCCACCCGAGGACGACCCCGGCCTCCGGCCCCTGAACATGATGGGCGAGATCGGGTGGGAAGCCGTGGGCTTCGCGCCCAATCCGGCCCGGCCCGAGGAGTTCTTCGCCCTGATGAAGCGGCCACGCGCCTGAATGGGGGATTGACGCATGCCACTCAAGGTCGTCGGTGCCGGGCTGGGACGGACGGGCACCCACTCGCTCAAGCTCGCCCTCGAGCGCCTGCTCGGTGAGCCCTGCTACCACATGATCGAGGTCTTCGGGCACCCCGAGCATGTCGGCATGTGGCACCAGGCGGTGCGGGGCGACATGCCCGATTGGGACGAGCTCTTCGCCGGCTACGGCGCGGCCGTCGACTGGCCGGCGGCCGCATTCTGGAAGGAGCAGAGCGAGGCTTACCCCGACGCGGTCATCCTGCTGTCGACGCGGGACAGTGCCTCGTGGTGGCGCAGCTGCAGCAACACGATCTTCGAAGTGTTCCGCGCCGCCGACGACACCATGCCGGGCGAGTGGACGGCGATGGTCAAGGACCTCTTCCAGAAGTTCGCGGGCGACGCCCTCGACGAGCAGTCCGCCGTCGCCGCCTACGAGCGGCACAACGCCCACGTGCGCGCGACGGCCCCGCCCGACCGGCTCCTCGAGTGGCAGCCAGGCGACGGGTGGGCGCCCCTGTGCGAGGCCCTCGGGGTCGCCGTTCCCGACGACCCTTTCCCCCACGTCAACAGCACCGCCGAGTTCCGGGCCATGGCCGGCCTGGACACCTAGGACACGACAAAGGGCCCCCGCTGGCGGAGGCCCTTCATCGGTTGAACGGGTTTCGGCGGCCCGATGGGCGAGCCACGGCAACCGTGCCATGCCGGCCTGCCGAGATGGTGGATGCGCAAGCATGAGAGAAACCTGAGAGCTATGGTCTGGCGCCGTGGCGACCGGCGATCGCCAGGTGGCGGCTGTCGAGGAGCGGGCGAGCGTGGGAGGGATCCTCGCGGTCATCCTCTTCGCGGGCCTCGCCGTGGCTGCCGTCGTCACGATCCTGTACCGCCAGAACCAGGGCACGTCGGCCCCTGCGAAGGCCAACACCGTCGTGATGGCCCAGATCGCCTTCAACCCCAAGACGCTCACCGCGGCCAAGGGCAGCGAGGTCGTCTTCGAGAACAAGGATGTGGCGCCGCACAACGTGACGGCCGATGATCCCCAGATCTCTTCCGGGACGATCGCCCCGGGCAAGACGTTCCGCCTCGTCGTGCAGCAGCCCTTCGACTACCGCTGCACGATCCACCCAGGGATGGACGCCAAGGTCGTGCTGGCCGGATAGAGCAGCAGAAGGAGTCGCCCATGATCAAATTCCTCAACGACATCACCGGCGGTCACCTCCTGCTTTGGAAGGTGATGGTGACGAGCGTCGTGTTCGCCCTCGCCGGGCTGCAGGTGGCAATGGCGGCTCGCTTCTGGGGCAGGCCGTTCCTGGTCGCACTGAGCCCGGGCACGGCCGTCCGGGTTCACCGTGTGAGCGGCCGCCTGGCGTTGACCCTCGGCGTGCTGGTGGCCCTCACGTGCATCGTCGGACCGGCTGGGCCCCTCTCCCCGACCAGGGTGGCGCTCCACTCGATCTTCGGGATTCTCGTCTTCACCGTGCTGGCGGTGAAGTTCCTCCTCCTCAAGGTGTTGCGGCAGGGCGACAGCGTCCTGCCCCTGATCGGCTCGCTGCTGTTTCTGGCCTTCGGGGCCATCTGGGCGACGAGCGTTGCGGACTATGTGGCGGCCAAGTAGGGCGGCGGCCGGTCTGCTGCTCTGTCTGGCGGCGGCCGCGCCCGTGGGGGCGGCGTCGGCCCAGGGTGGCGGGCAGACGTCGAACACCATCGTCAACTTCCACTTCACGCCGACGACGATGACGGTCAACACCGGCACCACCATCACGTGGACCAACACCGCCGACCGGCCCCACACGGTGACCGACCGAGGGGGCACGTTCGACAACCTGTTGGCCCCGGGCACGACGGCGACCATCTCGTTCACCGTTCCGGGGACGTATCACTACTTCTGCCGCATCAATCCCTCCACCATGAACGGCACCATCGTCGTCAATCCCGGGCCCCAGCCGGCGGCGACCAACCGTGTGGAGGCCCTCGACCCGGCGCGGGAGGGCGAGAACCTCCGGTTCCTGCCGAACACTCTGACGGCGCAGGCGGGGTCAACGATCCTGTTCGCCAACGTCGGCGGCAAACCGCACACCCTCACCGCCGACGACGGCTCGTTCGACACCGGTGTCGTCCCGCCCGGCGCCGAGGGTGGCCGCTTCGCCGGCACCAACGCCACCATCACGCTTCCCAAGCCCGGGACCTACACGTTCCATTGCGAGATCCACCCGCAGGTCATGAGGGGCACGCTGACCGTCACCGGCACGGAGACGCCTGGTCCTGCCCCACCATCGGCCGCGCCCACGACCGCGTCGGTCGACATGGTCGACTTCGCCTTCAAACCACCACAGGTGTCGGTCGCGCCCGGCGGCAAGGTCACGTGGAAGAACAAGGGCTCGGCGCAGCACACGGCGAGCTTCGACGACGTGGCCCTCGACACCAAGGTCGTAGCGCCCGGCGATCAGGCCGATCTGACCGCGCCAGACAAACCAGGCAGCTACAGCTACCACTGCAACATCCACCCGGCCAAGATGCGGGGCGTCCTCGTCGTCGTCGGTCAGAACACCAATGACCCCACCAAAAAGGAGACCGCGGCGCCAGCCTCCTACGCGGGTACCGCGGGCCCGAGTGGGGGGGTCTCGACCACGGTGCTCATCACACTCGGCCTAGGAGCGTTTCTGGGAGGCGCGGGCATCACCGCCTTCCTCCTCCGCGGCCGATCCCCCTAGCCCGGTTTCTACCCGTCGCCCGGTCTTTGGCATGCTGACGGCATGTCCATCCGGGTCGTGCTCGCCGACGACTCAGACGACGTGCGTGAGATGTTGCGCATGGCCCTCGAGTGGGACGGCCGCTTCGAGGTCGTCGCCGAGGCCGCCAACGGCGAGGAGGCCGTGCGCCTGGTCACCGAGCACAAGCCCGACGCCATCTTCCTCGACCTCGTGATGCCGGTGCTCGACGGGCTGAAGGCGATCCCCCGGATCAAGACCTCGTCACCCGACACGAAGATCGTCGTCCTGTCGGTGGCCGCCGCCCATCCCTCCTCGTCCGAAGCGATGGACCTGGGCGCCACCGCCATGGTGCAGAAGGGCGGGGCCCGGACCGCGCGCGAGCTGGCCACCGAAGTGGCCGAGCTCTTCGACTAGATCCTCGGCGCCGGTTCGGGGTCCGGGCGGCCGGCGAAGCTCGTCACCCGGGCGAAGCGACCGTCCTCACCGACCTCGGCGAACTCGCTGCCCTCGAGCACGACCTCGTCGTTCTCGTCGCGCAGCTCCCACGTGAAGCTCACCTTGCCGTTGTGAACGTGCACCTCGGATGTCCGCATCCGACGGCAGCGGCGGGGCTGCTGGCGCAGGACGGTGGCGATGTGGCCATCCATGGCGTCGAGCCCATGGACGTGCATCGTCCAGGAGCTGAACGTGCCGCTCTCGCTCCAGCAGTGGTGGAGGAGCCGTCGGCGCACCGGCGAGCGGCGCTCGGTCCAGGCTGCCAGGTAAGCCGTCGCCAGCTCGACAGCCCGGTCGACGGTGAGCGGCGGCGGCACGACGTCAGACATGGTGACCTCCCTGCACTTCCCAGACGTCCGAGATCTGCGACAAAGGCAGGAAGGCATCGCCGCCGTTGGCGTGCACCCACACGTGGCCCTGCCGGCCACGATCCACCGACACCAACTCGCAGTCGTCGATGCGCGAGCCGTCGGCCAGCGCCACGTTCACGCGATGGCCCTCGAGCTGCTTCAGCTGTACGCGATCTTGCGGTGTCATCGCAGGCTCCGACTGCACGGAATTCCCTACCAGTAACTGCTTCGGCAGCGGCGCGAGGGGGTCTTGACCGAAAGGGGTCGAACGGACTACGAGGGCTGACCCAAATGGGCCACCTCGTTGAACGAGCGCAGAATGGGGCCTCTGTCGGTGATCCCGATGCGGGTGATGGACGCCACGGCGACGAACGTCCGCCAGGCGATGCCGTCGTCGGCGTCGAGCGCCCACGCCACCGCCGCCTTGATCGGCGAGACGTGGCTCACGACGACCACGTCGGTGTCCATGGCGGCCGGCACGAGGTCGTCGCACGCGGTGCGCACCCGGCGTCCGACGCTCGCAAGAGACTCCCCTTCCGGCGGCGTGAACTCGGCGTCGCCCCGCCAACCCTCCCACAGCTCCCGCGGCACCTCGCCGAGCGGGCGCTCGTCGTAGATGCCGTAGTCGAGCTCGGTCCAGCGCTCGTCGATCTCGACGGGGCGGCCGAATGCGGCCGCCGTCCGGCGGGCCCGTTGCAGCGGGCTGCTGATCACACGGTCGACCGGACCGATAGCCGCGGCGAGGGCCTCGGCTTGCCGCAGGCCGGTCTCGGTGAGCGGGACGTCGGCCCGCCCGAGGAGCTGGCCGGCCGCGTTTGCCGCGGTCTGGCCGTGGCGTACGACGAGGAGCACGAGAGCCCGGTGCCTAACGTCAGCGCACGAGGATGCGCCCGCACTGGTCGCACAGGACCACGGTGTCGGCGTCCTGGTGGCGGATGCGATCGAGCTCGGTGGCGGGCAGCGTCAGGTGGCAGCCGCTGCAGCGGCCGTTCACCAG
>Ga0209059_1001039_pt1 | contig 12785 bp, 11 predicted proteins | sample GraSoiAngelo_151_FD_186165 | JGI IMG/M metagenome (GOLD analysis project Ga0209059, IMG submission 186165) | Grasslands soil microbial communities from the Angelo Coastal Reserve, California, USA - 14_1009_12_20cm (SPAdes) (version 2) | ecosystem: Environmental > Terrestrial > Soil > Grasslands ...
GACGGGGTGGCCGCTCACGTCGGCGCCGAGCGCCACCCCGAGGCGGCTGCGCACGTCGCTGAAGGCGCCGCTGGTCACCACGTCGCGCAGCGTCACCAGCTGGGCCGCCTTGTTGGGGACCTCGATGCCGATCGCCGCCTTGCCCGGGATCGGCGCCTGGATGCGGATCGGCGCCGCCAGCGCGAGGGAGAGGTCGGTCTGGTGGCTGACGATCTTCCGCACCGGCACGCCGACCGCGGGCTGGAGCTCGTACTGGGTGACCGTCGGGCCGCTGTTGACGCCGCGCACCCGGGCGTCGACGCCGAAGGCGAGAAGGGTGGATTCAATCGTCCCGCGGGTGGTGCGGATCTCGGCCTCGAGCCGCTCGCGCTTACCGGTGACGGTGTCGAGGAGCTCCGCCGACGGCACCATCCAGATGCGCTCCGGCTCGGCCTCCTCGGTGGTCAGCTCGTCCGCGTGCGGCGGGGTCTCGGCGAGGCCGAGATCGGCGGCAACCGGCTCGGCCACCGGCTCGAGCGGCAGCCCCTCGAACTCGCGCAGGAAGGGGATGGCTGGCGACGGGGCCTCGTCGGCCGCCGGGTCCTCAAGGGCCGGGGGCTCGAGGTCGGCCCCGTCGGGAAGAAACACGGGAGGGACGGCCGGCTCGACGGCCGCACCGCGGCGGCGCCGTCCGGTGGCGGGTGGCTCCAGCACGGGCAGCGGCTCCGGCGGCGCCGCAGCCGCCTGCACCGCCGCCTCCGCGTCCGCCGCCAGCCGCGCCTCCGCCCACCAGGCGCGCAGGGCCGCGGCGAGGCGGCCGACGCGGAGCTCCACGGCGAGCACCAGCCCGAGGCAGGCGATCACCAGCCAGGCGGTGCCCGCCGCGGCGTCGCCGAGCCGGTTGCCGAGCCCGGGGCCGAGCCGCTGCCCGACCCGGCCGGCGCTGCCGGCGTCGACCAGCCCGAGGAACCCGAGCAGGGCGAGGGCGGTGACCAGGCAGCCGGCTGCGCCCTGGATACCCCCGCTCCAACCGCGGGCGCCGATCATCCGCACCCCGGCGACGAGCGGCGCGGCGGCGATCAGCCAGGCGCCGACCCCGAGCCAGCTGAAGAGCGCGTCGTGGGCCGGCGCTGCGATCGAGCCGCCTCCGGGGAGGGCGAGCACCACGGCGAGCACCACCCCGGCGCCGATGCCGCCGACCCCGCAGAGCTCACGCCGCTGGTCGGGGGTGAGCAGCGGCGTCCGCGGCGCCGAGACCTTCTTCGCGGCTCGGGAACGGCGGGCGCGCTCGGTCGCGGGGCGGGAGCGTGAGCGGGACGGGCGGCGGACCCTCGAAGGGGTCGCTGCACCGGCTCCTCGGGTGCGGGCCATCGGAGTGGCAGCCTCTCTGGTGGGACGATGAGTTTCGGCGACGGGCTGCAGATTCCGTCGAACGGATGCGCCGCCGATGGTACCAGTCCGCGTACCGCCGTGGACCACCGTCCCGACCGCGGCGACAGACCCCACCGGGCGCGCGCTGGTGCTCCCGATCGTCAACCATTACAGTTCCTTACGCGCGGAGCACGCCGCGCACAAGCGGAGGACCTGAATGAAGCATCGACTGCGTCGGCCACGCGGTGGCAGCGCGCTCGCGGTTGCCGCGATCGTGGCCGTCTGCCTGCTCATCGGCTCCGCGGCGGGAGCGCCAACCGTCCGGCAACACCTGAGCCCGGTGGCGGCGGGGCAGGGCATCTACATGACCATCGGCAGCTGCCCGGGGTCCGGAACCTCGATCTGCGGGGACTCGACGGCACCGGGTCATACCGGCGCGATGACCCTCGCCTCCGTCTCCTTCAAGGGCACGACCCCTGCGACGGCGGGCGGGCCGAGCGGCCCGGTGAGGTTCGACGACCTGACCGTGGACAAGTCGGCGGACCCGGGCTCGGCGCCGCTGCTGAGCCGCCTCGCCACCGGCGCCAGGGTGGGGCCGGTGGTCGTCTCCTTCGACCGACCGGGGCCGACCGGGGCTCCGGTCACCGTGCTGCGCTACACGATCAACCCGGCCGTGGTCACCAGCTACTCGCTGTCCACCGACACCTCGGGCCACACCGAGCACATGACCATGGCCGTCGGGGCGGTGAAGATCGAGTACTGGGCGATCGGCCCGGACGGGATCGTCCGGCCCATCGGCAGCTTCTGCTGGAGCGTCACCACCAACAGCCCGACCTGTCCGTGACCCGGTGGGCGGCGGCGTGCTGCGCCGCCGCCCACCCCGGCTGACCTCAGACCTCGGTGATCACCGGGAGGATCATCGGGCGGCGGTGGGTGCGCCGGTAGAGGAAGCGCGCCAGCCCCTCGTGGATCGCCGCCTGCCAGACCGACCACTCCGAGTCGGGGCGCAGCCGCGAGACCAGCTCGAGGACGTGGGCGCGGGCCTCGTCGAAGAGCGACTCGGTGGAGGACTCGTCGATGAAGCCGCGGGAGACGAGGTCGGGGCCGCCCACCACCATCCCGGTCGAGCGCTCGACGGTGAGCACGACGATGAGCACTCCGTCCTGGGCGAGGTGGCGGCGGTCGCGGAGCACGACGTCGCCCGCCTCCTCGATCTCCAGCCCGTCGACGTAGACGTATCCGGCGGGGGCGCGCAGGGTGGTGCGGCGGATGCCCTCGGCGTCGACCTCGATGATGGTGCCGTTGTCGATCGGCAGCACCCGCTCGGCGGGGATGCCGACCGCCTTGGCGAGCTCGGAGTGGATGGCGAGGTGGCGGTACTCGCCGTGCACCGGCACGAAGTAGCGGGGACGCACCAGGGTCATGAGCAGCTTGAGCTCCTCGCGGCTCGCGTGCCCCGAGGCGTGCACCTTGTGGCGCGAGGAGTGGAAGACCCGGCTCCCCTGCCGGTAGAGGTTGTTGATGGTCCGGTGCACCAGCTCCTCGTTGCCGGGGATCGGGTTGGCGCTGATGATGACCGTATCTCCGCGCTGCAGCTGGACGATGGGATGCTCGCCGGCGGCGATGCGGGTGAGCGCGGAGAGCGGCTCGCCCTGGGCGCCGGTGCAGACGATGAGCACCTTGTCCGGGGTCAGGCCGTCGAGCTGGCGCGGCCAGATCAGCGAGCCCCCCGCCACCCGGAGGAAGCCGAGCTCCTGGGCGGTGGTGACGTTGTTCAGCATCGAGCGCCCCACCACCAGGGAGCGGCGCCCGTGGGCCTCGGCGCAGTCGAAGGCCTGCTGCAGGCGCGAGATGTTCGATGCGAAGGTCGCCATGAGGATGCGACCCGGCGAGCTCGAGAAGATCGGCGACAGCCCCTCCCCCACCGTCCGCTCGCTCGGGGTGATCCCCTCGGACTCGGCGTTGGTGCTGTCGCTGAGGAGCAGCAGCACCCCCTCGTCGCCGAGCCGCGCGAGCCGGGCGAGGTTGGGCGGCTCGCCGTTGATCGGGGTGTGGTCGAGCTTGAAGTCGCCGCTGTGCACGATCGTCCCCAGCGCGGTGTGCAGCGCGAGCGCACAGGCGTCGGGGATGCTGTGGGTGGTGTGGATCCACTCCACCGCGATGCCGCCGAGCTGCACGGTGTCGCCGGGGCGGACCACGTGGGTCTCGGTGGCGTCGAGGAGGCCGTGCTCCTTCAGCTTCGAGCGCAGGAAGCCGAGGGTGAGGCTGGTGCCGTAGACCGGCACCGGCAGCCGCGGCAGGATGTAGGGGAGGCCGCCGATGTGGTCCTCATGCCCGTGGGTGAGGACGATGCCGCGCACCCGCTGGGCGCGGTCGAGCAGCCAGGTGATGTCGGGGATGACGAGGTCGATGCCGAGCATCTCCTGCTCGGGGAACATCAGCCCCGCGTCGACGACCACGATGTCGTCGTTGCACTCGACGGCCATGAGGTTGCGCCCGATCTCGCCCACCCCGCCGAGAGGCACGAGGGAGAGCCGCCCCCCTCCCACCGCAGGTGGGGCGCTGAGGCCGTCCGTCATCAGAAGAGCGTGAGCTGCTCGTCCGCGGCCCGGACCGCGGCGGCGCGCGCTGCCTCCTGCTCCTCGTCCTTGCGCTGGCGCTCGCGCTCCGCCTCGGCGTCGTCGAGGTAGCCGCGCACCCGCTGCATGTCCTCCTCGAGAGTGCGCAGCAGCGATGCGTTGTAGAGCGCCGCGGCGGGGTGGAACAGGGGCACGTAGAGGCGGTCGCCGCGGCGCACCCGCTGACCGTGGATGCGGCTGATGCCGGGCATCCCGGGGAGCAGCCGGCCCACCGCGTGCCGTCCCAGCAGCAGGATCACGTCGGGGCGGATGAGCGCCACCTGCTCGTCGAGGAAGTGTGCGCAGGAGCTCACCTCGTCGGGCTCGGGGTCACGGTTGCCGGGCGGGCGGCACTTGAGCACGTTGCAGATGTAGATGTCCTGGCGGTCGAGGCCGATCGACTGCAGCAGCCGGGTGAGGAGCTGACCGGCGGCGCCGACGAAGGGCCGTCCGGTGCGGTCCTCGTTCTCGCCCGGGGCCTCGCCGACCGCCATGATCCGCGCGGTCACCGGCCCGTCGCCGGGCACCGCGCGGGTGCGGGTCTCGTGGAGGCGGCACGAGGTGCAGATGTTGATGCGGTCGTGGAGCGCGGCGAGCGCCTCGGCGTCGACCAGGCCGAGGCTCACGCCGTGCGGACCGCCGGGCGGGTTCCCTGCGCGATCGACAGGCCGACGAGGTCGCCGCAGGAGTCGAGGAGCGCGCCGAGCGCGGCGCGCCGGTCGGCGTCGAGGGGCACCAGCGGCAGCCGCACCGTGCCCACCTCGACGCCGAGGTGCTCGAGCGCCGCCTTCACCGGGATCGGGTTCGAGGTGACGAAGAGCCCGCGGAACAGCGGCAGCAGCCGCCCGTGGAGCGCCGCGGCGCCGGCGAGGTCGCCGGCTGCGTGGACGTCGATCATCCGGCGCATCGCCGCCCCGCAGACGTGGGAGACGACGCTGACGACGCCGTACGCCCCGACGCTCATGAAGGGGAGGGTGAGCCCGTCGTCGCCGCTCCACACCAGGAAGCCCGCGGGCGCGCCGGCGACGATCCGGGCCACCTGGTCGGCGTCCCCGGCGGCCTCCTTGGTCCCGCAGATGTGGGGGTGGCGCGCCAACGCGAGAGTCGTCTCCACGCTGAGGTTGACGCCGGTCCGTCCCGGGATGTTGTAGACGATGACCGGAAGCCCCACGTCGGCGACCGCCCGGTAGTGGGCGATCAGGCCCTCCTGCGGAGGCTTGTTGTAGTAGGGGGTCACTACCAGCGCAGCGTCGGCGCCCTCGTCCTTCGCCTCGCGGGTGGCGAGCACGGTGGCCGCGGTGCTGTTCGAGCCGGTGCCCATCACCACGGCGTGGTCCGGCAGCGCCCGGCGCACCGTCCGCAGCAGGTCGAGGCGCTCGGCGTGGGTGAGCGTCGGCGACTCGCCGGTGGTGCCGTTCACCACCACGCCGTCGCTGCCAGAGGCGACGAGCGCACGGGCGAGGCGGGCGGCGAGGTCGAGATCGACCGCGCCGGCGGCGTCGAAGGGTGTCACCATCGCGGTGAGCAGCCGTCCCAGGCTCGCGGGCATGGCCGGGATTGTACGTGCCCGGCCCGGCCGGAGCGGAGCGGTCAGGCGGTGACGAGGCCGAGGAGCTGGGTGCCCGCGGACTGCGTCGAGGGCACCGGCTGAACCGCTCCCGTCGCCGGGTCGACGATCACGACGCCGGTCTGAGGGGCGGCCGGGTCGCCGGTCACCGAGGTGGCCACGAGGCGGCCGTCGGCGAGCCAGCCGACCGGCTGCAGCCCCGCCGGCCCGACCGCCTTCGCGGTGCCGGAGACGAGGTCGAGGACGCGCAGCCGGGTCAGGGTCTGCCAGGTGCCGCAGTCGGAGCCCGCGGTGACGGTCGCGTACGCCAGCCTCGTCGAATCGGCGTTGAAGGTGGCGTCGCCAGCGGCGTTCTGGGTGGAGAGGTCGAAGCTCTGCACCACCTTGCCCCCGCGGAGGATCCGCAGCGCGTCGGCGCCGCGACCCTCGTTCTTCGAGGTGGGGATCACCGGGGTGTGGAAGCACGCGCTCGTGCCGTCGGCGGCGACGCCGCTGACCGGGCAGTTAGGATCGTCGGTGACCGAGCCGGCGAGGCCCGTCGCGGGGTCGACGATGGCGGTGTAGCCCTGGACCGTCTCCATCCCGAAGGGACCGCAGCCACAGCGTCCCTGGGGGAGGCGGGCGATGAGGAGGCCGCCACCGGTCCAGGTGACGGGGTCGTAGGACCAGTCGTACGGCGGGATGCCGGGGACGTTGCCGGCGCCATCCATCGTCCCCGTGGTGGGGCGGTCGGCGAGGAGCTGGACTGCTCCGGAGCTCACGAGATAGAGCCGGTTGTCGGTCGTCGGCGGCGTGGTCTGCGGCGCCATGAACGGGCTGGTCACGTAGGCGATCCGGCCGCTCGCGCCGACGGCGAAGTACGCCCCCGTGGGCATCCTCGCGACCGTCGTCACCCCGCCGTCCCGACCCAGGCGGTGGAGCGCCCCGCCGGTGTCGAGCCAGTACGCGCCGTCCGGGCCGGACTTCACCCACCCGCTGATCGGGGCGCTCACCGGCGTGCTCGCCACCACCGTCCCGTCGAGGCCGACCAGGCGGATGGTCAGCACGTTGGTCGCGGACAGCCCCGTCAGCGCGACGAGCGCGGGTGGCGCCGGCTTCGGTGTCGGGGTCGGCAGGGCGGTCGGGGCCGCCGAGGCGCTCTCCGAGGGCGGGGTCGCGGCCGGCGCGGAGCCGGTCGGAGTCTGGGTGGCGCGGGCCACCGGGGAGGCCGGCGAGCCACAGCCGGCGAGCAGGAGGGTCACCGCGAGAGCGGCGACGCGGCCGTCGCGAGCAGGATTAAGCATGTGCCGAGGAATGCTAGGCGGGCATCTCTGCGCCGCCCGTGACCAGGATGTCACGATTTCCGGAATGAGACTGATCCCGTCCCCCGCCGGGGTGCGGAACGCGGGCGCCAACGTCCTCGACCGGGTCGTCACCGGTCACCTCGCCGACCTGCGGCCGTGGCCGCGCACCCTCATCGACGAGGGGCCGCAGCGCTCCGTGTACCACCTTCGCTCGGACGAGGAGCGCCCCGACGCCCTGCCGGTGCTCGTCGTGCCCCCGCTCGCCGCCCCGGCGAGCGCCTTCGACCTTCGCCGCGGCTGCAGCATGGTCGAGCACCTCACCGGCACCGGCCGCCCCACCTACCTCGTCGACTACGGGGCGATCACCTTCGCCGATCGCAACCTCGGCATCGAGCACTGGATCGACCAGGTGGTGCCCCGCTCGATCGAGGCGGTGTCGCGGCACGCCGGCGACCGGCCCGTGCACCTGGTGGGCTGGTGCCTCGGCGGGATCTTCTCGCTCTTCACGGTCGCCGCCGGTCCGCGGCTGCCGGTCGCGTCGGTGACCGCGGTGGCCAGCCCCTTCGACGTCACCGCGGTGCCGCTGCTCGCGCCGCTGCGCCCGCTCGTCAACCTGACCGACGGCCGGGTCCTCACCACGGTGTACCGAGCCCTCGGCGGGGCGCCGGCGCCCCTCGTCCGCGCCGCCTTCCAGCTCAGCAGCGTCGACAAGTACGTCACCAAGCCGCTTGCCATCGCCCGCCATCTCGGCGACCGCGAGTTCCTCGCCCAGGTCGAGGCCGTCGACCGCTTCACCGCGGGGATGCTCGCCTACCCGGGGAGGACGTTCGGGCAGCTCTACCACCGCTTCTTCCGCGCGAACGACCTCCGCGAGGGCCATCTCGATCTCGGCGGGCGGCGGCTGGAGCTCGCCGAGGTGCGCGTCCCCGTCCTCGTCATCGCCGGCGCGGACGACACCATCGCCCCGCAGCGCGCGGTCCATCGCCTCACCGAGCTGCTGGTCCACGCGCCGGAGATCGTCTACGAGGTCGCGCCCGGCGGTCACCTCGGGGTGCTCACCGGCCGGGGCGCGCGGCGCACGACCTGGGACCACATCGACCGCTTCCTCGCCGGCAACGACCGGCGCCGCCGCCGCAGCCGCGCGCAGGGAAGGACGCCGGCCGCGCGTTGATCATTCTGAGAGAGTGGGCGGTGGGTGCCAGGGAGGGAACGACGCATGGTCGCGCAGACGGTGGCGGAGCTCCGGACCCGGATGGAGAAGGTCCAGACCGGGCTTCGCCGGCGCATCCGAGCCTCGAGCACGGGTGAGCGCGCGCTCGTCGGCGGGTCGGCCGCGGTGCTCGTCGCGTTGCTCTTCCTCCCCTGGATGGCCGCGGTCTGCCTCGGCACCTGCAACGGCTTCGACTTCGGCGGCAACCTCGACGGGGTCCACGGCTGGGGGCTGCTGACCCTCACCGGCCTGCTCGTCGTCGTCGGCCTGTGGGCGCTGCGCTGCTATCCCGACCGGGTGCGGATGCCGAAGCCGCCGCCGCAGCTGGCGCGATACCCGCTCGCGGCGCGGGTGCGGCCCTTCCTCCGCGACCCGCTGATCTACATGGCGGCCGGCGGCCTGGAGGTGGTCGGAGTCGTCCTGTTCTGGTTCGAGTACCACGGCACCGTCGCCACCTTCCTCGACGTCAGCGTCCGTCCCTCGATCGGCTGGTTCCTCGCGCTCCTCGGCGCCGCCGCGACGACCGCCGGCGGCTGCCTCCTGCAGCGGGAGCGGTCCTGACCCCTCGTCCGCCCCGAGGTTGCGGCCTCTAGCGCGCCGCGAGCAGCTCGCCGACCTGGACGGCGTTGGTCGCCGCGCCCTTGCGCAGATTGTCGACGCTGAGGAAGAGGGCGATCGCGCCCGGACGTCCGATGTCCGCGCGGATCCGACCGACGAGCACCTGGTCCTGGCCGGTGGCGTCGCGCGGCGTGGGATACCGCTGACCCGCGGGGTCGTCGACGACCCGGACCCCGGCGGCTGCGGCGAGCAGCTCGCGCGCCGCCTCGGGACGGACCGGCCCGTCGAACTCCGCCCACACCGCGGCGCTGTGCCCGGTGGCGACCGGGACGCGCACCGTGGTGACGCTCACCGGGAGCTCGGCGATGCCCAGGACGCGGCGGGTCTCGGCGATCACCTTGAGCTCCTCGTCGGTGTCGTCGCCGTGCATCGTCCAGCCGCCGGGGACGACGTTGCCGTGGAGCACGTGTGGATACACGCGGTGCGCCGGAGCCTGGCCCGCGGCGTCGGCCTGCTCCTGCTCGCGGAGCTCGGCGACGAGGTCGCGACCGCCGCCGCTCGCCGCCTGGTAGGTGGCCACCGTCAGTCTCTGCAGTCCGAAGGCGCGGTGCAGGGGCGCGAGGGCGACGGTGAGCGGGATGGCGACGCAGTTGGGGTTGGCGACGATGCCATGGTGGGAGGCGAGCTGGTCGCCGTTCACCTCGGGGACGATCAGTGGCACCGCGGGGTCCATCCGGTAGGCGCTCGACTTGTCGATGGCGACGCCGCCGCGCTTCGCGACCACCGGCGCGTAGCGGCGGGCGGTCGACGAGCCGGCGGCGAAGAAGACGACGTCGAGGCCGTCGAGCGACTCCTCGCTCACCTCGGCGACGACGTGGTCGCGGCCCGCGAAGCGCAGCGTCGTGCCGGCGCTCCGCGCGCTCGCGAGGCAGCGCAGCTCGGCGAGCCGGAACCGCCGCTCCTCGAGGATCCGCAGCACCGTGCCGCCCGCGGCCCCGGTGGCGCCGACCACGCCGACGTGGGGGGCGCGGCCGTCTTCGTTCGGTGTCATGGCGCCTCCGATGATGCCATGGCCCGCCCGAGCGAGGCCGCCGGCGGCAGCCCCAGCACCTCCTCGAGGCTGGTGTAGAAGCGCTCGGTGGCGACGACCGCGCGCACCGCGGCGAGAACCCCGGGCACGAAGGCGGTGCGCGAGGTGGTGCGGTGCTCGAGGCTCAGGGTCTGGCCGGCGGCGCCGAAGATCACCGTCTGGTCGGCGACCGGGCCGTCGAGCCGCAGGCTGTGGACCCCGGCGCCGCCGAGCGATCCGCCGCGGGTGCCGGGCAGCGTCTCCGTCCTCGGGTCGGGGTGGCGGAAGGGACGGCCGCGGCGCGCCTCGAGCAGCCGCTCGGCGGTGCGCAGAGCGGTGCCGCTGGGGGCGTCGAGCTTGGTGGGGTGATGGCTCTCGATGATCTCGCAGCTCTCGAAGTGGCCGGCGCAGAGCTCCGCGAGCCACATCAGCAGCGCCGCGCCGAGCGCGAAGTTGGGGATGACGCCGCCGCCGAGGCCCGCCACCTCGCAGCGGCCACGGAGGGTGGTGACCGCGGCGTCGCCGATCCCGGTGGTGCCCACCACCGGACGCACCCGCTGCCCGATCGCGGTGAGCGCGTTGCCGGCGGCGGCGGTGGGGACGGAGAAGTCGACGAGCACCTGCGCCGACGCGCCGGAGAGCGCGGCGCCGAGGTCGTCGTCGACGTCGGCGGCGGCGACGCACTCGAACCCGGGATCGGCCTCGAGCGCCGCCACGATCTCGCGCCCCACCCGTCCCCGCGCGCCGCTCACCGCGACGCGCAGGGGCGACAGGGGGGGAACCGGAGACCGCGCGCGCGATTCGCGCGCGGCCTCCGGGAGGGAGTCCCCCCCTGACCGGGGATCGGTCACGCGGGACCGGCCGTCCCGGCGCCGGCGGCCTGCGCCTGCTTGCCCGCGAGCTCGCTGATCGCCAGCTTGCGGGAGAGGTTGACGCGACCCTTGTCGTCGATCTCGATGACCTTGACCATGATCTCGTCGCCGATGTTGACCACGTCCTCGACCTTGTTGACGCGGTGATCGGCGAGCTGGGAGATGTGGACCAGGCCGTCCTTCTTGGGCAGGATCTCGACGAAGGCGCCGAAGTTCATGATCCGGACGACCTTGCCCTTGTAGATCTTGCCGACCTCGACGTCCTCGGTGAGGTCGCGGATCATGGCGATCGCCTGCTGCATCGCGGCTCCGTCGTTGGAGGCGATGCTGACCCGGCCGTCGTCCTCGACGTCGATCTGGACACCGGTCTCCTCGACGATGCGGCGGATGGTCTTGCCGCCCGGGCCGATGACGTCGCGGATCTTGTCGGGGTTGATCTGGATGGTCTCGATGCGCGGCGCCCACATCGACATCTCGGCGCGCGGCTCCGGCAGGGTCTCGACCATCTTGCCGAGGATGTGCAGCCGGCCGACCCGGGCCTGCTCGAGGGCCTGCTCCATGAGCTCCCAGCGCAGCCCCTTGATCTTCATGTCCATCTGCAGGGCGGTGATCCCCGCCTCGGTGCCGGCGACCTTGAAGTCCATGTCGCCGAGGGCGTCCTCCATCCCCTGGATGTCGCTGAGGATGGCCGCGCGTTCGCTGTCGTCCTCGGTGATCAGGCCCATGGCGATGCCCGCCACCGGCGCCTTGAGCGGCACCCCGGCGTCCATCAACGCCATCGTCGAGCCGCAGACCGAGGCCATCGACGTCGAGCCGTTGCTGCTGAGGATCTCGGTGACGATGCGCACCACGTAGGGGAAGTCCTCGTCGGAGGGCATGACGTTGTGCACCGCGCGCTCGGCGAGCGCGCCGTGACCGATCTCGCGCCGTCCCGGAGAGCGCAGCGGGCGCGCCTCGCCGACCGAGTAGGGCGGGAAGTTGTAGTGGTGCATGAAGCGCTTGAACTCCTCGAGGCCGAGGCCGTCCAGCTTCTGCTGATCCTGGCCGGAACCGAGGGTGACGATGCTCAGCGCCTGGGTCTGGCCGCGGGTGAAGAGCGCGCTGCCGTGGGCGCGGGGCAGGAGGCCGACCTGCGACCAGATGTGGCGGATCTCGTCGGTGCGGCGGCCGTCGGGGCGGATGCCCTCCTCGAGGATGGCGCTGCGCACGGCGCGCTTGAGCTCACCCTCGAACGCCTTCTTGATCTCGCCCTCGCGGTCGGGGAAGCGGGGCGCGACCTGCTCCAGCACCTGGGCCTTGAGCTCGTCGATGGCGCGCTCGCGGGCGGCCTTGTCGACGTTGCGCGCGGCCTCGCCGATCCGGCTCGCCGCCGCCTCGGCCACCGCCGCCTTCACCTCGGGAGCGACGGCGTTGGAGGGATAGCTCATCTGCGGCCGGCCGATCTGCGCCGTGATCTCGTTCTGAAAGGCGACCAGCCGGCGGATCTCGTCGTGGGCGAGCCGCAGCGCCTGGAGCATGACCTCCTCGGGCACCTGCATCGCCCCCGCCTCGACCATGCCGATGGCGTCCTCGGTGCCCGCCACGATCAGGTCGAGGTCGGACTCGGCGAGCTCGGGAAGGGTGGGATTGAGCACCAGCCGGCCGTCGATGAGGCCGACGCGGACGCAGCCGACCGGGCCGGCGTGGGGGATGTCGCTGATCGCCAGGGCGAGCGAGGCGCCGGTGACCGCCAGGGTGACCGGGTCGTTCTCCTGGTCGGTGCTCAGCACCGTGGCGACGACCTGGACGTCGTTGCGGAAGTCCTTGGGGAAGAGCGGCCGCAGCGGGCGGTCCATCAGCCGGCAGGCGAGGATGGCGGCCTCGGTGGGACGTCCCTCACGGCGTGGGAAGCTGCCGGGGATGCGGCCGGCGGCGTAGAGCTTCTCCTCGTAGTCGCAGGTCAACGGGAAGAAGTCGATGCCCTCGCGCGGCTGGGTCGAGCCCACCGCGGTGACGAGCACCATGGTGTCACCGGAGCGGATGAGCGCGGCGCCATTGGCCTGCTCGGCGATGTGGCCGGTCTCGACGGTGAGCTTTCGGCCGGTGTAGTCCAGTTCGAATTTCTGGTACGGCATGGGAACCTCGGATGTCGGGGTGATGATCCCGGTCCGGGTATCGCCGCCACGGGCACCTGCGCCACCGAGGGTGAGGTGTTGGGGATGAGAGAGCGACGGTGCGGTCGCGCCTGTGGGGCAGCGGTCCGGCGCCGATCTCCGATC
>Ga0209059_1001041_pt1 | contig 12785 bp, 11 predicted proteins | sample GraSoiAngelo_151_FD_186165 | JGI IMG/M metagenome (GOLD analysis project Ga0209059, IMG submission 186165) | Grasslands soil microbial communities from the Angelo Coastal Reserve, California, USA - 14_1009_12_20cm (SPAdes) (version 2) | ecosystem: Environmental > Terrestrial > Soil > Grasslands ...
CAACGCCATGCTGCCGACCCCGGGCTTCCACCATCTCCACCTGAACTCGGTCGATCCCGATGCCGCGATCGAGTTCTACCGCCGGCAGTTTTCGACCTCCGCGAAAGCAAGCTGGGGCGGCCTGCCCGCGCTCACGGCGCCGAACGATGTCCTGGTCCTCTTCACCCGCGTCGCCACGGCGCCTGCGACGTCGCCGCAGTCTGCGATCTGGCACTTCGGCTGGCACGTCACCGACTCGCGCGCGAGCCTCGAAGCATACAAGGGCCGGCCGGATGTCACGCTCTTGCCCCTGTACACGACGGACGAGGGCGGATCGGTGCTCGTGAGCAGCGACACCTGGCCGAGCGTCGGCAACACGCTCGGCCTGACAAAGGCGCAAATCGCCGAGGCGCGCGCTCAAGGCGTGCAGCCGACTCATCAGGGCGGGTTTGCCTATATGTCGGGCGGTCCCGAGGATGCGCTGTTCGAGATCGCCGGCGATTATCCGCAGGAGCGCTTCAACCACGTACATATGTGGCACGAGCAGCCGTTCTGTGCCTTGCTCTGGTACAAGAAGCACCTGAACGCGCCGGTGCGTCAGGGCTTCCCCGATACGGACCTCAACGAAAGCGATTGCCGCGTCACGCGCGGCGCCGACCGCACCTGGCCCGCGCTCAACCGCGAAGGCATGTTCCGTAGCCCGCGCGCCGGCGTCGAATTCGGCGATGTCGTGCTGACCTGGTACATGAACCAGGGCGACAAGCCGCTCGCCCCGAGCCGAGGCCAGATGCAGGACCATCTCGGATTGAGCGTCACCGATCTCGATTCCTGGGTCGGCAAATTGCGCGGCGAGGGCGTCACGTTTCTCGAAGGGCCCTATCGGTTCGGAGAGACCCGCGCCGTCATGATCGAAGGCCCAAGCCGCGAAGCCATCGAACTCGTCGAAGTCAAATAAGCAGGAGCGCGTCATGGCGCTGACGGATCGGTTTGGGCTGGCGTTGACGACAGACTCGCCGCACGCGGCCGAGAGCTACATCCGTGCCGTCGATCTGATGCTGTCGGCCAATTCCGACGCCGAGACGCTGCTCGATGCCGCGCTCGACGCCGACCCGGACTTCGCGCTCGCCCATATCGCGCGGGCGCGGCTCTGCCAGGTGCAGGCGCGGATCCCGGAGGCGAAGGAAGCCGCAACGCGCGCCCGCGACCTCGCCGAGCGGGTCACGCCGCGCGAACGCGGCCATATCGAGACGATCGCGCTCGTCATCGACGGGCTCGGCGCCCAAGCGATGGCGCGGCTCGAAGCGCATGCCGCCGATTACCCGCGCGATGCGCTGGCGTTGTCGCCCGCGCTCGGCGTCTTCGGGCTGTTGGGGTTCAGCGGCCGCGTCGACCACCACGAGGCGCAACTCGCGCTGCTCAAACGGCTCGCGCCCGAATGGGACGAGGATTGGTGGTTTCTGACCTATCTCGGCTGGGCCCGCATCGAAACGGGCGATGTCGCGACCGGTGAGCATGAGGTCGAGCGGGCATTGGCGCTCAACCCACACAACGCCTTTGCCGCGCATGCCCGGGCGCATGGCTATTACGAGGCGGGCGACGCCGAGAGCGGCGCCGCGTTTATCGAGGCGTGGCTCCCGGGTTACGACCGCAAAAGCCAGCTGCATTGCCATTTGTCATGGCACCGGGCGCTGTTCGAATTGGCGTGCGGCCGGCCGGAGCAGGCTCGCGCGCTCTACGAGGATGCGATCCGCCCCGCCGTGTCATACGCGCCGCCTTTGTTCAATCTGGCCGATGCGGCATCGTTCCTGTGGCGCTGGAAGATCTACGGCGAGATGCCGCCACTCGACGATGCATGGGGCGAGGTCATTGCGCATGCCGCGCGAAATTTCCCGCGCGCCGGCATCCCTTTCGCCGATGTGCATGCGGCGTTGGCCGAAGCCGCCAGCAGCGACGACGCCGCGCTTGCAACGCGCATCACGCAGCTCGGCGAATTGCTCGAAGGCGGGCGGCTGCCGCAAGGCGCGATCGTGCCGGCCCTGTGCGCCGGCGCGGCCGCATTTGCGCGCGGCGACTACGACGGTGCGACCGAGAGCCTCGGCACCGCTCTTCCGGAGCTGGCGCGCATCGGCGGCAGCCACGCGCAACGTGAATTATTCGAAGACACCTATATCGCCGCCTGTCTCCGCGCCGGGCGGGACGATAAGGCCGCGGAGCGCCTCTCGGCGCGGCTCGAGCGCCGGCCTTCGGCGCGCGATAGCGGCTGGCTCGCAAAAGCGCCGGCCCGCTGAGCGAGCCGGCGCTAAATCTGCTTCGGCCTGGCTAGGCCCTTTTGCGGGCAGCGATCCGCCGGTTTGTTGTACGGCGAGCGGACGTCTTCCGGGCCGGCGTCTTGCGACCGATTGCCCGGCGCGCGGTCGTCCTGCGGGCCGTGGTCTTGCGACCGGTCGTCCGGCGCGCAGCCGTCGTGCGAGCCGTCGTTTTGCGGCCGGTCGTCCGACGCGTCGTCGTCCGGCGCGGGGCGGTCCTGCGGGCCGTCGTCTTGCGCGCCGGCGTCTTGCGCGCCGTCGTTCTGCGGGCCGTCGTCTTCCGAGCAGGTGTCCGGCGGGCAGCGGTCTTGCGAGTCGCGGTCCTCCGGGTAGCCGTCCTGCGGCCGGTCGTCTTGCGGGCCGCAGTCCTGCGGGTTGCCGTCTTCCGGCTCGCCGTTTTCCGGGTCGCCGGCTTGCGCCGCCGCGACTGCCCGCTTTCCGACATGGCGATCGCGATCGCCTGCTTGCGGCTCTTCACCTTCCGTCCCGAGCCGCTTTTCAAAGAGCCCTGCTTATGCTCGTGCATGACTCTGTGAACTTTCCGTTTTTGCGTTGCGGTCGCCATGGGCGCCCTCCGTTCCTGTCACTTACCAAGCGATGATGTGCAGGCCGTGCAGCAGAAAATAGCCGCCGCCCAGCACCACCGCCGTACCGCCGACAAACAAGGCGGGAACTAACAACACAGGCATGACCATTCTCCTTTCATCTAAAAAGCTGCTATCCCTGCCTGAAAATCAAACAAAGAGGATTGCGCAGTCGTTCCATTTCGCGACTTTGGTGATTTATGTCGGATAGCAGGAACAACTATCCCGGAACCGCCATTATGACGCGCTTGTTTTTCTCTGTGGCACATAAATGCTTGGAGCATGACGATGGATAAGCAGCGCATCGAAGGCGGTCTGAAAAAGGCGACCGGCACGATCAAGGAAAAGGCCGGACAGGTGACCGGCGACCGAGACCTCGAAGCCGAGGGCACGGTGGAAAAGGGTGAAGGCCACATCCGCAGCGGCATCGGCAAGGCGAAGGACGCGGTCAAAGAGATTGTCGGCAAGGACTAACCCTTGCCGCTCGCGTTTATAGCGACAGACCCGCAACAACCGATCGGATCAGAGACATGCGCGGCGTTCTTCTTTGGCTCGTCGGGATTCCGATCCCGGTCATCATCCTGCTGTACGTGTTTCACGTGATCTGACGCGAAACTGATACCGATTGCCGGCGGCTCCGCGCCGCCGGCGGGGCCGCATTGACAGCCGCCCGCCTCCCCTCGCAAGCTGCCGCGACAACGATTGCGGCAGCGCGCGGGAGGGAGCGATGGATACCGAACCCCAAAATTTTGTCGAATATGCCTGCGCCGATCGTATCGTGACGATCACGCTGAACCGTCCGGACAAGTTGAACGCGGTCAGCGACGAGGTGGTGCGGCAACTTGCCGAAGCCTTCCGTCGCTTCGATCTCGATCCCGAAGCCGAAGTCGCCATCCTCAACGGACGCGGCCGCGCCTTTTGCAGCGGCGCCGATGTGCGCCAACGCCAATTGCGCAGCCGCGACGAATTCGAAAAGCTCGGCGGGCCGCAGGGCTGGGGCACCAACTCAGCCGATCTCTTAACGCACGCGGTCAATTGGAAGCCGGTCATCTGCTCGGTGCACGGCTTTGTGCTGGGGCTCGGCCTCGGGCTCATGCTCGAAAGCGATCTGATCGTCGCCGCCGAAGGCACAAGGATGCAGCTGACCGAGACGCCGCGCGGGCTCGGCGCGTCGCGCTATTGGGCATTGTTTCAGTATCGCGCCGCCGGCGCTTTTGGTGACGAGATCGCGCTGACCGGGCGGTTCTTCACTGCCGAGGAAGCCTTCAAGGCCGGCATCATCAATCGCCTGGCACCGGAGGGACAGCACCTCGAGGTCGCGCGCGAGCTGGCGCAGCAGGTCGCGAAGAACCCGCCGCTGTCGGTGCGCACGACGGTGCGCACGCGGCGCTGGTACATGGAGCGCCTGACCCGGGAAGCGCAGTTCATGGCGGCGCCGTTCCGGCTGTACCTCACCGAGGATTTCCAGGAAGCGGCACGCGCCTTTGCCGAGAAGCGCCCGCCCGGCCCCTTCAAGGGACGGTAATGCTGACGTCGGTGCCGTCACTCTCCCTCTCCGCCCCCGGGGGCGGAGAGGGCCGGGGTGAGGTGGGGGATTGCCGTGCGCTGGCTAGCATAGCCCACCTCACCCTCCCAGCGCTTCGCGCCGGGCCCCTCCCTCTCCCCCCTGAAGGGCGGAGAGGGGCATATAAGGGCGGTGCCCCATAATGGAGCGGGCGAACCGGCCGCTTGCCGGCGTGACGGTGCTTGATTTCGGGCAGGTCTATCAGGGCCCCTACGCGAGTTTGCTGATGGCGCAGGCCGGCGCCGATGTCATCAAGATCGAACCGCCGCAGGGCGAGCCGTTGCGTCGCCGCGCGCCACCCGGCAAAAGCACGACATTTCCGATCGCGATGCTCAACTCGAACAAGCGCGCGATCACGCTCAATCTGAAGCATGAGCGCGGCCGCGCCCTGCTCTTTCGCATGGCCGAAAAGGGCGATGTGCTATTGGAGAACTTCGCACCGGGAGTCATGGACCGGCTCGGCGTCGGCTGGAGCGTGTTGCGCGAGATCAACCCGCGCCTGATCTACGCATCCGGATCGGGTTACGGGCTCAGCGGCCCCGACCGCGACAACCTCGCGATGGACCTGACGATCCAGGCAGTCTCGGGGCTCATCGCGGCGACCGGCTTTGCCGATGGTCCGCCGGTTAAGGCCGGCCCGGCCGTTGTCGATTTCATTTCCGGCATTCATCTCTATGCGGCGGTCGCGACAGCATTGTTCGAACGCGCCCAGACCGGCAAGGGAAGGCTCGTCGAGGTCGCGATGCAGGAGGCCGCTTACGCGACACTCACTTCGTCGCTTGAGGCGTATTGGCAGAGCGGCAAGGTGCCGCCGCGCACCGGCAATGCCAGCCACGGCAGGGTGCCGATCAACGTCTACCCGACCAATGACGGTTATATCGCGATGAACCTCGCGGTCGAGGAACACTGGCACAGCCTGCTCAAGGCTATGGGCCGCGAGGATCTGCGCGACGACCCGCGCTTCAACAGCCCCGCCGCGCGGCTGGCGCACCGTGGGGAAACCGACGCGCTGATCGCCGCATGGACGCAAACTCTCGGGAAAATGGAAATTTTCGCGGCCGCCAAGCGGCACCGCATCCCGCTGGCGCCGGTGCGCGATGTCAACGAGGTCATGCATGACCCGGGCATGCATGAGCGCGGCTTTCTCGCCGAGATCGAGCATGACGAGATCGGCCGCGTCACGGTGCCGACGTCACCCTTGCGGTTTCACGGAGCCGACCCGGTGCCGCTCGTGCCGAGCCCGAAGCTCGGCCAGCACAATGCCGAGATCTATGGCGGCTGGCTCGGCCTATCGCAGGACGAAATCGCCGCGCTGAAGAGCGACGCCGTCATTTAGCCCGGAGGGACCACATGCCCTTGCTGTACGAGAAGCGCGGCGCGGTCGGCATCCTGACCTTGTCGCGGCCGCAGGCGCGCAATGCTTGGGGCGAGGATTACAACGCGGCATTGAAGGAGATGCTGCCGCAGCTCGAAGAGGACAGCGACATCCGCTGCGTCGTTCTGACCGGCGACGAAGCGGGCGGTGCGTTCAGCGCCGGCGCCGACCTGAAGAACCCGAAAACGCATACCAGCGACTCGATCGCCGATGCGATCGAGGCATTGCCCAAGCGGCGGCGGCATCAGGCGATGAACCTGCTTGCCGATTTTGCGAAGCCGCTCGTCGCGGCGGTTAACGGCTATGCCGTCGGGATCGGCTGTATCGTCACTTATTGCTGCGATCTGATCGTCGCCTCCGAACGCGCCGAATGGCGCCTGCCGCAGGTCGCGCTTGGCATTCTGCCGGCGCAGGGCGGCACGGTGCGGCTCGCGCGCTGGATCGGGCGCGGCCAGGCGATGAAGGTTGCGATGGGGTTCCCGCTAAAAGCCGAGGAAGCCTATCGCATCGGCCTCGCGCAATGGCTCGTGCCGCATGACGAATTGATGGCGAAGGCGATGGAAGTGGCCGAGCACGTGGCCGCGCTGCCGCCGCTCGCCGCGCGGCTCGCGAAGGAGGCGGTCGCGTTCGGCATGGAGTCGAGCTTGCGCGAGGCGGCCAACGCCGATCTCTATCGCTTTATGGCGCTGGAATTGACCGAGGACAAAAAAGAGGCGCACCAAGCCTGGCGCGAGCGCCGCAAGCCGGTGCTGAAGGGCCGGTGAGACGCTGCTCGAAAAAGCGCGCCGGCCGTTAACGCATCCGGCCGGCGCGACTTTCATAAATCTTCATGTGCCGGCTTTGCGTGCCGGCCACCGGGCTCAATACCCGTAACCGCCGTAGCCACCATAACCGCCGTAGCCGTAGCCGCCGTAGGGGTAGCCGTAGCCGCCGTACGGGTAACCGTAGCCGTAGCCGTAGGGGTAGCCCCCGTAATAGGGATAGGAGGCGAGCGCCGCGCCGGCAAACAGCCCTGCGGCTACCGGCCAGCCCCAGCCCCAACCGCCGCCGCCGCGCCAACCCCCGCGCCAGCCGCCGCCGCCACGCCAACCGCCGCCACCACGCCAACCGCCGCCACCGTGCCAGCCACCGCCACCACCGCCGTGCCAACCGCCGCCGCCGCCACCCCCGCCCCGGTGCTGGGCGTATGCCGTCGTCGGCGTAATGGTAAACGATGCAGCCGCGACCAATGCGGCCGAGAGCGCGACTGCGCGCCCGGTCCGTTTAGCGATTTCGTTAAACCGCATATGGGTTCTCCAATTCTGGCTAACGTTATACGGCAGGTGGTCGCCGGTCGTGCCCGAGCAAGGCCGCGGACAACAGATGCGACGAAAAGGATGATCGCTGCTCCGGCGGCAAATTGCCACCCAACCTTGGATAGCGGAGCCGGCCTATACGGTCTCGCGGGCGAGGCGGTCGGCGGTTTTGTCCAAACCGATGCGGGGGTGTGACACGTTGCCGAGGGCAGCCTCGATCTCGGCCACCGCCGCCGAAAGCGACGTCACGACGCCGTCCGCGGCCGTCACAACCACAGCGTCCGCCGATGGGAAATCGGTGCGATCCGGCCCCCACAACCCGATGATGAGCCGCGCCCGCCGGGCCCGCCGGCGGATGCGCCGCACGAGGTAGCGGGCGCGCGCCGGCGAGGTCGTGCTGACGAGCGACAAGCAGACAATTGCGGCGCCGCGCAACGGTAGACGATCGAGGTTGAAGGTCGACAGCGCGTCCGGCGAAAACACGACAGCGCGGTGGCCGCGCATGCGCAAGAGATGCTGCAGCAGCCACGCGGCCGCGAGATCGAGCTCGTTGCGCGCCGCGAGACAGGCGATCGGCGGCCCCTCGCCTTCCGACTCGTCGGTCTCGACCAACCCCTCCTCGGCGAGATTGTCGAGGATCGCGGCGAGCCCTTCAGCGATAAAAGCGCGGCGGTGGCCAGCGAGGACGCCCCGGTCGCTGTCGGCCTGCGCCAGCACCAATGCAGGCATCGCGACCTCGTCGAAAAACGCATCGATCGATTTCTCGCGGGCGAACTCCTCGGCCTGCTCGGTCGCCTCCTCGGGATCGCGCGCCAGGAGCCGCTGATAAAAGCTTTCCTGTAAGGAGAGGACGGGCTGATTGCCGAGCAGGATATCGAGAAAGCGCAAGGGCGGCAGATAGCGCCCGAGCACAACGAGGCACACGGTCAGCGGCGTCGCGAGCAATAGCCCCACCGGTCCCCACAGCCAGGTCCAGAAGGTCGCCGCCGCGACCACCGCGACCGAGGAAAGCCCGGTGGTCCGAGCATAGATCCAGGGCTCGATCAGATTGGCGGTCACGGTCTCGACCGCGATGAACAGCAGCACGGTCGAGAAAAAGACACCCCAGCCCGGGGATACCGCGATGGCGAGCGCGCAAGGCACCACGGCGGTCAACGGTCCGCCGATATAGGGGACAAAGCGCAACAGGACGCCAAGCAACCCCCAGAGCGGCGCATTCGGGATGCCGATGATTGCGAGCCCGATGCCGACCGGCAGCCCGTAGCAGAGCCCGACGGCCAGCTGCATCAGCAGATATCGGCTGACCCGCTCGGCGGCCTCGTTCATCGCGGCCGTCGTGCGGTGGAGGTCGCGCGCCCCCGCGAGCCGCAATAGCCGGTCGCGCAGATCCTCGCGTTTCAAGAGGATCATGATAACGAACAGCAGCACGAGACCGGCCTCGGCGACCGGCAGCAGCATCGGCCCGATAACGTTGCGCAGCAATTGTAAGAGCGCCGGCTCGTTCTGGCGGATCTCGACCGGCACCGGCGGCCTTTCGCCCGGCGCAGCAGCGCTCGGTGTGCTCGACCCGACACTCCCCTCGAACTGGCTGCCGAGATCGTGAAACACCTGGGTCGCACGGTCGAGAATGCCCGCTCCCGGCACGACGCCATGCAGCGAGCGGATCTTTGTGGCGATGTTGTCTTCGTATTGCGGCAGGTTGCGGGCGAAGGTGATGACCTCATCGCCGACCGCGGCGGCGAAACCGGCGATGACGATAAAGGCGAACAGCACCGTCGCGAAGACCGCCGCGGCGCGCCCGATCCCGCGCAGATGCAGCCAGCGAACAGCCGGCGCCAGCAGCAGCGCGAGCAGCATCGCGAGCGCGATGGGTTCCAGCACCGGGCGCGCAAAATAAAGCCCAGTCACGACAATCGCGCCGATGACGGCGCGCGCCATGCTGCCGACCGGGCTCTGCTCGGCGCTGTAACCGCGCTCGAACCGCGGCGGCGCCTCGCTGCTCTCGTCCTGCATCCGCCCCTCCACGAGAGGAGAACGGACCGGCGAAGAAACCCTCCCATGCGGGCCGGCATGGCAGGGATCGGAACGCCGCTTTAGTTGTTTCTCGCATCAAGCGGAGGTGGAACTGCGGGCACCCGATGAACGTGTTGCGATCAGGCGTTCCCGCAAGCCCGACCGCCGAAGAGAGCCGGGAGGAGGACGCGATGACAGTCGGCAGCGCCGTCGAGGGGCTTTCTGAAATCGAGCACCGGGTGCAGCTGCGCCGGGCGGTTATCGCCAGCACGGTCGGCACGACGATCGAGTGGTACGATTTCTTTATCTACGGCACGGTCACCGGGCTCGTTTTCCCGAAGCTCTATTTTCCGCAATCCGATCCGCTCGTCGGCACATTGCAGGCTTTCGCCGTCTATGCCGTCGGCTTTATCGCGCGGCCGGTCGGGGCGGCGATTTTTGGCCATTACGGCGACCGCATCGGCCGCAAGGCAGCGCTGATTGCGACCCTCCTCTTGATGGGAATCGCGACCTTCCTGGTCGCCTTTGTGCCGACTTATGAGCAGATCGGGATTTGGGGCGCGGTCATCCTGACGGTGCTGCGCTTTGTTCAGGGGGTCGGGGTCGGCGGCGAATGGGGCGGCTCGGTATTGCTGTCGATGGAATGGGCGCGCACGAGCGCGCATCGCGGGTTTATCGCGAGTTGGCCGCAATTCGGCGTGCCCTCGGGCTTGTTCCTCGCCAATTTCGCGGCACTGGCGATGAGCGAGATCGCCGGCGATCAGTTTCTCTCTTGGGGATGGCGGGTGCCGTTCTTTATCAGCATCGTGCTTGTCGCGATCGGGCTTTATATCCGGCTCGGCATTCTGGAAACCCCGATCTTCGCCCGTCTCGCCGCCGAGAACCGCCTCGAGCGCGCGCCGATGATCGAGGCGTTCCGCCGCCAGCCGCGCGAGATCGCGCTTTCGGCGCTGGCGCGCCTCTCCGAGCAGGCGCCGTTCTACATCTTCACCGCCTTCGTGTTCTCCTATGGGACAGGCGTGCTGCACAGTACGCGTGATTTCCTGCTGACCGCCGTCCTTGCCGCCTCCTTCGTGTCGTTCTTCTCGATCCCGCTCGCCGGCCACCTGTCGGACCGCATCGGCCGCAAGCGCATGTACCTGATCGGGGTCGCGACGGTCGGCATCTTCGGGTTTGTGTATTTCGCGCTGCTCGACACGATGGTGCCGGGGCTCATCTTTCTCGCGATCGTGCTGTCGCTGATCCCGCACGACATGCAGTACGGACCGCAGGCGGCGATGATCGCCGAGTGCTTTACGCCGAGGCTGCGCTACAGCGGCGCCTCGCTCGGCTATCAATTCGCCTCGATCATTGCCGGCGGGCCGGCGCCGCTGATTGCGACGGCGCTGTTCGCGGCCTATCACTCGGGTTATGCGATCGCCTTGTACATTCTGGCCTGCGCCGTTGTCAGCTTTATCGCGACCTCGCTGTTGCCGGACTACACCAACCGCGATGTGTCGCGGGAGTATGACGGCGTCTGACCGCGCTGGTCGTTCGAGAGCAAGGCTCGTAAGCGCCTCGTTGGCGGTCACGGCGCTGCTGGTTGCCGTGATCGGCGTCCGGCGACCCCTTTCAGCGCATCCGCTCGATGCCCTCTCCGCGGCGGAGATCGGCGCCGCGATAAGCGTGCTGCGCGCGGCGGGGCATGCCGACGCCGCGACCCGCTTTCCGTTGATCACGCTGGCCGAGCCGGACAAAGAGGCTGTCCTCGCCGGGCATCCCGGGGAGACCTTCGCGCGCAAGGCCTTTGTCGTCGTGCGGCAACAACGGATTGTCTATGAGGGCGTTGTCGATCTCGCAGCCGGCAAGCTCGAACGCTGGGACGCAGTGCCGAATGTGCAGCCCGCGATCAGTCTCGACGAGCTGACCGACGCGCAAAAAATAACGATCGCCGATCCGGAATGGCGCGCGGCGATGCAGCGGCGCGGCTATGTGTCGATCGATCCGGCGAAGCTGTTTTGCGCGCCATTGCCCGCTGGTTCCAGCGGCGATCCGAGCGAGCAAGGCCGGCGCCTCGTCCGAGTGACGTGCTTCGACGCCGCCGGCACAAAGAATGTCTGGAGCCGCCCGATCGAGGGGCTCCTCGCGATCGTCGATCTCGACGAGAAGAAGGTGATCCGGGTTGTGGAGACCGGCGCGGTCCCGGTCAGCCGCGAGACGCACGCGTTTCAGGGCGCATCGGCGACATCCGCGGTGCCGTTAATGACGGCGCTGAAAAATGCGCACGCCGCGATCGAGGACGGGGTCGTGCGATGGCGGCAATGGTCGTTTCACTACCGGCTCGACCGCCGCGGCGGTCTCATCGTGTCGCTGTTGCGCTACCGCGACGGCGAGCGCGACCGGCTCGTGCTGTACCGCGGCTCGCTCGCCGAGCTGTTCGTGCCCTATATGGACCCGGATCCGAACTGGGCGTTTCGCGCCTGGTTCGATGTCGGCGAAAACGATTTCGGCTTTATGGCCTCGCCGCTGAGCCCCGGCATCGATTGCCCGGCGGGCGCCGCGTTTCTCGATGCCGTGCTGGCGGACAGCCGCGGCGAACCGCGCCTCGGCAAATCGGTCATCTGTCTGTTCGAGCGCGACACCGGCGCACCGTTGTGGCGGCATGCCGAGGGCGCCACTGCGAGCACCGCCGGGCAGCCCGCAGCCGAACTCGTGCTGCGCACGATCGAGAGCCTCGGGAATTACGACTACATCATCGATTGGGTGCTGACCGAAGCCGGGATGGTCCGCATCGAGGTCGGCGCGACCGGGATCGTCATGGTCAAAGGCGCCGCAACGCGAAGCATGACGGATTCATCGGCCGCGAAGGACACGCAATCCGGCACGCTGGTCGCGCCGAACCTCGTCGCGGTCAATCACGACCATTTCCTGTCGTTCCGCCTCGATCTCGATATCGATGGCGCACAAAACACGCTCGTCAGGCAAAGGCTGAAGCCGGAGCCGGTGGAGCGCGGGGCCGGCGGACGCAGCCTGTGGCGCGTTACCGAGGAGCCCGTCACCGACGAGGGAGCGATCGCCGGGGCGGGACACGGGGAGGCGGAGAGCTGGCGGGTCGTCAATCCGAACGTGACCAATGCCCTCGGCCAGCATCCGGGATACGAATTGCGGCTGGGGCATTCGGCGACGTCGCTGCTCGCCCTGGACGATCCGGCGCAACGCCGCGCCGGCTTCGCCGCAGCGCCGCTCTGGGTCACCGCCTACGATCCCGCCGAGCTTTATGCGGCCGGCGCCTACCCGAACCAGAGCCAAGGCGGCGACGGGCTGCCGGCCTATGCGGCGCGCCACCGGCCGGTCGAGAACGCCGACATCGTGCTATGGGCGACGCTCGGCTTTCACCACGTGCCGCGCCCCGAGGACTGGCCGGTGTTGCCGACCCAGTGGCACAGCCTGTCCTTGGTGCCTTACGGTTTTTTCGACGGCAACCCGAGCATCGATCTTCCGCGCCCGCCCACCCGCGGCGCCGGCCAATAAGCCGTGCGCGATTTACCCGAAGGGCGTCATTCCTCCCATACGGCTAAAAATCGCTGGATCGAGTAGAAAAGGAGGGCATAATTGATCGCAATGGTTTCGTAGCCAACGAGCGCCGCGAGCAGCGGTTCGCGAGACCTCTATCGGGGGAGAACCTTGATG
>Ga0209059_1001043_pt1 | contig 12770 bp, 12 predicted proteins | sample GraSoiAngelo_151_FD_186165 | JGI IMG/M metagenome (GOLD analysis project Ga0209059, IMG submission 186165) | Grasslands soil microbial communities from the Angelo Coastal Reserve, California, USA - 14_1009_12_20cm (SPAdes) (version 2) | ecosystem: Environmental > Terrestrial > Soil > Grasslands ...
CACCGCCGGACCGAGGTCAGAATCCCGGAACTAAAACAACGGGGCGGCGCCGTGGTTGACATTATCGCTACCACTTGTTAAAGTAGCGAAACTATCACTCAAATGGCACGGTGGCGTGACCGTGCAGGGCGCGCTCGTTCGGAGGAAGGGATGAGAAAAGGCGGAGCGGAACCGGATATTCCCCTGGAAGCGGTCCAGTCGCTCCTGACGCGGGTGATCTGGCAAGCGGTCGCGGATCTGGGTGTCGAGGCGTACCGGATCGAGGCGGAGCGCTTCTTCGACGGCGAGACCTTCGTCGAATACTGCGACATCCTGGGGTGGAATGTCCGCCGGGCCCGGGCCAGCCTCTGGCGCTTCGTTGACAGCGGCAGCCGGATCTCTGGGAACCACCTGCTGACGCCGGGCGACCTCGCCCGGCAGCCCGTCCAGGCCGCCGTCGGCTAATCCCGCTCTAACAACTTCCTGATACGGTTTGGCCGTCGCCTAAGGCGAACTGGCGACCCGCTACACTTGGGAAGCACAAGCCGATGAACCTCCTCCTGGTCGAGGACGAGCGGAAGCTGTCGACGCTGCTCAAGCAGCTCCTGGAGGACGAGCGCTACGCCGTCGACGTCGCGCTCGACGGTGAGCGAGCCCAGGCGCTGGCGGAGACGGCGCGCTATGACGCCATCATCCTCGATTTGATGATCCCGAAAAAGGATGGGATGGAGGTCTGCCGCTGGCTGCGCCAGAACCGGATCCAGACGCCCATCATCATGCTGACCGCGCGCAACCAGATCCACGAGCGGGTGGCCGGCCTCGATGCCGGCGCGGACGATTACCTGCCCAAGCCATTTGCGTTCGAGGAGCTGCTGGCGCGGCTGCGCGCGCTGATGCGACGCGAGCAAAAGAACGGGCACGCCAACCGCCTACAGGTGGCGGATCTCGTGCTCGACCTCAAGACGCACCAGGTACGCCGGGGTGACGTGCCCATCGAGCTGACCGCACGGGAGTTCGCCCTGCTCGAATTCCTGATGCGTCACCCCAACCAGGTGCTGACCCAGGCGCAGATCGCCGAGCGCGTCTGGGACTACAACTTCGAAGGCACCACCAATCGCGTCGCTGTCTACATCTCCTATCTCCGCGACAAAATCGATGAGGGCCGATCTCCGAAGCTGATTCAGACCGTCTATGGCGTCGGTTACCGGCTGTCGGGATGATGTTCCGGGGCGCCCTGGTGCGCCTCGCCGCCCAGTACTTTCTGCTGCTCGTCCTGATCCTCGGCTGCTTCGATTTCATCGTCTACTTCACGGTGTCAGAGGCGCTGCAGAGCCGGGTCGATAACTACCTGCAGTCGGCCGTCGTCCAGGCGACCCGCGACCTGACCGTCACCGGCGACACGGTCACCGTCAATCCGCAGTACAGCCCGGACCCGAGCTACGGCGATACCTTCCTCTATGTGCTCCAGCTCAGCGGGCCCCAGGTGGTAACTCCGAACGCGAGCCTGCAGACCGTCTTCAAGAATCCGTCCCTTAACGATGCGGTGTTCAGCGCCAGGGTCGGCCAGGGCTCCGACACCAAGGTGTTCGCCAGCCAGCAGCAGTGGGTGGTCGACACCAGCCCAATCCGAAACGTGAAGACGCACAAGATTGTCGGGATCCTGCAGGTGGCCCAACCGATTTCCTGGGTCAATGACGCCCTCTCCCGGCTGGTGCGCCAGCTCGTGCTGGCCTCGGCCGTCGGGATCCTGCTGGGGGCGCTGGCCTCGCTGTTGATGGCGACCCGATCTTTGCGGCCGATCAGCCGGGCGTTCCAACGTCAGCGCGAGTTCGTGGCCGACGCCTCGCACGAATTGCGCACGCCGCTGACGCTGATCCGGACCAACGTCGAAGCCTGGCTGCGCCGGGTGAACGGGGCGAACCGGACCTATGCCCGAAACATCGTCGAAGAGGTCGAGCAGCTCAATCGCATCGTGGGCGATCTGACCACGCTCGCGCTCGCCGATGCGAGGCAGCTGCGGATCGATCGCCAGCCGCTGGAGTTGAACGACGTGGTCCGGGACCTGATGACGCAAACCGAACCTCTGGCGGAGGAGCGCGGCGTCCAGCTGCGGCCGGACCTCAACGGCGGCGTGCGGGTGGAGGGTGACGCGGCCCGCGTGCGCCAGCTGCTCTTGATCCTGATCGATAACGCGCTCACCCACACGCCCTCCGGCGGTGAGGTCTCGGTGGGCGTCATCCGGCGGAACGGCCGGGCGCGGGTCACGATCGCGGACAACGGAGAGGGCATTCCCCCGGCGGACCTGCCCCATATCTTCGAGCGCTTCTATCGCGCCGATAAGGCCCGCAACCGGGAGAATGGCGGCAGCGGCCTGGGGCTGGCGATCGCGAAGTGGATCGTGGACGCTCACAAGGGCGATATCCAGGTCATCAGCAACGAAGGCAAGGGGACCGAGGTGGCGGTCAGCCTGCCCGCCATCGACTGACGCCGGCCGCTAGTCGACCTTGATCTCGCGGACCGGTCGCAGGGTGACGAACGCGACCGCGTAAAACAGGGTCACGATCCCGAACATGACGCGGTAGCCGACCGTGCTGGTGCGGTTGTTGTTGAAGGCGTCGATGATCGGGCCCAGGATCGGCCGCGCGATCAGGCCGGCGCTGGCCGTGGCGATGTTCGAGACGCCCATGTAGCGGCCCGCCTCGGCCTTGGGAATCAGGTCCGTCATGAAAGCCCAGTCGACCGAAAGGAAGACCCCCAGCGAGATGCCGAGGATGACGCCGAAGATCAGGATCCACATCAGGCTGGGCGCGAAAATCAGGAGCGTCGAGCCCACGGCCCCGATGATGCAGGCGGCCGCGACCATGCGCTTCTTGCCGTAGCGCTGCGCCAGGAATCCGGCGGTCATGGACATGATGGCGGCAAACACGACTACCATCGCCAGCAGGATGCTCGAGTAGAGCGAGGCCTGCTCCTTGGTGTAGTTGAAGGTGAAGCGAATGTAGTTCAGGGCGAACGTCGAGACGCCCACCGGCGCCATCAGGAAGAACAGGCGCGACACCATCAACCAGGCAAAGTCGCGGTAGCGCCGCGTATCGATGGCGAAGCTCAAGAACACCGAGCGGGCGACGCTGGGGTCCGTCCGGTGCGTGATGCGCCGATCGGGGACGCCGAAGAACACGAGCGCCCCGGCGACCGCGACCACCACCGGGAGCGTCAGGATGGCAAGCCGGATGTGGTGGGTGGGAATCAGGATGGCGCCCACGACCACGAAGCCGAAGATCGTCCCGACCATGTTCATCATTCCGTAATAGCCCGATGCTTCGGCCCGCTGGTTCGCCGGGACCTGGTCCGGCAGCATGCCCTGGTAGGGCCCCTGGGCGGTGTTCGATGCCATCTGGAAGAAGGCATAGGCCACCAGCAGCATCCAGTAGGAGGTGGCGAACGCGATCAGCGTGAGGAAGATGACGTCGCCGACCACGCCAATGGCGATGAAAGGGCGGCGCCGCCCGATGGCGGCGAGGTGGTTGTCGCTGAGGGCGCCGATGGCCGGCTGCCAGACGATGGCGAAGGCGGCGCCAAAGGTGTCGAGGATGGCGACGTAGGTGTTGATGTCGAGATGGAGCGCGACGGGGCCAATGTGCAGCGTGGTCGCGTGGGTGATGAAGTCGCCCACCAGCACGGGGATGATGGTCGACCCCAGCGGTTGCATGACATAGGCGATCGCGAACCAGAAGGCGCTCAGCACGAGCATGCCCCGCCACGAGATCCGCTCGCGCACCGCCGTCTCGTGCAACGTCTTCAGGAATCGGCGGCCCGCCGGCGCGCTCGCACTCGCCATGGCGCAGACAGTGTACGACGCTTTTGATACGGTGAAAGCCAGCATGGCCCGGATCAAGATCACCGTCGTCGGCGCCGGCAACGTCGGGGCCACCCTGGCGCAACGCCTCGCCGAGCGCGGGTATGCCGACATCGTTCTGGTGGACATCGTGGAAGGGTTGCCCCAGGGCAAGGCCCTCGACATGCTGGAGGCCGGCCCCATCGTCGGCTACGACTCCGGCGTCACCGGCACCAACGGCTACGAGGAAACCGCCGGCTCCAGCATCTGCGTCATCACCTCCGGCGTCCCGCGCAAGCCCGGGATGTCGCGGGACGACCTGGTGAAGACCAACATGGCGATCGTCCGCGGGGTGACCCAGGAGCTGGTGCGTCGATCGCCACAGACCATCCTGATCGTCGTCAGCAATCCGCTCGACGCCATGGCCCAGCTGGCGCTGGACGTCAGCCGCTTTCCCCGCCAACGCGTCATCGGCATGGCGGGCGTGCTCGACACGGCTCGCTTTCGCACGTTCATCGCGCAGGAGCTCAAGGTGTCGGTGCGGGACGTTCAGGCCTACGTGCTCGGCGGACACGGCGATACCATGGTCCCGCTGGCGCGGCTCTGCACCGTCGCCGGGATCCCGATCGGCCAGTTGATCAAGCCCGAGCGCATCGAGGCGATCGTGAAGCGAGCGCGCGACGGCGGCGCCGAGATCGTCAACCTGCTCAAGTCGGGAAGTGCCTACTACGCGCCATCCGCGGCGGTGGCGCAGATGGTCGACGCGATCGCCCTGGATCGCAAACAGATCCTGCCATGTGCCGTTCGCCTGGACGGCGAATACGGGATACGCGGACTCTTCGTGGGGGTTCCGGTCAAGCTCGGCGCCGGCGGGGCCGAGGAAATCATCGAGCTGGAGCTCACCGACGATGAGCGAGAGGCGCTACAGAAATCAGCCGACTCCGTCAAAGAGCTGGTCGGGGTGATGGGCCTCTAACGTCAGCGGGATTTCCCGCGTGTATTCTGTAGAGAGTGACGATCGAAGTCCGAAGCGGCTACATCCCCGAATCGAAGCGTCTGATCGAGAACCCCACCGCCGAAGCGCTGCGAGAGCTGACCGCGAAGATGCCGAATGCGCGGCGCACCATCTACGACAACTACAACGTGCAGACACGGGTCGACGCGCGCAGCACAAAGAGCACCTTCATCGTGACGGACCGCCCCGAGGAGCACACGGCGCAGACCGTGTCACCGGAAGAGGGCCGAAAATGGGCCAAGATCCAGGACGACTACATCCGCGGCCAGGAGATGGTCCTGCTCGACGGCGTGATCGGCAACGACCCCGACTTTCTAACCCCGGCCCGCCTGATCATCGAGGCCCGTAACGCCAACGTCGCGGGGATGCAGCGGCATCTCTATTACCCACCCGTGGGCCGGCAGCCGGAGATCACCATGATCTACACCCCCAACCTGACCGCCCCCGGCTACCCCAACGATCGGGCGATCTTCGTCGATCTGGAGGCGGGCATCACCCGGGTCCTCAACTCGGATTATTTCGGCGAGTCGAAGAAGGGCGGCCTGCGGATGTGGAACAAGAAGGTCTACGATGCCGGCGGCCTGCCGATGCACGCGGGATGCAAGGTCATTCCCGTCGGCAACCGGCAGCGGGTGGTGATCATCGTCGGCCTCAGCGGAACCGGGAAGACCACGACCACCTTTACCAAGCAGAACAATTCCAAGCCCGTCCAGGATGATTTCATCGCCCTGATGCAGGGCGGAAAGATCTACGGAACGGAGAACGGCTGCTTCGCGAAGACGTTCAGCCTCGACCCCAGGCACGAGCCCACCATCTACGGCGCCGTCACCAAGCGCGAGGCGTACCTGGAAAACGTGTCACAACAGCAGGACGGCGGTCCGGTCGATTTCTATGACGCCAGCTACACGCAGAATGGCCGCGCCACCTTCGAGTTGGCTGCCCTCGGCTGGGTGGAGGACGCCCGCAACATCGGGCCGGCCGATGTGCTGCTGATCCTGAACCGCAACGAGACCATCATCCCCGGCGTCGCGAAACTCGACTCGGAACACGCGGCGGCGTATTTCATGCTGGGAGAGACCCAGGGCACGTCGGCCGGCGGCAAGGACGAGATGGGGAAAGCGCTGCGGGTGCCGGGCACGAACCCGTTCTTTCCCCTGCGGCACGAGCAGCAGGGCAACCGCTTCCTGGAGTTGCATCGCTCCCGGCCATTCGAGGCCTACCTGATGAACACCGGGCGGGTCGGCGGGCCGGAGGGGGCCGCGAACAGCAAGAAGCTGAGCATCGAATATTCCAGCGCGGTCGTCAAGGCGATCGCCGAGGGAACGATCAGCTGGACCGGGGATCCGGACTTCGGGTACGAGGTGGCCGAGCGCGTGCCGGGCATCGACGATATCGAGGTGCTGCAGCCCCGGCGGCTGTATGAGCGCACCGGCCGCGCCGACGAATACCGCACCATCGTCGAGCGGCTGAAGCAGGAGCGCGTCGCCGAGTTCCAGAAATATCCCGGGCTAGACCCCGAGATCGTCGCCGCCGTCCGCTAGCCTAGCGGGCTTCTTCCTCACCCAGTCGCCGACCGTAGTAATAGGCGGCGACCACGAGCGCCAGCACGACGACGGCGATCGGCAGCGTGAACGGACCAAGTGCGCTCGATACCCGCTCATAATTCTGGCCGAGCTTGAACCCGGCGTAGGCGAGCGCGAGATTCCATGGGATCGCGCCGGCGACGGTTGCCAGGATGAACGGCGTGACCGTGATCCGTGACAGACCCGCCGGGAACGAGATGTAGGTCCGGATGACCGGAAGCAGCCGGCCGATGAACACCGCGAACAGGCCCCAGCGCTCGAAGAACCGGTTGGCCAACCGAAGGTGACCGACGGTCAGGCCCACCCGGCGCCCCGGTCCGAGGATCAGGACCTCGCCGTAGCGGCGGACCAGCAGGTAGGCGATCAGGGAGCCCAGCAGGTTGCCGGCACTGGCGGCGATCACCACGCCGAGGAACGATAGCCTGCCCTGCGAGGCGAGCGCACCGCCGAGTGGGACGATGATTTCGCTCGAAATCGGGATGCCGGCGCTTTCCGCCGCCATTGTCAGAAAGATCGCGACCAGGCCACCTGCACTGACCAGCTGGATGAGCAGGTGCGACATCGGGGCGAAGCCTAGCAGTTCGCTCCGACAACATATCCCGCTAAGGTGAGGCGAACGTGCCGAGTCAAAACCCGGTCGATGCGGTGGACGGCACGCTCGGTCACCTGGTCGAGCGGCTCACCCGCTCGCATCACCGGCGCCGGCTCAAGCGGGTCGGCTGGGAGCGGGCAATGGACCCGCCGGCCGAACGCTGGGCGCAGGGCGCTCCGCCCCCGCGCGCCGGGAATGCGCTCGAGGTGCTGATCGACGGCGCCGCCGCGCTCCCGGCCATGGCCGAGGCGATTGCCGGGGCGCGCTCGCGCGTGTACCTCACCGGCTGGCACCTGACTCCCGAGTTCGACCTGACCCGGGGAGACGCGCCGACGATCCTTCAGCAGTTGCTGGCTGAGGCCGCCTCACGGGTCCCCGTCCGCGTCCTGATCTGGGCGGGCGCTCCCCTCCCGGTGCAGCGGCCGTGGCGGGGTGACGTTCGTCGGGTTCGCGATCGGCTCTGCGCCGGCACTCGGATCGAGTGCGCGCTGGACGCGAGAGAGCGGCCGCTGCACTGTCACCACGAGAAAACCATCGTTGTTGACGACCGGATCGCCTTCGTCGGCGGCATCGATCTGACGGACTTCAACGGCGATCGATGGGACCACGCGCACCATCCGTCTCGGGGGGCCATCGGCTGGCACGACGTGGCTGTGCGCCTTGCCGGACCCGCCGCGCGCGATGTCGCGGACAACTTTGCCATGCGCTGGCAAGCCACGACCGGGGAGACGCTGCCCCCGCCGGTGCCGCCATCGCCGGCCGGCACCATCGAGGTGCAGGTGGTCCGCACCGTGCCCGACCACATGTATCCGCAACTACCCAAAGGCGATTTTCGAATCCTCGAGTCGTATCTGCGTGCGCTGCGCGCGGCGCAGCGCTTCATCTACCTGGAGAACCAGTTTCTCTGGTCGCCGGAGATCCTCGAGGTGCTGCGCGACAAGCTCGTCCGTCCGCCGTCGCCGGATTTTCGGCTGGTCCTGATCCTCCCGGCCCGGCCGACCACCGGCGGCGACGATACCCGCGGCCAGCTGGGCACGCTGGTGCAGGCCGATGACGGCGCCGGCCGGTTGCTCGCCTGCACCCTTTACGCGGTGGGTGGCGACCGCGACTGGCCGGTCTACGTCCACGCCAAGGTCGGCATCGTGGACGACGCCTGGATGACGATCGGCTCGGCCAACCTGAACGAGCACTCGCTCTTCAACGACACGGAGATGAATGTCGTGACCTGCGATTCCGCCCTGATCCGCGACACTCGCCTGCGGCTGTGGGCCGGCCATCTCGAGCGCAGCCGTGAGGATGTCAGCGGCGACCCCACGACGGTCATCGACACGATCTGGAAGCCGACCGCGGAAGCACAGGCGGAGCGGCGCGCCAGGGGCGAGCGGCTGACGCACCGGCTGACGACGCTGCCGGGAGTCTCCCGTCGGTCGGGGCTGCTGCTCGGCCCCCTGCAGGGCCTCGTCGTCGATGCCTAGCGATTTCGCTCGCTCCGAACGAACAGGGCGGTGCCAACGACGAGGAACACGGTGAACATCCCCCCGATGACCGCCAGGTCCACGACGGGGGAGTCCAGCACCACCCGTGCGGATTCCGGACGCCCGGCATAGAAGGCGGCCCGACCGAGATCCACCGCGTAGCGCATGGGGGCGATCCGGGAGAGGATGTTGAGGTACGGCGGGAGAACTTTGATCGGGTTGAAGATCCCGGCGAGGAAGAACTGCGGCAGCATGACGAAGGTGAAGATCTGGCCGGCCATCTCCTGGCTGCTCAGGTTGGAGAGCACCAGGATCCCGAACGCCCCACCCAGCAGGCAGATCAGCAGCCCGACGACCACCAGGCCGCCGAACTGTGCCGCCGACGCGCGGATGCCGACGATCAGCGCGAAGGCGATGATGGCGACCGCCTGGGGAAGGGCGACCAGCGATTCGCCCAGGATCTTCCCGACGATGATCGAGTAGCGCGAGATCGGTGAAACGAACATCTCCTGGCTGAAATCGTTTTCGCGGTCCGTGATCATCGAGATCACGCCCTGCGCCGTGGTCTGAAAGAGCGTCTGTCCGAACACGCCGGTGAAGGTGAACGCGAGGAAATCGAAGCCGAGGTGGCGGCCGAGGTTGGCCTGCAGGCTGCCACCGAGCACGCCGATCAGAAGCAGGGGAAATACCAGCGTGGTGACCATCCGCGGCCGGTCGCGCAGCAGCTTCATCAGGTCGCGCTGGGCGATGGCCAGCACCGGCCCCAGCTCAGTCATCGATCTTCCCGATGATCGAGAGGTAGGCGTCCTCCAGCGAGGGCTGGTGGATGGCCACCACCGAAAGCGGGGTGTCGATCGCTTTGAGGAGCTGGTGCGCGCTGCGGCCGTCCAGCTTGATCTTGAAGAGGGGCGTTTCGGCGAAGGCCACGCCGCGGGTCGCGAGCTCGGCGCGAAGCCGGTCACGGTCGTCGGCATCGATGAGGACATGCTCGCTGACCAGCTCGGCTTTGATCCGCGATGGTGGGCCGAAGGACACGATCCGGCCCCTGTTGATGATGCAGACGCTGTCGGCGGCTTCCGCCTCTTCCAGGTAGTGGGTCGTCAGAAAGACGGTCGTCCCCGCGGCCTGGACGCCGCGAAGGTACTCCCACAGATTGCGGCGGCCGTTCGTATCGAGTCCGCGAGTCGGCTCGTCGAGGAAGAGTACGGCCGGGCGATGCATCAGGCTTCGAATGATCTCGAGCTTTCGGCGGGTACCTCCGGAGAGCACCTTGATTGGCCGGAAGATGTCGGCCTCGATCGACAGCAGGGCCGCCAGCTCTCTCACCTGCTGCCGGTAGGCCGTCGGCATCAGACGGAATTGCGGGCGGTAGGGATAGAGACCGTAGAGCACGGCGTGAAATCGAACGTTCTCCTCACCGGTCAGGTTCATGTCGAGGCTCGGATTTTGAAAGATGATCCCAACCTGGCGCCGAACCGAGCTCGCCTGGGTGACGACGTCATTGCCGCCGATCCGCACCCTGCCAGAAGTGGGGATCAGGGTTGTCGTCAGGATCGAGATTGTGGTCGTTTTGCCGGCGCCGTTCGGCCCGAGAAGCGCAAAGAACTCACCCGACCGCACCGAGAAGGAGATCCCGTCGACCGCATTCGTCTTGCCCTTTCGGTATCGCTTGACGAGATCCTCCACCTCGATGATGGCGGCCCCCGGCGCCACCGGCGCGATGCGTTCGGTCAGCTCTCCCATTGGGAGACGGGAAGGAAATAGGGGACGAGGTTGCAGCGCCAGCCGAGCAACGGGTGGACTCCCAGCCGCGACCGCGGGTCCTCACTGACCAACGGCTGCCGCACCTCCTGCCAGTTGGGCTCCCCATTGCAGTGTGGGCATCGCACCGGTGGTCGTAGCTCCTCCATGCGCAGCTATAGTACCGATGAGGTGAGGCGATGAAGCTGCTCGGATTGCAGATTCCCAATTTCACTTTCCCCGGTGTTACGAACGACCGCCTGTTCGACCACGTGGCCATGCTCGCCACCACCGCCGAGCGGGCCGGCTTCGATTCGGTCTTCGTCATGGATCACTTCTATCAACTGTCGAGCATCGGACCACCCACTGAGCCGATGCTCGAGGGTTACACGGTGCTCGCCGGGCTCGCGGCGTGCACGAAGAAAGTCCGGCTGGGCACACTGGTGACGGGCGTGACCTATCGGAACCCGGCGTTACTGGCGAAGGTGGTCACCACCCTCGATATCGTCTCCGCCGGACGCGCGATCCTTGGTATCGGCGCCGCCTGGAACGAGGACGAACATCGCGGTTATGGTTACGAGTTCCCGCCGGTCGGTGAACGGCTGAGCCGTCTCGAAGAAGCGCTTCAGATCTGCCGGGCGATGTTCAGGGAGGAGGCGCCGACCTTCGAGGGCCGCTACTACCGCATTGATGGTGCGCTGAATTTTCCTCGACCCGTCCAGAAGAACGGTCCGCCGATCCTGATCGGTGGGGGAGGAGAACAGCGCACGCTGAAGTTGGTCGCGCAGTACGCGGACATGTGCAACATCTTTGGTGACGTCCCGACGATCAGGCACAAGATGGAGGTGCTCGCACGTCATTGCGAGGCACTGGGCCGGGATCCTGGCACGATCGTGAAGACCCGATTGGGCAGCCTGATCATTCGCAAGACGGATGACGAGGCTCGGCGCGTTTACGAGCAGCTCCTCGCCCGTCCGGGCGTTGACCGGGAACGGGTTCGCACCGTGTTCATCGCGGGCGGCCCGGATCGCGTTGCGGAGGAGGCCCAGAAGCTGCTCGACGCCGGGCTGGACGGATTGATCTTCAACATGCCGCACGTCGAAGATCCCGAGGCGATCGAGCTGGCCGGCCAAACCCTCGCCGGCCTCCGCCAGCCTGCCGCCGCCCGATAGGCGAGCTGCGTGACCGACGAGCGGCTGTACTCCATCACCGAGGCCGCGGAAAAACTCGGCATCTCGCCGGCGACGATCGCCAGCTGGATCCGGCTGGGCATCGTGACAGCCAGCCGCCAGGACGAGCTTGGCCGGAATCGTTATACCGAGGCCGACCTGGCCGACATGGAGCGCCGCTTCCAGGAACGGCAGGCGCGCAAGCGCGCCGGCGGGTCCCAAACCCGCTAGGCGGACGGAGCGAGCCGGGCACGTACAATACGGATCGTTTCCGAGGGGGAGAGGAGAAGGCATGCAGGCACGGCTGCTGAACACGGCCGCCGAAAAAACGGAGGCGGACGCGCTCATCGTGCCGATCGTTGAAGGCCAGACGAGCGTGCCGGCCGAGGCCCAGGCGCTCGACAAGAAACTGAAGGGCGCCATCGAGCAACTGCTCAAGGATCGGGAATTCCGCGGCAAGTTCATGGAGCTGGTGCCGGTCCACAACCTGAACAACGCCGCCAGCAAGTGGACGGTCCTGGTGGGCGTCGGCAAGCTCGACCAGCTCGACATGGTCCGCCTCCGCAATGCGCTACAGGCCGCTGGGCGTGTGCTGCGCAAGCGTGGCCATCGCCGCGTGGCCATCGTCCTGCCAAAGGAGGTGGCCGCCCGGGCGTCGGCCGCAGACCTGGCGCGGGCGGCAACCGAGGGCATCGGGCTCAGCAACTTCGACGTCGGATCGCTGAAAACGCGCCACGACCACGCCGTCACCCAGATCGATTCGCTCAGCCTCATCGGTCTGAACGGCGACAGGAACGCGACCCAGGCGCTCAAAGATGCCGTCGCGCTGACGGACGCCACGAATCGCATCCGGGAGTGGGTCAACGCGCCGGCGAATGCCTTTACCCCGGCGGTGTTTGCCGACAAGGTCAAGGAGTCCGTCAAAGGCACGGCCCTCGACCTCAAGGTGCTCGACGTCGACGACATGCGCCGGCTCAAGATGGGCGCCCTGCTCGCGGTGGCGCGCGGCTCGGACGAGCCGGCCAAGATGATCGTCCTGCGCTATTCGGGTGGTCGCAAGAATGGGCCGAATCTGGCGCTGGTCGGGAAAGGCATTACGTTCGACAGCGGCGGCATTTCGATCAAGCCCGCCCAGAACATGGAAATGATGAAATCCGACATGGGTGGCGGGGCGGCCGTGGTCGGGGCCATGCTGGCCATCGCCGAGCTCAAGCCGAAGATCAATGTCATCGGGATCGTCCCGACCACGGAGAACATGCCGTCGGGCAAGGCGATCAAGCCCGGCGATGTGGTGACGGGCTCTGGCGGCAAGACGATCGAGATCATCAACACCGATGCCGAGGGCCGGCTGATCCTGTCGGATGGGATCACCTACGCCGTCA